>Ga0209212_1001544_pt1 | contig 36807 bp, 33 predicted proteins | sample RifGroC2_FD_183996 | JGI IMG/M metagenome (GOLD analysis project Ga0209212, IMG submission 183996) | Groundwater microbial communities from Rifle, Colorado, USA - Groundwater C2 (SPAdes) (version 2) | ecosystem: Environmental > Aquatic > Deep subsurface > Groundwater | place: Rifle, Colorado...
CTTCTCCTCCCTTGAACAGATGTTCTAATTCCGGCTTATAATCTACTAATTCAAATGCGCCACAGGAAAGAATATCAAACGTTCTTGTATTTACACCACAGATTGCTTCCGGATCATGAATATTTAAGATAATTTTTGATGAGCTATAAATTTTTAAAACTTTTTCATTAAGTGCCTTCCCCCTGAAATAATTAGGTGTTTTTGTTCTGAACCATTCTTCCCACCCATCACCAAAAACTCCAAGTTTAAATTCACTTAGACTCTCAAAGGTCTCTATACGATTGGGAAATGGCCGTCCAACAAAACATACATCAAAACCATATTCCTGATTTTCTTCCCTGGTCACATCAATTCTCTTATATTTATCCGGATCGGTGGCCAATGGTAAATAACTTACTTTGAGTATCCCGCGTTTCCTTATTTCTTCAACATAGTATGGATCATAAACAAAAATATAATCGTACAAATGCATTCCTCTAACAAAATTATTTTTGCGATAATCGTCTAAAAACCGACCTGCATAAGAATAAAATGGATCATCCCAGATATAAGCTGCAATACATGCAGAAGTCTCTTTTTTTAACTTCTGTAATGTTTCTGGAAAGAGTTGTTCACCTTTAATTATAAATATAAGATCCGGATTCCAGGCTTTAACACATGCAATAAATTCTTGATTCTCTTGAATTAAATAACATTTAAGAATCGGATTGAGAGCATGTTTTGCAAATGGTAAAACATTCCCTAGCTTTTTTGCAAACACCTCTTGAAAAGTCAACTTAATCCTGTTGTTCTTCAAAACCGCATTAAAACCCAAGTCTTCAAAAGACTGTCTTATAGCCTCATCTATACCATAAAATCTCGGAGCCCAAATCAATGCGCTCTTCCTCATTGGCGTATTTCTCTCATAATACTCAAACCTTCCTTTAGAGAAAGCGGCTTTATTCCAAGCTCTTTTTCCATTTTTTCTGTTTTATACGATGTATCACCAGGTCTTTTTACCAGTTCATTAAAGAACCCTTGCTGAACCGGTTTAATTAAATCCAAATTCAATTTAAAGGCATAAGCCACTTCCTGAATTAGTTTGTAAATAGTAACTCTCTCCGCTCCTGCAATATTGAAAACATCGTATTTTTCTTCCTCGATTATTTTCCAAATTGCTTCTGCACAACTATGGTTAAACAATGGATTCAAATATACATCATCATACGCGTTTACTACTTCGCATTTTTCAAGATTTGATAATGCAAAAGTCACAATATTTCCTCTCTCGAAAGAATGAGGCCATCCATACATTAAAATCGGTCGCACAATGGCATAAGGAATTTTCGCTTTTTGAACTATTCTTTCACCCTCTAACTTAGTCTGTCCATAGTAATTAATTGGTTTAGCCTCATCTTCTTCGCCATAAGGCGCTTTATTTCCATCATAAATACCATTAGACGATATATAAATAAATTTTGCATTAAACCGCTCACAGATAAAAAGAATATTCTGAGTACCTCCTACGTTTACCTCCCAAGTCAGTTCCTTATTTTTTTCAGCATAATCAGGACTCCCTATACTAGCGGTATGTATTACGACTTTAGGCTTAAACTCTCTGAATAAATATTCATATCCCGCTTTGTCCCGCGTATCTAATTTTGTATATTTTACTTGATGCGTATCTTCTACATCATAATTACCTAAATAAGTAGCAACTATTTCATAATTACTATCTACCGTTTCAATTAACGCTTTTCCTAAAAGACCTGTACCACCTGTAATAAGTATTTTCATTTCTATCCCAATATTAAACTAACTTCCAAAGGCACACATTAAAATTATGCGCTTAGAATATCTGCGATCTTTTCACTCGCCTTTCCACTACCATCATAAAAACACTTTTTCAATATAAATGATCTTGTTTCGATACCAGGAATAAACGAATATTTATTTGATACAAATTCTTTTAAAGATTTCCTTAAGTCAGATACAGAATAAAATGAAGGAATGCAACCCAAATCCCTAAAAACAGAACCATTATAGGTAACCGGCTGCCATTGCCAGACTGGGATCCCCTGTATTAAGGCCTCTTCAGCAACAGTAGAGTACGAAAATATAATTAGATCCGAGACCTTTAAATCCTCTTCTAATGTTCCACTGGTGAAATGAATCCTATCTGCATAATTGTGAAATTCAGGATGGCTGTTTATTTTTGCAAAAGGATGGTTTCTTAGATTTAGCTTTATCTGGGGCAAATCCATAGTAGCAAAATACACTGCCTCAACCATCTCTATCTCTAAATTTATATCAAGAGAAGTAACTATAAGGATATTTGTAACTTCTTGAACTTCGCTTGGTTTTTCATTACTACTAATACAATTACCTTTTATATGTTCATACCGTGGTGAACCTGTTGAATATAACCTTTCTTCCGGAAAACCACTTTCCATAAATATTTCCTTTCCCAACTCCCCCATTGTAAATATGTAATCAGGTCTTGGAATTGGTAAATTATCAGGACAACCGCTGTACTCTAATTGGGGATCAAGCAACACAAAAGTCTTCTCTCTGCTATAACTCGCATGTTGAATTGTATAATGTATCGTATTAGGAAAACCTAATCTACCTCCCGTATAAAATGCCCTTGAATATATAAATAACTCAAGAAAACTTACCGCTTTTTCTGGTCTGTATCGATTAAATGCCCTTTCTGTTGCTATGCAAACTAGCTCCTGCATAGGAATTATTGCATTTAAAAATCCACAACTCAACTCAAGTTGTAACAATGATAAGAAGTTTATTCCATCAACGATAAAAGCATCTTTAAACTCTTTGGTCTTACAATACTGTAAAAATATCAGATATGGTTTAAAGTTGAATGCGGCTTTTAACAAGTCTCCGACCTTAACAAACCTTTGCAGTATTACAAGATTACTACGCCTATTAATTGGTTCCAATATATCCCATAATTTACGTCCCTTAGAGCCAGGTTCACCATATGGGTCAAACCATAAGAACCAGCCAATTCTTAAACCTTTAGATAATAATTTCTCGGGCAACGATTTAAAATAACGATCACAAAGTGACCCCGAAACCCTATCCGCTTTAACACTCCAATCCCAAAAGCCTGAAAAAACAATATCAAAAATGCCCTTAGGAAGATTTTTTATAACTCTTTTCAGAACAAACCATTGCAATAAAAATACATAACAATATTTCAACCTGGATAGCACGCATTTTACAAGAGTCTGAATTTTACGATGTCTTCTCTTGCACTTAATTTCGTCTATATTATAAAAGTCTTTTAAAACATCTTTTACTTCTTTACAACCTCCCCAGAAAATAAAATGTTTACTATTATGTAAATTCGCAATATAAATAATAATAAGAATCTCTACAATATACTTAAATGTAAGCTCTGTCTCGCAGTCTTTTTCTGATACTTTGTGAATCCACCATAAGCTAAATCCTCTTTTATTAACTAAAGCCTGCCGCAAAGTCGTATTTCCTCTTTCCTTAATAGGAGTAGCGCCAATATTAGCAATAAGCTTGAGATAAATACTTCTTGCTTTTTCTTTTACCTCAGGCGCAATTTTTCTCGCAGAAATCACATTACTTTTATAATACTTTTTTAATTCTTCTTCTCTTGCTGGGCTTAAAAAACTCAATATTGTAATATCATCATCAAACAGCATGTCTGGTTTTTTCCAACATATTAACAATCTTCTCGTACCAGTAGTTTTATCCATAAGGTAGATTAATTATATTCGCACAATCTCAATAGTTTTCCTCAAAATATGTTTTAATATATCCCTTTACTGTATTATCCAAAACAAAACTCTTTTTAAACATCTTGCCAGGACCAGATGTCAAAATCATTGTCACTCTGTTATCGACATTTTTCTTATCTCTGGAAAGGGCTTCAAAAAATAAATCCAAACCAAGCTCCCGAAGGTTGTATTTAGGCAAGTTTTTTATTACTACCTTCTTCATTTCACGATAGGTATTTTCATCAAGTAAACCAAGTTTATAAGACAGATAATTACTAATATCCATCCCAATTGTCACTGCCTGACCATGTCTAATACTATAGTTTGTAAGTGATTCTATCGCATGGCCAAAGGTATGTCCATAATTCATAATATTCCGATACCCTAAATCAAACTCATCGTTTGCTATAATTCTTTTCTTAATTTGTAAACTTTTAAAAATAAGTTCACTAATCAACTGAGTATCCTGAAGTGAACGATCATAATATTCAGCGATATATTTAAAACTCTCTTTCCCATCTAAAAAATGAACCTTTATAATTTCCCCAAATCCGGATTTGATATCATTTTCAGGTAAAGTATTGAGAAATCGTATATCGAGAATAATTTGATTAGGTGGATAAAAGGTTCCTACCTGATTCTTATATTCATCAACATTTATAGAAGTTTTACTCCCAATACAACTATCGCACTGTGCAAGAAGTGTGGTAGGGCAAAACTCCCATTTAACCCCCCTGTATAGTATTGATGCTACAAACCCCGTAATATCCTGAATTATTCCTCCGCCTATTGCAAAAAGTTGATTATTTTTCCGAAAATTGCTGTCTATGAGTTCCCGTATTACAACTTTGACATAATCCAGTGTTTTATGAGATTCTGTTGCTTCTATAATTAGACACTTATTTTGTTGAAAAATAACTCCTAACCGATCTTTGTAAAAATCAGCTACTGTTTTATCAATAATAAAGAAAGCTTGTTTTTCTGAAACTTTCTTGAGTTCCTCAGAAAAGTCATCAACAAATAATACATGGTAATCATGTATTTGAGACTTAATGTCCAACGTTTTATATATTGACATACCCCCCATCCACTATAATATTTTGCCCGGTAATATACGTATTCAAATCACTCGCAAGAAACAAGACTACTTTGGAAATTTCATCTTGATGTCCAAACCTTCCGAGAGGAACTTTTGATTCCAATTCTTTAATCTCCGAATCACTTAGTATCTTCCGCGTTAAATCTGTTAAAATAAACCCAGGGGACACTGAATTTACTAAAATATTATAAGGTGCCAAGTCATTTGCAGTAGCTTTAGTTAAACCAATAAGACCGGCTTTTGAAGCAGTGTATGCAGATCTCTTCTCTCGCGTAATAACACCGAATATTGATGCAATATTAATAATACGTCCATATCGTTGTTTTTTCATTATATTGCCGACTTCTTTCGAAAGTAAAAATGGCCCTCTGAGATTCACTTTCATAATTTGATCCCAATCGCTTAATTGTACCTCGTAAATGAAATTTATCCGATTGATCCCTGCATTGTTAATGCAGACATCTATTTTTTCATACTTTTTAAGTACTGAGATAAATTCATTAATTAATTCTTCATTTGAAAAATCCACATGGTAGTATTTCGCACGACTGTTTTTTGTAAAAGAATCATTAAGTGATTCTATCTCTTGAGGATTAGTTCCTGTAAGAATTAAATTTGCACCTAAAGCACTAAAATGAGTAGCAATACTCTTACCAATACCACGCGTTGCCCCGGTTACAATCACACATTTATTATAGAAATCAAACTGCGTATTACCTATCAAATCCCGCCTCTCTCAAAAACTTTTTAATAAATTATCTACAGCTTCTGCTTCCATTCTAGAGCGGCATTCATTTGTATACGATCCGACATGAGGAGTCAAAATAACTTGAGGAAATTGAGTGAGTTCTCCCGTATAAGGTTCTTCTCTAAAACAATCAAGCCAAGCACCGGCAATATGTCCAGTCTTCAAAGCCATACATAAAACCGATTCGTTTATAAGACCACCCCTTGCGGCATTTAACAAAAAAGCTCCCTTTTTAATTAATTTAAATTCATTCTCACCGAGAATTTCATAATTACCACTGAGGTGCAACGTAATAATGTCTGCTTTTGGCAATGCGTCTTCCAAAGAAAGAATTGTAACATTTTTAAATTCTAAATGATCATTTTCAATATTTGGATCCACAACTAATATTTCCACATTAAAAGGACCCAACATTTTAGCTACACAACGACCAATCCGTCCGAATCCAATTATAACAACAGTTTTTCCTTGAAGTTGAAGTCCTATTCTTTTAGACCACCGTCCCTGATGAAGATCATTATCAGTAAGAGAAACAGACCTCAGCAAACAGAGCATGGAGCCAACAGTTAATTCAGCAACTGCAGTAACAGGTGCATCAGGGGTCATATATACTTTTATTCCAAAATCTTTTGCAGCTTTTAAATCTACATTACTTATCCCCGAGCCACACCGCGATACAACTTTTAAATCTGACTTTTCCAGTACTTCCCGATCAATTGTTTCTAAACCCGCAATTAGACCTGTTACACCAGGGAGAAGTACCATAAGCTCCTGTTTTGTTAGTTTCCTCTTATAAGGATTTTCAATGACTTCAAAACCTGCTTCAATAAGTCGCATCAACGGTGTTTTATCGACAGCAGCAAAACTCGATGGACCCAATAACACTTTCATACTGCTGCCTTATCATTCTTCATTTTATATTGCAACCAGTTGGCAATGAGATGATCCATAATAAGATGAATATCCTCTACAGGACCAAACTCCCCTTTAGGCGTTTCCACATGAATAGCCACATCACACATATCTTTAAGCCTGCCGCCGTCAAATCCAAGAAGTCCCAAGACCTTTCCAGAACGTTGTTTTACCCACTCAGCAGCGGCTATTATATTCGGCGAATTGCCACTCGCAGAGATCGCTATTAGCAAATCCCCTGAACGATAGTAAATTCTTAATTGGTTAACAAACAGATTATGATAACCATTATCGTTGGCAATAGCAGTCATAAGCGCTACATTATCTGTAAGTGAAAAGGCACGAAAGGGCTGATCAATTCCACTTTTTTTTAAAATATCCATACCTATATCATTAGCCATATGCGTCGCAGTTGTTGCGGAGCCACCGTTGCCAGCGATAAATATTGTGTTTTGGTTTCTATATGCAACTTCCAATTCCTTAATAAATGTGGCTATGCTTTGAGTATCAAGCCGATTCAGAAGGTGCGAAACATAATTTAGATACCCCCTGGCAAAATGTTCTGCATCAACAGTCTCTGCAAAAAGGGTTTCAATATTTTTCATAAATCTGTCTCCCTAAATCTTTTATCCTTGTATTAACCGGGAAAATCAATATGATAGGCCTTACGCCATTCACTATCTGCGTAATAGATTTGATAAACAAGCTTCATGGTTGCAAGTGCATCAGCGCTGTTCCCCGATTCAATTTTTCCTCCATTACTGATAGTATCTGCAAATTCATGTATCTCATCACGCCATGAATTATCTTCAAGGTAAGTTATAGCCTTTTCACTTAATGTGCCGGTATCTGATTCATCACGAATTCCAACAATAAGTTTTTCCTGACCGTAACTTTTGGACCCGGATAAAATACCACGAAGTTGAAGAAATCCTTCTGTAAATGCTATGTCAAGTTCAAACCGGTGTTGCCACTGTGTGGCGCTGGAATGAAGCATTGCAACTACGCCGGTATTATTACGCATTATTGCATATGCATTATCTTCTACATCATGATTCCAGTAACTGTTGGATATATAGCTTTTAACATTTACGAATTCCCCGCAAAAAAGCCGCATCAAATCCACCATGTGGATACCCTGATCTAGAAGAATCCCACCTCCTGCATATTTACGCTCTGCACGCCATCCACCAGAAAATGGAATGATCTTACTTTTACCATAAACACCCCGTACATTAACAATTTTACCCAATTCCCCTGATTTTACTATTCGCAACGCTTCACGGACAGAATCATGATAGCGATGATTAAAACCATATTTTAACAACAATCCTGAATGTTTCTGCTCAACTTCAATCACTTTCATTATATCGTTAACGTCTCTTCCGGGAGGTTTCTCACAAAACACATGTAATTCTTTTTCTAATCCGGCAATAGTTACTTCTGCAGCAAGGTAATTCGGTAGACTTACAAACAAAATATCCAATGGTTCGTTCAAAAGTTCTTTGTAATTTGAAAAATATTTTACCCCATCAGACATGATTCCGGCCTCTTTGAAATTCTGGTCACAGACAGCGACGGTCCGTAATCTTGGATGTTGGTCTATAAATTGTCGTCTCCTCTTTCCAACAACACCATATCCAGCAATTCCAACGTTAAATTGGCCTTTTTTATGCCTTATCAATCTTCTATCTTTTTATATAAGCATTAAAAATATCGTCGTTCTTCATCAATTCTGTTACACGTACAAGATCATCAGGTGTATCAACTCCATATACTTGAAATGGACTTAGTACCATACGGATTTTGTATCCATGCTCAATAGCGCGTAGCATGTCTACTGATTCAACCATTTCCAATGGCGTAGGTGGCAAACGAGAAAATCGAAGTAAAAAGTCTTTACGAAAAGCAATAATACCCAATTGTTTATACTTTTTAAAAGACAACCCTCCTGATTTTCGTAAAGAAGGTATCGGCTCACGTGAAAAATATATAATGTCATTTTTACGATCGAATACCGTTTTTACAATGTTGGAATTATTGAATTCGTCTTCACTCCCAATTTCAGCCGTTAAGTTTGTACAAACAACCTCTGCTTCATCAAGCAATGGTTTTAATAACAGTTCAAACATCTCAGGCCGAACCAGAGGTTCGTCTCCTTGCACATTGATAATGATATCAGCACCGATGGATGCTGCTGCTTCTGCGACCCTATCGGTGCAGCGTTCATGAGTTCTAGATGTCATGACAGCACATCCGCCATTCTTAGTTACAACTTCCAGAATTTCACGATCACAAGTAGCCACTACAACATCATGAATATGGGGACAAAGCGCTACTCGGCGACGGACATGCTCAATCATTGGTATACCCAGAATATCAGCTAACGGTTTACCTGGAAATCTTGTTGATGCCATTCTAGCGGGAATAATAGCTGCAATTCTCATATCACTGTAAGATTATGCTATTAGATTATTTTTGCATTAAAATAACAATTTGACAACTTCGTTTGACAATGTATTTACTTATAATTCCTACTGCCAATCTAATCACTTTGAAGATCAGACGATATCTCTTTAAGGATTAATAAGTTCGTATCATAACATCAAAAACTTGATAGAAATTGCCTGTACTTTTTTCCAAAAATTTCTGGAAGAAGAAAGAGGCGATAAAGGCTCAAAGAGAGTATGTGAAGCAACGTAAAGCGATACAACTATATAATCAAGGTTATGATTTCACTAAGATACTTTTGGAAGTACAAAGAACTAGCTTTTAACTTCTAAGTGGTTCAAGCGATATAAGGGGCGATGAGAAAAAAGGCTCTGTATAAGTTTCTTCATAAACTTTAAGACAGGCCATACACCGGTAACCCCTGCCATTCATTCCCGTCTTGATTTTGGCTGTACTCTTGTGTCTTGTTGTGACATAGCCTTCATCGAAAAGGTGACCCTCATATTAAATTTGTTTCATTCTCAATTTCCTTTGAGATTCTCCCTTTTCCATCTTTATCCCGCAATCAGTTTTTTTCTCCTGATTACAGAATTTAGGTATATCATGATTGCCGTAACTCTTTAAAGTGGGAACTTATACCTTTTAGTTTCTTAATCCCCCTATTACCTCTCTACACTTACTTCCAAGATACAAGGTATCCACTCCAACTGCCAAAAAAACATATCCTCTTTTTATATAATGTAGTGCCTTTTCATTATCAGGTTGAACAATGTGAAAACCCATTGGTTTTTTCATCTTACGACAAACATTTTCATAATGGGTAATTATTTTTTGAACTTCAGGATTTTCAAACTCCCCAGGCATACCCATAGAACCTGATAAATCATACGGGCCGATTATTGAACCATCAACACCATTAATACTTAAAATTTCTTCTAAATTTTTTATTGCTTCAATATGCTCGATCTGAGCAATTACAATACTTTCCCTATTTACCCATTCCCTATACCGATCAAATTCGAAACCGTATCCCTGGGCTCTTGCAAGACCTATACCTCTTTTTCCCATCGGTGGGTATTTTACAGCATCTACAGCCCTTTTAGCATCTTCCTTTGTATTTACCATCGGAACAATAACGCCATGCGACCCAGCATCCATTACACGCTTAATAAGGTTTGGATTATTTTCACCAACTCTAACAAGTGGCAAAACTCCACACAACTCTATCACCTGAATAAGTTGTTGGGCCTGGTGTAATGTGATTGCAGAATGCTCCATATCAACCGTAAGCCAATCAAAACCAGATTTTGCCATGATTTCTGCAATAGAGGAGTGCCCAAGGGTTACCCAAGAACCATGAGTAACTTCATTTCTTCTTAATCTTTCCTTTACATTTACCATTTCTTAAGATTTATTTTTTGATAAATTCCAATAACTAAGGTTTCCTGACCAAACCGATTTATTTCAACAAAAATCTTCTCAATATATTCCTTTTCAAGGATTTTTTTCCTCAAAATTTCATAGGTCATCCATTTATTCGAAAAAGCATCAGGAGTTGTATTGATATTAAAGCAAAAAAACCCATTTTCGACTAAATAAGAATCAATGTGATTGAGAACCAAATCAATTTCAGGTGCAACGTAATAAAGCGTCTTTGAGGAAAAAACAAGATCAAACCTCCCAATGAACTCTTTATTAAGTATGCGAATGTCATCAACGTAAAAAGAAACACGGTGCTTTTCTTTAACCGAAGTAGATAATTTTGCTTTCTGAATAACCGTAGAGCTAACATCCGTTCCCACATACATTGCTTGAGGATATTCTGAAATTTTTAAAAGGTTCTTTGCATAGTATCCCTCAGAACATCCGATATCCAATATTGACCGAGGAGGTTTTCCCATTCTAATGACATCCTGCAGAAACCAAAACGTACTATTATTGAGAAGGCTTTCTTGATGCCGAGCTTTCTGATTCCAAGGATCGAGAACATTTTGATACATTGCCTCAAAATCTCGAATAAATTTCCCGTCTTTAATGATATACTCATTACAAGGGTGTGACTTTTTTCTACTCATCTTTCGTAATTCTCAGTATTTAGAAATATGATTAGTAAACAAAGGATCGTACAAAAAAAACAAACATCAACCTTATATTTCTTCAAGTTAATTTCATTCTTATCGCCGAATTGAGAAAGTGTCTTATCATAACAGCAGACTATCACAATAATCGGCAAAAATATCCCAAACTGGCTTTTCAGGAGTACCAGGTTCTTTTATAAACTTTGATTTATACTCTTCATAAATGGTCTTATTAATCTCTAATTCTTCTTTTAGTTTTAAACTTGAAGGAAAATGTTTTGATAGGTCAATAGGTTTTTTCTCAAAAACTGAAGCAAAAAACTTAATACTTTCTCTTAAATAATTGCTGTATGCACTATCAGATAAGAAAATAATTGGCTTTTGATACAGAACTGCAAAATTGATGGATGTGCTTGCATGAGTCAAAACAAACATTGAATGTTTTACCAGTTGAAAAGTTTTACCGAATATTATTTCCCGATTACCAAACGGGTTCGATTGCTTACTATAATTGGACCGTGGATGGGCAGCGATAATCACTTTCAAACTCATTTCATCTTCTAGATAAGAAAAAAATCTTACTAAGGGAGGATAATATTTTTCAGACGTACAATAAATTTTTCGATTAGACCTAAGTCTGTCAGGATGAAAGGGTACACATTCATCTAAAAAAACTGCATATCTTTCGCATTTTTTCCCGAATGAATTACCTCGTTCAATCTCTAAATACCTGTCATAATCTAAGGCATGAGCGTTAATGATTTTTGTATTTTTATCGACAGGATATCTGCCATCTGTTATAGCTTCTTTCCCCCCAATAATTAAAAAGTGAGCCGGATCTACACTAGCTTTTTTTTTAAAAAATTTACTCCATATTATACGTACTGCGTACCGAGGATTATCACATACTAAAAAGATTTTATTTATAAAAGAATTTCTTCTCCTGGGCAATTGACCTAACAAAAGAAACCCATACTTAATATTCTTCTTTGACAGACACTCGAATATGAACTCAGTTCGTTTCTCAACTGATAGTACACAAACGACAAAATCCTTACGTGATAACCCTGATGTGAGTTTTTCAATATGATCTTTCTCATAAACCAAAAAGTGTTTATCAAACTCGATTGAATCGGACGGTATATGATTTCTATAATAATGTGCATAGAGGAGAGGTGTAATATCCCATATTTCAACTTCGTATCCCCTATTTTTAAGAATTTCAACTCCAAAACGGTGGTAATCACGCTTATTGAAAGTACTGCAAATTATAAAAACCAATTTTTTCAAGGTAGTTTAAAAATGAAAACGAATATATCTCTCGCTTATTCAGAAAGCTAAAAAAATTAATCCTAACTACTGGATTATTATGACAATATTTCTCTTGCTGAATCATAAAGCATATTTGCATTTCTTTCAACTTGTGCATGCTCCATCTTCACCATTACAGGAATTGCAACACTTCTGTCCAATCTTTCGGCTGACGGTCTGGTTAATTCATTAAGTTCTTCTTTGCTAATCCCGTAACGTTTAAAAATGTGATCCCAATGTCTGGCAAAATGCCACTCAATAGCATCAGGAACATTTTTGGTTACAAGCCCTTTACTGTTAATCATACTTACAAAATTGCTTGCCTGATCTTTTTCAGGAAAACTGAAAATTAGGCAATCACATAAAGGATTACATTTATCCGGTATCCTGCGAAAATTAAGCCCCTTTATCCCTTTCAAAGCATCTTCATATATCTTGTAATGATTTCTATTTGTTTCAACAACAAAATCCAATTTTTTCAGTTGTACAAGGCCAATAGCAGCAGATATTTTTGATATTCGATAGTTAAAACCAGGAATCCTGCGTGTATCTCTGCCCCTTGGCAAGTTAGGATTATTTTCGTGGCCGTGATCCTGATATTCTCTTGCAAGTAAGTAAACTTCCTTATCATTGGTTGTAACCATGCCACCTTCGCCGGTGGTAAGACCTTTACCACTATCAAAACTCCAGGTACAGACATCAGATTGAATACCCAGTTTCTTACCGTTCCATTCAGCGCCTAATGATTGACAATTATCATCGATGATTGTTATTTTATATTTTTTTGCTATTTCAATTATCTTGTCAATTTCCGCAGCAACACCCAGCATGTGTACAGGTATAATAGCCTTTGTCTTAGGTGTTATTGCTTTTTCTAACTCGACGGGATCCATGTTTAAAGTATCATTAACATTTACAATAACAGGCACTGCACCAATGTCGATTATTACCCCAACGGTAGCGATAAATGTAAAAGCTTGTGTTATCACTTCATCACCTGGCTTAACACCAGCAGCAACTAAGGCAACTTTAATCGCCGCTGTGCCAGAAGAGACACTCTGTGCATATTTCACACCCAAGTACTCGGCAAATCTTTCTTCAAACTCTCTTATTATAGAAGGACTTGTAAACAAACCTTTATCAAAAAACTCAATTATGGCATCTTTTTCTTCTTTTCCAAGTAATTCAAAGCCTGGCATTTATTAATTCTCCTATAATTTTTGCTTGTTCTATTTAGCACCTATTTAGACAAAATAAATCTCAAGTGGTTTCCAGCACCTGATTCATCAATCAAAGGTTGTAGTGTATCATATAGTTTCTCACATGCCCGTTCAAGCTCGCACTCTCCAATATATTCATAGTAACTTTTCAAATCTCCCAAATCTATCCCTTTTGTCTGGAAATAGATCAGGTTCATTCCACTGTTTTGAGACAAAGAAGTTACCGATTTCTCAGTAAAATACGTTAAATGACCAACCGGTGAAATTAAATTTGAATGTTCTTTCATAACATGGATAGCTAATGAATCAAAATTTGGAGCAAAAACTAATATAATTCCCTTATCATTTAATATCCTCTTACAGTCTAGAATTAATTGGAGCGGATTTTCAACGTGTTCAAGTAAATCAAACATTGTTATTACATCAAATGTATTTGATATCTGTATATCAGAAATTGGCCCTTTAAATATTTTTATACCAAGTCTTTCACTAGACCAGTCCGCCAGTTCTTTTCCCAATTCTTGACCGAATATCTCAAATCCATACTCCCTGGCAACTTCTAAAAACCAGCCTGTACCGCAACCAATATCTAGCAATCTTTTACCATTTAATGGATGAACATATTTAGATATAAGCTCTATACGTTCTTTAGCAAACCGTTCCTTACGAAACTCCGCATTTTTAATATAAACATTAATAGACGAAGGTAAGTATTCACTATCAGAATATATATCTTCGGCGTTTACCGGTATTTTTTTTGAGTAACGAAGTGAACAAAAATCGCAACAAACAATATCTATGTCAAACTTCGAAAATTCGACATGGAACTCTTTAGAGGAACAAACAGGGCATTTTTCAACAGTTTTCATTCCATGTTTTTGCTTTACCTTTTTTACTTTTTCTTTGATGCTACAATTTACTCTCTCCAAGAACCCTTTCGGACGCATTTGCTTTAAATCAATCGATTTGAAATCACTTATACTTCTTTTATAACCCATCTTAATACCTGCATTGTAATTTCTTATTTAGTAAGGGTACCATTTAGATCACAAAATAAATCAAAATATTGATTTTGCTATACAGTTTTATTGCTCTCAGCCGTATCATTTAACTGAATATAAGATTTTGCAATAATTGAGAAATAACCTCCTTTGAATACTGCACCGGATTAAAATCAAAAGCTTTTTTAGCGTCTTCCGTGGCATATTTAAAAAAACCTGGATAATCTTTTTTAGTGACACCAAAATCGCTTAAATTGCCAGGTATTTCCAAAACTTCCAAAAAACTTTCAACTGCGTTAACAACCAATTCACTTCTTTCCCTTTTATCAGTTATTAATGGATTGTGAGCTTCAAGCAGAGAATATAAATCAGAATAATCATAATATTCTAACTCATGATTTATCCGCGTTATTTTTCCAATAAATACAGCACCCGCAATTCCATGAGGTACATTAAAATGACATCCTAAGTAATAAGACAAGGCTCCAGATGGACCGGATGATGCGTTTGAAAGTCCTACCATGGCAAGATAAGCTCCCCATTGCATTTTACTCCAATGCTCTAAATTTCTCATATCATTAACTAATTTTGGTAATGTATTGATAATAAGTCCAAACGCCTGTTTCGAAAAAATCCTTGTCACTTCGTTTGATTTTATACTAACAAAACTCTCCAAAGCATGAATCAGGGCATCACAACCAGAAGAAATCGCTACCGACTTGGGAGCAATTGCCACTACTTCCGGATCTAGTAATGCAAGGATGGGATAATTATTCGGATCATTTACCCCCATCTTTACCTTCGTATCAGAATCAATAATAGAGGCATAATATACCAGTTCAGAACCTGTTCCGGCAGTGCTGGGAATTGTTATCACAGGTAAAGGATTGTTAAGATTTTTTGGGAAACCCCGGTAGGTAATAGCCGGCCCATGATTAGTACATAATAGTGCTACTACTTTTGCGGTATCCATCGAACTCCCGCCACCAATTCCTACTATACAGTCAACTAATGGCTGATTTCCTTGTTTAAATTCATTCTTAACTACATCCAGAAATTCATACGTTGGTTCAAATTTTTGGCTGTATAAATGAATAACAATTTTTTGAAATTTGTTTTCAAGGTCTTTCACAAGTTTCGGAAGGGGTTCAAAATGTTCATATACATTTTTGTCTATAACATAACCGATCCTTTCAAACCCAAATTCCTGTAATATTGACGGTAATTCTTTCACTATTCCTGGTCCAAAACGAACCTTATTTTTTAATACAAATTCAAATGGGGCTTTTTCGATCAACACGTTTACCTCGTTTAAAAAACGTTTTTATTCATATTTTCAGAGTAAAAGAACAATGCTCTAGCCAACTCTAGATCAAATATATCATCAATATCAATTCCGTGACTTTTCGGTATGACATAAACACCTGATTGATCATCAATCAAAGTTCCCCTTTTCAAAAAACGATTTACTGACGAAATGTAAATACCACCATCAATGAAATACACTCTCTTATATCCTTGCCTACCGGCTTTTGTCTCATCCCTTGATAAAAAAATCCTTTCTATGCTGCCTCTTTCTGTTAACATAATACACTCAGATGGATGTTGAGAGACTTCACATACTGAAACCAAACTTTCTTTATGTGTTTTTTCGTACTCTCGTATAGCCTCGTCAATGTCCTGTGAGTTTCTAAAGGGGGAGGTGGGTTGAAGAAGCACTATATTTTCAGGATATTCAAAAAACTTATTTTTATACCACTCCAATGCGTGTAAAACCACATCTACTGAAGATGAATTATCTTCTGATAAATATGATGGTCGTATAAATGGCACATCAATACCCATCTTTTTTGAAAGTTCAATAGCATCATGATCATCACTGCTTAATATACAAAAATCGAGCACCTGAGAACCGAGGGCTGCTTCGAGGGTAAATTGCAACAAAGGTTTATTGCCAATCAATTGTAAGTTTTTTCGTAGAATTCCTTTTGATCCTCTCCTCGCTGGGATGATACCAAAATGTTTATGCATAAACATTACCTGTCGGCTTCAAAAATATTCACAGTTTTTTTGTATTCAGCCCACTGGCCCACGTCAATCCATGCATCCTCACTGATTGGATAGACACCAATCTTGCCAGCGTTTCTTTTTATATCATTAATCAAATGGGTCATATGATAAACTTTATCTTCTGGAATTATATTTAAAATATCCGGTTTTAACACATACAGGCCTGTATTAACCAGGAAACTATATTCAGGCTTTTCTTTAATGTGCTCAAGATTGCCATCGCCATCCAGTTTACAAATTCCATAAGGTATTTCATAATGTTTCAGCGATGCAACAAGCGTGATATCGTAATTACCACTACTGTGAAAAGCATATAAGTTCGCATAATTTGACTTAATAATAATATCACAATTGGTCACGAAGATATGTTTGTTGAACTTTCCTTGTACCAATTTCAAGCTGCCTGCTGTGCCGAGGGGCTTATTCTCTTCGATAAAATGTATCTTATAATCAGGATTTCGCTCGTTAAAATAGGCTTTCAAAATATGTGCTTTGTAATTTATTGTCAGGTAATAATCGTTAATCCCATAATCGCGAAAATGATCGATTATATGGTCAATGATTGGCTTTTCGTTTATTGGAATTAATGGTTTCGGCAGAACCTTTGTAAAAGGGTCTAAACGGGTTCCCTTGCCACCTGACATGATGATTACAGGAACATCCAGTAGCTGCTTAGGTTTATCTATTCCATCTTCAAAGGCTTTTTCCCATGTAATATAATCAACAATTTCCCGACTCTCATTTACAATCGGAATTAAGTCAATTTTGTTTTTTGTAAGCAGTCTTTTTATGTATTCAAGATTAAAATCCTTACAATAAACATAAACTGGTTCAGGATTATAGGCTTTTGCAATTGTTCCATTCAAATCGTGCCCTTCCAAAATGTATCTCCGGATGTCACCATCAGTTAATGTTCCGATCAAGCGACGCCTATCATCAACTACCAGTAAGCAATTCTCCGCCGTTCGATTGAGCGCTTTCATAGCTCCCTTGATAGTACCTTTTTGCCGGATGGTCAAATCTTTTTCCATAGCGAGATAAATTTCTAAAACTGCTCCACGAATTACTGATCACAAATTCTTAATATGGAATCGAAATGTGAATTAATAACACTCGATGAATCCAAAATATTATAATCTCTCATTTTTTGTCGTTACAACAACTCCTTCACTTTATTGCTAAAACTCCTTCAAAACAGACATATTTCATCACCGTCATATAATCCACAAACCCTGCCCGCTTTAGTAAATCATAATTACCGTTTGTCGAGAATGGTTCTAAAACGCCTCTCAAACTTCTTGATTTTCCCATAATTTCATCCGGAGTATATCCGTTTCTTAATTTGAAATCATTATAAATTCCCGTCATTATGTCCTGGAATCTCGCATCGCATGCACGAACTTTTTCAAACAATATTAAGGCTCCACCCCATTTCAACATTTTATAAATTTTGTCAAATAAACTTTGTCTTTCACTTGGTCGAATAAACTGTATTGTATAATAAGCTACCACAAAGTCAGAACTCTCAAAGTCAAATTGTAAGATATCATCAGTAATAAACTCCACATTGGATTGCTTGTTTTTTTTCTCATTTGCCCTATCAATCATATCTGGTTCAACATCAATTCCTATATAACGAACATTAGGTTTATGCTTATTGTGCTCTGCCAACTTCATTGTTAATGTTCCCGTTGCGCAACCTAACTCATAACAAATGGAATCATGCTTTATAAAATAATCACTCAATTGGCATATTAAATCTTGTCCATCTAAATAATGAGGGACAGATTTTGCAACATGTTGATCAAAATTTTTACTTACTTTTCCCTTGAAATTCCAGTTGGCATTACCAACCTTTAACCCATCACCAACAATATTATCCATTACCATTTACCCCATGTTAATTCGTAAGGTTGTCAACCTACTAAATATTTTCCTGTTTGCAAGTGGCTAATTTACCATTACAAATTGACCACAGAAACCCTTTTGCATATAAGAACTTTTAATCGCATCTGAAAATGGAGTTGGTACAATCAGAACTGTATCAAAGTCTTCTAAGTTAACAGATGAAATATCATGTACCTTTTTATTGAAGAATATTTTTCCACATTTGGAGTTATCATTATCAACAAGTAGAAAATCGGAATCTCTACCGAGCCAGCCTATTATATTGTGTAATGAATTACAAGCTCCGTGAATAATTATCTTTTTATTTTTTAATAATAGGTTTTCAACCTTTACCAGTTTTTCATCCAACTTCTTTTGATAATCATTATAGCGCATAATAAATGGCTTATTTTGATAATTTTTTGTCATTTTCCTTGCATAAACCGCAATAGAATAATCATCTAATAAATTTTCTGTTACTTCAAACTCATGTTTTGATAGATGATATTTAATCGAGTTTTCAGCAAAATACTGGGCATGCTTATGAGAAAAAACCTCTGGATCTCCTGTAATCAAACTCTTGTGACAATTAGGAGTGTAAATAAATATTTCACCATTTACCTTCAAGTGGTTATTGATAAAAGATGTCATGTTATCGATATCTTCTATATGCTCGTAAACATTATAGGAAAAAATAAAATCGAATTTTTTATTTAAAGAAAGTTCTTTTGAAACGAATTCTTTCAGAAATAAAACACCATTAATTTTTTCCGTCTTTTCAATTGAAGGCTCAATTCCAACTAAATCCTGAAAACCCATTTCTTTTAAAACCTTTAAGATATATCCACTCCCACAACCAATTTCTAAAACAGATTCAGTTTTATATTTATTAATCCTTGTAAGCTTTTCAAGCAGATGGAGTGCTCTTTCTTTCCCCCAATTCCCAATACCAAGAGGTGTTGATATCTGAGCACACTTAGAAGACTTATACATCAACCCAAGTGCCCTTTTTAAATCCTCTGATAGTGGTTGAAAAACGTGTCTACATTTTTCGCATTGTTTTAGAATACATTTATAAACACCAAATTCTTTGTTAGACTCGTCTCCAGCTCTCGTAAAAATAGGTATGGCAGGTTTATCAAGAATCGTCTGTGACATGGAGAAGCCGCATAAAGGACAAACACTAAGACTACCCATAAGAATCGCACTTTCTAAAAGACTGTTTTGTTAATAAAAATTTCCATTTTCTTGTTTCTAATTTTTAATGTAACCTTATCTAGCCAACAGTAACCATTGGTTTACTGAGCAAATTTTTTACGATAGCTTGATAAGTTCATCTTCCTTAAAGTCCCTCATTGCGACTTGTCCTATTACCTCATCCCACTTCATAGGACTAATACCATTTCCAGGACGCTTCACTGTAATGTTTTTTCCCGTGAATATTTCTCCCTTTTTAATATCCTTTGCAGCTATAATACTCTTGCGGGCGATCATTATATTTTTAAGTTCGGATACGGAAGGACGTTTTACTCCACTACCCATTGCTCGTTCTATGTTTCGAATAGAACGAATCATGGCCTTTAATTCATCAGGTTCCAGAGAGGCCTTATGATCCGGACCTTCGCTAGTTTTGTCTAACGTAAAATGTTTTTCTATAACTTCAGCTCCCAGTGCTACCGCTGCAACAGATACCTCAATCCCCAGTGTATGGTCTGAATACCCAACCTTTACTCCCAATTTATCTTTCATTGTAAGCATGGCACGCAGGTTAACATCTTCAAAAGGAGTCGGATATTCGGTATTGCAATGCAGAATAGTAATGTTTTCTTTTTGTGCCCTCCCGTTAACTAGCACTTCAAGAGCCATTCGGACTTCTTCCAGTGTAGCCATTCCGGTTGACATAATTACTTTTTTACCTAAAGCTCCAATCTTGCGAAGGTATGGCAGGTTAGTAATCTCTCCGGATGGTATTTTAAGGGTTTTTATCCCCAACTCAATCAGCAAATCGATACTCTCTAAATCAAACGGAGTCGAAAGGAATTCAATACCTTTATCCCGGCAGTATGCCATGAGTTTTTCATGGGCTTCCCGATTCAGTTCCAGCTTTTTAACCATTTCTAGCTGAGACGCACTTGCATCAGTCGTCTCTTTTTGATACTCGGCTTTTTCTGCATATCTACTAATCACCTGTTCTGCTTTAAAGGTCTGGAACTTCACCGCATCTGCCCCAGCTTCCACTGCCACATCCACTAACTTATAGGCTAAATCCAAACAACCATTATGATTCACACCAGCTTCAGCAATTACAAATACAGAGTTTGATCTCATTTATTTAAAAACTAACTGCTTGCGAAAAAATTCCTGATTTATATCTGTTTTACGAATAATTTCAACCATCCGTTCAGCAGCATGGCCATCCCCAAATTTAAATTTCATACCTTTCAAAGATGACCGGAAATTTGCGGATAGAGCCTTTTTAATTCCGTTTCTAATGGATTTTACTGAATAGTCCGTATCAATTACGCTCTTATGGCGAATCCGCCCATTTTGTCGATCTCCTATATTTACCGTTGGTACCTTAAAATAAGGCACTTCAACAATCCCGCTAGATGAGTTACCTATCACAAATTCGCAATGTGGAATTAAACTATGATATTTCTGAAACCCCAAGGATTCGAAATAATGCAAATTATTATTAGTTCTCACCACATCTTTGATACATAAAATAATTTTATTGCGATCAACCTCAATATTAGGAGCTGTTATCACTGTCTGTAAATCAAATAGTTCCAAAGCCTCAAAAATGTTCATTATTTGTTGCTCAAGACTAATAGAATATTCGAGAGTTCCAGGGTGATATGTCATTAATATAGTTGGTTTACGAATATCGAGATTTAACTCTTCAAATAATCGTTTTTTTGGTATTCTATTTTGTTTTACAATATTATCAACATTGAGAGAACCTGTGTTAATAATGCGCCAGGCCGGCTCTCCCATTTTCATTAAATTTTCAGCATATTCCTTGCAAGATACAAAATGCAAATGTGCAGCTTTTGTGATCATGTGACGAACCTGTTCATCAATAACCCCTGTAGTTTCTTCTCCCCCAGAGATATGTATTATAGGCTTTTTGAAAATTATTGCATTATTAACAATTGCAAGTAATTCAAACCTATCTCCTAAAACGCATACAAAGTCAAACGCGTAATCCCTAAAAATATGAGCTAATTCACAAACAGCAATACCGAAAGATTTTGATATAGAAAAACTATCATCTCCGTTTAATAAATAATCAAAAATATCTTGAACATTAATACCATAACTAGTAATTTCATTAATTGTTTTGCCACACTCTGAAACAAGATGAGCCCCTCCAACAAACAAAAGAGGTTTAATCCCTCCCTTTACAGACATTTGTTTTATCAATGGATATAAAATTCCGAATTCTGCTCGAGACGTAGTAAATATTGCGACTTTAATTCTGGATATAACCACTTTAGGCGCTTAGCTATATGAATAATTTAATTCAGCAATTACTCTTTCAAGTTTTGATGCATCAATATGGAATTTTGCTTTAGAACCCTTATTAACCATATTAATTGTTGACAATTCATTTCCATAAAACTTTATAAGCCTTTTTGCTAAATCGTAATATGAAATATTTTCTCCCCCTACATTAAAAACTCCTTTTACATTCTCATTTATAAATAAATCAATTATTGATATAACTTTATTTATCTCAATAAAATTGCTTACACGTTCCCCATTTCCATACATGGTAATTGTATTTGTATCTCTTAACTCTTTAATCATTACAGGAATTGTTCTATCTTTTCGCATTCCTTCACCATAAACTTGTGAAACTCGTAAATGGCAAACTGTGATATCATAATTCTTTAAAAAAAAATCAATCATTATTTCAGAACAAAACTTTGACAAACCATACAAACAATCAGTATTTAATGAAGGTCTAATTTCTGATGTTTCAGCAAATACACCATCTCTGTTTGGATAAACAGATATTGATGAAAAGTTGATGAATTTTTTTGGTTCCAAAATCTTCGCTATCTCAACTATACTCTCAGTAATTTTTATATTATCTGTCAAAACTTTAATGTCATTCGCATCATCTACCGAAGCCAATTTCGAAGCTAAATGAATTATTAAATCTATTGAATATTTTTTTTTAAATGCTGTAAATACACTTTTTAGAAATTTAGTATCGGCCAAATTAAAAGCTATGTCATATTGATTTTCTTTCTGTTCTTTTTTTGGAAAAACGCGAAAAATAGTATATTTTTCGGCTAATTTTCTTGATAAATGGCTTCCTATAAAACCCCCTGCACCTGTAATAAGAATGTTCAATTATGCATACTCCCGATATTGTTCCCATGATACGAATTGATTTTCAAAATATCTCATGACAATGCCCCTTTTTTTCTTAATTTTTTGTGGCATCTTGCCAAATAAAACAGCGTTTACAATAACCTCGACTTCATTTATACCAAACATTGTTCGAATAGGCGTTGTACCGGAAAATCTTGGATTAATCTCAAAAACAGTTGGACCTTTTTCTGTAAGTCTTAGTTGGAAATTTGTGGGGCCATAAGGTTTTAAATGCTTTGTTATATCAACAATAAAATCATCAATATCAGGATAGTCATCTGAGTAGGCAAGGAAGGTATTCCCATCTTTTAGAGTACGTTTAAGAGAAACACACGTTAACACTTCACTATTATAAAATATGCTACCACATGTAAATTCATTATACTCATCGCCAATGTATTTCTGTATTATTGGTAACTCGCATTTTTCAATTGCATATTCCAATTCTTTTTTTGTATTTACCTTAAAAAGATTTTTTGATGTTGAACCAAATCTAGGCTTCACCACTAAAGGAAATTCATTCTGTATAAGAAATTTATCAGTATCTTCAGGTAGACATGATTGCGGATATAAGTATCCATTCTCTTTTAAAAAAATAAACGTTTTCCACTTATCTTTACAAATTTTTACTACTTCAGGTGAACTCACAACTACTTTTGCACCTGTAGACTCTTCAATTTTCCTTCTATAATCTGCAAATAAAGGTATCTCAAAATCAAGCCCTACTAAGACAATATCGATATTATGCATGTTTAAAATATCGATAATTTTTTGAAGCCATTTTTCTTTACTAATCTTTGGATTTAGAATATCTGGTAATATATATCCTCTATCAACCCAATATAAACCAACTGCATTTGCAAAATAGTCCGTGCCGAACAGTTTGTTTTCTATAGAAGAAGCACGCAAGGCTTTTATTATTCCTTGCCCTAATAAGGCACCAACACCTGTTACCAAAATATTAACCACGGTTTATTCTACTCATATAATAATCAATACAAATTTCGGGATAGCGCCTTATCTTCATTTCATTAATCAAAGTATCAACATTGTATACAAGACTTCGTAAATCAAATGAATTCTCCAAAGAATTATAAATTATATAATTTATTCTATTTAGAAATTCCCTATTTTGACCTACACTCCCTGTATTAAACAGTATAAATCCGTTTGATTCTAATTTAAATTGACGGTGCGTGTGCCCAGTGATATAGTTTCGATTTAGACTGATCTTACTATCTTGGAACACGTAACGATTGTTAAAAGTATGACACAAATAATAATGATCCAATACGTAACTAGACAAGTATTCCTTAACGAATTCTTGCTCTGTAAAATCAGTAATGCAAAAATCAAAAAATTTTTTAACTAATTCATTTTTCCCATTATAACATCCTGATAAAAAATACTCTTCGTGATTACCTTTAATTTTAATACATTTCTCTAAAGAATTTAGATACTGAACACACTCATTACTCCAAGGTCCGTAATTGACTACATCGCCAAGACATATGTATTGATCAACAAGCCCTGCATTTTTCACCATAAGTTCAAGTGCAGGTAAGTTTCCATGCACATCAGAAAAAATAGCCACCCTCATTTGAGAATAACGATACCTAGTAATCTTCGTAAACCTTAATTTACAAGTACAAATACTTATATTTAAAAGTCCCTTTTACATCAAAGATACTTCTCTATTTTCTCTCGTATAAATCTATGCGGTGGACAATCAGAATCATAATTCATAATATAGGCAGCGTATTCTTTTGTACGTTTTTTATAGTCCTCATACGGTTCAGCTAATAACTCATTCAAACGACTTTTTAACACAGAATAACTCGGACTCTTTAAAAGAATAATCGGATCATAATCATTGAAATCATCTGATCCTGTAAAGTCGATGCGAAGCACTTTCTTGCCCATACCAAAAGCTTCAGAAATCAAAGTCGAATTAAAACCAACAATAACATTACTTTTATCCACAACACTGTAAGATGTGAAGTTGTCTCTATCATTTCCTATAAAATCAACATCATCGTTATAGATATTTTTAAAAAAACCAATTTCACTATTGTCGGCATATCTTGACATAATTAAAGCAGCCTTTATTTTAGATTCTTTTATACATCTTAAGAGAAATTCATGCATTAAGATTTGTGACTTTACTTCTGGATAGTTATTTGCATTTTGAAGCCAATTTTCTCTAAATTGAGATATAATAGAAACATCATATTCTATTTTTGAATTCTTTTTGAAGTATTCTCCATAGATTCCAAGCTTTAGTGAACCAATTGGATAACATTTATCAACAACATGCCCAAATCTTGAATACCTATCTTTGTCATAACCTCCGAAACAGAAAAAATTTGAGATATATTGATTTGATAGTTCTTTGGTAAGTTGCTTATTTGTTCTATGACCGTTCTGAATTGCAAAAAAAATTGCTTCTTTGTAGTTCCTGCTAAGCCAATGAAAAATATTGAAATTGTCAACGACTGTAATGACAACCTTAGGCTTCATAACCATAAAACAACCCATCCGATAATGACGTATTAATTCAGCACATAACGCCCTCGGCTTTCTTTTTTGTGTTTTTATCTCGGACCAGCTTAAAAATCTCAAGGATTTAAAGAACTGGCATATTATTGAAGCGCTAATATATATCTTCTCAGGCCTCATATTATAAACAAAAAAGGAATATCCTTTTAATATATGGTTCGCTATCAAACTTAAATGCGATTCATCAAATACAACAATATCGCTTTGGGGAAGATCGCAAAAACAAATTTCTCTATTAAACAACTTCATATTTTAGATGTTACGATTAACTCACATACGTCCCTTACGGCACCATGTCCGCCGGTAAACTTACTAATGTAATGAGCATTCATTTTTACAATATCCAAAGCATCCGCCGGGCAAGCAGCAAAACCCACTGATTTCATACATTCAAGGTCATGAATGTCATCGCCAATGTAAGCTATTTCAGAATAATCTAATCCATATTTATTTTTAAGTTTTTCAAGTACAATCAATTTATCTTCAATTCCTTGAAATATCTCATCCACTTTTAGCTTTTTTGCCCTACGCTCCACGATACTTGTATTTTCTTTTGTTACGATAGCTATTTTAATACCGCATTCTCTTAATAACTGTATCCCCATCCCATCACGTGTATTGAATTTTTTAAGCTCTTCACCACTTTCTGAATAGTACATCCCACCATCAGTCATGACGCCGTCAACATCAGAAATCAATAGTTTTATTTTTTTAAGCCGTTCTTTATCTAATATATTATTATTTTTCAGATTTGAAATAATTTTTTCAACTAACCTGAAATCTTCTTCATTGTCTACATCTATAGAATCGATTTCATTCATTACAATTGCTTTTATTTTTCCACCTAATCTATTTTTGTTTTTAATTAAAATATCTTTTTTTGTTATGTACATTGCCCCATTTTCTCTATATTTTTTAGGCATTGCATGGCTAAATGGCCTTTTATCATATTCTATCTTGTAATAATCTTCAGCAAAATAGCCTGTTAGATAGTAATTCTGAATTTCACAAACAGACAAAACAGAATCAATATCAGATTCTAATACGAGATTTATTCCTTTATCGATTATATCTGTCCCTCTTAAAGGGGAAGTTGGTTGTAATAGAACAACATAGTCTACTTTGTAGCCTTGTTTTTGCAATAATTCAATTACATGTATCATTGCCTGTTCTGTAGGAGAATCATCTTTTGCTAGTTCTTTTGGTCTCATTATAACTTCTGCACCATTTTTTTTTGCAATGTCCGCGATCTCTTCATCATCCGTTGAAACAATTGTATTGCTAATTAGTTTAGAACCAAGAGAAGCCTTGATTGTATAAGCTATCAATGGTCTTCCAGCTAATAATTTAATATTTTTTTTAGGAATCCTCTTAGACCCTCCCCTAGCAGGAATTATCGAGATTATTACCAAGTTGTCCACCCTCCATCAACCATCAGAATATGCCCTGTAATGTAAGAAGAAATATCGGATGCCAAAAAGAGTGTTGCTCCAAGTATATCTTCAGGCTTACCCATTCTTCCTAAAGGAGTAAGCTGGGAATAGCTCTTAACAAATATATCTTCATGTCCATTGAAAATACCACCTGGGCATATGCAGTTTACTCTGATATTATCCTTAGCAAAATAAGTAGCAAAGTATCTAGTCATTGCAATTATACCACCTTTTATTAAAGGATAAGCAGGAGGGCAAGTCATTTTAGTATTATCATATATCGAAAAATTAGGGCCTACAACGCCATAAATAGAACTAAAGTTTATTATTGACCCCAGCTTTTGTTTTTTCATTAGAATTGATATTTTTTGTGTGCAAATAAAATATCCACCAAGGTGATTTAATAGGTTTTCTTTAATAGACCCATATGGCACTTCCTCAACGTTCATCATCCAATCTTTTGTCCTTGGCCAACTACAATTGATAAATACATCTATCCTAGAAAATTTATCCAATACAAATTTTATTACACTATCTATATTTTCCTCTATTGAAATATCTACTTGGCAATAAACAGCTTTTCCTTTATGAAAATCGTTCAATTCTTTTTCAAGTTTTTCCCCATTCGCTTTATTCCTCGAAGTAAGAATAATCGTCGAATTATGTTCTACAAAGCCTCTGCATAGTTCTCTTCCAATCAACCCCGTACCTCCGGCTATTACAACTATTTTACTTTCTAAATCAAAAAAATTGCTCTTTATCATTTTATTATTTCGTATCATTTACAACAAGATTCATATTCCCGATAAGATTCATGTCGCATTGTTTTGTACACTTGATTCCAGGAGTTAAATTAAAATGGTCCTTTCTGAATTGGGCATATTTTTCACCATTCCAAATATCATACAAAGAGTCTTTTTTTGCATCCCCAAGAATAATCTCATTATTGTAATCTTCCATACACATTGCTGCTTCTCCGTTTGATTTAATAGTCATGGACATCCAGGGATGCTTACAAAATTCCGTCCAATGTATAGATTTTGTTTCATGGTACTTTTTTCGATACCACAACTGATCTTCACTTTTCAAATAAATATATACATCTACACCATCAAAGGCCTCTTTTAATCTTTTAAATTCTTCAGCTTGCCCAGTTCTATTAAGGTCTAGCATAGTTATTATAATTGTTGTATCATAATTATTCTTCTTTTTAAAATTAACTAGCTGAAGGATTTTTTTATAACTATTAGTAAAATTTGAAGCTGTCCCTCGTATTTCTTTATGATGAACATCTTCCACGCTTTCAATAGAATATTTGATATAGTCCAAACCGTTTTCAAACATTTCTAATGTTTTCTCAATATTGATGTTAGCTGGATTACAACTAAAATAGGAAGGAATGTTCCTCTCGGTTAATATTTTAATATATTTATGCATATTCTTATCTAAAAGAGGTTCTCCATAGCCATGCAACTGTATAACCTTAGGTATTATGTACAGGAAAAAATGATTTTCGCTCATATCCTTTTCTGCAATATCATAATTTTTTTCAACAAACTGTTCCCATTCCAACCATTTACTACCTGAAAAAGGCCTAATTTGGTCTACTATCTTTATAAATATATCCTCATTCAATGTCTCTATTGATCTAGTCATCATTGTTGTTCTAGGACACATTTTGCACTTCATATTACAAGCATTAGTAGTTTCGATATTATAAACGACTGGATTCTTTTTACGATATTTTTCAAATTTGTTAAAAATATATTCTTTATCAAAAGGTTCGCCTTTCATTAATTTTTGTGTTAATTCAAAACTTTCCATATAAAAATCAATATCAATCATTTTCAAAATCCTCTTTTAGTTAGAAGATATAATCCTTATTAGATTTTCAGAATATTATTGCTAACGGGCACGAGGCAATATATTTTCTAAATTGTGCTTTTGCTACCACCGATTAGCATGATTAGAGCTACATACTATTACAGCTTTTCTTTAACTTCTTTCGCTGGGCTTCTTCGATATCCAGAATATCCTTATGCTTATGTGTCATCGACTTAGAAACATTTCTTAAATCTCGCACAAGCCTCCTCATCCCATCGGGTTCAAGACTTGCTGCATGGTCTGTCCCTTTCCATGTCCGATCAAGCGTAAAATGACGCTCAATCCAATATGCTCCCAATGTTAAAGCTGCAACATCTGCCGCTATTCCCAGATGATGTCCTGAGAATCCTATGCCTTTAACATCAGTTCCATACTGTTCTTTTAATCTTGTAATTTCATAAAGACAAATTTCTTCAAACGCAATAGGATACCCAGATGTGCAACTGTAAATTACCAAATCACTATTCCGCCTCTTATCTATAAAAAATTTAATTATGCTTTCTTCTTCCTTGCGTGTAGTCATACCAAGTGAAAGATGTATTTCACCACCAAATTCACTGCAGAGATAGTCAAGCATATCAAACTTGAGATTGCAAGCAGAGGGGACTTTTATAAATTGTGGATTAAGCGACTTGATTTCCTTTGCCGATGTCATATCCCAAACTGATGAACTGTATATTACACCATATTCTTCACACCATTCTTTCAATTGCTTATGTTGTGTAAGACTAAACTCGAGAAGTTCCCTATGTTCTCCATAAGTTCTACCATAGGAATGCATAGGGTTAGGATGAGGATTTTGATACTCTTCGGGTGTTAATAACTCTTTCGGGCATCGTTTTTGAAACTTAACAACATCAACTTTACAAAACAGAGCTAATGTCAGTATCATTTCACGTGCGATTTCTATTTCTCCTTTATGATTACATCCAATCTCAGCAACAACAAATGGATGTTTATTTTCTAAATTTACCATCGCTAGTCCCCGCTATTATTTTGTTCGTTATAAATAATAAAAGCACACATTTGGGTTTGTATATTCCTATGTAAAAACCTATAGAACTACTTACATCTTCCCCCTTACTCCTTCAATAGATCGGGAGATGAACCTTTTTATTTTTTCTGGCAAAATCCTCTTTAGCTGATACTTTGCAACAGCCTGTAAAAGACCTTTATAACTACCTTGAGATTTTAAGTGATGTAAGCTTGTTTTATACTTAATAAGATCTGCCCAATTCTTCCACTCTTTATCAGGTACCTTAGTTAAATTAACGACAGGAGATCCAGGCATTACTACCACCTGCTCCAAATAAGCTTCTACATCACTAATTAAATTGTTCTCTAAAACATATTGCCAGATAGGAGTTTCTGGAAAAGGAATTAAATAATTTAAAGAGTAATACTGGACCCCTACCTCTTTTAAAAAGTCTATTGTCTCTTGAATGGTCTGCCGTGTTTCTCCCGGAGATCCTATAACAAGTTGTACAGTCGAATAAATTCCAGCCTTTCTGGTCAAGAGTGTCGCATCGAGATTCTGTTTTCTTGTTATTCCTTTACTATATTCCTTCAGAATTGTATCCGAGCCAGATTCCTGGCCGTAAAGTAAATGATAACACCCTGTTTCAGACATCCTTCGCAACATATCCTCTGAGACATTATCAGCTCTGGCGCTGGTACCGTAAAAAATCTTTAATTTATTTTTATCAATTTCATCACAAAATTCATAAATCCATTTTGTATTTCCATTAAAAAGTTCATCACAAAAAGAGAAACCGTCGATTCCGAACCTTTCTTTTACATATTTGATGTGTCTTATAAGATAACCCACACTGTATTTTCGATATCCCTTCACATGCCGGTAACAGAACAAACAACGATGAGTACAACCCCTCGAAGTTGCCATAGGCAAAATAAATTCTACATTTTCAAGCCTTTTGGCAATACTTTCGTAAAGCCCTTGATCCACCAAGTCTTTCTTGTATATTCCTAACTTATATTTCATCGACCTGAAATATTTTTTCATGTCTATTAGGTGATAAGCTGGAAAAGGTATATCATCCAAATTCATAATCTGCATCGCAGGGGGAGTTTTTTTAATTTCATTACCACTCAAATAAGATATACCGGGTACATCAGCCCATGATTTGCCATTATCTAATCTTTCAATGAAAGCCGGTAAACTATTTTCCACTTCACCATGAAAAACAACATCAATCTTTGCTTTATTAAGTAATAGATCATATACGGAAGAAAGGGCGCTACCTGCTATTTGGATAATATCGGAATAATCCTTTTTAACATTTACAGAAAGCCCCTTTGTCCATACATAAGAGGTTGCAATGCCGCCGTAACCAATAATATCAGGATGAAAATCATCAATAATATTTTTCAAAGTTAAGTAGCCCCACTTGTCATCTGCAGGAAAATCGTATAAATAGAGATCGATGACTTTCACTCTCTTCCCGAGGCTTTCAAGAATCCTCCCAACGTATAACAATCCCAACGGAAATGGCGGACTATCATCTTTTATTCGCTGCGAAGGGACATGGACCAATAAAACATTATTCATAAATTTGTATCCTTTTATTGTTTCTTTAGTTTTTTCCTTAATTTTCCTTTAAGGATACCAAAGGCTTCTGACCAGTTGGTAACTGATTTCATTTTTTTTACGAGAATCATAAAAATTGCCAAAATTTCTACCCAGGACAAATCCTTTTCGAAATTTTCAATGATTCGGGCATATGATCTTACATTTCTTTCCGGTAAATATTGGATTTTGTATATTCCAGTACCCAGCTTGCTCGTTATAAAACCCTGACAGGGAAATACAAAGTCTTGATCTTTAACCTTTCGAAAAACATAACACATTTTCAAGGCCACTTGTTTATCCGCGATGTCCATTATATTACTGCCGATAGGAATAAAATGATTATTAAATTCGTAAAGGCTAAACAATATTTCATACTCATTGGCAATCGCCATATCTTCAAAATAATGGGGAGTAAAATTATAGTATCCATTCCCTCCATACACTTGCTGTTGTATGATCATTATTCCTTGCGCCTTACATAATCTGTGCATAGTTCGATAGGCCTCGGCAATATTAAATACATGCTCATTGTTACCATAATCAGTTACAAGGTCATATTTCCCAAGAAGTGAGTCACCCGTAATCGGATAATTTAAATCGATTTTTACACTATTCCATCTGTCTATAACATCGGAACACAAATACTTCTTGAATCCAAGCAGTTTATAAAAAACCTCAGTTCCCATCCTCTTTTGCGGAAACTCAGCAAGGACTGAAAATGCAGATTCGTCATAGTCAGTAATGCCCGCCGAACTTAATAACTCCTTAAATTGACCCAAATTTACATGAAGGTCTTGTGCGCCCATATCAAAAACAGATTCGGATCCCTTATAAAATCCCCTGATATATAGTTCTAAATTTATGGTAACACCACCTATGCTAAGACCCACAGAACTTACTCCTATAGATAATGCGATTCAATTAACACCTAATTTGTTATTGCTGTTGATCAAGCCATCCCTGATGTTTAATAACATTGAAAATATTCCACGCATATAAGTCGTTTCCGTAATCTCCAAAATGGCAGTCGTCAGCATACAGAATATCATTTGCTTGCTTCCTTATTCTTGTAAAATCAGCGAGTATAACGTTTTCATCCGTTTTGTTTGTGAAATAGTATGTATGACGTTTAGTGTATAACTCTTTTTTTAAAACTTTGTAACATTCGCGAAAGAATTCAACCCGATCATGTGAAAATTGTTGAAGAAATTTTTTCTCTGCATCACTGAGACAATCATCATCGTAAATAATCGGTTGTAGTGTCATCAGTGCAAATCGTCCGGAATTATGTAACCTATCCTGTACAATTTCTGCTATCCCTGCAAAACTTTCAGCAATTTCACGATGCAAATTAGGTTTTTCAACGTGTTCGGCTTTAACCGATTTTCCATAGAGTAGCGAACGGCAGAAATCTACCGTGTGTCTGACAATATAGAAAAACCTGCATAGAAAACGTACAGCAGTTTTAACAAAAGTATCTGCAACAATAACTCCTGAAAGTGATTTTTTCCACCCGCCAAATACAGGTCCAACAAACCCGTAGAATCCAGGACTTTTATAATAAAACACCGAACCAATATCATTATGACCCTCAATAAAGACTGAAACTTTAATATTTAATTTCTTTAATACCAATGAAAAAAGACTAACCGCCTGAATTTGAGTAAATGATGACTGAGCTAAATTAAGAACAACTATCCTTTCTCCGTATTCTTGCTGTAAGTAATGTTGTAACCGCCCGCATATAGTTTTATTATTATTCGATGCCATACTACCTAACGCAACTGACCCGCCGAATACCGCAACCACAGTTTTCCCCTGCAGCTCCAGATTATCATTCCGGAAACCATTTCTGTCAGTCCATACAACTCCGTTGTTTGAATTCGGTATCATTGTCCATCCAATAATAGGTACGCTACGTACTCTGGTCAACATTTCCTGCTTTTTTACTATACGCTCCCACGCATTTTCAAATGGAAACGCTTTTTCTATAAAATTTTTGCTGAAATAAACAAAACTCCGCTTTCTCTTTACGCGCTCGAGAAAATAAAATGAAAGTTCGTAAAAAACGAAAAAACAAACAATCCCAAATACAAATATTTTCCAGCCACTAATCCAATCCATATGTGCCTTTATAATCTTTCCGTAAAATTTCCGGCTGTTCTTCTTTTAGTAAAATAAAATTATCAATAGCCAGAACATCCATTTCGGTACCCATAAAACATTTATAAGCATCTTCCGGCGTACATACGATTGGTTCTCCCCGAACATTAAAGGAGGTATTTACAAGAACGGAACATCCTGTCAACTCTTTGAATTTTTTAAGCAAGCAAAAATACTTATTATTATACTTACCATCCACCGTTTGAATACGGGCTGAATAATCAACGTGTGTCACTGCGGGTATGGTAGTTCTTGTTTGTTTAAGACGCTCATTTATGCTTAATCCACTATTTTCTTCAACTGCCAATCTTATTTTATCCCTTGTTGTTGCAACCAATAGCATATAGGGAGATTCCACATCCAGTTCGAAGTAATCCTGGCAATCTTCTAACAAGACTGATGGTGCAAATGGTCGGAAACCTTCCCTATACTTTATCTTCAGGTTCATAAGTGACTGCATTTCAGATGACATTGGATTACCTAAAATGGAACGCGCCCCTAACGCCCGTGGACCAAATTCCATGCGCCCTTGAAACCAACCAACAACCTTATTTTCCGCAATATATTTGGCTATTTTATCTAAAAAGGCATCTTCGTCATTATAGTATTGCAGTCTCGCACCGAGATTTATTAATGTTTCTTTAATTTCACCATGACTAAATTTGGAACCGAGATATGTGCCCTTCATTCCATCAGAACCGTACTCCTTTAAATGGGAACGCTTTAGTTCCCCACATTGTTTTGCACCAAGTAAAGCAGCGCCTAAAGCGCCACCTGCATCACCTGCCGATGGTTGAATCCAAACGTTATCGAATACCTTTTCTCTCAGTATGTATCCATTGGCAACACAGTTTAAACCCACTCCACCGGCAATACAAAGATTTTTACTTCCCACTATTTTTTTTGCAAAATGGGCAAGTTTGAGCATAATTTCATTCGTCACCTGCTGTATTGAACTGGCAACGTCTGTATGAAATTTGAGCAACGGAGACTCGGGTTTCCTTATCGGTTGTCCAAAAAGTTTCACAAACTGGTCGTTGACCATTCCATCGTGGACATGAAAATCAAAGTATTTCATATTAAGCTTGAAACTTCCGTCCGTCTTAATCTCGATCAAATAATCCTTAATAAGATTTGCATACTTTGGCTCACCATAAGGAGCCAAGCCCATCACTTTATATTCTCCGGAATTTACCTTAAATCCGAGGTACTGTGTAAAAGCAGAATAAAGTAAGCCTAATGATTGAGGATATTGGATCTCATAAACGGCGGTAAGCGCATTTCCATCCCCTCTGTAAATTGCTGTTGTAGTCCATTCGCCCACTCCGTCTATTGTCAATACTGCAGCATCAGGAAAAGGTGACGGATAAAATGCTGAAGCTGCATGGGAAAGATGATGATCGCTGAAATAAATCTTGCTTTGCCAATCTACTTCCGGTGACATGCGATAAAAATATTCTTGTATTTCACTCACAATACCAGATTTATTCCGAACCCACCTTTCGCACGTTCGCAGGAGATGCTTAAATCCGCTTGGAAAATTTTGAACTGTATTGCTTAAGATTCGATTGAATTTCTTTTCGGGATGCTCATAAAAAACGACCAGATCAAGGTCGTCAACAGATATCCCAGAATACTGAAGCGCAAAATTAATGGCATTCTCTGGGAATCGATTATCATGTTTTAACCGGGAAAACCGTTCTTCCTGACTTGCAGACGCTATTTCTCCATCAACAACGAGTGCCGCCGCTGAATCATGATAAAAAGCAGATAATCCAAGAACGTTCATATCAATTCATTTCGTAGACAGCACTAGAAATCTTCCCGGATACCTTCTCTCTGGAAAAGAATTTGGAAAATACTACAATAATAAACGCCAGTATTACCAAATACTTGTGCTGATGGAGCTTTAATCTTACGTTCAATTTTGTGACTGGCAGCAGGTTATTAGCAAAAGCATCCTTATTAGCTGATAGCCAATAAGAATCTTTCAACATAACGGCCCTTTTCAACGGACAAAAGAGACTAATTACTTTTAAGGCTGGTAATAAAATGAGAAAACAGAAACACAATAATATATAAAGTATACTCTGAGAAATTCTGATAGACATGATCGGAAATCTTATTTATATTGCTATTTCTTAAACCAAATAAATTTTTCTGCCAATATCTGCCTCTTCAGAAAGTATTGCCAGTCGTAATAACGCCGCAACGCCCTGTTCTCAAAATCCATTCTCATGTCTTCGTTTTTATCGGTTCTGAAAAATACACTGCTATATCCCAATCACTCTTCTCATTTGCATACCCTTTAACCCTTGACCCGAAAAGATAGGCGATGATTACTGATGATTGGTTACTTAGGATTTCCTTTAAATGTTGAATTTTGTTGAAAAGGACTTCATTCATATTTGACAAATTTGAAAAACTGTCTTTTTTGTCGTCATCACGTAAGTACACGCAACAATAAAGCGCAATTCATAAATAATTTTCTAGATATGGATTTATAAGCAGAGATTTATTATCAGCCCATTTCCTTCGGCTTGTTGTAATTTACGTAAAGCCTATGCAACACCTGCCATGCTTACCTCTTCAATCGAGGAATGCTTCCTCCATTTCTTAACATAAATATATATTACAGGCTGATCTCTTTCTCTATTTTTTAGAGAAGCCTCTTTATGCCAATCATTGAATCCTTCTTCTCCATCAATCTGGAATATAATGAGTGCATTAGGTGGGATTTTGTCTGCAAACTCCTCGTTTTCCATTAAGTACCTATGAAACTCTGTAGAAACCATTGCCAAAAATTCAGTATATTTATTCATCACTAACTCCTTTCATGAATTTCTCTTTATACTTTTTTCTCCCATTCCTTCTGCCGATCTTCCGCATGTTTTGTCCATATAATCTTCATTTTTATGATGCAGGCTTATCTTGGTAATAAGGAATCTAAGCGCCTAAACGTTATTAGATATTTAACTTCTTCCTTCAACCTTTGAATTTTGTTGAAAAGGACTTCATTCATAAATAGACGCTCAGGAAAGTTAGTAGTTTGTTTATAAGGATAAAAGGGGACATTTTTTTACTTCAGAAACTTGACCACCTTTTTTACAATCTGTAGCGCCCTTTTTGCATCCTTCTGCGCCGGAGCGCTAAGAGGCAGAAGTCCCTCTTCTCCTGGATATCTGCCCTTGTAAATACTGTCTATGAAGTCTATCTCTTCGTCTTGCAACGGTATACTTATTTCAAAATTTTCGGCAATTGCC
>Ga0209212_1001545_pt1 | contig 36773 bp, 33 predicted proteins | sample RifGroC2_FD_183996 | JGI IMG/M metagenome (GOLD analysis project Ga0209212, IMG submission 183996) | Groundwater microbial communities from Rifle, Colorado, USA - Groundwater C2 (SPAdes) (version 2) | ecosystem: Environmental > Aquatic > Deep subsurface > Groundwater | place: Rifle, Colorado...
CCGCATTTATTTTTTTCTTATTTTTAAATTATGGCCACCGGGGGAAAGAATTTAAACGGGGGCACCTTGGTTTATTAAAAACCCGCCCAGGCTCGCTGTTCGCTCGCCCTGGCGGGCTTTTCTGTTATTATCATGTAGCCCCCGTGGGGAGAGGGGAGAAGCTGCAAAGAAAATAAGGAGAGGCCAGGGCCAGTAGCGGCAGCCTCTGGATGGCCGCCGCCCCTGGCCCTGGCCCACCTTAACTGCCCCCGCCCAAATTATGGTACGTCAGAATTACCCACCCGGGAACGCAGAAAACACCCCTTTGTACCCCGACATTGGTATATAATTCACTGATAGGCTTAAACGGAAACGCTAAGAGTTGAGGGGGAAATTATGAATTGGATCTCGCCAGCGGGTAAAGCCATTCACGCTACAGCAACTTTTATAGGAAAGAACTCCAGCACCGCCGCTAGCTGGGCATCTAAAATCTTAAAAAGAAACAAAGTTTCCAGCTGGTTAATCAAAACCCCGCTTGTCTGGATTTGGAGACGTCGATAAACTTTATTACTTAAAGATTCGATAGTTGGTTCGTATATTGAAACCATGGTAGTTGATGGCGTATCGGATGTCCCCTTCGAATTCCTTAGCAGCAGCGCAATCAAGTCTACTCGGTAAACCGCAAACCCCTATGAGGTAAATATGAGAAAGCAACGTCAAGTCTGGGATATCTGGAAAGAAGAAAACAGCATGATGGACGTCGGCGACTGGCGGGTCAGGACCCCGTGGGGGGTCCTTGCCACATTTTCCCTTGAAACCGCCCGTGACCTCCTCGCCAAAGCCAAGGAGATAGCGGGGAACATCATAGCCATACCTAAGGTATGGAAGAACCCCTGGAAGTAATGTTCCGCGGGGTTAGACTCGAAAGTACAGTATTGGTGCGCGGTGTGTGTCCCAAAAGGGGTGCCCACCTGGGCCTGCCCACAGAATACCCGAAGTTCAGGCCAGTGTAAAGTTACAGGCAGTATTACATTGCCAACGAGCCACGCCACGCTGCCGGGGCCGATCAAAATATATTAGCAAGACTTACCAAGAGGCCATCCAATTTAGTGATTGGTGGCCTCCGCTGGTTTTTTGCTTCCCAATGAAAAACACGCCTGGCGACGCCACGCTGTCCGCGGCCACTGGTATACCATAGTATCAGGTTATTCTAAATAAGTTCGGAATACAGGCAGGAGACCTATATGGAAATTAAAATATCGGCGCAGGAAGTGAAAGAAACTTTAGATGCTGCACGCTCGGGTGCCACGGCTGAAGCCGTTGAAGCATTTAAAAAGCTGGGGATACTCAAGTGCAAGGAAGCCGCTTCAATCCTGATTGCCCGCATTACAGATAAGGATCCTGAAATCCGCCTCGTGTGCGTACAAGAGAGCGTCGACATCCTTGGCAAGGCCGCCGTTAAGCACCTTGCAGCCCGCCTGGATGATACCGTAATCCATATCGCAATGGCCGCAGCCTCGCAGCTGGCCTATTTAGGCACCCAGAAGGCCGCTGAAGCCCTTCTTCGGGCCGCTAACAGCTCAAACCCGATAATTGAAACTAATGGAGCTTATGGTCTTGGGTTCTGGGACAGCAAGGAGGGGGCAAAAGTGCTTTTAGAGGCTGTTTCAAATACAGGATACAACTACCGCGGCGCTGCCGCTTTGGCCCTGGGGCAGATCGGAGGTAAAAAAATACCACCCGCACTGGTAAAAGCCTTTAACCGCGCCACCGATGAAGACGAGAAAATGCAAATTGCTGCCGCCCTGACCATGCTTGGAGATGACCAGCGGGAATTAATACGGGAAGGACTGCAGTCGCAATTACCCGGAAGAAAACTTGTTGCACTTTTTTGTATACGGGCGCTTAAAGACAAAGGCGCGTTCCTCGATATTATACCGCTGCTGAAGGATACTAACGTTAATGTCTCCCAGGCTGCGGAAGATACACTGGAAGAAATTGGGGTAACACAGAAAGAGAGAAGGCTTATGTCAAAAAGGGAACAGGCAAAATGCGACATAAGGAAAGCCCTGCCGGAGGGGTACCAGTTGGAAGCTGATGAGTAACCTAGCGCCTGGACGGGGAGCGTATGACATTTACGATTATTATTCTTATACTCGGGTTCTTGTTCGTCCGGAATATGAAAGACGATGATTCCGTTTACAGGGCAAGGTATAACTTCACAAGCCGCTTTATTCAGCTGTATGAAAAGGATACCGGGATACACCTGACTTATGACCAAGCCATAGCATTACTTCAGGTCACTATAGCCATTATGGCGAAAAGTCCGAAGGATAAAGTATACCTGGATGACCGGTATCCGAAGGCGCAGAGCGTAGTAGACAAACTTTGTGAAGAAGCCGAAAACAAAGTCTTTAACAAACATCAGAAAAGGGGCTGAAGGGGATATGGCCAATTATGAACGCCTGATGCTTACGATCCCGCAAGAAGATCTGCGGCTAATTCGGCAACTGATTCTGAACGCGAAAAACATGCTCGCCCCCATAATATTAACCAAAGGGCCGGTGGAGAATCACGGCTCTGTGAATTGCACATATCTGGATGTTATCGCTCTAGACAGGTCTGCGCTTGCCTCCGTAACCCTTTTGCGGGCTCTGCCGGAAACTTTGAATATAAAGAAGGCGGTAATCTACTTCTCCTACCAGGAATTCAAGACCCTGCTGAAACTTCTTGAGGAGGGGGCTGCCTCGCTGGATGCAGCGGCTGGACAGTACCAAACATTATGGGAGCAATTAGATATTGCGGAGCTGAATTATGCTAGCCGCTGCCGAGAACAGACGGACAAGGATAGCGCGGAGTAAGAAACGCGTCCGCGACACCACGCTGTCGGTGGCCCCCTGTACAATATGTTATTGGAAAACTCAGGGGGATATATGGCGATAATAGCGATTTTAATATTAATTTGTATGGCCTGCTCGGCTTCGAGCGGGAGCAGAAAGGCGGAGGTTGTTCAGATCGTAGCTGAAGACCGCATCGCCACGCTGTTAAAGGTTATAGAGTACCTTGAAGCCCATGAAACAGCCGGCAAGCTGGCAACTTCCCCAGAATATATGGCCATGAAAAAGGTTATAGCGGAAGCCGAGCAGAAAGTCGGTGGATGAGTTAACACTCAGGAATCACAGAAGAAAACAATTTCGAAAATAAAAGGATAAGATACTGTTATGAAAAAGAAAAAGGATTTGCCGGTATGCCCCATGTGCAACGAGAATGCTCTTTTAGAAGAGGATGTCATTTGCCAGGATTGCTTCGATAAACAATTTAGCAAAGAGGATATAGCAGGGGCGCGGCGTGCAGCCCAGGCGGCTTTTGGCGACGACAGCAAGTTGGAATTAACTATTTACAGGGGCAGTCACCAAGTCGGCGGCACCTGCATTGAGATGAAATCCGGCAGTTCAAGGATACTTATAGACCTAGGCATGCCGCTCAACGACAAAGACGGCAAGGATTTTCTTATTGATCCGTTGAAAGGCAAAAAAGAGTGGGACACAAAAGACATTTCAGAACTTAAGAATAGCGGCATTCTGCCGGACATCAAGGGGCTGTATCAGGACGACAAGAAAGACTTCGACGCCATACTGGTCAGCCACTCTCATGGGGACCATTATGGCCTTCTGCATTTTGCCAATCCGGAAATCCCTGTGGTTATGAGCCCCGGGGCCCAGAGGCTGATAGAAACCCTTAACGCCTTCGTTCCAAGGCAGGTGTTGCTGTCAAACATTATACCGGCTATCCATAACAAGGACATCCCGATAGGCGGCTTCATAGTGAAACCGTACCTCATGGATCACTCGGCGTTCGATGCGCGCGGATTTTTTATAACGGAAAAGAGCACGGGGAAGACGCTGTTTTACTCCGGCGACTTCAGGGCCACCGGCCACAAGGAGAACGCTTTTAAAATGCTGGTAGACCACCCGCCCATGAAGCCGGACTATCTTGTTTTAGAGGGGACTTCTGTAGGAAGGGGGGAGCCGGAGTTTAAAACGGAAAAAGAGGCGCAGCAGGGAATCAGGGAAGTGCTCAAGAAAGGGCCGCGCCTGGTGCTGGTGGCCTGTTCCGGGCAAAACATAGACAGGCTATGTTCCCTCTACGCCGAGGCGCGTAGGGCCGGCTACGAGCTGGTAATAGACCCATATATAGCTTGCGTGCTCGAGAACCTGCGGGATTTGCCTTATGCCCGCAATATTCCGCTGCTTGAGAATCCCGGGATGAGGGCGCTGATCCATAATTACGCCCGTGGGGACAAGTATGTGCACAAAATAGACAAGGAAGGCTGCAAGTTTAAGCCGTTTATCTCCATGCTCGGCCGGAAGAAGATAAAACCGCGTGATATGGGGGAGGGGAAGTATGTTGTTCTAATGCGGGACGGCACCGTGCCGGCGATTAAAGCCATCCCCGGCTATAAAGACGCTTTCCTGATCTACTCACAGTGGAAGGGCTATCTAAAGAAAACGCATATGAAGCTAACGCAGTTCATCTCCGAGTCCGGCCTGGACAAAAACATGAAGCACATCCACTCGTCCGGCCACGCCGACGTCCCCACGCTTCAGGCGCTAGCCGCAGCCCTTAATCCCGGCAAAATAATCCCGGTACATACCGAGCACCCAAAAGAATATGCAGGACTATTTCTAAAACAAGAAATATTAACAAGTGAAGACGGGGAAAGCCTGAATTTATAACTCAGGGAAGTTCTATTCGTTCCCAAAGAGATATCAAAACAATTACCGTGTATATTTAGCTAGAAGAGCACCATAGTCATATTTTCTTTTGCTGTAGATTGAATCCTTGTATTTGGCTAGAAATTCCGTAACAGGATAGATATTCTCTTTGAACAGTCTGTACCCCATAAAAGTGCTGGTCGCAAATTTTAATTCAGCCCCAACCGGCAACCCTGCCTGCATTAAGGCTGACAACAGTATTTCGCTTTCGGGATCATGGTTAATCAAAATTAAAATATATTCAATTTCCTTACTAAACCCCTCGAGGTGATGATGATTTCGTAGAAGTCCAAGATCTACTAATTGATTAAAGGCAGATATGGCGTCCTTCTTTAAATTTTCCACATATTCAGGCTTCGAAAGGAATTTATTTAAGTCTGTGATATGTTCAGGGATATCCGACTTTTTGGCATCTCCGCCAGTTTTCTTAAGGAGTGCCGCTTCTTCGTATTTCACCTCAATGATGGCCAATTTCTTTTCAGCCTTGTTTTGTCGTTTTTGCGAATTTGACTCCCATAAAACACCTAGCATGTCAAAGCGTGCATTTGTTCCTCCAAACTCCTCGGCGTATTCTATATCACATATAAAATAATCTGAAGGTGAACTTTTATCACCTCTGATTGAAAGTCCATTACAATCTCGCGCAATCAACTGCTGAAATTCTCGCTCCTGCCCCAACTTGGGGTGAACATCCATTTCATTCTTAAGGCTGGGTAGAATATTAATCCATTCTTTAACAGCTTCAGGTGTAAGTAGTTTTCCATTTATGCCTGCTAATCTTTTAAGAATATCAGCATTTTTGACATATTCCTTATCAAACTCACCGATGTATGTCGGCACATTGCCAGAAGAAGTCTTCTCTGTAATTTTAACTAGATTGCCTCCCCGGTAGTACACATTGATATAGTTATTGCGAATTCCAACGAACAATGTTGCATCTTTTTTCGCAAGAAGTAAAAATGGGGCCAATACTCCAGTTTTAAGATTTAAAACAAATTCGTCTGAAATCTTTCTGGCTTTATTTTTGCTCATATATTTATCCTTCAACTGATATGCGCTAACCCGGTATTTTTAGTCACTTTACATATGTGGTTATCTTAGTCTGCATTTAATTGTGTGTTTGAATATCGTTGGCTTAGGATCATTTATCTGCTTCACGGCTTTTTCCGCTGCCAGATATACTTCGGTATTGTTGTTTTTCAAGCACCGCTTCAAGGCTTCTATCGCCCGGCGGTCACCAATATTTCCCAAAGCCTCGGCAGCCATGACGATTTCGGACCATTGATCAATCGATAACCGCTTTATTAGTGCAGGCACAGCCTGGACCGCTTTCATTTTTCCCAAAGCTTCTGCGGAAGATTTTCGGATAAATGGATTATTGTCTGCAAGGCCCCGTATCATTTCAATTGCAGTAATAGGATCGGCAATTTCGTTCAGCGCCTTTGCGGAAGCTACGCGAACAACTTCATTTTTATCCTTAAATGCCAATAGAAGGGGGCGAACAGCCTTGGAGTCTTTCAGTTTTCCCAGGGCAAATGCGGCATGTTGCCGGACATACCAGGATCTATCTCGCAGAGACTGTATTAAATGCTTTAAAGCTTGGACGTCCCCTATTGTCCCCAGTGCCTCTGCGGCGGATCCGCGCACAAGCCAATGCTTATCAGCCAACATCTCAATAAGAGGTCTGGAAGCCTTTTTAGAAGATATAGCGCCCAACGACACAACACCGGAAAGGCGGACCCGATAATTCTTGTTACGCAGAAATGGGAACAAGAATTCTGCCGCGGCAGTGCGCTTTAAGAGGTCTACTGTTTTTAAGCCCCCGTTAAGATTATTAAAACCTTCATCCGAACCGAGGTCGGTAACATGCTCAACCATCGGCGCCAGCGCGCCGGGGGCGTCCAGCAATCGTAATGCCCACATAGCAGTAGAAGCATCAAGGCCTTTTGCCCCAAGCATCTTGATGGCGGGTTCCATAGCACGGGTATCTTGGGCCTCTGCAAGAGCCTTAATCGCCATTGCTCGCGAAGTGAAAGTTTTGTTTTTAAGAGCGGCAGCCAGCGCATTCATAGCTTTTTTTGTTTTGGTCACCCCTAAAGTTATTGTCGCAGCCCCGTTATCGTGCTCCAGCATTTTAATGAGTGCTGTCTGCACTTTGGGATGCAAGGCAATTGCTTTACCCCGCAGCGCCGATGCTGCTTCTCTTTGAACCACGGGATTTTCATCCTTCAATGCGGCTCCCAACTCCTTTTGCGCGCGAACACCCCCAACTCGGCCCAATGCCCATCCGGATTGCCTGCAAACATCAGGGTTTGTGTCCTTCAATGCCTTCATCAAGATTGGCAGCGAGATCTCTGTTTTCATTAATGTCAGGCCCCATGCCGCCCTGATAGCGACATAGCGATCCTTGTTCCCCAGCTCTATAGCTAACAATCGGGCGACATTTTCAGAATTAGTTTTTGCCAGAAATTCAGCCGCCATTTCCCGTATAAGACAGTCCTGGGAATAAAGATGATCGTGGATCGTTTTCTTATCGCTGTTCATTGTTGCTCGTCCCCCATGCCGGCGGCCAAATTCTACCTGCTGCAATCCCTATTCTACTTAGTTTGTTACGCATTAACCATCATTCCCGCAGGTGTCGCGAGGTATGTCCAAATATTTATTACTGCCATATGCTGCCCACTCTTCCCAGTCACAGTCAAGGTCCGTGGGCGGAACCGGAAATGGGTTCGGTGATCGCCAGTTTATTTTCTCATTTGGATCGGACTCGTACTTCCAATATGCGCTTGAGGTCTGGGAGATGAACTGAACAATATTGCGCGGATGACACTCCCCACTAATCCATTCTTGGACAATAGGTAATTTACGCCGATAGAAGCCTTCGGCGGGAGATGCGGACAGTATCGTTCTCGAGGATACTCCATGTGTAATAGTTATATGCTGCATGTCTTTACTGAAGTGAGCGCCCCAAGGTTTAGGCTGGACCACAAAACTCGTTACCACTGGAGGGCAGCCTGCAAGCCCCATTTCGATAAGATAGATAAGCCCCTTCCACGACCAGCTGATAAGGTAGCGCCCATCTGGTGACATTGATGTCCCTGCCCGGCTATTCAACATGGGCATGCCTCTAAAAAACCAGTTTAGTAATCCCAAAGGCCGTAATAGTAGCAGGTAAAGCGTTCCTTGAATCCTGTCAATCCCAAACCTGAGTCTATTTTTGATGCTCATTTGTATATTCATACTGCCTCCATGCAAATTTGTCGGTGGACATGCGGGTCCCACTGTATATATACGAAGCCGCCCCTTAAAACTGCCGCGGGAAAACACTAAGTGTTTGTTTTATAAGGATATTATGTGTTTTCACTGCGCACCGAACTCCTTAATGCAGGCCACTGGCAGGCAATCCATTGCCCCTGTCATAGCGTATATAACCATACCGACAGCGTGGTGTCGTTCGGGTGGACTTCATATGGGGAAATAAAAACCGCCTGGCTATATAAGCGGCCAGGCGGTTTTGCGGGGGTATCTGCGCTTATTTCTTGCTACGCAGGTAGTCGTTTATTCGGCGGTTAACTTCATCTTTAAGTTCTTTTGGTTCAAGCACCTTTATCTCCGGCAGGAAGCGCAGAATATTGGGGACGGCTTCGTTGGGGACGCAGATCTTAGCCTCGACCTTAAAGGTGTCCGGGCCTTCCGCGATTATTTTTTGCGCGGGGAAATACTCGGTAAGCTCAAAGTAATCCTTAATGCGGTTGGAAACTTCCATTACTACCCGGGTGCAGCGGTCGCGGTTAAACCAGATGTTGCGAGCGTCCTTTAAAGTTTTATTAATCCAAGCCGGCTTCTCGAACTTTTCCTCGACCAGCGGCTCCACTTTGAGAATGTGCGTGTATCTCAGCGTGCGGATTTCCTGCTTACGCTTAACTTCCGGTTCAATCAGGTAGCCCAAATACCACATGCCGTCGCACATAATTAACGAGAACGGCCAGACTTTTGCCGTCTTCTCGGCAGTCCCGCTTAGATAGGTAATATTTATTTTATGCTTGAACTGTATGGCGTTATAAAGGTCCTGGTAAAAAGGCAATTGCGTGTCGGGCTGCTTTACGCGGGGGGTGATCATGAAGAAGGGGGAATCTGTTTCCTCCAGCGTAAAAGCTTTATCCAAGGACTGAAGGATGGACTTGTTGATCTGTCCGCCGAAGACCTTGGCGAGTTTGCACAGGAAGGCCATAGTAGCGGCGTCCTGGTCGTTGATATCCAGTTTCTCAAAGCTCTTCGCCTCAGAGTTAAATATCCACTTGCCCTTCTCGTGTTCATCCGGGAGAATAAAATGGTCGTCCCGCATGGCAAGCAGCAGCCGCTGCAGGGTGCGCTCGCTTACTTCCAGTTCCGCAGCCATAGGGCGGGTTCTAATGTAACCGTTCCGGTTAAGCGCGGTCAGCACGCGCATAAACCTGTTTAAAAAAGTGTTGTATTTGCGAGGCCCGCGTTTGGCGGTGGTAGCGATTATTATTTTCTTCTTGCCCATGGAGTCCCCCGTTGCGTTAAACTGCTTTTTTCTATTATAGGATTTTGGGGAGGCGGGGAAAAAAATTAGAAACTAGCGGTATAGCTTAGAGGCTGGCGCCTGAAAGTATATCAACGACTGCCTGTGGCGTTGCAAAAAGATAATCGGGGTGAGCATTCTCCGTGGGCATGAGTTCTGGCGCTCCCCACTGCACACAGCCGCTGATTATTCCGGCGTTACGGGCTGCGCCTGTGTCGGCGGCAGCGTCTCCAATAAATATAGTCCTTCCGCGCGAAGCCTTTGCTTTCCCCAGGATAAGGTTCAGACCTTCTGGGTCAGGTTTGAAGCGCACAGTATCGTCTCCGGTAATTATGATCTCAAAAAGCGATTCCCAACCCAGGATATCCAGGCTAATCTCTACGGCCCGCCGGCTTTTGCCGGTGCAGAGCGCCATGGGGATGCCCCGTGCCTGCACCTGCCTTAGTAATTCATTTATCCCCGGATAGACATACACGCGGTCATGCTCGCGCTCGTAGAGGTCATAATACGCGTTAAGGCATTCTTTTACTAAATCCTTAGGAACAAACTGCTCGATAATCTTCTCTTCCTTGGGGCCGAACGCTTTGGTTATTGTCACCGGCGTAACCGATGAGGGGCAATGAGCCTTTACGGCGCGGTGAAGCCAGTCTGCAAGGCAGCCCATAGAGTCCACCAAAGTCCCGTCCATGTCGAAAACAATAAGATCAAAAGGTTTGGCAGACATATATTACTTAAACAATCCCAATCAGGTGCTCCAGAATTTTCACCATAGCCAGCGTGTCCTGGCCGCAGTAGACTTTGAGGTCCTTTGCGGTCTGGTCCATTTCGGCCTTGGATAGTTTTCCGGAAAGCATATTGAAGTAGGCCAGCTGCGCGTCGCCGCCGTTGGCAACGGGCAGGCCATCATAGGTCATGGCCGGGATAAGCGCCGGCAGCACTTTCTTTATGGAGTACCGGCCATGGAACTGCGGGTGGACGTATGCCCTGGCCTGGAACGGTTTCATCAAATCTTTTATCCGGTCAACAAGGGCCAGCAGGCCGTCTGCGCAGGACGGAAAATCCTCCGCCAGCTCCTTTATGCGGGAAGCCTCGAAAGAGGCGTTATAGGCCAAAAGCGAGCCTTTGGGGCCTATGTTGTCCACCATGAACCTGGCAAGCGCTGGGCGTGGGTCGGTTTTAGCGTCGCCAAGGTACTCCAGGTGGCGCACCGCGGCGCCGGGCTTTGCCTGTATATGCAGCGAAAGCTGGAAAGGGATCTGCTGGTAAGGCCGGGAGCCGTCGTACAGCGGGACAGCCGGTATTATTGTCTCGAAGTCTATGTAGTAAAGCGGGTACTCCAGCTCGCCAAGGAATTCCGCAATGGCGGGTTTGTCTATTACCGCCTTACCGGTTTTTTCAACCTGAAGGTAAAGCAACTGACCGGCATTCAAGTCAAAGTCTTCCGGCACATCACGGAACCGCAATATTCCCAGGTCCTTAAGCTGTTCTTTCTTCTCCCATTTCAGGCGGGGGATATTGTAAATAGAATACTCCGGGATGTCCGCCCAGCAATGACCGCGGAACTCGCATTCGTACGGGGCAGAGCACTGCTGACCGATTCCGATTTCAGGAACCTTGTCGCCGGCAAGCACTTCCATGAATGTTTCAAGGTTTTGAATTATTTCATCTCTAAGGCCCGAGATCTCCTCGGTAATATCCTGCTTGATAAAAAAGTCTTTGGGGTTTATGTGCCCGTTTTTTACGAACTGGTTGTTTATGTGCATCAGCCAGACTTTTTTAATTTTAAGCCCGGCCCCTTCAAGGATGTATTTCTGAATGGCGGCATCCGGATAATGCTCGTCCTTAACCTCGGTGGTGCTCTTTACCTCTATCATGTCCCAGGTGCCGTCGGGGTTCTGTTTAAGGATGTCCGGGCGCACCAGCACGTTGTTGGAAACAAAAGCGGCCTCGTAAATTATCTTTACGCCTTTCTTGATAAGTTCACTGGTCTGCTCAATTGCCTCGGGCAGCTGCTTATAATCGAAAGCCAACAGTTGGCCGCCCTTAAAATATTTCCGGGCCAGATCACCCACAACGTGGCCCTCGTCAAACCTGGCCTGCACGTCTTTCGGAACGGGGGGGATAAGGTCCTTCCTGAAATTGTAAAGCCAGAGGTACTTGTGGCACTGCAAGCCCTTCATGAACTGAGATTTGGAAATTCTTTTAGTCGCCATATTAGTGTCCCGCCCTTTAGGATATTATAAAACTTCCCACCGACAGCGTGGTGTCGCCGGCTGGGATGCCACGGTATTTGTCCATCTTCCCTAAAATCACCCCGACGCCACGCTGTCGGGATGGTGTTTTATACTATTTTTGCGTAGTACAGATAATATTACGCCTCTTAGCCCGTACCGGAAGAGACTGCCTTAGGAGGCATAAGTAAATGAAACACATAAAGTTAATGGCCTGGATGTTTATTGTCCCGGCACTTCTCTTTATGGTGACGGCCTGCGCCAGCACCAATAAAGCGAAGCAGAGCGCCATGATAAGCCAGCAGATGTACGATAGCGCAAGCAACACGGTGGTTCAGCAAATAACCGAAATCGTAAAAGCGGCAGACGCTGGGACTATAACCAGTACGCAGAAAAAGACGCTGGCCGACTTGAGCGAGTTCAAGAAAGTGCTCAACAAATACGCGGTAGCCCATAACGCGTATGTGACCGCCTTAAAGATCGCGGAGACTTCCTCCACGAAAACCAATGACGTAGGCAAACAAGCCGGTGACCTGGCCGCACTGAGCAGCCAGATCATTGATTACTGCAGTAAGCTCGGAATAAAACTTCTATAGGAGAAAAGCAATGAATCAAAATGAAAAACTAAAATCGGTGTTACAGGCGATAGCCAAAAACGAAGGGCAGAAAGCCGGGGCCTTAGGCCTGCTTGATGCGCTGAGCGCTGCGGCAGGGATACTGACCACTGGCCCCACAGGCCTGCTGGTAAAAGGCTTCTTAAGCCTGGCAAAGACCGTATCCTCGGCGCTTAAGAACCCTACGGAAATAGACAAAATAGATCTGAATACTTTATTTGTCGAATCTGTGGACGCGAAGCTGAAAAAGAACGGGATAGACGACGATAAGATAAACAGCATCTTGAACGCATGAAAAAAATGAAACCGCCACCGCTGTTATGGGCAGCGGCGCGTTTCTCCCGTGGCTTGCTTACCTTGTAGGTATTACCCTAAAGATGTAGTATTTTTCTTCTGGGTTTCGGCGGGTCACTAACAATTATAGGAGTCAACATGAAGCCATTATATGCCACTAGTTTTTTTATTGAAGGCAATCCCGGCAATATAGCAGGGCGTTACGATGAAGCATTGGAATACGTGAAGGCTTGGATCGGCAAGAAATATAGCCGTTGGGGAGCAGAAGTGCGCTTTATTCTTGATGGGACAAATTGTGCCCCGATTGAGAGACACACTCTAATTGCACGAGAGAAATCCGAAAACGCAATCCGCTTTCTTACTCTCAACTGGCAACACCCAGACGAGCAAGACAAAGAATTGGTTTGGCGAACCGATATCCAGTTGGCCTGCAATCCCAAAAACATATCCTTTTCCCTTCAATTATCACTCGTGATGACTGTAATCAGTCCACCCAAATATGACATATGGCCTCCCGCTATTGTCTCGACATTAACATCGAAATTCCCATGCACAACGACCAATGGCGAAGTCATAAACTCCCGCCACAGATTATTGACCGCCGACTCTATTTCCACGTTTATTAATGAGGCTCTCTTAAACAAAAACCGCCAATTGCCGGCAATTCTTGTTTCAAGAGATGTTAGCGGAGAAATCGCCATAGATTTAGATTGGCTCGTTCGCAGGTGTTCGGGCATTGCAAATGTATTCCTACTGGAAGATAAATGGGCCGCCTGGAAACTGACAGAGATTTTAGGCGCTCCCATGTCCTGCTACAACGGGGCAGTCAGAATATATTGGCCCAAGATGAGCACAACAGATTCCCCATTCAAGCACAATCTTTTTATCAAGCAAGTTATTCAAAACAAAAACGGCATAGCGCATAAATTCGAAAATGAGACCGCACTAAGATTAATGCGGTTATCTCTCATTGTTGATCATTCCTCATTCGGAAAAGCAGTGGAAAGCTCCATCGACGACGCCAGGATAGCGAAACTACAGGCTGCGCATGAGCAAGGCGAGATAAAAGGCGAACAGCTATTCGGGATGGTAAAAGAGTTAAACGAGAAGATATTGCTAGAGCAACGAAGAAGCACCGAACTCCAGGACAAACTGAACGAATCCACATATAGAGTTTTAGAGTTAGAAGACCACAATGTGAGTATCAAGGAAGAACTTGCAGACGTCCAAGAGCAGTTCCACCAATTCCAGTCAGCTATCCCTGCTACGCCCGGAGGGGCACCGGTAGAACCTCCGGAGCAAGAAGCAAAGAACGTCCTTGAAGCTGTTGAATTGGCCGCGATGGACTTCAAAAAGACAATGGTTTTCCATGAACGCGCTATTGAGTCGGCAAAAGAATCAATCTACAAGGACCCCGATCGCGTATACCAATTGTTTGAGGCACTCGATGAGATATGCACCAAGTGGCAGACGGACGGGAAGATCGGCGACACTTGGAAAAACGTACTGGACAAGAAGGGGTTCGATTTCAAGCAAGATATCTCAATGACAACAAAAGGTAAGTATGGAGAAGAATACCATCGCTCATACAAGGGAGGTCGAGTCTCAATTGCCGAGCATGTGACGCTCAGTAAGGGTGGCCCTGAAACTTGCCTATCAGTTCATTTTTGGCGTGACGAGGAAAACAAAACGCTCCTCATCGGACATTGCGGTAAACACCTTCCGAATACAAAGACCTGATATAGTGCCGAGAATCAGCTTACCATCCCCAAGGAATGTAATGGACAATTTGAAATATAAAAGCCTGTTTAAAGAAAAATATTCCGCGCTTGAGCAAGAGGCGGAAGATCTCGTTAACTTAAACCCGCCAGACGAGTTGATATCCGCAATAACAGAAGCAGCCAGGGACAGTAAAACGGTTAGAGGACTGGGATATCTTCCCTGGGTAGGAAAGAATTACACCACTGGCGGAATGCAAAACAAAGTGTTTTTTGTCGCTGAGTCCCATTACGCAGGCAATTCCAACTGGAATTACTACGACTACGCCTGCGTCCGCTTGGCGGAATTCGCCTTGAATAAAGACTTAAAGAGAGATCAAAGCGAAGACGACAATCTTGCCTATGCTAACCTGCTTAAAGCAATAAATCCTTTCTCCTCCCCAGAAAACGATAGGCCGCCGTACGATTGGGAAAAAAAGCTGCGGGAGAAAAAGCAAATCTTCGCGAATACCGTTTTCATGAACGTGTGCCAGCGTTGTGTACCAGCTGGCAGCCGGCCTGACCCAGAGGATTTCATAAATGGCTGGCATGCCTGGTTTAAAGTCGCCAAGCTCTTGAAGCCAACTTTATGTGTTTGCGATGGCGTCGCATCCGCCAAGACCAGAAGCAGGCACTGTTTTAATGAGGCAATGGCACAGATTCAAGCCAGCCCAGATGCAACCGCTCTAAACTTCAGCTATGAAAAGTCCCTTGAAGGGGAACTGATTGGAAAAAAAGGAACCCCGGTAAGGGCTCACACGGCACGAGTCTCCATAGACGGGAACCCAATTGAGATTGTCTGGATGATGCACACTTCTCTGAACGGTCGTTTCGGCTTGTACTTCGAGCCCGAAGAGTGGCGCAAATATCTTGAGAAACAGCCTCTTTTCAAAGCTTGGGAGCGCGAAATGAAAGACAAGTTTAGTTACCGAGGATAGTGATGGCATGGGATTTCGAATGTTAAACCCTATTATTGGCAACTTAACGGATTTGACATATAATTCACTGATAGGTTTAAACGGAGCGCTGAAGCTTAGCTGACCAAAATATTTTACTGGGGGGACTATTATGTCTATTATAAATAATGCCGAAAACATTAAGCGCTTACTCAACAAAGAGTTGAATGTTAAAGTATCTGTTGCCTTATTCGGACAACCCGGTTCCGGGAAGTCTTCTCTAGTTAACAAGATTGTTGGTCAGAAAGTGGCAGAGGTCGGAGTTGAAACCGATAAAACTGTCGAGGCAGCGGAATACGAAGCGAAAGGGCTACGCTTTGTAGATCTTCCCGGATACGGGACAAAGAACTTCCCAAAGGAAACCTACTTCGAAAGATTTAATATCCCCAAGTTTGATCTTTTCCTGTGCGTAACGAGCGGGAAACTTCACCAGGCCGACACGGAATTCTTTCAGGAACTTATCAAGCTCAACAAAGTATGTATTTTTGTCGTAAACAAACACGACGAGTTGTGGGAGGATGGGGTAAAGATTGAAGAATTGGAAAAGCGAAAAATCGAAGACATAACGCGCCATGCCGGGCAAGAAATCAGGATTGTGTTTACTAGTTGCAAGTTAGATACAGGACTGAACACTTTAGATGAAGAAATATATAACAATCTTAGTGAAGCAAAACGCGAGCGCTGGGCGCGTGGGGCGAAAGCATATAGCCTTAATTTCCTAAAAGAGAAAGAAGCTGCAAGCGAGAAACATGTCGTTCTTATGGCTGCCGCAGCAGCAGCAAACGGACTCAACCCGATTCCGGGGGCGGATATCGCCATAGATTTTGGAATTCTTCTTGAATTATTCAGAGAGATACGCGAAGATTTTGGCTTGGATGATGACGCTTTGTCAGATCTAAAACACTCGTCTATTCCAGCAATCGCGACCCTCGCAAACAACGCCGTTGAATACGCGACTAAAGAGGGGCTCTTAATACTACTCAAAAGGTTTTCAAGCAGAGCGACCGTCAAACAGTTTTCGAAATACGTTCCTGTTATCGGGCAGGTGATAGCCGCTGGGCTCGGTTTCGCTATAACCCTCAAGGTTGGGAATAGCTATTTAGACGACGCCTACAAACTTGCGGAAGAAATCTTAAAGCGCAGGCTCCAGAGCAAATAATGATCTGGGTTTTCTCCATCGGCGCAATTGTCGTTGCTACGATTGGGTCTATATTTTTAAACGCCAAGTCTCCCAGATCGGTCCGACATAGAAAGAAATTTATACTGGAATTAAATATCAACAGATTGGCTAAAGAATTGCAGGCAACGTCCGGGCCTAAAATTGCAATATTAGGCCAGCCTGGGGCGGGAAAATCCTCTCTGCTTAAAAATATGACTGGCAACAAAGTTGTTCCTATCCCGATGATAGGGACACAGACCGATGCCACGAATTGGGCCAGCGATGCCGGCTGCAACTTATTAAGCCGCTACAAGAAGTACATTTTCGCTGATGTGCCAGGCTACGATACTGCATCACATCCAGCATCCATATTTTTAGCCTCGTTCCCATTTGAGCTTTTCGACACGCTCATACTTGTAATTCATGGCAAACTACATTCCGCGGATGAAAGGATATTCCGCAAGATTCACAAATCAGGAAGAAGATTCCATATCACAAAATCATTTTCAGACAGCAATGACCAAATGCAGAGACTCGCTATAAGCAAAGACATTGTGACCAGGCTTTCACTCCCGACTTCCCACCCGGTGCTTTTTTTCAGCAACAGGACAGGTGAAGGGATAAAATCCGTCTTTGACGCGATATCAACTGCTCGCTAATCGTTCATCACTCACCCCAAGGGCACAAAAGCACTAAAATTGGTGTTTTTCACCCCGACACTACGCTGTCGGGTTGGTCTGCTACACTATTTGCAGGAGAATATATGAACATAAAAGACTTTTCCGTCCCCAAGGTTTCAGGCCGCATATTCTACCAGTACGTTTACCGTCCATGGCCGGTAACCCCTAAACAGTTTAAGGCCGCTATATCTTTTTACGACCGCGCCTTATCGAAAGATCCCAAAAATGCCAGTTTCCACCGCAGCAAAGGCTATTTTTACCATCGCAACGCAGATTACAGCCTAGCACGGGCCTGTTACGCCAAAGCCATAAAACTTGCGCCCAATGACCCACTTGGCTATTACTGGCGCGGGTATATTAATGGCGAACAGGACTACTACAAGAAAGCTTTTGCGGATTATAACAAAGGGCTTAAGCTCGCCCCTGAACATGCCGGTCTATATACACTCCGCGGTGAAGCGCACAGAGACACCGCAGATACGATCTCGGCGTTAAAAGACTTCGATAAAGCCATCGAACTGGACCCGAAGTATATCCCGGCCTACATTGAGCGGGGCTGGGTTCATTTCTTCAACAAGACTTTTGACGCAGCTATATGCGACTTCCGCGCCATACTAAAACTTACGCCCAACAACGTAGAAGCGTTGGCGGGATTAAGCTGCGCTTATTCCGAGTCAGGCCTGCGCGCAAAGGCTATTGAAACCATCAATCGTGTTATCGAACTTATGCCGGACTCTGCCGCAGCCTACAACCACCGGGGCTGGATTAATAGCGATCTGTATCCGACAAAAGCAGGGATGGATTTCAAAAAGGCTGTTGAGCTGGCCCCATACAATCCCCGCATTTTAAACAATTATGCGCTCATGCTGAAAAGCAAAGCCGCCGCGATTAAGCTTCTTACAAAAGCAATTTCCGTCGACGAGGATGAGGCCGGTTTTTTTATTAACCGGGCATATCTCTACCTGGAGACCGGCGAAATCAATAAGGCAATTGAGGATTATAGCCGGGCTATAACGCTCAAAGGCGGGGCGCTGGCTTATTCCGGCAGGGCGATCGCTAAAGCCATGTTGGGCAAGTGTGAAGCAGCCCTGGCTGATTTTAATACGGCTTTTAAAGACGTGGAGCTAGCGGATTATCTGCTTTGCAACCGCGGGCTTGTACACGCCATAAAAGGTAATTACGCCCCGGCCATTGTTGACTACACCGCGGCAATAGGCGTAAATCCGAACTGCGCTTCCGCCTACAAGCAGCGCGGCGCCGTATATTTTGACAAGGGGAAATACAGGCTGGCCAAGATAGATGCCACCAAAGCACGTGAATTGGGGAAAGCAAAGGCAGGTGCGCCAGTATGGGATTAACGATAAAAACACAGGCATGATGCGGAAATCAGATTGAGATTAGGCCAATACGGGCCAGCCGGCCCATATGCGCCGTCTTATTTATAATTATTAAATTGAACACACAGCGGGTAAAAGTTAGAATAAATAAAGGCTTTGGGGATAATTTACAGCAAGAGGACCAAATGGACAGCATCGCGTTATTGACCAATATAGCGGCCCCGATAGACGCCCTTGAGGCAAGTCTCTGGGAAGCGGCCGACAACCTCCGCGCCAATTCAAAACTTACCTCCAGCGAATACTGCATGCCGGTGCTGGGGATAATCTTCCTGCGCCACGCCGCAAACCGCTACGAAACCGCCTGCCGCCAGATAGCCGAAGACCAGGCCGCTGGCAAAATGCCCAAGCGCACACTCACCCAAGCCGATTTCCTAAAGCGCCGCGCCCTCATGCTGCCCAAAACCGCGCGCTATTCCGAATTGATAAAGCTCCCGAAGGGCTCTAACCTCGGCACCGCTCTTGTAGAGGCGATGAACGCCGTAGAAGCCAGCTTTGAGCCGCTGCTCGACCAGCTCCCCAAGGATTACGACAAATTCGACAATAATCTGCTGGAAGACCTGCTGCGCACCTTTGATAACGAAGCCCTCCGCGCGGCCAGCGGAGATGTGTTCGGGCGCATCTACGAATACTTCCTGATGAAGTTCGCCATGCAGGGGGCGCAGGACAACGGCGAGTTCTTCACCCCGCCGTCTATAGTGCAGACCATCGTTAACATTATCGAACCGGACCACGGCACAGTTTTTGACCCGGCCTGCGGCTCAGCCGGCATGTTTGTGCAGTCCAGCCATTTCATAGAGCGCCTTGGCGCGGACACCAGCCACCGCGTTACCTTCTACGGTCAGGAGAAAACCGCTACCACCATCCGCCTGGCAAAGATGAACCTTGCCGTACATGGCCTGGAGGGGGATATCCGCGAGGCCAACACCTTCTACGAGGATGTGCATCCGATCTTCGGCAAATGCGACTACGTAATGGCCAATCCGCCTTTCAACGTGGACATGGTGGACGCCGAGAAAGTTAAAGACGACCGACGCCTGCCTTTCGGTCTGCCGGGCGTCAATAAGGACAAAAAGGTTTCCAACGGCAATTACCTCTGGATCTCTTACTTCCACAGCTACCTGAGCCCCAAGGGCCGCGCCGGTTTTGTTATGTCCTCGCAGGCGTCAAGCGCGGGTCATGGGGAGGCCGAGGTGCGCCGCAAGCTGGTAGAGACCGGCGACGTGGACGTGATGGTAGCCATACGCTCCAATTTCTTCTACACGCGCACCGTGCCCTGTGAGCTGTGGCATTTAGACAAAGGCAAACCGGCCGAGCGCAAAGACCAGGTTTTAATGCTGGACGCGCGCAACATCTACCACAAGGTAAGTCGCAAGATATACGATTTCTCTCCGGAACAGCAGGCCAACCTTGCCGCCATAGTGTGGCTTTACCGCGGGCAGACCGACCGCTTCATAAAGCTGCTTCAGTATTACCTCACGCGCACAATAAAGGAAGCTGCGCTGATAGGGGAAAAAGCCAAGCCCTTCCTCGAACATTACCAGGCATTCACCAATGCCGCCGCGCCGTTCACAAAGACTCTGCCAAAAGACTCGCCTTTGCGCGAAACAATAAAAGAGCGCGATGCCGCCGCCGATGATTGCTTTAAAGAGCTTGAGAAGTGGGAAGCGCAGATAACCAAGGATTGGAAGAAGCCGTGCGAAGAACAGCTAGCCGCCCAGAAAAAGCGCTTGGCGGAACTTGAACCGGTGGCTGAGGCCTGCCGCGACCTGGTAAAAGATGTTGACCTTACCTGCAAGCTTGCCACCCGCTTTGTGGACGCGGCAGAGAAAGGCGGTGCCCGCAGCCATTCCGCCTGGGACGGGAAAGCGCATAATTGGTTTAGCAAGAAGTTGGAAGAGGCCCGGAGGAAACTGGTGGAGCAGCTTAAGGAGACCGCTAAGTTTCAACATCAGGCTCATTGGCTATTGTCGCGCTTCCCCGAGGGGAAGTTCGCGGCGGTCCCTGGGCTATGCCGCATTGTAACCCGCGCCGACATTGCCGCCGCCGATTGGAGCCTTACCCCTGGCCGTTATGTGGGCGTGGCCCCGGCGGAAGTGGATGAGGATTTTGATTTCGAGCAGGCATTAAAAGACATTCACATTGAACTCGCTGATCTCAACCAGGAAGCCGCTGGGCTTGCGAAACAGATTCAAAAGAATTTTGAAGAGCTTGGGATATGAACACATTTCCCTCTGAATCATTGGGCAATTTATGCAGTTTAATTACTGATGGGAAACATGGTGATTGTTCCAATGCAGACAATTCGGGTTATTATTTTATTAGTGCAAAAGATATCCGTGATGGGCGAATCTGCTATGAAAATGCGAGACAGATTATAGAGGATGATTTTGCTGAAACTCATAGAAGGACAAACCTGAAACCGGGAGACCTCCTTATCACAAACAGCGGAACAATTGGGCGACTTGCTATCGCCAGCGATACAGAAGCAACAGCGAAGACCACATTTCAAAAGAGTGTAGCTATTCTTAAACCAAAGCAAGAAAAGATTTCATCTTCTTATCTCTACTATTCATTGCTTGCCAACAAGGAATTGCTGATTAATGCATCAAGTGGCTCTGTACAGAAGAATTTACTCTTAGGGGAACTAAGAAGAATTGCAATCCCCGTTCCACCTCTATCTACCCAGAAAGGCATTTCAATGGTTCTTTCTTGTTACGACAGCTTAATTGGAACCAACCGGCGGAGGATGGCTTTGTTGGAAGAATCGGCGCGGCTACTTTACCAGGAATGGTTCGTCCACCTCCGATTCCCCGGTCATGAGCATATAAAGAGTCATGATGGCCTACCTGAAGGTTGGGAAAAGAAACGTATCAGCGACATCGCGGATTGCGTGGGTGGAGCGACACCGTCAACAACTGTCTCCACCTATTGGGACGATGGAACCATTACATGGGTTACTCCGACAGATGTTACAAGGAACACACACTTTGTATTGCTTGAAACTGAAAAAAAGATTACTGAAGCTGGGCTAAACAATTGCTCCGCCAAGATGCTGCCTGCCCATGCAGTTTTGATGACAAGCAGAGCTTCCGTTGGTTTTTTCGCACTAGCTGGCCGCGAGGTTTGTACGAACCAAGGTTTTATTTCAATTGTGCCGCAAGATATCACGTTTTCATACTTCCTACTGTTTCAACTTAGCGAACGTGTGGAGGAAATTAGAGCAATGGGAAGTGGCAGCACCTATCCCGAAGTAAGTCGAGGAAAGTTTCGTGAGTTTCAAGTTGTAATACCGCCATATAGGCTTGTCACAGAGTTTGATGAGCAGGCATCATTCGTTTTTAAGCAGATTCGCGTTTTGAAGCAACAAAACCAGAAGCTAAAATCCGCCCGTGACATATTACTGCCACGCCTGATGAACGGCGAAATACCCGTATAAGACAAACATGGCCTATACCGACATCAACAGCGAAGACCGCCTTGTACAGAAAACCTTTGCCGAGCATTTAGAAAAAGAGCTCGGCTGGGACAATGTCTATGCCTGGAACGTAGAAACCTTCGGCCCAGACGGCACGCTGGGCAGAACTGATACCCGCGAAGTAGTCCTCACCCGCGATCTGCGCGCCGCCCTTATACGCCTTAACCCCGAACTGCCGCCGCAGGCCATTGAAGAAGCCTTAGGCAAACTGACCCGCAACGATTTCTCCCGCTCGCTGTTGCAGCACAACCAGCAGTTCTACCAATACCTGCGCGACGGCGTGCCGGTAAGCTTCCGCGACGCGCAGGGCATTATCAAAAACCCCAAGGCCCGTGTCATAGACTTTAAGAACGGCTCCTCGCCAGACGGCAAGCCGAGCAACAGATTCCTTACCGTGCGCGAACTTAAAATCACCGGCCTGCGCACCCCCAACTATAACCGCCGGGCGGACCTGGTCTGCTTCGTCAACGGCCTGCCCCTGGTATTTATAGAATTGAAAGCCGTTTACAAGAACATCCGCGCCGGCTTCGACGGCAACCTGCGCGATTACCTAGACGAGAACGTAATAGCCCACGCCTTCCATCACAACGCCTTCCTGGTAGTCAGCAACGGCCACCGCGCCCGCTACGGCTCCCTCACCAGCCACTGGGAACACTTCGCCGAATGGAAGCGCAATGAAGAAAAAGACAAAGGCAGCGTTGACGCCGAAGTAATGCTCAACGGCATGCTGGCCCATGACCGCCTGCTCGACCTTGTAGAGAACTTCATCCTTTTTGATTCCAGTAAACCCGGAGCCATCCGCAAGATAGTAGCCCGCAACCATCAGGTGATGGGCGTTAACAATGCCGTGGCCTCGGTACTGCGGCAGGAGGCCTTAAAGCAGCAATTCCCGCCGGACCAGCGCCTTACCTACCGCGTTGTGGAACTGCCCAAGGACGAGGCCGTGGACGCCGACATGAAGAATGTCGCCAGCGCCATAGAAGACGACAAACCCAAAGCCACCCTGCCGTTGGTAGAATCCGCCCACCCGGACCTGGGCAAGCTGGGCGTATTCTGGCACACGCAGGGCAGCGGCAAGTCCTATTCCATGGCTTTCTTCGCGGAAAAAGTGCGCCGCCAGGTATCGGCCAAGTTCACCTTCCTGCTGATGACAGACCGCAACGACCTGGACAGCCAGATTTACCGCACCTTTGTCGGCTGCGGCGTGGCCGACAACACAACGCCACGCGCAAGCTCCGGTGTCGAGCTGGAAAGCCTGCTGCAGGAGAATCACCGCTACGTCTTCAGTCTCATCCATAAGTTTAACCAGGACGTAACCCCGGACCACCCCTACAGCCGCCGCGACGACATTATAGTCATCTCGGACGAAGCCCACCGCACACAGGCCGGCAAGCTGGCCCGCAATATGCGCCTTGCCCTGCCCAATGCGGCCTTTATAGGCTTTACCGGCACCCCGCTGTTCAAGAACGACAACCTCACAAAGCGCATCTTCGGCACTTACGTCTCCCGTTACGACTTTAAACGGTCTGAGGAAGACGGCGCCACGGTAAAGCTTGTTTATGAGAACCGTGGCGAAAAGCTAGGCCTGGCCCGGCTGGACCTCAACGACCGCATAGCGGACGCCATAGCCAAGGCCGACCTGGACCCCGATAAAGAAGCACTTCTTGAAAAACTGCTGGGACAGGACTACGAAGTGATCACCGCCGATGACAGGCTGAACAAGATAGCGGCTGACTTTGTGGAGCATTGCGCCACCCGCTGGGAATCCGGCAAAACCATGCTTGTCTGCATAGACAAGATAACCTGCGGGCGCATGTGGCAGCGCATTACCCCGCTCTGGCAGAAGAAACTGGCAAAGGTAAAAGCGCAGATCCCTGAAGTAGAAGTCAGGTTAGCCGACTGCAAGGAAGAACGCTACAGGGAAGCCCTCACCAAAGAGCTGACGCAATTGCGCGGCCAGGCCAAATGGATTGAAGAAACCATCATCGGGATAATAGTCAGCGAAGGCCAGAACGAAGTAGCGGATTTCAAGAAATGGGGTGTGGACATAATCCCGCACCGCTCCCGCATGAAGCTGGGCTTCGAAGTGGGGGAGAAACGCGTAGACGTTGAGTCGGCCTTCAAAAACCCCGACCACCCGTTCCGCGTGGCTATAGTCTGCGCTATGTGGCTCACCGGCTTCGACGTGGAATCCCTTTCCACGCTCTACATAGACAAGCCGATGAAAGCGCATACCCTGATGCAGGCCATTGCCCGCGCCAATCGCGTTTACCCCGGCAAAGACTTCGGCCTTATAGTCGACTATAACGGCATGCTCAAGAGCCTGCGCGAGGCCTTGGCACAGTACGCTCTTGGCGACGACAACACCGGCGGCGCGGGCGAGGTTGTTGCCCCCATAGAAGAAAGGGTTCTGGCCCTGCTTGCCGCTATAGAAGAAACCGAAGGGCATTTGCGCAAACTGGGGTTTGAGCCCAAGGATTTGGTTAAAGCTACAGGCTTTTCCCGCATTGCCGCCCTGGCCGACGCCGTAGAGGCCGTATACACTTCCGACGAAACCAAGCGCCGCTTTGAAATAATGGCGCGACAGGTGTTTATCCGTTTCAAAGCCCTGGTCACCGAGCCGGCGGCCTATGACTTCGCCGAGCGCCACGACAACCTGGAAGCCATCTATAAGAAACTGGAAGAAAGGCGCGACACCGCCGACGTAACCGAACTCCTAAAGGAGCTGCACCGCATAGTGAACGACTCCATCTCCGCTATTAAATCGGCCGAACCCGGGGCCAAGGCGATCACATATGACTTAAGCTCCGTGGACCTTGAGAAATTGCGGGATGAATTCAACAAAAAAGTCTCCCGCAAGGCAACAGTTATAAAGGATATCCGGCAGCTGGTGGAAGACCAACTAGCCATGATGCTCAAGCGCAATCCGAAGCGCATGGACTACTACAAGAAATATGGCGAAATAATAGCGGATTACAACCGCGAGAAAGACCGCGCCACCATAGAGGACACCTTTGCCCGGCTTGTGGACCTGTACAAAAGCCTGGACGAAGAACAGCACCGCGCCGCCGAAGAAGGGCTTTCCGAGGAAGAGCTGGCGCTGTTCGACCTGCTGAAGAAGGACAACATCTCAAAAGCCGAGCGCGAAAAGCTCAAGCAGGCCAGCCGCAGCCTGCTGGACTCTTTGCATAAACTACTGGCCCGCCTGGAGCACTGGACCGAAAAGAAGCAGACTCAAGCCGAGGTGGAGACTTTCATCCTCGATACCGTCGCCGTGACGCTGCCCGAGCCGCCGTTCACCGCTTACGAGAAACAATCCATCGCCGCCAGCGTCTACCAGCACGTCTGGCAGCAAAGCAATAGCGGGGGATTTTAGACTTTCAGCGAAAACATCATGGCTACAGTTCCGATTAACAACGATGTCTTAACTTGGGCAAGGAAGAGAAGCAAGCTTAGTCTCGAAGAACTTGCCCTTTCATTGGACATACCGATCACCAGGCTTAAAGCCTTTGAGGATGGCACCGAAAAGCCTCCGCTTACATTGCTTGAGAGAATTGCTTACTCAAAACTTAAAGTTCCCCTTGCCGTTTTCTTTTTTCCTGAGCCGCCGGTACTGCCGGACCCCGTCAGCAAGCTACGCCGCCTTCCTGATTCAGAACAGCAGCGGCTATCCCCCAACACTCTTGCCGCAATTCGCTTGGCCCAATCTTATCAGGATTCATTGGAGGTTCTTATTGGCGCCAGCCCTAAAGACATAGCAGACTTACAAATAAATAAGATGGGGGTTGAGGCTGCCGCAAACCATGTCAGAAGCGTATTGGAATTCTCAATCGAGCAGCAGCGTAGATTCAGGTCACCTGAAAAGGCATTTAAGGCCCTGCGTCACATACTTGAACAGTGGGGGATATTCACTTTCAAAGATTCATTAGAAGATAAATTCATATCAGGTTTTTGCCTGATTTCCGAAGATTTCCCCGTTATATTCGTAAACAATTCAAATTCATTTTCCAGACAGTTATTTACATTGGCGCATGAACTCGCACATATATTGTTTGGAGTTAATGGAATAACAGACATAAACGAGTCTTATATCGGGGACATGTCTGACTACGACCGCAAGATTGAGATTAAATGTAACCAGTTCGCATCCTATTTTCTTATTCCAAATTCCGAGTCTGAAAATATCATTAAGGCCTACAAACAACTCGGAATTGATGGAATTGGAGAGATCGCGAATATTTACTCTGTTAGCAGGGAATTTATCCTTAGGCGGCTTCTGGATTTGGGCCAGGTTAAAGACGCAGTATATACGGCCAAAGCCAAGGAATGGAACGCGGATTATCTCAGGAGCTCAGGGAACAAACCTGGAGGGGATTATTATCGAACACATTTGGCTTATCTCGGTGAGACATACACCGCGGCCGCCTTCATAAAGTATAAAGCAGGAAGGATCAGCCAGGCGGAACTAGCAAGCCATTTAAACGTGAAGCCTATCAACGTTTTTAAGCTTGAAGGGTATCTGAGATAACCGCAATGTACATTTTTGATACCAATATCTTTCTCACCCTTAAACCTTACTACAAGTCCAGATTTCCGACTATTTGGGCAAGGCTCGATACACTCGCCGCTGGCGGAAAACTCTTTTCTGTAAGAGAAGTATATAGCGAAATCAAGGATGACTCCGGAGATGTCGCTGACTGGGTACACGGCCACAAAAGCATATTCAGGGACCCAACCGAAGCCGAGTTCTTATTTGTAAGCGAAATATTCAAACATAAACACTTCCAAGGGCTCATTAAACCCGGGGATATCAATAAAGGAAGGCGCGTAGCGGATCCGTTCGTTATTGCCGCCGCCAAGATTTACAATTCGATTGTTGTAACCCAGGAACAATTTGTCCCGAACGGGGCAAGAATACCGAACGTTTGCGCTAAATTTGGGATACCCTGCATAAATATGGAAAAGTTTCTAGAAAAGGAAAAGTTACCATAACCAACGCGACAACGATTTAGTGTTGGGAATACTTGAATGAGGGGCGATATGAAAAGCTACTACCGCGTAATGTTAGGAAGAAATAGCGCTTATGCTCCTGAATGTTTTGCCGGGAACTATATCGGCGCGCACCTAAGTATAACAGAAGACCTGACCGGCAAACTGCCGGAAGAGTGGCGTGAATTTAACCGCAAGTTCATTCCCATATTTTTAACGGTTCACCCGGAGAAATCAAAGATCTCCGCAGGGTTGGCCTGTGGCTCTCTCTGGACGATATCTAAAGGAATAAAGATAGGCGATATTGTACTTTGCCCCGACGGTGAGGGCCGGTATCGCTTTGCCGAAGTAACCGGAGACTACATTTATCAAGCTGGCAGCAAACTTCCGCATAGACGCCCTGTGCGCTGGCTAAACCTAATTGTTGACCGCGCCAGTATGAGTGAGCCACTACAGAATTCCACCGGCTCAATAGGGACAGTCAGCGAGATTACAAAACACAGCGAAGAACTCGGCAAGCTGATTGGAGCAAGCACAACGCCCACACTGCTTACGAATGACACAACGGTAGAGAGCCCCTCAGCTTTTGCGATGGAAATGCACCTGGAAGAGTTCCTGGTAAAAAACTGGGCGCACACCGAGCTGGGGAAGGAATACGACATTTTTGAAGAAGATGGGGAATGTGTCGGCCAGCAATACGAAACAGATACCGGACCCATAGATATCCTCGCTATAAGCAAAGACAAAAAGCGTTTATTGGTCGTTGAATTAAAAAAAGGCCGGGCCAGCGACGCCGTAGTGGGCCAGATTTCTCGGTATATGGGTTATGCTAAGGATGAATTGGCCGAAGAGGGCCAGACCGTCCACGGCGTTATTATCGCTCATGAGGACGACCAGCGCTTCCGCCGGGCGCTTTCGGTAATACCCAACGTGGAGTTTCATAGGTATCAGGTATCCTTCAAGTTGGTGAAATCCTAAAACCACTAGGGGCGGTCGGAGTTTCTACCAGCATGGCCAATATCCTGTTAATCTCCAAAAGACATAAGAATATCAATTCTGATATTTTTACGGAAACATGCGAACACGTTAATGGGGAAAGGCCAGAAAATATTTTTCACGCCCCATCCAGGTTAATCGAAGAATGCGGCCTAGATAAGGCGTTGAATGATGAGCCGTTCAAAAACATACGCTCTGCTGGCACGGTATGGGAATTTTCACTGTTAAGATTTCTAAAAATCGGCAGAAGGGCTTACAACCCACTGATTAAACCGGTTTATGACTCTCCAATTCCTAGATATTCCGCAAGAAGGCTAGGGAACCCTTACCACAAGTGGAAAGATAACTACCCTCGGATAGAGAACAATGACCTCAAATGGGTCGCTCTATCCTTTGCAAAGAAGCTGGTTTCACGAGGGATGCCGATTAGGGAGGCTGGCTCTAGCGATTTCATGGATAAGCGAAAAGCCGCAGCCAAAGCTTTCTTTAAATATCTGCTTGGCGGCAGGATTACTAAAGAATTATTTCTCAAACTCCGAGACAAGGATTTCCAATCAATCCTCACAAGATTGATCAAAGAGAATCCCGGTGACGACCTATTTGTTGTCGTTGGGCTAATGACCTGCCTATACGGCGGGAAGAATGCCAGCCGCGTCGACACCCGCCTGGCACACATTGTAGCTTCAAGGTTGAAAGCAAAGAATAAGGACAACCCGGTAATTAAGCAGATTTGCAGAATTCTCTATTCCAAAACCGGAGATGAGTTCTCGCCTCCGTTTAAAGACATCTATGATCCGAGAGGCGGAAACCGCGAGCTGGTCCTGATACGGTTCAGGGTTACCACATGGCTGAAATTAATTGGGGACACGCTTGATGCATCTAAATAAGATCATCAACCAGCGTTCAGGCTATCACATTGCGATGTATAGCGCACATGCATCTATTGTTGAAAATATCATTGGCAATATGGGGAAAGTAGCCAAGTTGCTGGTAGATGCGGGGGGACTGAAAGCGCCCAAGGGATCTTTTACTGATAGAAAGATCTTCGACAACTACGAGCCGATTACAACCCGGACCTTGCATGCTAAAGTCATATATCTAGACAAGCCGCGCATCTTATCCCTTTGGACCGGGAATTTACGCCACAACACCTGGGCACAGCAAGCGAATATTACCATTACGCGACAAATCTCCAAGAAACATGCCTCACAGGTTCTCAGGTGGTTTAATTCGTGCAAGGATGGAAAGCACTTAATTGTTTCCGTAGAGAACGGAGAAGTGGCAGATATCTCCGGCACATCAAGCAATATCTGGAGTGTGTTTAAGAGTAAGTGTGCGAAGTTACCCAAGCACAAAGAACCATTATCTCTATATGCATTCTCGCCCTGGGGCAGCCATACTTTTGTCAGAGAGATTACACGTCTGGTGGGTAGCAAGAATCTCAGACGGATAAACTTGTATACCCGCCCAGCATCCGCGCGTCATCCGCTCTGGATTGACGCGACAGCCAAGAACGCAGAAGAATTTAACCGTTTTACTGGGAAAGCAGATTCAAGTTCGCCTTTCCCACACTATAAGGCTGTTTTTCTTACTGAAGGCAAAAAATCGAGCGAGCGCGTTGTCTTCGCATATATCGGCTCCGCCAATCTTACGGAAGCCGCTATTTTCAAACAGACCAATATAGAATTTGGCGTGTTTTTCTCTGGGATTAGAAAGAATAGCGAGGTTGAAAAGATATTCCACGACCTAAAAAGCCGCTCAAATTGGGAAGTCCGGGAAGACCCAGACATTACCAAAACCAAACTTGATGAGTCCGACGAAGTGGAAGAGGATGGAGAAAACACAGACAACTTCCAGATTAGACGCATAGCCAAGAAATTATGCGTAAAGCTTGCACTCAAGAAGTGGCAGCAAACACTTGAATCCGCATATAGGGACACCAAGCTGGTAAAAGTCCTGGGCTGTTCAGTGAAAGTCATCTCCATCCTAGACGGGCTTTTTTATCTGGACGTTAGATTTGGGCAGCTATTTTTTGACCTCTCAATTAAACGGGACAAGCGAGACCCCGTCCTTTCCAGCAAAGACATAGAAGATCATTTAGTTAAGCTTCTATTGAGCAAGTCCGACGGCAATGGCTGGGGTGGCGGTGGGAAGAAAGGACAATCAGAGGATCCGCCGAAAAGACGTTACTTCAACTTGAAGTTCCCAATGCGCGACTGCCTGACCGACAAAACTCTTCTCAAGGAAAAGGCAGTCATCCTTAAGCGTTTAAAAAACACCACATTATCCCCAGAAGCCAGAACGCTGGTTGATATGTGGGAGCCCATTGTAAATCATCTGGATAAAGCATGAGCGTAATTTCCGCGCAAAAAAAGGCCATAGCCCGGCTTCAGCACGCCATAAGCAGTTTTGTGGCGCGCGACATTAAGACACGCGTCGTCGCGCTGGCTATCCCGACAGGATGGGGAAAAACCCGAATAGCAATACAGGCCGTGTTAAAAGCGACTTACCAGGAAAAAGCTCCGCCAAATATCGTAATCTGGCCTCAGACCCAATCCCATATTTCGGAAGAAGTCTGGATGCGCTGCCGTGACTGGTGCACAAAACAAAACAAGCTATGCGAGTCTGACTCCGGGAATAAATGCGTGAACAATGAAATCCCGGAAATACGTCAACTAAAGGATTCAAAGCCAGGCCCCAAGGAGGGTAGACATGAAGTTGGAGCCCCCTCCCATAGCAGGAAGTTTCCAGGGACCTTCTACTCCATCAACAATCGTTTTAGCCGCGGGGTTATCCGGCACTTATCCAAGAGCAACGGTCCAATCATCTTTATTATCGACGAGTGGCACTCAAAGAAGCTACTTGAAAAGTTCCAGGAAGCCATTTCAGAGGACAGCACCATTACCGCCGAGCGCTTCTGGAGACGCCTGTTGTTGGGAAAACACAGTTCCCGCCAATTGTTCGTAATCCTGGTTTCCGCAACACCCATTGGGGCGACGGATCAGATGGATAAAATCAATGAGGACGGGACAACAGATGATTTTGAGAAGAACATCCGCGAGTCATTAAAGGCATTCCGCGATTTAACCCTTGTCGGCAATCAACACCGCGAATATGACTTATACAGGATTTACCCTAAAATCATAAAAAAAGAAGAGAGAAAGCTGGAGCAGGTCCACGCCAAACACAGCTACGTCTGCCGGACGAAAGCCAGTAACTGGATCAAGGACTATGTGGCACTCTCAAGACAGGCATATAAGAACCATCCATATGCGCCTGAGCCCCCGAGCTTAATTTACCCACTAGAAGCGCTGCTTACCTCCGGTGTCCACTACAAGACAATCAAAGCGCATTTCAGATCTCTTCGCAAGTATTTCGCAACCGGTTTTGCACGATTAAAACCTAGCCTGAGCAAGGTAGCGACTCTTTTAGATTTACTTCGGGAACACAAGAACAGGAAATTTGTAATTTTTTGCCATCATATTGCCATAGCCGCTTCACTTGTAACTATTCTCAAAAAAGAAGGAATTCGAGCCTATTATCTCAAAGGTAACGTATCTGGCGAAGAGTTCGATGCTTTCAACCACGAAACCGGGAAGACCCAGGTCCTGATAGTTACCGACAAACACTCGCAAGGCGTTAGCCTCCATAAGTCTAATGCCTGGCTTGTGCATTATGAGTTATCCTGGAATCCCATACGCGTAATCCAGCGATATGGCAGGGTATGGAGAATAAACAGCAAAACCAAAGAATTGACCAGGCCTGCAGCCTACTATATACCTCATTCCTTCTCTTCCGAGGAGGAAATGTTGAACAGACTAAAAAGGCGGTGGGATATTCTGCGCAGAGTATCCCGCTCCGAGGATGCAAATTTTGTAAATCTGGCGCCGATATCATTTGATGTAGCCCTAGGGAAGAGGTGCTCTCCATCAATTAACTAGATTTTTATCCCGACACACGGTTGTCGGGATGCTCTGGTATACTTTTAGAGCATGGAGAAGGTTGGAGTACACAAAGGAAACCATAGATTTATGAAAAAGGAAGACATCAAGTTAGGGGACATATTGATAAACCACAAGGTTGCTTTTTGCGGCTATGTAGTAAAGATAGAGAAATACGTGCGATTAAGGGACCTCGACGGCAAAGAGATGGTCTTTGACGCGGAGTATCTGGTACCTGCGCCGCCGGAGCAAGCGTTAAGATACCAAGGCAAAGTCCCAGCAGTAATCACTGAAAAGAGTGAAGAGTCCACACCTCGCAAAGGCAAGAGTCCGGATGAGATAACCGCGGGGCTTAACCGGTTTATTTCAGAGATGGCAGCCGAGCACCCCGAGTCGGCAGAACAATTTAAAGGTCTCTGGGCAGAGATAATAGGCATACTAGGGGAGCACCAGGAAGGCAAGAAATGGGATATGCGCTGGCGCTCAGAAGACCACTTCTGCCCAGTCTTGAAGGCCCCCAGCCACACATCAAATGAATGGGTAAGCTGCATTTATCTTCTATTCGGGAAAAATGTCCGCATAGAAGTACGAAAGAGCTATATCCCGGCTGATTTTGACGCACTCTTCCCGATACGCAATAGAATGAAAGGCTCCACCAATGCCTTTAAAATGGATTGGGCCACATTCAATGCCGGGCCTAGAGCGGAATTCTTAAAGCTCCTTCGTGTTTTGTACACGAAGTGGAGTAACAACTAACCACCTATATGAAAACCAAGAAAATACTATTCACCCTGAAAAATTATTTTCTCGGCATGCTGTGTCGCCACCGCGCTGATTATCATGCCGATAGAAAATCTTACAAGAAGGCCATTAAGAATTACACTCGCGCCATAAGAGCCAAGAAGACCGATGATACTCTTTACAGTGCCCGAGGTTGCTCCTACCTGGATGCAGGAAAACCGATAAAAGCACTGGTGGACTTCAACAAGGCAATAGCGCTCAATCCTGCGGATGCCGCGCTTTACAGCAACCGGGGCGATGCCTACGCCGAATTAGGCAAATATGAGAAGGCATTTAAGGACTATAACCGCGCAATAAAGATGGACGCCACACTAGCCTGCGCCTACAGCAACCGGGGGCAAGCATACAATGACACCGGCGACATGCAGGCTGCGCTAAAGGACCTCACACACGCTATAGCGCTGGATCCAACAGAGCCCACGGCACATATTAACCGTGGCTGGACGTATTTTGAGTTAGAAAAGATTGAAAAAGCGGAGAAAGACTTTGAGCAGGCCTTAAAGCTTGAGCCAGATTCCGCTGATGCCCGTGGCAGCTTGGCGCAGATCTATCAGATCATGGACAAGCCGGACAAGGCCATTGAGCAATTTACAAATATAATAAAACACGAGCCCGATAGCGGTTTCGCTTACAACAACCGTGGCCTGCTATACCAGGAGAAGGGAGATTTGGAAAAGGCTTTCGATGATTTCATTAAGGCGCTTAAGCTTAGCCCCTACGAAAGCAATGTCTACCATAACCTTGGGCTTTTATTCATGCGGCTGGAGGGGGAAGCCAAGACCGCTATAGAGGCGTTTACAGATGCGTTGAAACTGGACCCGAATAATGGACTCACGCTAAGCAATCGCGGAGATGCGTATCTTCACCTCGATAAGCCAAAGCAGGCGCTGAAAGATTTCAACAAGGCCATCGGCCTAGATCCCGAACGCGGGCTTTACTATTGCGGCCGGGGAATGGCCTATTATATGCTCGGGGATTTACAGGAAGCCCTACAAGATTTCTCCCAGGCCATGAAACTTGAGCCCCAATCGCCTGAACTATTCTGCAACCGCGCTCTTGTCTACTCGGAGCTAGAAAATTATACGGCTGCGCTGGCAGATTACAGCGCAGCTATCAAGTTGGACCCTAAATGCGCTTACGCATACTTTAACCGTGGGGCAATCTACCAGGATATGGGGCGCTACCCGCTCGCGAAGGCGGACACGGCAAAGGCTTACAAATTAGACCCAGAAATAACGAAGGATGTTGAGTAGGTGCATCAAAGGAGACACTATGCCAAAGAAAGCCACATACAACCCCGAAGTGGAACTAGCCAAAGGCGCAAAGCTACAGGCATCTTCTTACGATAAGACCCAGAGCATAAAAGTGGCGGTAGAAAAAGTCACCGTTGGAGGCCAGGCCGGGGTAGCCGAAGTTTCCGGAATCGCGACTGGGCGAACCGATACCAGCATAAACGGCACGATTGGCATTTGGCTTTCGATTTTCCGCTATATGCGGCCCGACGGCACGATTAACCATGTCGCAGGCTGGAACATAATGCTGCCGCTCAAGGCCAAGCAAACCGCCGCGGACACGGCAAAGGCCTTTGCAAAGACTATAAATTCTGGCACTAGACCATACACAGCCACGGCCACCGGTCCCAAATTGAAAATAGTATTTACTAAAAAATAACAATATGGAGAAGAATTCATGCTGGAAATACCATATAAGAATTTAGTCGATCATATTCTGGCCGTTGAGAATTCGCACAAAAATGATCCGGCTGAAGCAGCTATGTTGTCCCGCAATTGGGAATTCATTTTCCAGGATTTCGAGGGTTGGGTTGTTCTTGGGTTATCAACAGATAAACATCAAGGTTACTGGATACACCCAAGGCTTTACCCTGAAAGCAGAATTAACGAGTTAAAACAAACACTGCCAGCCTTTAATTTCAATACGCCATCATCCGCATACAGTGAGGTTATGCAAGGCGATAATCATTGGATTGAACCCTATTGGGGAGAAAACGACAGCTTTACTAATTCTGAAATTGACTTATACTATGCGCGCCACTATTATGGCCGCCCTAAAGGGCAAGAAAGATATCTTGAATTCAATCAGGTTGTGACTCACTCCTTAGGGCTTGAATGGTCTGAAACAAAACAGTCCTATTGTGTCTTAAATGATTTAGGAGAAGAAACCGAAAAAATAAAAATAATCAAAGATTCAGGAATGCGCATTATCCTGATGCGGCGTCATTCCTTGGACAAACTCCTTTATCTCGGCAAATGGGTTTTGATTCAATACGCAAGTTTTAGCCGTTGGCGCACGGAGCATCCTGATTTCGATACGAGCACATACACCAACTTTGATCCGCCCGAGTATGAAGCCAGATTTGAAATCCGGAAATGCGGAAAGGATAAGCTTGAGTATACTGAAATCCGCGGAGCCGCAATTCAAAGGCCAACCACACCAAAGAATAAGCTCCTGGGGTGGGATGCCTCCGAAGAGGAAGAAGATAAACAATATGGAGAATTTATTGTGCAAGATTGGAAGAATCAACGATTGTTAAAAAACTACTCAATAAATCCGTCCAATTTCGCCAACTATTTTACGAAGAGCGATTTGCCCTTTGAGACAAGCCCTATATTTTTCAAAGCAGAGGTGTTAGATAAGTACAAAAACAATCCCGACAAATACGGTCTAACCGAGCGCAGCATAAACTGCCGCGGAGGGTGGGAGTTGAAGACATACGACGTTAATGAACATAATCAGGTACATACATATGCAGTATATTTAAGCCGCCTCCCATATAAAGAGCAACTTTATTGGCTACAGTACAATGAAAATCCAAAGGGATCTATTTCCAAGCAAGCATTTAGAACTGACTTCGAAGCGCAATGGCCAGAAGAAGCATCTCCTTTAGAGAAACTTAAGTCCAGTCTGGAGCACTTGTCTAAAGTAGCTATCGGTGGAGTCTCCGTGTGGGAACCAAAAGGCGGCAAACTAGAAACCGCAGCGAAAGGACTTTACTATGTCCACACAGAAAACCAGAGCCAGTGGCATGATTTCATAATTGCCTTAGCGAATACAACAAATGAAGGCTTTCAAAAGGCCGCGTTAACGACTATTGCGACAAAACTTGGAGATGTTGATAGAAAGCTGGGCACATTAGGACTAATAAAATATATTTTAGTCAAAACCGGCAATGAAGCTCACTTGCCTGTTACACATGCTATTTTAAGCGACCTTCAGGAAAAACGCGGACAAGGCAAGGCACATGGAGCTTGGATTGTGCCTGAAGGCTCACTTATTGAAGATGCAAAAACAAGACTTAGGAATGTTATTGAGGCGATATCTAAGTTAACTGATATTTTCAAAACACTAAGCCAAGGATGGGACTCATGAAAAGCAAATCTGCCCTCGCAATTATTCTCTTACTAAGCGGAAGTGCCGTAACACGAGCCGCCGAGCCCAAACCGGTTTATAAATGGGTTGCCGCCAACGAGTATTACATGATAATGCCAACGGCACAAACCTTGAATATTTCAGGCGGTGGCAGTGAGAGCGTAAAGCCTTGGGGCTTTGGCTTCCGCGCCGTCGGTAACAACGAGACTATATCTAAGACTGGCGGGCTGCAGTTCCAAAGCATAAAGGTTGATAATCCACACACCGGCAAGGACACGTTCTATCTGTTTGATCTCTTGCTCGGTATGGAGTACATGACGCCAAAGGTCCAGGGAAAGCCCCTGCGCTTTACTGCCCAGGCTTATGCCGACCTTGGGCTCTCTGACACGACGCTTTACGCCGCGCCCATGATATCCGCAGGGCTGCTCTACACGACAGAGGAGTTTGCAGATACGCCTACCGGCTTCACCTTTGACATATTCTACCGTCTCATAGACCTTGACCTGGACAACGTGGGCGGGGGGAAGGCCGGAACGCTGAAGCCAGGGCTCGGATTTAAGATCGGATACATCTTTGAAGGGTTCTGGACCGTCAAAGAGAAGTCTGCCAACTGATAAATTATTGCCACTCTGGAAGATGGGAAACAGAAATAAGGTAAGTCCTTATCGGTGGCCATAATTTAAAAATAAGAAAAAAATAAATGCGGGGATGTACGGGCCGCTGTTGCGGCCCGGGAGCGGCCCGGCCAAGGCCCCTGTTTATGGGGCCGGCTGGCCGCGCATTGGAGGGTGTTATA
>Ga0209212_1001546_pt1 | contig 36758 bp, 33 predicted proteins | sample RifGroC2_FD_183996 | JGI IMG/M metagenome (GOLD analysis project Ga0209212, IMG submission 183996) | Groundwater microbial communities from Rifle, Colorado, USA - Groundwater C2 (SPAdes) (version 2) | ecosystem: Environmental > Aquatic > Deep subsurface > Groundwater | place: Rifle, Colorado...
CGACTCCGATGCGCTGCGGATCTGCATGGCCTGCTGTTCGGCGCCGGCGCGCATCCGGTCCGAGGACATCAGGATCTCCGACGTGGAATGCCGGATCTCGCCGGCCACGTTCCGCGCATGGGTGACGAGCTGGGCCAGGCCGTTGATCATGAGGTTGAAGGCGTCAGCCACGGAGCCCAGGGCGTCAGCGGTCACTTCCGCCTTTGTGGTGAGGTCGCCCTCGGCGGCGGAGCTCACGACGGACAGGAGGCCCATGACCTGGTTCTGCATCTTGTCCCGGTCCGACTCGCTCTGGACAAGGCCCTGGAGGCGCTGGATGGTCTGGTTCAATGTTTCGCCGAGCTGGCCCAGTTCGTCGCCCGTCACGATCTTGGCCGTCTTGGTCAATTCGCCACGGCCCAGCGCTTCAGCCACTTTCATGAGATCGCGCACAGGCGAGACGATCCGGTAGGCGAAAAGGAGCGTCACAACGGAAAGGATGCCGAGAAAAACGATGCCCACGGCCATGATGGTCGTGAGCAGATTGTTGATCTTCTTTTTAAGCAGCGAGATGTTCAGCCCTACGTGGACCGTGCCGAGGGTGCCGCGCGCCACCGGCGAGGCTACGTCAATGACCTCATGCACCGCGCCCCGGAAGGGGATCGTCAGCTCTTCAGTTCCGAAGGGGGCGCCGGGGGCCAGCGTGTTGGCTGCCTGGAGCTGGGAGGGAAATGCGCCTGTCTCGAAAGAGGATACGAGCACCTCGCCCCTGCTGTCCCGCACGAAGACATACAGTACGTCGGGCTGGCTGATGGCCTCGCCCAGGACGAACTGCAGGCCGTTCACATCGGAGGCCCTGAGCGGCTCGGCCGCCCTGACGCTCAGGCCGTCGGCAAGGATCACGGTCTTGTTCAGCGCCTCGTCTACCAGGGTCCGGTTGATCTTGTAGGAGATGAACGCAAGGATCGCCGCTCCGAAGAAGGCGGCCATGCCCAGGATCACGACGACGATCTTGGTCCTGATGCTGATCCGGTAGAAGAGCTTATGGGACAGATTCTTCAGAATCTTCATGCGTCATACTCCTTGTGCCTGCCGCGAAGGGTTGGATACACGACAACGGCGGCTGAGCCGCCCGATGTGTTTTGGGCCGTCTGGTCGTTCACGCAAGCTTAACCGCTGAAAAGAGCCGTTCGATATCGAGCAGGCCGGCGGCCTCGCCCTCCCGCTGCACCACGGACTTGAAATACCGGGTCGGGCCCGTGTTTTCCGACGGCAAAGGCAGAAAACTGCTTTCAGGGACCGATGCCACCTCGATCACGTTGTCTACGATGATGCCGAGCAGGATCGCATGATGCCTGATAATAATGATCTGTTCGGGTTTCGACTGCGGCGGCAGCGAGAGCGCGAAGCGGATGTCTATTATGGGAACGATGTTACCGCGAAGGTTGATGGTCCCGAGCACGTGAGGCGGGGTCGTGGGGACGGGGAAAATTTTCTGCGCGATGATGATCTCCGTCAGCACCTCGATCGGCAGGGCGTATAACTCCTCACCGATGGAAAAAAGGCACAGCCGTATTTCCTCTTCCGGTACTACATCCACCACCTCGGCGCTAACGTCATTTCCTAACTCGGCCAAAATGAGGCCTCCCCGTCCAGGGGTCAGATGTACTTTTTCACGGCCTTCAGGAGATCCTCGGGCTGGAAAGGCTTGATCAAGTATTCATCTGCTCCCTGCTTCATTCCCCAGAACTTGTCGCTCTCCTGGTCCTTGGACGTGACCATGATAATAGGGATGTTCTTGAACTTCTCGTTGTTCTTGATATCCCGGCAGACCTGAAAGCCGTTCTTTTTCGGCATGACCACGTCGAGGATAATGAGATCGATCTTCTCGGTCTTCACCTTCTCTTCCGCCGCTTCGCCGTCCATGGCGGTCACGATGCTATGACCGGTTGACTGCAGGGCCGCCTGAAAAAGCTGAAGTTCCGCCAGACTGTCATCGGCAATAAGAATTTTGGCCATGCTGACTCTCCTTTGACCCGGAAAAAACGGGTGCTGAAAAAATAACATATTTCTTTGGGTTTGTCAAGATTTCCCGAGGGATTCGCCGCCCTTCGGCCTCCGCAGGATCGGGCTATTTCGCCCTTCTGATCAGATTGACGGACAGCAGGATGAAGAGCGCTTTCGCCACCTCGAACTCGCCCAGGCAGGAAGCGTCGAGAATGTCCTGGATAGTGCGCCTGCCGTCGACGAGAGAGAAGATATTTGTATCCATCTCGCTCAATCCCCTGCGCGTGAGCTCCTCGGCGTTCCCGATAAGCGGCTCAAATACAACGGTAAAGTTGGGGATCTTCTGCTGAATGAGCACCCACTCATCGGCACGGCGCGCCCCTTCCAGGAGCAGGTCTTCCACCTTCAGGCGAACTGCGTTCGCGAAGGCAGGGGGCGTGGCCTTCTCAAAGAAAAAAACGCCCTCGCGCCAGGACATGATCTTATAGACCTCGCGCTCCGTGTGGGTCTTGAGACAGTCGGCAAAAGATTTGCTGTCGATCAGCTTTTCCCTGACCAGCACCGTATCGATGGGCTCCTTGGTTTTTTCAGCGATGCGGAGCACCTGGGCGAGCTGATCGTCCTTCAGTTTGCAGGAGGTCCGCAGCAGCCCGTCCAGGGCCGACCTGCCGTTCCCGCAGGACGTGCTGGCGAATACCACTTCGCCGTCCTTAAAGCAGATCTCGCCGCCGTCGCCGCCCCGGGTGATCACGAGCCGGCCGGTCTGGCGTTGCAGGCCCAGCATCTGAAGCAGCTCGATGATCCTGAACGTGGCCAGATTGCCTTTGATGCCCGCATTGTTGGCCGGCAGCGTTTTTGCGATCTCCCGCCGGACGATCTCGGGCAGTGTGTTCTTGACGAATTCTTCGAGAGCCCGCTCCACTGCGTCCCGCACTACCGACTCGATGCCGGCGGATGGCGCACTGGGTGCGGTCGGAGCAGGGCGCGGAGCAGGGGGCGCTGCCGGAGGCGCGACGGCCCGGGGCGGTGCAGGGGCCGCTGCCGAAGGAGCAGGTACGGCCGCGCCGCCCTGCTTACTTATGACCTCCCGGATCTTGGCGATTAGCTCATCGGGCTGAAAGGGCTTGGTGAAATACTCGGCAATGCCGAGCACATCGACAAATTTGGACCCTACTTTGTCGCCCTTGGAGGTGACGAGAATGATGGGGGTGTCCTGAAATTCGGGGTCTTCCTTGAGGGTCTTGCAGACCTGAAAACCGTTCATCTTCGGCATGACGAAGTCGACGAGAATAACCGCCGGTTTCTCGGCCTTCGCCTTCGCGATGCCTTCTTCGCCGTCAGAGGCGAGAACGACCTGGAACCCCTGCGACGACAGGATCATGTCGATCAGACGTTGGACCGTCGGGCTGTCATCAATGCTCAGAATCTTTTCGCCGGCCATAGTGCCTGTAACCTCCGGAATCAATGCCTAATTTTGATATTACCTATACGAAAAGTCTTTGTCAACTGCTTATTTTTTTTGTTTTGCACCTGTACTGCTCAAAAGGAGCGTCTTTCGGTTTCCGACCCTCTGTTTCGACGGCCATATTCGTTCACGTTTCTTATTGATGAACAGACACCTCTGCCAGGGCCCGCATCGGACCAGAGGATCTGATGCGCTCAAGCTGCTCTTCGTTCCAGACAAAGAGGGAACCGGCATAGGCAAGGGAGTTGAAAGAGATGTCCTCGAAGAACTCTTTTGACCGGGGCGCGAGCAGCATCCAGCCGCGGGCAATGAGGAGACAGTATGGCAGGGACTGTCTTTGGAGAATATTGTCAGCTGCCGGCTCCATCCCGACACGCTGAAGCATCTTCCCGTAAAGCTCAAAGGTTATGCGCGCTGCATCGCGCGGTGAGACGGCGAGGGGTCGATGGAGCCGCTCAAAGGCGTGCAGAAAGGGAAAACCCGGCACCCTATTCCCGTTAACCGATGCCAGCAGGGACTCGATGGGAATTGCCGGGCCCTGAGGCGCCAGCGGAAGGCGGACCATCTGGAGGTGTTTATGCGGCTGGCTGGCGCCTCCCTCCCGTCCTCCGTTGTAAAAGCCCAAGCCTTCGAATTCGGCCATGCAGGTCCAGAGCGCCTCGAAATCCCCGACCGTCAGGAGCTCTTCCTGGTCTTCGTAGTTCTTCGTGATGATCAGCAGGTGGTGATCAACGACATTGAACTTGTTCAGGAGCGCCGTATGGGTCGCCGAGATATCGGCAACAACGAGGTCCGGCTCCGGCGGCTGGAAAGGATCGGACTTCTCGCCCCGGCCTGCAGCGGAATCCTGTTTCTGCCGCTCCTCCTGCTTCCGCTTCAGGCCGGCAAGCACACGGACAACGAACCGCATGCCGCCGTCATCGATGTAGGCAACACGGGTCGGATAGGAAAAGAGCGCGCCCGTGCGAAGAGCGCGCTCGGTAGTGCTCACGATATTTTGCCAGAGGGTCCCCTTCTTCAGCATGCTCTCACCAATGGGACACAACGTCCTGCAGGATCAATGCTCTCATAAGCTGCGCGCCGGCCCGGACCTCATTGATCTAGCGCGACGTGGGTCTCCGTGCTTGCCGGGGAACGACCTCACCAGGATTTGCTGGAAAGGTAGTATAGCATAAAAAGGCGTTTTTCTGCCAGCCTCACAAACAAGGGGCCCGCATGCTTCTGCATGCGGACCCCGTATCATACGCGCAACGTTGTCAGGACGCTTTCAGCTCCTTATCGATCCGCTGATTCGCCTGAACGAGCGCTGTTCTTACCGGATCCCTCTTTCATCCTGAAGCGGCAATAAATGAATTGCTGCGGCACACCCGTCGGGGTCATGTGTGTCTCTTCGCGTACTGACTGGAGCTGAAAGCCTTCGCCGAATTCCTGGCTGAGCGATTCAGACGTGTACCGCATCACCGGCAGATTACAGCATTTCGGCGGAGCTTTCGGTCCAAAGGTCGAAATAATCAAGTGGCCCGCCGGCCGGAGAGTCTGTTTCAGTACCTCAATATACCGCTGACGGTCGGCAGCATCGGTCAGAAAGTGGAAGACGGCACGGTCGTGCCAGAGGTCGACGGATTCTTGAAAACGGAACGTAGTCGCATCAGCCTCGATCCACGTCACCTTGCCGGCGCGCTCGCCGAGCCGTTCCTTCGCGTAGGTGATGGACTGCGGCGAGAGGTCCAGCACCGTCACGTTCTGATAGCCTGCATCGAGAAGGCTGTCGACAAGCGTAGAAGCGCCGCCGCCCACGTCGATGATCCTTGCCTCACGTCCTATGCCGGTCTCGGCTATAAGCTCGTGCGAGATGCGAGGCTGTGTCTGGTACCATCCCACCCCTGCAGGGCCGCCTCGTGCATATGCCTGGTCCCAGTGTTCCCGGGAACTCTTCCTGCTCCGAAAAAGTCCTAACATGTTGATCCTCCCCTGAAGCAATGAATGTCGTCTCGGAGTTGACGATCTATGTTAGCAGTATATATTTATATTATCCTGAAAAAAACATTTAACCGCGAATTGACGCGAATCTTCAAAAATTTTAACTAAATACACAAGTCACCTAACTGGTGCATCAGCAGAGCGACAAGACAGACGCGCTACCCGTTCATCCTCTTTGCCACTTCATCGATGAACTCCTCGGTCAGCGCGTGCTTCTTAGGTTTTGGATCTGCGATGAGCGCAAGGTCCTTGGTCATAACGCCGTCCTCAATGGTCCTGATCACGACGGACTCGAGGCGATGCGCGAAGTCCACGACGTCCTTCGTGCCGTCCAGCTCCCCCCGCCTCGCAATGGCGCCGGTCCAGGCAAAGATGGATGCCACGGAGTTCGTCGACGTCGGCTTTCCTTTGAGGTGTTCGTAATAGTGCCGCATGACCGTACCATGGGCGGCCTCGAACTCGTACGTGCCGTCAGGCGACACGAGCACCGAGGTCATGAGGCCCAGGCTGCCGAAGCCGCTGGCCACCATGTCGGACATGACGTCGCCGTCGTAGTTCATGCAGGCCCAGAGCATGCCGCCCTCGGACTTCATGATCTGCGCCACGGCATCGTCGATCAGGAGATAGCGGTACTGAATGCCCGCCTTCCCCATCTCCCCTTTTGCCTTCTCCGCCTCGTCGGCGAAGACGTCGCGGAAGAACCCGTGATACTGCTTCGAAATGGTATCCTTGGCGCCGAACCAGAGATCCACCTTCTCTGTGACGGCGTAATTGATGCAGGACTTCGCAAAGCTCCGGATGGATTTTTCGGTATTATGGATACCCATGATCACGCCGGGGCCCTTGAAGTCATGGATCGACAGAACCTGTTTTGCTCCGCCTCCGGACGGAGAGAACACAAGCTCTGCCTTGCCCGGGCCGGCTACTTCGATCTCCACGCTTTTGTAAATATCGCCATAGGCGTGGCGGCCAATGAGGATGGGCTTCTTCCAGCTCCGGACCACGGGCGGGATATTCTTGATGATGATGGGCTTGCGGAAGACCGTGCCGTCAAGGATCGAGCGGATCGTTCCGTTGGGGCTCTTCCATTGCTGCTTGAGGCTGTATTCCTTCAGCCGCGCCGCGTTCGGCGTGATCGTGGCGCACTTGACGCCCACGCCGTACTGCTTGATCGCCTCGGCCGCCTCAACAGTCACCTTGTCGTCCGTATCATCGCGGTGCTTGATCCCGAGGTCGAAATATTTGAGATCGATCGTCAGATGGGGCAGGATGAGCTTGTCCTTGATCATCTTCCAGATGATCCTGGTCATCTCGTCGCCGTCCATCTCCACGATGGGATTTTTTACTTTAATGGTCACTGCATGTCCTCCTGTCCTTGTCCGCTCATGCCAGCGCAGCGGGTCGGCGCGGGTTAATTACTGTGACTTTTCTCAACTGTTCATTCATTCCCGTGCCTGGAAAACCGAAAGACAGCATCATTCACCGCGATGGCGCCAAGGTCGCAAAGGAAATCCTATATTCGAATTTCAACAGCGTTAAAACCTTCGCTTTTTTCGCGCCCTGGCGGTTCAACGGCTTTAGTTTTTCTTTACATTAGTCTGCGACGGAGCTTCACTGACTTTTTTTCCAGTCTTAGGCGAAGCCTCGTTCTCATTTTTGCATTCTCAAAAAAACCACATAGGCGCCGCTGCCGCCCTTTTCGCGCGGCGCAGGATGGAACTCGGCCACCATGCCTTTGCCCTGCTCCCGCAGCCATGCGGCAACCGCACCCTGCAGCACCGGCCCGTCAGGTGAGTTGATCCCCTTGCCGGTGATGACGAGCACGGCCTTTCTTCCTCGCATTGACGCGGAAGAGATGAAATGACCGAGACGATGCAGCGCCTCGTCCTTCGGCATGCCGTGGAGATCCAGCTCCTCGGAGATGGAGATCGTGCCGCGCTTGAGCTGGCGCATTCGGCCTGCTGCCGAGGCATGATGCAGCTCTTCCTCGTCAACGGCAGGGGCCTGCTCGCGGAATGACGGGCCGAGCTTGGTGAGCTCCTGCAGGAAGAGATCCCTGTCCTTCTCTTCAGCCTTCTCCGCGCCGCCTGGCTTGGTGGTTGCCGTTCGCTTCCCCGTTCTCTTTGCCACCGGACGGGTGCCTGTTCGCTTGACGTCCCCGACAGAACGAAGAAATAACTCGTCGTCGTCGATATCTTCCGGCAACGAGGGGCGGACGACCTTCTGCGGTTTTTTTTCTGCAGAGGGCTTTTCACGCACCAGACCCCTGAGGTCCTTGAACGGCCGATGGTCGAAGTCTGGGCGGGTGGGTTCTGTTTTTTTTCTTTTCTTCATGGCACTAGCGGGAAACACAGTGTACCGGAAATCACGATGTTTGGCAAGAGCACGCGGATGGCACCGCTGGTGGAGGTCCGTGGTTGTTGCTGGACTTTTTGCTGAACTTGTGGTACAAAAACCATTATGTTGCGAATTCCTGAAGGCTTGAAGTTCGACGACAAAGGGCTCATTCCTGCCATCGTTCAGGACTGGAAAACGAACGAGGTCCTGATGGTGGCCTACATGAACGCCGAGTCGCTCAAGAAGACCGTCGAGGAAGGCTTGACCTGCTTCTGGAGCCGGTCGCGTCAGGAGTTCTGGGTCAAGGGGAAAACGTCCGGCAACGTGCAGCGCGTCAAGGACATTCTTTACGACTGCGACAAGGATACCCTTCTCGTCAAGGTGGAGCCTGCAGGGCCTGCCTGCCACACGGGCGAGCGGACCTGCTTCTTCCGGAGCTTTTCAGACAAAACATAGCGCGACTGAAGGCGGAAACCAAAATCCGCCACGAAGAACAACAATGCGCCGCTTCGAGTCGTGGCCCGTGAAATTATTTCTGACTTTACTTCGTGCCTTAGTGCCTTCGTGGCAATCTTTAGGTTTTTTTCCGAAATTCCGCATTCTTACCACAGGAGGCTGTCATGAGCGCTGATCAGGGATGTCTTTTTTGCAAGATCATAGCACAACAAATTCCGGCAAAGACTGTTTACGAAGACCAGCTCGCAATTGCCTTTGAGGACATCAATCCTCAGGCGCCGGTGCATGTCCTGATCGTTCCGAGGAAGCACATCCCCGACATCTCGAGTATGACCGACAAGGACCGGGAGCTTGTTGGACATCTCTTCTGGGTGGCTGCAAAGCTCGCTTCTGAGAACGGCCTCATTGGCGGCGGATACCGAATGGTAATCAACAACGGGCGGGAGGCGGGCCAAACCGTGTTCCATATCCATCTGCACCTGCTCGGCGGCCGCGTCTTTGCCTGGCCTCCTGGTTAATCAGCCTGAAAAAACAATTTTTATCAGCCCTTCCAAATATGATCTGTGTCCAATAACTTTTTTTGAATACTCGTTACTTCTTCCCGTCGAGACGCAGCGCCATCATCAACACGCTTGCCAGGAGCGCCAAGGCAGACCCGAAACCGAAAGCTGCTGCCGCTCCATACCCCTGCCAGATAAGCCCAAAGAGCAATGATGCCGGCAGCGCGCCGATCCCCACCACAAGATGATAAAGCCCGAAACCGGAACCGCGCAGATGAGCCGGCGCCAGGTCGGCAACGAGCGCCTTTTCCACCCCTTCTGTCAAACCGAAGTATATCCCATAAAGTCCGAAAAGGGCCCAGGCATGCCACTGCTGGCTGGCTGCTCCAAAGCCGGCGTAAACCAGCGCGTACACGATCCATCCGGCGATGATCACGCGCTTCCGCCCGAACCGGTCGGACAGAATGCCGCCAGGTATGGAGAAGGCCATTTTGACAATATGCAGGGCAACCCAGATGGCCGGCAGCAGCACCACGGGAACGCTGAGAGCCTGCGCCTGGAGCAGCAAAAATGCATCAGTGGAATTACCCAGCGTGAAGATAAAAAGGACGAGCAGATATTTTCTGAATCCCTGCGGCACTTCTGCCAGGGCGCTGCGGACGTTGATACGCGCGCCTGGTGGCGCGGGTGACGGTCTGTCTTTGCGTTCCTTCAGTCCAAACAGCAGCAGCAGCACCGCCAAGGTGCCGGGAATAAAGGAGAGAAGAAATACGGTCTTGAGATCGCCCTGCAGCAAAAACAACAGTCCCATGGCGAGGAGCGGGCCGACAATGGCGCCGCCGTGGTCCATGGCCCGATGAAAACCGTAGGCTGTTCCGCGCGCTTCGGGCGGTGTTGAATCGGCGATCATCGCGTCCCGCGGCGATGTTCGGAGGCCTTTGCCGACGCGGTCGGAGAACCTGAGTCCGAGCACGGCTGTCCAGGACGTTGCCACGGCGATCAAGGGCCGGATGATATTCGAGATAGCATAGCCGGCAACGATCCAGTTCTTGCGCCGCTTTACGCGATCCGACAGATAGCCTGAATAGAGCTTCAAAAAAGAAACGGTAGACTCGGCAAAACCTTCGATCACGCCAATCGCCACGGGACCAGCGCCCAGCACGGCGGTGAGAAATATCGGCAGCAACGGATATATCATCTCTGACGCGGCATCATTGAGAAAGCTGACGAAGCCGAGAATGATGATATTACGATTCAGCCCTTTCTTCAAAAAACCGAGCGGCCCTGGTTTGTTGTGCTGATTGTTTTCTGCCGGCTCCAACGGTTCATCTCCTTATCGCAGCAACAGCCACGCCTTCAGTGTAAATGCCGCCGAGTGGCAACGCAGCAACTCTACCACAGTTACTTTCGCAACGTCAACGACAGACTTGTTTTCTCTACAGCGGAAATAGAATAAGTTACTGCGTCAGCGATGCGATTATTCTTTTCCACAGATAAATCTGAAAAGCCGTTCACAAGGCTGTTCGCAAAGCCATCGTTCTCGTTATTCACATTCTTGCACAGTACACCTGAGCGGAACCTCACGGGCTTGTCCTTTTAGAAAAGGGATGCCTTTCAATTCCTTACGCACTCTTTCCACAAATTCACAGGCCCTACTACTAAGACTACTATTTTTATTTATTCTTTATAATAGAAGAGCTTCTCTTGATAACCCTCTGAAGAGCCCAGGAGAGGGGTTGAGTTTACTTTATAATTGACGGTTCAATTCTTTTTTGATATAGTAATATACTATTTTACAGCTACGCTCGTTCCGGGGTACCGAATCTGTTTTCTGTGCAGAGGTGGAGTGGATGAACAGCAATAAACTCATGGCGATCAAGAAGAAGCTGGAGAAACAAAAAGAATCGCTTCTTCAGGAAGCCGAACAGACGCTGAACGACCGGATCGGAAAAGAGAAGGAGAGCATCCCTGATCCAACCGACCAGGCAGTGGCCGAGCTTGATGATAATTTTACGCTGCGTCTTCGCGGCAGAGAGCAGAAGCTGCTTAAGAAGATCGAGGAAGCGATCGGCCGGATCGATGAAGGAACCTACGGGGTCTGTGATTCCTGCGGAGAACAGATCGGCGTGAAACGGCTTGAAGCGCGGCCCGTAACGACCTTGTGTATTGAATGTAAGACGCAGCAGGAAGAGGAAGAAAAATTGCTTGAAAGAAAAGCTTGATAAAGAAGGAAGGAATGGTGGGCGATGCAGGGTTTGAACCTGCGACCCCTGCCGTGTGAAGGCAGTGCTCTCCCGCTGAGCTAATCGCCCGAAGCAGAGACAGTTGTAACACAGTGAACGCGGGCAAGTCAAGTCAAAATATCAGATCCTCGCAAAGGATCGTGTCAGAATTTCGCCGGAAAGAAGGGCGCTGCGGATTGCAGCGCCCTCTCCTGTTTTTAGCCGATCCCGCATCTTTTTTTCTCACAGAGGCGAGAAGTAATATTTAGCTGCAAGACGCTGCGTCGGCGGACGGCAGGCAACTGCTGTTGCATTGAAACAAGAAGCGAGATGCTCTTTGCGATGGGCCGCAAGGGCCCGCTGATGATGCCGGTGCGGGTCACTGCGCGATCAGGTAGGCGCATTTCAGGTAGATATTCTCCCGGGCGGCGATCTGCGACGGATGGTCCCGGGCCTGGGACCGCATCTCAAGCAAAGAAGTCTGCCTGCCGGCGTCGTGAGCGGCGTCGATCAGCATTTCCCGGAACAGATCCGCATCGATATGATGGGAACAGGAGCAGGTGACGAGCAGGCCGCCCGGCTGCAAGAGCCGCAGTGCGCGAAGATTGATCTCCTTGTATCCCCGCAGCGCCTCCCGGACCTTTGCACGGCTTTTAACGAAGGCCGGAGGATCAAGAATAATGCACCCGAAGCGTTCTTTGTTCTTGTCACGCTTCCGTAATTCCTCGAACACGTCAGCCGTGATAAATCGGGCAGGGAGTCCATTCAGGTTTGCGTTTTGCACGGCAAGATCAACGGCACGCTGCGAAGAGTCCAGGCCCGTCACTTCCGCAGCTCCAAATCGCGCAGCCGTCAGGGACCAGGCGCCGACGTAACAGAAGCAGTCAAGAACACGACGACCCCCCACCAGGCCTTTCAGGGCCTGTCGATTCTCCCGTTGATCGAAGAAAAACCCCGTTTTCTGTCCCTCAAGAACGTCAATACGGTAGGTGATCCCCGATTCTTCAAAGTGTACCGGTCCGTCGAGCGATCCGAGCGCTACGCGTGTCTCCCGCGGAAGCCCCTCAAGTTCCCGGGCCGCAGAGTCGTTCTTGAACACGATGACCGCGGGCGCGTATTCCTCGCGCAGGGCCGTGACGATGACCTCGAGAAGGGCTTCGATCCCCGCGGTCAATGACTGCACGACAAGGGTGTCTGCATATTTGTCCACTATCAGGCCGGGGATGCCGTCGCCTTCGCTGAACAGGGCGCGGAAGGAATCTCCGAAGCCGAGGCGTACGCGGATCTCCCTGGCGGCGGCTATCCGTGTGCGAAAAAAGCGCAGATCGATCTGGTCCTGATGACGGGAAATAATCCGTATGGCGATGAGCGCGTGAGGATTGATGTAACCGCGGCCGATGAACCTGCTGGCATGATCAAGGACGTCGACAAGCTCCCCGGCAGCAAAGGACGACAAGGGATCCGAGATCTCGTTGCTGAAGATCCAGGGATGGCCGCGTTGAACGCGGCGCTCTTCTTTTTTCTTGAGATGGATTGGTTTCAAGAGAAATAGGGGTCCCCGCGGAGAGGCCGGGGATAACATACTGAGCTGAACGGTTCCTGCGTCGTTAGCCTCGGATCAGGAAAAAGCGAACTGCGTTCCGGTACAGGTGGACATTACAGCCTGTTTTCCACGTGCGATTCATTGCGCAGGGTCTGGAGCCATACGCGGTAGTTATTTTCCATCTTCTGCTGATAGAGGGAATTCGCTATCTCCTCGCGCACCTGGTCGAGGGGCTTCACGGGCGTCCGCACGTCCTCGAGCCTGATGATATGGAAGCCGCTGTTCGTCCTAAGCGGGCCGGCAATGCCTCCGGGCTGCAGGGTGCGGGGGGCCAGGTCGATCTCCGGCAGAGCGTGGTCTCTCTGGATATATCCAAGATCGCCTTCAAGGCGGGCAGACGGCCCCTCCGAGAGCTCTTTCACGAGAGCGACGAAATTCTCGCCCGACTTTGCCCGTGCAGCGATCCGGGTCGCCTTCTCCTCGATGACGCGGATCTCGGCTGCCGGCGCATTCTCAGGCAGACGGATAAAGATCTGGCGGACGCGGATCTCCTGGGGAAGGGCATAGGCGCCGCTGTTCAACTCATAATAGCGCCGCACCTCGGCCTCGTCAACGGAGAGGCCTGCGCGGACAGATTTGTCCCTGATCCGCGAGATGGTGATGTTCTCCTTGAGCTCGCTGCGATACTGCTCCACAGTAAGCCCCTCGGCGGCTAGTGCGGCCTCGAACTGTTTGGTGTTCCAGGAATTTCTCCGCTTGATGTCCTCGATGGCATCAGCCACTTCTTTGTCCGTTGCGTCAAGTCCGGCCCGCTTTGCCGCTGACAGCTGCAGCTTCCGGTTGATCAGCTCTTCAAGCATCATGCTGTTGTTCACCGCCGCGTCCTTCTGCTGCGCCTCCCGGACTTCCCGTTCCAGGTCGCTCATGGTGATGATCTCTTCATTCACCACGGCCACGACCCGGTCGATCACCACGGAGCCGTCGGCGGTTCCGGTCAGAGCATGGGCGAGCAGAAGCAGGGGGAGCGTGATCAGCGTTATAAGGTTTTGTTTCATGTTCTTCTCTCCTACGGCAAAAGCGCGGCGTCCGTCATTGCTGCAGCGCCTGATAATTGACCTCGAACTTGGTCCTTGATCGCAGTTCTTTCATCCATCGGGAAAAAAGCTTCTCCCGCTTTTCCTGGAACAGGATTGCACGAATATCCGGCGTGGCCTCTTCGAGGCTGAACTTTCCCGGCAGCCGTCGGTCCTCAAGCTTGAAGATGTGGTAGCCGTAGGGACTCTTGACCACGCCGCTCGTTCCGCCCTTGGGCAGGCGAAATACGACATTAAACTCGTTGGGCATGTCTCCCAGGGCAAAGTAACCGAGGTCGCCGCCGCGGGCCGCCTCGGGGGCCGTCGAGAGGTCTTTTGCCAGCGCTGCGAAATCGGCCCTCTTTTCCAGGCGTTCAAGGGCCTTCTGGGCCTCCTGCTCGGTTGCCACGACGATCTGGCGAGCGCGGACCTGCTCGGGCTTGTTGAACCGGTCGGCATGGTCGCGGTAATACTGCCGGATCTCACCGGATGAAACGGTAGCGTGCCGGTCCACCTCGCGGTCAAGCAGTTTTTCGATCATCACGTTCTCCCAGATGTCCGACTTCAGCTTCTCAAAGTCGATGCCGGCGCTCGAAAGGAGCTCCTTCAGTTCCAAGCCATGTTCGGCGCGGACCTCCTCGATGCGTTTGTTGATTTCCTGCAGGGTCACCGAGATGCGCCGCCGCTGGGCCTCGCGCAGCATCATTTTTCGCTCGATCAGGCGGTTCAGGAATTCCCGCTTCACTTCCTCTTCCGCCTCTTTGTCGGGCTTGAAGCCTGAACGGGTGAACCGCTCCTGGAATTCCCCCAGCGTGATGGGGTCGCCGTTCATGGTGGCGACGACGATGAGGTCCGCCGAGACGGTCGGCGCTTCTTCATCGAATTCTTCGTCCGGCGAGGGTTTGCAGGCGCAAAAAAACAAAAGCCCCAGCAGCAGCACCGGGGCCAGAGATCGTGACGAATAGATACGTATCATAATGGGAGGTTACTTGCCACCCATGTTCTTAAGGGCAGGATGATCAAGCTGCATGCCCTCGGGAACGGTGGGCGTTGCCAGGGTGGCGGCAAGCGCGTCCATGGCCTTGTCATCCATCTTGATCTTCGCCTTTGCCTTGAGCTCCTTGGTGAAGTCTATATACAGTTCGCGCTGTTTTTCCTGCATCAGCCGGCTCTTGATCTGCGGCTCCACTTCCTTGAGGCCGAGTGTTTTGCCGTTGGCGGTCTGCATCATTTTTTTGTTCTTGCTGTAGAAATCCCGCACTGCCTGGTCGGTGGGAGGCGCGAGGGCGCTGATCTTGTCAGCAAGCTGTTTCCGCAGAAGGGTGTTAAAGAGTTCGTTCTTGTAGTCCTCTTCGAGCTTGCGCTGCAGGTCCTTCTTGAGCTGTTCCTGACGCTTCTTGAAATCCGCGTCCTTGTGCAGACCCTGGCGACGTGCCTCCTGAAGCACCAGTTCGATGCCGACCAGGTCTTCGAGGAAGTCTTTCCGGGCTTTTGCATCCGTTGCCACGACCTGGCGCATTTGCGGCGGAAGTTCATCAAGCTGCTTCTTGAAGTCCGCGATGGTGATCTTTCCTCCATTGACCTTGGCCAGGATCTTGGAGTCGGAATCCTTGCTGCAGGCGCCGACGAAAAGGACGGCGGCAATGAGAACGACAGGCGTGAACTTATTCATGGAATGCGGTTCCTCCGGAGTGTTCGCAGATGCTTGCGAAAGGGATGAAAACACCTGATTTTATAACATACTAAAAGAGTTCCTGCAAGCACTTTTTCACCGCAGCCGCAGCCGTTGCCAGCGACGGGTCGGGCAGGACGATCTGGAGGGTATACTCGGGAACGAACTTGATCTTCCCGGAGCTTCGTTTCAGCAGCGCCATGACCCGGTCCGGCGGCACCTTCGCGTCCTCGCTGAAGGTGATGCTGGCGCTTTTGGGACCTGCATCGATGCGGGCGACCCTGGCCCGGCCTGCAGCGATCTTCACTTCCATGATTGCCAGCAGGTTGGCGGCCTGTTCCGGCAGGGCGCCGTAGCGGTCGCGCAGGCCGTCGGCGATTGACGCAAGGTCCAGCTCACTGACGGTGCCCGCGATCTCCTTGTAGGCGGCAAGCCGCAGGCTGGGGTCGGCTATGTAGTCGTCGGGCAGGAAGGCCGAGGCCCGGAAGTTGATGATCGTATCCGTCTCTTCCCGCACCTCTTCGCCCCGCAATTCGGCCATGGCCTCTTCCATCATCTGGGTGTACAGGTCGATGCCCACGGCGGCGATATGGCCTGATTGCTGCTTGCCGAGCAGATTGCCTGCGCCGCGGCTTTCCAGGTCCTGGGCCGCGATGCGGAACCCGGCGCCGAGCTCTGACAGCTCCTGGATGGCCCGAAGCCGCTGGCGCGCCACATCGGACAAGACCTCTTCAGCCGGTGTCAGAAGATAGGCAAAGGCCTTTTCGCGGCTGCGGCCCACGCGACCCTTGATCTGGTAGAGCTCGGCAAGGCCGAAGCGGTCGGCGCGGTTGATGATGATCGTGTTCGCAGCGGGAATATCGATGCCTGATTCGATGATGGTCGTGGTCACGAGCACGTTCAGGCGGCCGGAAACGAAGTCGGACATGACCATCTCGATGGCCTCGTCCTTCATCTGACCATGCCCCACGCCGACGCGCGCCGCCGGCACGAGGGAGCGCAGGAATTCGGCAATGCGATCGATGTCCCGCACGCGGTTGTGCACGAAGAAGACCTGTCCGCCCCGCTCGATCTCCTTCTCGATGGCCTCGCGGATGACCCGGGGGCCGAATCGGGCCAGCACGACCTCGATGGACTGCCGGTCCATGGGAGGGGTCTGGATGATCGAGAGGTCGCGGATGCCGGCCAGGGACAGGTGGAGCGTGCGGGGGATGGGCGTGGCCGTGAGGGTGAGGACGTCCACCATCTTTTTCAGCTCCTTGATCCGCTCCTTGTGGCGCACGCCGAAGCGATGCTCCTCGTCCACCACGAGCAGGCCGAGGCTCTTGAAGGCGATGTCGCGCTGCAGCAAGCGGTGCGTGCCGATCACGATGTCCACGGTACCGTTTTTGAGCCCTGCCAGGGTCTCCTTCTGCTCCGCTTTGGTGCGGAACCGGGACAGGAGGTCGATGCGGACCGAGAAGGGGGCGAGCCGCTCGGCGAAGGTGCGGAAGTGCTGGTCCGCCAGGAGCGTGGTCGGCACGAGCACGGCGGCCTGCACACCGTCTTCAACGGCCTTGAAGGCTGCGCGCAGCGCCACCTCGGTCTTGCCGAAACCCACGTCGCCGCAGACCAGGCGGTCCATGGGACGGGGTTTGCGCATGTCTTCAAGCACCTCGTCGATGGCGCGCTGCTGGTCCGGCGTCTCATCAAAGGGAAAGGCCGCGGCGAATTCCCGGTAGAGCGTGTCGGGCGGCGAGAAGGTCGGCCGCTCCATGGACTCCCGGACCGCGTAGATGGCCGCGAGCTCACGGGCCATCTCCAGTATGTCCTTCTTCACCCGCTCCCGCGTGCGCTTCCAGGCAGGCGTGCCCAGGCGGTCCACCTTCGGTGCGCTCCCTTCGACGCCCACGTATTTCTGGACCTTGTCAAGGCTGTACAACGGGACGTGCAGTTTCGCGTCAGGCTCATAGCGCAACGTAAGGTAGTCGGTCTCGAAGCCGTCCACGGCAATATGGGTCAGCCCCTGGTACTCGCCCACGCCGTGGTCCCGGTGCACCACGAAATCGCCGGGCCGCAGCTCCTTAAAGGTCGAGAGAAAGGGCGATGCTTTTGACCGCTGTGTTCGGGGGCGATGGACCTTGGCGCCGAAGATCTCATCCTCCGCAATGACAAGGGTTCCCAGGGCCGGCCAGGAAAAGCCATTGGAGATCCTGCCGATCAGGGCCATGACGGGTCGGGGCCCCGCAGGGCCGGCGACGCCGGACCGGGAAGTTTCAACGCCAAGGCCGTATTCGCCAAAAAGGGTCTTGATGCGGTCGCGGGATTCTTCAGTCCCGCAGACGATAAAGATGTCGTTTTTTTCACGCCACAGTTTCAGCTTTTCCACGAGGCCGGCAATTGCTCCGTCGCCGGGACGCCTGTCATCGCCATCGCCGGTCCCGGGCAGACGCGTGAGCCTTACACCGAGCGATGCAGAGGACCGCGTGTCCATGGCGAGCGCGTCCGGCGATGAAGAAAGCAGCGAGAGGGAGAGAACGGGAAATGACCGAAGATGCGTGTCGATCCGATCCATATCGAGATAGAGATCCTCGGCTTCAGGCAGGGACCGGCCCTGCGCGGCCTCTTCTTCCCGGCCGGACAGGATCTTTTCCCAGAAGGTCCGGGAGCGGCCGCGAAGGTCATCGGGTTCGTCCAGAACCAGCAGGCTTTCTTCGGGCAGATACCGGAAAAGCGTATCCATGCGGTACAAAAAAGGCGCAAGAAATTCCGCGCCCGGCGCAGGTGTTCCGGCAGCAATATCTTCCGTCAGTTTCACGCCCTCCGGTTCAGCCCTGTGCTTTGGCCAGGGAAGCAGTTCCTTCACCGGCAGGATCACGGCCGTGGCAAGGCTTTGGAGCGACCGCTGGGATTCAGGATCGAACTCGCGCAAGGATTCAACAGCATCGCCAAAGAGCTCGAAGCGAAGAGGGTTTTCATGGGCGGGAGAGAAGATGTCTATGATTCCTCCGCGGCGGCTGAACTCGCCCACACGGCTGACGAGGGAGGCTGATTCATATCCCAGCGCGACGAGGCGCACCGCCAGGTGATCGGGATCGATGGCGGTTTCCGGCGACAGCGTGATGACCGCGTCGGCAAAGGCCTCCCAGGGAGGAAGCTTCTGCATCAGGCCCGTGACCGGTACAACAAAGATGCCGGGAGCACCCGATATCAGGTGATACAGGAAGCGCATACGTTCACCCACGGTACTGATGGCGGGTGAATCAGCCTCAAAGGGAAGGACGCCCCAGGGCGGGAGTGACAGGATTGGTCGTTCCACGATCGCTTCGAAGAAAAGCGCGCCCTGTTCATCAAAGAACCGGAGGTCGTCGACAAGCGCGACGGCAGACTCCTCCCGTGCAGTGATGACAAGGACAGGGCGGCCGGCCTCCCGCTGAAGACCGCTCAAAAAGAGGGCCTTGGAAGCGCCCTGCAGCTGGGCGACAGGTATACTTGATTTCCCTTCGCGGATACGGGCGACAACCGGAGAGAGTATGTGACGAAGGGGCTTCATGGCGGGAGCACTATACCATGGCGCCGCAAGACAATCAACACGGGCCGCTGTCATCATCTTTGTATTGACAACAGCGGGCTGCGCGTTTACAGTACGGCAACATCGCGCGTTATCGGAGGCAGACAATGTCATTCATTTGTGCAGTGAAGCGAAGCATTATGGTTGGAGGTATTTTTTTCGGCGTTCTTGCCGCAGGGCAGGCCGGCGCGTTGACGCTGAAAGAGACCATAACCGGCGACCTGTCGTCCAAGTCGGTGGTGCACTCGGGAAGCGGGCTCTTCTTCGCGCAGAACATGATGTATCGCCATACGATATCCGTTTTTGACCGCAGCTTTGGCCTGGTGAAGACCATTTCGGACCGGGTGTCGCTTTCGGCCTTCGGTCACAAGGACTATCAGGGAGACTATCGCGGATCGCCGGTGGAAGCGGCTTTTTCCCATGGAGGAACATATGCCTGGGTTTCCAATTACCAGATGTACGGCACAGGGTTTCAAAACCCCGGAAATGATGACTGCACGCCTGAAGGAAAGCATGATCACAGCTACGTGTACCGGATAAACACCGGGGACCTGAAGATCGAGCAGGTGATCCAGGTGGGAGCAGTTCCAAAATATGTTGCCGTTTCGCCCGATGACCGGCTGGTGCTGGTATCGAACTGGTGCTCATGGGACGTGAGCGTGATCGACTCGGCAAGCAACAAGACCGTAAAGAGCGTCTTTGTAGGGCGCTACCCGCGGGGGCTGGTGGTCTCGCCCGATTCCTCGAAGGCATATATTGCGGTCATGGGGTCCTACGACATCGCGATCATGGATCTCAAAACCTATTCACTGTCCTGGATCAAAGGCGTGGGGCGGTCGCCCCGGCATCTGCAGCTTTCCCCGGACGGACGGTATCTCTACGCAACGCTGAACGGGGAAGATCATGTGGCGAAGGTGGACCTGGAATCGGGCGCAGTGGTCAAGAAGGTTTCGACAGGAGAGAGGCCGCGAAGCATGGTCCTTTCTGACGACGGCGGGTCGCTTTACGTGGTCAACTACAAATCCGACTCGGTGAGCAAGCTGAGGACGGACACCATGGAGATCGTGAAGACCGTGAAGGTCGACCACCATCCCATCGGCATCACCTTTGATCCGGAAAAGCGGCAGGTCTGGGTCGCCTGTTACTCCGGCACGATCCTGGTATTTCAGGATTGATTCAAGTGCTGCACGGCCATGCATAAAAACGAAAGGCGACCCGCAAGCCGGGCCGCCTTTCAGCAATTCATTGATGTTGTTCGCCGTCGTTATCCGCTACCGAACCCCCTGCTCTTCCAGCCGTTTACCATCCGCCGCCAGCCGCCTGATATTGCCTCTTGCTTCAGGAAGCAAGCAACGAGGCACTGCGAACCATATTCTTGGCATCATAGAACAAGCGAGCTGCGGTTTTGTCAGCATCATGCCTGATATCGCGATTCGAAGAATGAGGGGCCGGAGGTCTTTGTTATTTTGTGATCGGCATTGGCGCTTGCATGCTCCAGGATCTTGAAGACAGATTCGGCTTGGTCCATTTCGTTTATCGCTGAAGCCACCTCTTCAACGGTGAATGCCTTATCGGGTGCGCCGCGGAGATAGGCGAGGACCTTCATTCGGAGGGACATGAGGGAATCGGCCATTTTCTTTCCTGCTTCCACGCCCGGCTGATGATAGGCGTTCACGTTCACCAGCGAGGCGTAGAACCCCACGGCCCGTTCGTACAGCGCGATCAATGCGCCGAGGGAACGAGCGTCGAACCGCTCGATCGTGATCGTGACGGACTCGCGGCTGTTCTCAAAAAGGGCGTTCCGCGTTCCGAGGTAAAAGGCGGAGAGGTAGTCGCCGCTCATTATTCCAGGCTCGACCTCCATCGATCCACGGTCGCGGTCCTTCAGCACCTCGATGAACGTGGCGAAGAAGTTGTTCACGCCGTCGCGGAGCTGCTGCACATAGGCGTGCTGGTCCGTGGTCCCCTTGTTCCCGTACACGGCGAGCCCCTGGTTCACGATCGCGCCGTCCAGGTCCTTTTCCTTGCCCAGGGATTCCATAACGAGCTGCTGCAGATATTTGGGGAACAGCATCAGCCGGTCCTTATACGGGAGGATGACCATGTCCTTGGCGCCGCGGCCGTCCGCGGCATGGAACCAGGACAGGGCCAGCATGGCAGCGGGGTTCGTACGCGTGTTCTTGATGCGCGTTGCCTCGTCGCAAAGCGATGCGCCTTTGAGCATTTCTTCTATATATAATCCCTGCAGTGCGGCAGGAAGCAGCCCAACAGCAGATAACTGGGACGTTCTCCCACCAACCCAATCCCACATAGGGAATATTTTTATCCACTTCCCACTTACCGCAATCTTATCCAGCTTGCTTCCCACACCGGTTACGGCGACAGCGTGTTTCTCAAAGGTCAATCCCGCCCTCTTGTATGCTGCTGCGGCTTCGAGCATGCCGTTCCGGGTCTCGATGGTTCCCCCGCTTTTGGATATGACGATGGTCAACGTGCGGCCCAGGTCCTTGCCGATCCGGTCAAAGACCCGGTCAAAGCCGTCAGGGTCTGTGTTGTCCAGGAAGAAGGGTTTCATCTTGTCGCCAGATGTGCCGAGGGCGTCGGAAGCGAACTGGGGTCCCAGGGCAGAGCCGCCGATGCCGATCGACAGGACATGGGTGAAGCGGCCCCCTTGTTCCGGTGCGATCATGCCGCTATGAACATTGGCGGTGAATGATCCAATGGCGGCCAGGGTGTCCTCGATCGCGCGGCGGATCTCGGGGGACGGGGCGCGTTCCGGGGCCCGGAGCCAGTAGTGGCCCGCCATGCGCTTCTCGTCGGGATTCGCGATGGCGCCTTTTTCCAGTTTCTCCATTGACTGAAAGGCCTTCTGCATCTGCGGCTCCATGCGGGAAAGGAAACCGTCAGGGAAGTTCATCCTGCTCACATCGAGCCGGAGGCCGATGGACGGAACGACGCAGAGAAGGTCTTTGTAGCGCTGCCAGAGATTAGTTGGTCCCATGTATATTCACCCCGGAACGTGAGAGATTATTGAAAGGAGTAATGAATTGGAACGAACGCTAATGTAAGAACGTCGATTATTTAGGGCATGCGTATCAGCATTTTTGTGACCAGGACAATGATCACGATCCCTCTTCTTCCTCCCCGTACACGGTCCTGATCCGCCGCCCCAGCTCACGCAGGGCCTCGGAGAACTTCATGCCCTGGTCCATGAGCTCGCGCACGACCTCCGCCTTGCTCAGTTCGCTGATGACCTCATCGGTCTCTTCAACGAGCTCGCACTGATTCTCGCCCTTATCGAGCTGCTGATGAATGCATTTCTCGATATGGCGGGCGGAATACTTTTCGACAAGTCGTTTGAGTTCTTTCGTGTCCATAGTATCCGAAAGGGCGATTTGGCGCCAAGAGGGAAAGAAAAACCTTACTGCTGCGCCTTGCTGTCATTGTATCACAAAGTGATGATCTGGTCAGCGCCGATATACCTCAGGCGCGAAAAGCACAGGGACATGCGGATAAAGGGGTTTTAGCTTTCATCGCGGTATGGTATTATGTTCCCCCATGCTTGAGAAGGACACCATATGCGCCGTCTCCACGCCTCCGGGCGAAGGGGGCATCGGGATCATCAGGATCAGCGGGCCTGAGGCCGTGGTTATTGCGCAGAAGATCTTCCGTGCGCGGATTGAGAAGACAGTCGCCGGGGCGGCCAGTCATTCCATTCGCTACGGCCATGTCGTTGATCTGGAAACGAGCGATGTGGTTGATGAGGTATTGCTGACAGTGATGCGGGCGCCGGCGACGTATACTAAGGAAGACATCGTCGAGATCAACTGCCATGGCGGCACTCTGCCGCTCAGCAGGACGCTGAAACTTCTGCTGCGAGCCGGGGCGCGCCAGGCAGAACCAGGTGAGTTCACGAAGCGGGCTTTTTTGAACGGCAGGATCGACCTGGCCCAGGCCGAGGCAGTGATGGATATCATTCACGCACGCACGGAGCTGTCCCACCGCGCTGCGAACGAGCAACTTCTGGGCGGGCTGTCCGGCGAGGTCACGGATCTGCGGGACCGGCTCCTTTCCCTGCTAGCGGCGGTAGAGGCGGGAATTGATTTTCCTGAAGAGGACATCGAGACGGGCACGGGCAAGCCTCTTTCGCAGGAGATCGAGGAGGTCGGCTCGGGTATCGAGAGGCTTCTTGAGAGCTTCACCTTTGGGCGCATTGTGCGGGAGGGCTTTGGCACTGCCATCGTGGGCAGGCCGAATGTGGGAAAGTCATCGCTCCTGAACGCGTTGCTTCGCCAGGACCGGGCCATCGTAACGGACGTGCCGGGAACAACGCGTGACGTTATCGAGGAGTTCCTGAACATCGACGGTGTCCCGATCCGGATCATCGATACGGCAGGCATTCGCGAGACCCATGACATGGTGGAACAGGAAGGGGTCCGCCGGAGCATTGCCGCCATCGAGAAGGCCGACATTGTTCTGGTAGTGCTCGACAGGTCAGCGCCGCTGCACGAGGGTGACCGGAAGGTGCTTGAACAGGTGCGCGCCAAGCGAAGCATTCTTGTCCTGAACAAAGCCGATCTTCCGCGCAGCATCGATCTGCCAGATAGTGATGAGCGATGTATTGACGTGTCATGCCGGACCGGCGAGGGGCTTGACGAACTCCGGAAAGCGATAAGCGAAACAGTACGGGAGGGAGCAGGGACTGCAGGTGAACATGCCTGGGCTGTGAACCAGCGCCATCGTACTGCACTGGAGCAGGCGCAATCTGGCATCGAGAAAGCCCTTGGGGCCGCCCGGGCACAGATGTCGCCCGAGTTCATCGCTCTGGACCTGCGTGCGAGCCTGGACAGCCTGGGCCTGATCATCGGCGCGACGTATACGGAAGACATCCTGGAACGGATATTCAACGACTTCTGTATCGGGAAGTAAGTATGAGAATACGAATATTTGGTGGCCGCGGAGGCATAGCGTAGGGGCGGGCATGCCCGCCCTTCCCGAAGGGCGACCATGGTCGCCCCTACGGGATTAAGCCACCCCTCACCTTACTCCTCTCCCCTGATGGGAGAGGAAATAGAACAATTCCCTCGCCCCTTCGGGGAGAGGGCAGGGTGAGGGGCGTCGTGTCTGTCTCGTTAAGTTAAAGCGGGATAGGCATCTTCATCTGGCCATTGAAAAAAGCTTTTAGCTGTCATTGCGAGCCGATGGCGAAGCAATCTCGCTCTTATGATATCAAGGAGAAGCAGATTGCTTCGTCGCAGAAAGCGCTCCTCGCAAGGACAAGGCCCGGAGTTTTTTAATATCCGGATAGTGTCTTGACGTCTTTTCGGTAAAGGTGTAGGGATACAATACGAATGAAGCACTACGAAGTCATAGTCATCGGCGCAGGCCACGCAGGGTGCGAAGCAGCACTCGCGTCGGCACGCATGGGCTGCGAGACATTGATGCTGACCATGAACCTCGACACCATCGCGGTTATGTCCTGCAACCCCGCCATCGGCGGACTTGCCAAGGGGCATCTCGTAAAAGAGATCGACGCCCTGGGCGGCGAGATGGCAAAGACTATCGACCGGACAGGCATCCAGTTCCGCACCTTGAACAAAAGCAAGGGCCCGGCGGTCCGAGGCACGCGCGCCCAGGCTGACAAGCAGCGCTACCGCATGGCCATGAAGGAGACGGTGGAGAAGCAGCCGCATCTTGACGTGAAGCAGGGGCTCGTCGAGAAACTGCTGGTCGAAGACGGCAGGGTCATCGGCGTTGAAACGAACATCGGCATGCAGTATCTCGCGCAGGCAGTGATCATCACCACCGGAACCTTCCTGAAGGGCCTGATCCATATCGGGCTCGTGAACTATCCGTCCGGCAGGGCAGGCGAGTTCCCGTCCCAGGCACTGTCGGACAGTCTTTGCGCGCTGGGATTCGGACTGGGCAGGCTCAAGACCGGAACACCGGCGAGGCTGAACGGAAGGACCATCGACTTTTCGAAGATGGAGCCGCAAAGAGGAGACGACCCGGCGCCCTTCTTTTCCTTTACCGAGACGGAGCATCCTCTTGCTCAGCTTCCCTGTTATCTGACCTATACGAGCCAACGTACGCACGACATCATCAGGAAGAATCTTGACCGTTCCCCCCTCTATGCAGGAGTGATCCAGGGCGTGGGGCCGCGGTACTGTCCTTCCATCGAGGACAAGGTGATGCGGTTCTCTGACCGGGACCGACATCAGGTCTTTCTCGAACCCGAAGGTCTGGACACGGAAGAGTACTATGCGAACGGCGTGTCAACGAGCCTTCCCGTTGATGTGCAGACAAAGCTGTACCGCTCCATATCCGGACTGGAGGACGTGGAGATCATGCGGCCTGCATACGCCATCGAGTACGACTTCGCACCGCCCACCCAGGTGCAGCACAGCCTCGAAACAAAGCGGATCGCGGGGCTCTATTTTGCCGGACAGATCAACGGCACATCAGGCTATGAGGAAGCAGCGGCGCAAGGGTTGATGGCAGGGATCAATGCGGCGCTTAAGATACAGAAACGGCAGCCGCTCATACTGTCCCGGTCAGATGCGTATATCGGCGTGTTGATCGACGACCTCGTGACCCGCGGGACTCTGGAACCTTACCGCATGTTCACTTCCCGGGCCGAGTATCGGCTGATCCTGCGGGAGGACAATGCAGACCTGCGGCTCCGGGAAAAAGGGCGGGATATGGGACTCGTGAACTGCGATGAGTACCGTATGTTCCAGGAGAAGAAGCGGATCATCGAAGAAGAGATAGCGCGGCTCAGGAAAGCAAGGGTCAAGCCCGCTGCAGTGAACGCGGCGTTGAAGGAGAAGGGCACTGCGGAAATTTCCGAGGAGTCACCTCTGGAGCAATTGCTCAGGCGGCCCGAGCTTACCTATCAGGATGTGGCTGCCTTCAGTCCGCCGCCTGCGCCGCTTCAGCCTTCTGCGGCTGAGCAGGTGGAGATCCAGGTAAAGTACGAAGGATACATCCGACGGCAGCTTGAGCAGGTGGAGCGCTTTTCATCGCTGGAGGAAAGGGCCATCCCGCAGGGACTGGATTATGATTCAGTCTCAGGCCTGGCAAACGAGGTGCGCCAGAAACTGAAGCAGGTGCAGCCGGTCTCGATCGGCCAGGCATCGCGCATATCAGGAGTCACCCCGGCGGCCATCTCGCTCCTGATGGTGGCGCTTGAGAAAAGGAAGCGGGGCGGGAGCGGGAGTGACAAAGCGACAAAGCGACAGGGCGACGGGGAGACGGGGAGAAGGTAGGAGGTCGGGAGGGTAGGAAGATGGGAAGTTGAGGAAATGGGAAGTTCAGAACCAATGATGCCGCGAAGTCGCTAAGGCGCGAAGAATGGTTTAAGTGGATTCGGATTCTTTTCATCAGTCATCTGTGTCTAATTGTTTTTTTCTGTATATTTGGTTATGAGTAGATCCTATGAGGGGCAGCAGTGAAAAATAGAGAACTACTGATCTCAGGAGCAGAGCAGCTCGGTCTTCCGCTTTCCACGGAGCAGGTGGATGTCCTGTTCCGTTATGTTGCAGAGCTGAAAAAGTGGAACCGCAAGATCAACCTCACGGCAGTGCGCGAGGAGCGGGAGATCGTTATCAAGCACTTGCTGGATTCACTCGCCTTTGCGAAGGGGTTCTCTCCTGGTCCGGGACTGACGCTTATGGACATCGGGTCCGGCGCGGGCTTTCCTGCCTTGCCGCTGCGCATCGTTTTTTCCGGGATCGCGGTCACCCTGGTAGAGTCGGTAAAGAAGAAGGCTTCCTTTCTTCGCCACATCGTCAGAACGCTGAACCTTGAGCGAGTAAAAGTTCTGGACGAGAGAGCAGAGGCCCTGTCCGAGACAATGCGGGAATCCTACGACGTGGTGACTGCGCGTGCCTTTGCCCAGATGGACAAAGCGCTGGCAGCTGGTGCGCCCTTTCTGAAAAAGGGCGGAAGGCTCATCCTGAGCAGAGGGCCCGAAGAGGGCGTTACCGAGGCTGCGGTCGGGAAGTCCGGCCTTGCTGTGGCAAAGGTGATCCCGTTCACGCTGCCCCATTCCAGTTACGGGCGGGCGATCTGGATCTTCAAGAAGCCGGAGTAGGGGGCAATGTTCCACGTGGAACATGTTGCACGTGGGGAGTGACGAGTGCTGAGTGAACGTAATCGATAGTGATATTTTTGTATAAATCAAAAGCTGGAAAAGCAGGATGTTTTCTCGCCAAGGCGCAAAGGTCGCAAAGGAATGCACAGCCTTGGGTTTAAACCTGGACCCAAGGATTTCCTTTGCGTCCTTTGCGAGCTTTGCGAGAGACGCCTTTGATTCTGGTTCAATTATGGAAACTACAAAACTGAAAATACCTGCCGAATGGCGAAGAGCAGCCGAGGAGATCCTGTCCCACGGCGGGCCCGTGATGGTCATCGGCGCGCCGGGTTCCGGCAAGACCACCTTCTGCCAGTACCTGACGGCGAACTTCTGCAGACAGGGAAAGAAGGTCGCCTGGATCGATGGCGACCCCGGCCAGCCCTTTGTCGGTCCACCTGCTGTGCTGTCTCTTTCCGTTTATACGGCGGCCGAGGAGCTCCTGACACGGAAAGGTGCCATGAGCACGACCTTCATCGGCAACACGAGCCCTGTTGGCCATCTGCTCGAGATGATCGCGGGTCTGCAGAAACTCGCAGTGCGGGCCGCAGCCTATGAACCGGACCTTCTGATCGTGAACACGTGTGGACTTGTGCACGGCGGCGCTGCCAGGGAGCTCGGTTTTCACGAGATAGATATGAGCGGGCCGAAGTATATCGTGGCGCTCCAGAAGGGCAGCGAGGTCGAGCACCTGCTTTCGCCCCATAGCCACCGCGCCGGCCTTCTGATGCTCCGCATGCCGGTCGCGCCGGAAGCAAAGCTCCTGACCCGCGAGGCGCGGCTTGCTTCACGGGAGTTTCGGTTCAAGGAGTATTTTCGGGGCGCCGGGTTCCAGGAGATCGAGATCGCCGACGTGGGCATCCACGGCCACGGCATCGGCACAGGCGAGCGGCTCGCGTTCTATGACGTGAACAAGCTCTCGAAGATCGTCGGGGGATTGGTGGTCCATGCAGAGCTGTCAGCGGACCGGCTCTTTATGATGATGGAGGGCGAGTACTCGGGTGACGAGCTCTTCACGGCAAAGGAAGCATACAGCGTGAGAGAGGTGACGGTCCTGAAGCGGTCCGAGATGGACCACTTGCTGCTCGGTCTGAATGACGACCAGAACCTTTGCATGGGCCTGGGCATCCTTCGGGAATTCGATGTGCGGGACCAGGTGCTCCGGGTGATCACGCCGCTGCGAGACCTGTCGGCAATACGGCATGTGGTTTTCGGCTCCCTGCGCGTCAGCCCGGCAGGGACCGAGCTGGGGAGAATGTAGGATGTTCCACGTGGAACATTTTGAATGCGGAACTCGGAGTGAACTTGAACAGTCTCGACATATGAGCATAAAGTAAAAGCTAGATGTTTTCTCGCCAGGCGCAAAGGTCGCAAACAAAAGCGGGACTGCTGAGTTAAACCGGTTCAAGCTTTTTCGAGAAAACCCCCTCGTTCTTGTTTTATTCGCGCTCATCTGCGTAAATCAGCGTCGAAATTCCCCTCTGTTATTCTCGGCTCACATTCGAATTCAGGTTACCTTTGCGTCCTTTGCGAGCTTTGCGAGAGACGTCTTTGGCTGTTGCCACGATCTCAAGTCTCGCTTTGCGAGAACCCCTTTGTTCCTGCCTGATCTGCTGCCATCGGCGGCCAAATCCCGCCTGGCTCTTCCTGGTCAGGACAGGCCTCCGAACTGACTGTAATGGCGGATGAATTTTCGCTTTCCTTTGGTCCTATCCTGTGGTAAAGTACGCTCTGTTCCGATATAAACCGGAGGCTGAATGGGCAAGGTAATCGCGATCGCCAACCAGAAGGGTGGCGTGGGCAAGACCACAACGGCCGTGAACATCGCCGCATCGCTGGCCGCAGCGGAAAAGAAGGTCCTGCTGATCGATTGCGATCCCCAGGGAAACTCCTCGAGCGGCCTGGGGATCGATCCCAAGACGCTCTCAGCCAGCACCTACGATCTTTTCACCGGAGAAAACACTGCCCAGGACATCAAGGTCAAAACCTACCTCAAGTGCCTCGACGTGATCCCCGCGGGCATCGACCTCGTGGGCGTCGAGGTGGAGCTGATCCAGATGATCGCCCGGGAACGGGTGCTCAAGAAGGCGCTCCAGACGATCCGCGACGAATACGATTTCATCTACATTGACTGTCCTCCTTCTCTCGGCCTCCTTACCGTGAATGCTCTGACGGCAGCCGACGGCGTGCTGATCCCCGTGCAGTGCGAGTACTATGCTCTTGAAGGTCTCTCCGCTCTCACGAACACCATCAAACTCATCAAGCAGGACCTGAACCCGGACCTTGCCATTGAAGGCGTGCTGCTTACCATGTTCGACAGCAGGAACAACCTGGCCGAGCAGGTGGCGGCTGAAGTGCGAAAGCACTTCGGCAACAAGGTCTACACCACCATCATCCACCGCAACGTGGCCCTGAGCGAGGCGCCGAGCTACGGCAAGCCCGCGCTGTTGTACGACATCAGGTCGCGCGGGGCGCAAAGCTATCTTGAGCTCGCTAAGGAGGTCATCAGCCATGCAAAAAGTGGCGCTCGGTAAAGGACTCGGCGCGCTCATTCCCGATCTGTCCGGCCTCGATGATAAGGAGCGGAAGGCGCTCGGAATTCTGGATATCGAGCTGGACCGGATCGTGCCGAACGAGTTCCAGCCGAGGAAGGTCTTCAACGAGGACAAGCTCAAGGAGCTGGCCTCTTCCATCAGGCAGCAGGGCGTGATCCAGCCCATCATCGTCCACAAGATCGGGAACAACTTCGGTCTCATCGCAGGCGAACGGCGGTTGCGCGCCTCCCGCATTGCAGGGCTCACGACCATCCCGGCCCTGGTGAAGGAAGCGACAAAGCGCGAGCTGCTCGAGATGGCGCTGATCGAGAACATCCAGCGCGAGGACCTGAATCCTCTCGAAGCAGCCGAGGCGTACAGGCGGCTTCAGGACGAGTTCAAGCTCACTCAGGAAGACCTGGCAAAGCGCGTGGGCAAGGAGCGCTCCACGGTCACGAACTTCCTTCGCATCCTGGGCCTGCCCAAGGAAGTGAAGCAGGCGTTGGCCGAGGGCAGCCTTTCCATGGGACATGCCAAGGCCATCCTCTCGCTTGACCGCGTGCGCGACCAGCTACAGGCGGCGAACGCGATCGCGAAAAAGGGACTGTCAGTGCGCGAGGCAGAAGCACTTGCAACGCGGCTCAAGAACCCGCCGACGGAGAAGCGTGTACGGGTGCCGCATGAGCTGAGGGCGCTGGAGGAGAAGTTCCGCAAGGCCCTCGGCACCAAGGTGAGCATTGCAGCGAAGTCCAAGGGCGGCAAGGTCGTGATCGAATACTATTCCGCTGAAGACCTCGACAGGATCGTGGATAAGATCTGCTGAGATGATCCATACCACGAAGACACGAAGGCACAAAGTATAACCTCCAGAAAAAGATTTACTTAGTGTCTTGGTGCCTTTGTGGTAAAAACTTTATTCCTCAGGAGGAAGAGATGCTGAAGAAGGGAACAGGCACACCAGACCAGGCTGAGATCACCGCATTCCTCGGGAAGGGCACGACGTTCAAGGGCGTGCTGAGCTTCGAGGGCACCATCCGCGTGGACGGCAAGGTGGAGGGCGAGATCGTTTCGAAGAGCACCCTCATCGCCGGCGACGAGGCCCTGCTCCAGGGCGAGGTGAACGTGGGCACGCTGATCAGCAGCGGCAAGGTGATCGGCAACATCACGGCGACCCAGATGGTCCACGTGCTCGCGCCGGGCACGGTGAACGGGAACATCAAGACGCCCAAGCTCATCATCGAGGAAGGCGTGCTGTTCGACGGCAAGTGCGAGATGGCCGGCGAGCGCAAGGCCTCGGAGCAGAAGGTCGTTTCCCTGATGGCCGAGAAATAGCAGCCGAGCGTTCGTTACATCATATTCGATGACGGACCCGAGAGGGCACGCAGGGCGTGCCCTCTCCCGATGCCTCGGCCGCCTCTGGTCGCGTCCTGGTGTGCCACTGCAACGCTCACCCACCCCAAGCAATACAATTACCCATATATTTATATTGCCATTATCGCCCTCCTATGATAAAGTATAACCATGCATAAAGCCCGCTTTGAGTGGGATGAGGATAAAGACAAGGAGAACCAGAGAAAGCATAGGGTTCCGTTTTCTCTTGCTCAGCGTGCCTTTCTTGATCGCCATCGTATCATTGCGGAAGATATTGAGCACAGTACTGAGGAGAATCGATATTACTGCATCGGCCGAGTCGGCGAAGGCATAATGACCGTGCGGTTTACGTACAGGGGACATGTCATCCGCATTTACGGCGCCGGCTATTGGAGGAAAGGAAGGAAGATCTATGAAGAGCAAAATTAAATATACTGACGAGCCGATGGGAAAATTGAAGGTCGCGGATGATTTTCTCCCCCCGCCGGACCAGCTGGTTCTGAAAGAGGACAACGTCAAGGTCACGATCGCGCTAAAGAGATCGAGTATTGAATTTTTCAAGAAGGAAGCCAAGAAGCACCACACATCGTATCAAAAAATGATCCGACAGCTTATTGATTGGTATTCATCACATCACGAAAAGAGCGCTTAGCTTATTGGTCGGGCCATGAGAACTCTTCCTTAGTAAGGAAGCAAAATGAGCGGAGCAGTATCCCGTACGGCAGCACCAATTCGCATTTAAGGATTCGGCCTGGAAGGGCTGTCATTCCGCCCCACTGACAACGGCGTTTCGGAATTATCGGGGCGCTTTTCGTCCCATCAGTAACCGGTTAGCATTCACTACTTAATTCTTAAGATATAATAGAGGAAGACAATAAAAAAAAGGAACATCTCATGAAAACAAGAATAACGGAACTTTTTGGCATTCAACATCCCATCATTCAAGGCGGTATGCATTATGTAGGTTTTGCTGAATTAGTCGCAGCCGTTTCCAACGCAGGTGGTCTTGGAATTATTACAGCGCTGACGCAAAAAACACCATCAGATCTCGCAAAGGAAATCGCTCGCTGCCATGAGATGACGGATAAACCGTTTGGGGTCAATTTAACGTTCCTTCCAACAGTAAGCACACCGGATTACCCGGGATACATAGACGCAATTATTGATGGCGGGGTCAACATAGTTGAAACAGCCGGTCGCAATCCTCAAGCGTATCTCCCTAAATTGCAAAATGCCGGAGTGAAGATCATGCACAAGTGCACTTCAGTTCGTCATGCCGTGAAGGCGGAAAAGATCGGATGTGATGCGGTATCGGTAGATGGGTTTGAATGTGGCGGCCACCCCGGTGAAGATGATATTCCCAACATGATTCTCCTGCCGAGAGCGGAAGAGGAGCTTACGATACCATTCGTTGCTTCCGGTGGAATGGCGGATGCGAGAAGTCTGGTCGCCTCTCTTAGTCTCGGTGCTGATGGAATAAGCATGGGGACCCGATTTATTGCTACAAAAGAAGCTCCTGTGCATGAAAATGTCAAGAAGGCCATTGTCGCCGCATCTGAGCTGGACACCCGATTGATAATGCGGCCACTTCGAAATACGGAACGCGTAATGAACAATCCAGCCGTCGAGCGCCTGTTGGAAAAAGAAGCCGCATTAGGAAAAAATATTAAATTTGAGGATATAATCGAAGAAGTGGCGGGAATGTATCCCAGGATCATGAGGAAAGGTGAAATGGATGCCGGCGCCTGGTCGTGTGGTATGGTGGCCGGCCTGATTCATGACATTCCAACGTGCAAGGAATTAATTGATCATATGATGTCCGAAGCTGAAAAAATTATTCGCAACCGATTGCTGGGAATGCTGTCATAATTGTGCATAGATTCAAAGAAAAGGCTGACAATGGATTTGAAACAATCGGCGATGGCTTCGTGGTAACTATGCCGCAATTACAACACACACCCTCAATTCATCATACCCTCCAGACGGTTTTCGGGTTCGATTCCTTTCGGCCGAACCAGGAAGACATTATCAGGGCGGTCCTGGAAAAGCGGGATGTCTTCGCGGTCATGCCGACGGGCTGCGGGAAATCCATCTGCTACCAGCTTCCGGCGGTGCTGATGGAGGGGACGGCTGTGGTCATCAGCCCGCTCATCTCCCTGATGAAGGACCAGGTGGACGCGGCAAAGGAAAACGGCATCGCGGCCGACTACCTGAACAGCTCGCTCAATGCGGCTGAGCTGTCCGGCGTTGTCCGCAGGCTCAAGGGCAACCAGCTCAAGCTCCTCTATATCGCGCCGGAGCGGTTCGCCATGCCGCAGTTCGTGGAGCTGCTGCGGGAGCTGCCCCTGTCGCTTTTTGCCATCGACGAGGCTCACTGCATATCGGAGTGGGGCCACGATTTCCGGCCCGACTACCTCTCCCTGTCGGCCATCCCCGCCGGCTTCCCCGGCGTTCCGGTCGCCGCCTTTACCGCCACGGCCTCGGAAAAGGTGCAGCAGGACATCATCGGGAAGATCGGGCTCAGGGCCCCTTATTGCGTGAGGGCGTCCTTCAATCGTCCCAACCTCTTTTACCAGGTCGCCCCGAAAACGGGGCTCGATCAACAGCTTCTCGGCTTTCTGAAGGAGCATGAAGGCGAAGCCGGCATTATTTACCGGACCACGCGGGACTCGGTCGAAGCGACCGCAGGACTTCTCTCGGCCCACGGCATACAGGCGCTTCCCTACCACGCCGGATTGCCTGCGGAGGTGCGCGACAGGAACCAGGAAGCATTCAACCGCGATGAGATTTCGGTCATTGTCGCAACGATCGCCTTCGGGATGGGCATCGACAAGTCCAATGTCCGGTTTGTGGTGCATGCCGATCTTCCGGAGCACATCGAGGCCTATTATCAGGAGACGGGCCGCGCCGGCCGCGACGGTGAGCCGGCGCACTGCCTGCTGTTGTTCAGCCGCGGCGACATCCCGAGGATACGCTATTTCATCGACAAGCTGGAGGATGAGGCCGAACGAACGATCTCCCTAAAAAAACTGAACCAGACCGTGCGCTTCGCCTCCCATAATGCATGCAGACGCAAACAGCTTCTCGCTTTTTTCGGAGAAGCCTATCCGGCGGACAACTGCGGCGCCTGCGACATCTGCACCGGCAACGTCAACCGCACGGACATCACGACCGACGCGAAGATACTGATGTCCGCCATGGCGCGGACGAATGAACGCTTCGGCATCATCCATGTCATGGATGTCGTCATGGGCGCGGACACGAAGCGCGTGCGGGAGATGGGACATCACGGCATCAAGACCTTCGGAGCGGGCAGGCACGGGGATAAACACCACTGGCGCTTCATTGTCGACGAACTGCTTGCGCAGGAGCTGATCGTCCAGGACGGCGACCGCTACCCCGTGCTGAAACTTACCCCTCGGGGCAGGGCCGCGCTTACGGGAACGGAGCAGGTGTTCGGGCTGAAACGCGAAGAGAAGATGGTCAGTGAGCGGCGCAGGAAAGGCGCCGGGGACGGTCCATTCGATGCCGCGCTTTTTGAGAAGCTTCGGATCGTCCGAAAACGTCTTGCCGAGGCCAACCACGTGCCTCCCTATGTTATTTTTTCAGATAAGACCCTTCATGAAATGTCCCGGCACTATCCGGCCACTCCCGCCGACATGAGGCGGGTTCATGGGGTCGGCGACGTCAAGCTGGAGCGGTATGGCGCAGATTTTGTTGCCGAGATAAAAGCATACGTCGATGACCATCCCGGCATTCAAGCTGGTTCCCAAAGTTCCCCTGACCAAGCGTTCAACACGGGCTGAAAAGAAACACGCGGCAGGCTAGCTTCGCATTTTCCTGTAAAGAGGAGGACTCCATGAATCCAGTGACGATGCTAATTGGAGCAGCCGCAATCGGCTACGGCATCTACGCGGCCTATGTCCGCGCCACAAATCCGGCCAAGTTCGGCAAGCTGGAGGCGATGAAGAAGTTCTGGGGAGAGAAGGCCGGTGTGGCCATCCATGTTGCCGCGTATACGGTGATCCCCATCCTCTTTGGCATCGTGATGATCATCACGGGCCTGCAGGGCGGCTCGATCTTTTGAAAGGCCGCGGGTCGCGCACAGCATGACGATAGCTATATTTTAGTATACATCGTGTATAAGTGATAAATGGTTAGCCGGCAATAAGAGCGACCTATTTAAAGCGGAGGATAGGACTCAAATAATATGAATGACGATACTTATCATGCTGCATTAAAAAGAAATTTGAATGAGTTGATAATTGCGAAGTTAGAACTTGATGCGTACCGCGAAATTGGTGACAAACTACTGCTAAATTATTACGATACTTTTTTCACACTTGCACAAGATGCCCTTTTCAATGACATGGTTGCGCATATGATAAAGGTATTAGATCAAAATTCTCAAAGCACAACGTTTTGGTATATATTTAGATGTAGATCGAAAGAAGTAAAGGAATTCATAAAGCGAGAGAATATAGATTTTATGTCTATATATGATATTGCAGAAAAGCTCAAAATTGTAAGGGACAAAACACACTTCCATATTGACAAGAAAGGCGTAAAAGATCCGAGAGAGGTATGGACAACAGCAAATATTTCATGGGATGAGCTAAAAGAAAATATTGGCTCAATCTATAAAACCTTAAATCATCTTCATAACTTGGAATTTGAAGTTGAGTTTGAGATACCAAGGATCGACGATTTGCAATACATAATAAAGGTAGCAATTGAAGCTGAATATGCGACAAAAAGGGAGCCATAACACCAATACGCCGATTTGGCGTGAAACAGCCCCGACCTCACGATGATTTGCGGCGTAAAACGAAGGAGGCGTAAGATGGATATAACAACAATCCTTATTATTTATTAGCAGTCTAATCGTGATCTTTCAATTGAATGCAATCAACAATAATCTGCGAAGCGTCGGGTGGCAATTTACACATATTGACAAGTTTTTAGAAGCGGCTCACGCGGTGCCGTGCTGATGAATAGTTTCAACAAACGACTCGACACAGACCATGATTTGCCCGGCGGGTCAGCCCATCATTATGCGGCAATATTGAGAACCGAGCATGACGAACGAAAGAAAATACGCCTCGTTTTTTGAGTGGCCTGACAAAGAGCGAAAAGAACTTGGCGTTGTCGAAGAACTTTTGCGTTCTTTAAATTCTGTTTCTCCGCTTGGGCTGTGAAATCCGCGCACTAACCGTCCGGATCCACCCGATTGCGTTTGTGAAAACGGAAAGGGAAACCTCATTGCGGTAGAAGTTGTCGAGTTTGTTTGTGAAGAGGCCGCGCGAAGGAATGCTAAAGGCGAAAGCGTTATGAGGGTCTGGAACTTCGGCGAAATATCCGCGAAGGTTAGCTCTCTGCTCGTAGGAAAGGACACGAAAAAGTATCTGGGTGGTCCTTACAGCGGCATAGTTGTGTGTCTGTTTACTGATGAACCTATGCTTACTTTCGATGAAGCAAAGGAGGAGCTTGGCAGCATAAAGTTTGGGCCATTCTCCCAGGTAACTTCGGCATTTCTGGTCTTCTCGTATGACCCTGATACAAAATCGTATCCAACGGTACTACTTCAAATTACCGCATAACACGTCGATCAGCCTGATTCGCGGTGCTGGCGTGCCGCTCTCAGGTTAGCTCTGCGTTAGGTGCAAAAAATGAATAAACTCAAACTTGCCATTGTTGCTACACTAATTCTGTTAATGGCTTTTGGTGTATATGCTGCTGGTTTTGAAGGTAGGTACTGCGAACTGGATGGAGCGACTACTGAGGATGGCGAACAAGTCACTGGGGAATGTTACATGTATAGTGATCAGTACGGTGAATTAGATGGTGCTCAAACAGAAACTGGAGAGTCAGTGACGGGAGAATGCTATCGCTATTCTGAGAATTATGCAGAGTTGGAAGGAGCAAAAACTGAAAG
>Ga0209212_1001549_pt1 | contig 36692 bp, 35 predicted proteins | sample RifGroC2_FD_183996 | JGI IMG/M metagenome (GOLD analysis project Ga0209212, IMG submission 183996) | Groundwater microbial communities from Rifle, Colorado, USA - Groundwater C2 (SPAdes) (version 2) | ecosystem: Environmental > Aquatic > Deep subsurface > Groundwater | place: Rifle, Colorado...
TGGATTCCAAATTACCAGCAGCATCTTATCGGCGGAGGCATGATTTATACGGCAATGAAAGAATGGTATAAAGAACACAATTTTCCCCTGCCGTGGCTTTTATCATCTGTTACCGTGATGGGGCAACATTTGTTGAACGAGATACTTGAAACAGGACCACACGAGGGCTACAGTGTCGATGAAGTCGTAGATATTTACATTTTCGATTTAGGCGGTATTGTTTTATTCAGCTTCGATTCAATAAATGAATTTTTCAGTAAAACACTTAACCTCTCCGATTGGTCGCTGCAATCTACAATTACACTGCCTGATGGAAGAGTGAATGCAGGACAATATTTTGCAATCAAGTGGAAATACCCTTTTTCAGATGATTATTATATGTTTTACAGGTATGGAATGGGAGCCTTATATGGCGTTTCAAAAAAAGTAGATTCGACAGATTTTTTTTCTGTCGGCATCGGGTTTAAAACAAAACATCTCATAGATGTCAACGAGAAATTTCGCCAGAGAACAATTGAAACAAGCTGGTATGCAGGAGTTTTTTATGACCGCAATAATTCGCTTCTTGCTTCTATAGTAATGAGCGGAGTTAAGGAATATTTTTGTATGATAGATGTTTACCCGGGTATAATTAAACTGGGAGAATTCTCTCCAGGGATCTGGACGGTAATTGGCAGAGACGGGAGAATTGCTTTCGGACTTTCTACAAAATATGCATTGAGCTTAGGATATGAAGCTAAATATTAACTTTTTTGACGGGCAGAATGACGGATAATATTCAAATAATTCTTATAAGGACGAACTCAAAGAATTTGTAAAAACTTTAAATGAAGAATGGCTGCAAAAGTATTTTACGATTGAGGAAATAGACCGCATTCAATTATCCGATCCTAAAAAAGAAATATTGGATAAAGACGGAAAAATCTTTTTTTGCAAAGTATAAAGACCAGATTGTCGGAACTATTTCTTTAATGAAAATTGATAAAGAAACTTATGAACTAAGTAAAATGGCAGTTAAGGAAAAATTCCAGGGTAAAGGGATAGGAAAATTGTTAATAGAATATTCAATAAAGGCAGCAAAAGAATCGGGAATGAAGAAATTAATTTTATACTCAAGTACAAAATTGCCGCCCGCAATTCATTTATATAAAAAAAACGGTTTTAAGGAGATACCTTTGACAAATTCTCATTATAAAAAATCTGATATTAAAATGGAAAAAGTGCTGGAATAATTTCAGCATCGGGTATCCCACATCAGTTCATCAACTTAAGGTTAGCACCCGATATCAGTATACCCGAGGTGCAAAAATTTTATCTTCATAATAAATCCGAATAAAATCATTATTATTTCTTTACCACTCAGTTTATTGGTAACTTAGACTTCACAATAATAAACCTTTAGGTATTATGTCCCCATCGTTCGAAGGTTCTGAATGGAAAAAGCTCGTCTCTAAATATTATTCATCTCATACGTGGAAAAGCATCTGGCAGGTATTGAATTCATTTATACCTTTTATAGCAACGTTGATATTTATGTATCTCAGCCTTGAACTGAGTTATTTCTTAACTCTCCTGTTATCCTTCCCGGCATCCGGTTTTTTAGCAAGGATTTTTATTATTCAGCATGACTGCGGACATAGCTCGTTTTTTAATTCGCAGAGAGCAAATGATTTGTTAGGAATGTTTTGCAGTATTTTTACTTTTACCCCTTACCATCAATGGCGAAAAAGCCATGCAATTCATCATGCCAGGTCGGGTAATCTTGAACGTCGCGGCATTGGTGATATTTATACAATGACAGTAAATGAATATCTTAGCAGGTCAAAGTGGGGTAGATTAAAATACCGTCTTTACCGCAACCCGTTATTTTTGTTTGTTATCATTCCCACAATTCTTTTTTTAATAATTTACAGGTTCCCGAACTTCCGGCAAAAAGCATTGAAATCTGTTTACGCAAACACTTACTACACAACTCTTGTAATTTGTTCATTGATCGGAGCGGTAGTATGGCTGATCGGGTTAAAAGCTTTCTTATTAATTCTGTTTCCGGTTATAATTATAACGTCGTCAGCCGGGGCGTGGTTATTTTTTGTTCAGCATCAGTTTGAAGATGCATATTGGGCTAACCAGGATGAATGGGATTATACCAAAGCAGCAATGAGCGGAAGTTCTTATTATAAGCTGCCAAAAGTTTTACAATGGTTTACCGGTAATATTGGTTTTCATCACATTCATCACTTAAGTCCGAGAATTCCAAATTATAAGCTTGAAAAATGCCATAAAGAAAATCCTGTCTTACATACAAATGCAGTTTTAACTTTGCGTACAAGCTTTAAGAGTATTTTCTTAAGTCTGTGGGATGAAAGCAGTAAAAAACTTGTAAGCTTCCGTTATCTCAAAACACTTCAGACAGAATAAAGAAGAACTTACCTCTTTCGCTATATTGTTAAATAATTAAGCGTACTTTTGTAGAAACAAGAGCTCTCTGTCTCTACAATGAAAATTGAGAATGTAAATAAATTATATTAATTTATTATTGCTTTGATAGAGTAAACTTTCTTAAATAGTTTATCTTGGGGGGAAAAGTTGATATTCGGTGAGTATACTTAGACAATCGTTTGGAGGCAATAAAAACTAAAGGGGATTGATATGAACTATAAAAATTTTTTATTTGTCTTCTTATCGCTGTTTATTAGTGATTGTAATAAAGAATCAACAACTGAACCTACGGACGCTTTACCTGCAATTGATCTTTTAGTTGGAAATCAGTATTTATTCAATTATGGAGAGTTTTCAGGTATTGTTTATTTTGATTGGTTTATGACCACACATATTTTGCGCGATACTATTATTGAAGAAAATAAATATTTCATTTTTTCTTCTGGAGAAATAGCACGTACAACTTCAACTACTGTATTTCTGTGGAACGGTTATACCGATATTATATGGTATCGCTTTGATGTAGAGCTTGGTGATGATATAATATATTTCGGAAAACAATTAAAAGTTACATCAATCACTACTGATGCCGTATTTGTTAGCACACAAAAAATTATTTCTGCTTCAAATGCAGACTTTACTCCCGATACAACAATAACAATTCGTTATGCCACAAAATTCGGAATACTCAGTACGAGTAAAATGATCTCCGACAAAAGATGGGGTTCGCGGCTCGAAGGGGCAAAAATTAATTCAATCAAGTATGGTAATTATTTTCCTTAATTAAAGAAAGCTTACTATACTTAATTTAGGTAGATTGCAGCCTCACTGGTCTTGCCCCGTGAATCGAGACAAACTTTTTCTCGCTTGAGCCACAACTCTTTTTCACAGTTTGAGACAAAGTTCATTTCCACCGAGTTTTAATAACAACTTAATGCATCCCTTTTTGCTACAAAATTATTTCAAAAAAATACATCCGAATTTTATAATTTTGTTACGTAATATTTACGTGTGGCAAAAAAGTGGAATCTTATTTTTTTATTAAAAAGTGAAATGAAATAACAAGCGAAGTAAAAGGAATAGATTTTGCGTCCAACAAGACATTTAGAGTTTATGAATAGGAGAAGAATCTATGAGTAGCGGACAGTCAATGTTGGTTTTAGGTGCAACGATATTATTTGCGCTGATTTCTCTGCGATTTAATACTGCAATGCTCCAAAACACTACTTTGGAGATACAAAATAAAGTTAATCTCACAGCATTTTCGCTTGCAGATGATCTTATAGAAGAAATTAAAGAAAAAGCCTTTGATCAAAAAACAATTGATTTTCAGGCCATAGCCGCAAATCAGCTTACCAGTGCTTATTCATTAGGGCATAGTGGAAGTGAAAGCTGGCCGAATTTTAATGATATTGATGATTACAACGGCTATTCGAAGTCAGTAGATTTACCTCACGCAGAAGGTTATACTGTAACAAGCAGTGTAAAATATGTTGACTCCGATGGTTCTGAATTATCAACCCAGAGCTTTTATAAGAAAGTTACTGTTACAGTAGCAAGCCAGTATCTAAACAACCCTGTAACAATAGCATTTATATTTTCACTTCACTCGAAGAATTAAGCAATGGCTTTATTACTTGATTTAATAGGCTCTGCTCTAATAGGCGGAATTCTAGTTCTGCAATTATTAAACATGAGCCTTTTTATACAGAATGCAGGCTTTTCTTCTGACAATGAACTTAAAATGCAGCAGAACGCCAAAACTCTGGCTGAAATAATAAATTATGATTTCAGAAAAATAGGGTACCAATTTGACAGTACTGCAATATTAACTGCTGAACAGAAAAAAATTAAATTTATAGGAGATTTGGAACGCCCCGGAGAAACAGGAGCCGGAATAATTGATACAATTGAATATTCTGTTCTCGATTCAACGTTTGCAATTGCAACTTCAAATCTGCGAGACATTGTTTTAGTTCGCATTTTAAATAACGCAGATTCAATAGCGGGGCCGTCTCTTGGATTAGTCGATATAAAGTTTTCCTATCTAGACAGTCTGTATTCAACTACCGCAGATCTATCTAAAATAAAATATATAAAGACTGAACTCTGGGTTGAGCCCACCGAAAAGGTTGATAATTTTATAACTGGTGAAAAGGATTCTGTTTTTACCTACTGGGAATTTACGATTCATCCGAGGAACATATAATGGGAAAAAGTTCATTGATTGTTATACTAGGAATGGGGATGATAGTATCATACTTCATATTAAAATTAAATGCTAACTCAAAGGAAAGTTTATCTACTACCGTAAATATGTTCGAACAGACCCAGGCAAGACTTATTGCAAATGCCGGTGTAGAGATTTATCTTGAAAAACTATATCAGGATCCCACTTTAATCAATACAACATCCTCTTCACAAAGCCTTTTTAGTGGTAGCTATGTTGTAACACTTGCAGGTACTTTGCCAAATGTTAGGGTAACTTCCACATCGAATTTCCAGGGAATTCAACATGTTTCTGTAGCAGATGCTTATCTGGAGCCAATCACTTTTCCCGATCTTCCGAGTGGTCTATATGTTTCTGCAAATTCTGTTACTAATACTAAGTTAACCGGGGATATGGAGATAAGCGGAGAAAACCATAATCCAGACGGTACTCCTACCGGAGATAGTTCTGAGGCAGTGTATGGTATTAGTGTTGATTCTGATGCTGATAGAACTGCAATATTAGGTGGGCTTAGTAAACCAGAGAAAGTTGTTGGTTTGATTGAGGCTACAGGAACTATTGGTTATCCAAGCGTTGAGGTTACTGATTTGGGAATAGATTGGGGCCAGGTATATCAATACATAGCCAATTCAGCCGACCAGACATTTATTGGTGATATCCCAAGTGGAGCAAATCTCGGGACATTGGCAAATCCTAAAATTACACTAGTAAATGCTGCGGCCAGCGGTTCCGGAACGATCACAATAAATAAAACCAACGGTTCAGGAATTATGGTTGTAAATGGGGACGTTAAATTCGCAGGGGATTTTACTTATCAAGGAATCATACTTTGTTATAAAAGTTCTAATTTATCATTTCAATCTTCCGGTACTAACCAGATAATTGGTGGTATAGTTGCGGCCGGCAATGAAGTTGAAATTAAAACGACAGGAACTATGAACATTAAATACAGCCTCGAGGCTATAGAAACTGTCAAAGATAATTTGAAATCAAATGGTTTTAAAATTTTGTCCTGGTATGAGTAAATAATTATTTTCTGAACTTACAAAATTCTATCCGGTACTACTTCTTCAACCTTCACAACTCCATTATTCCAATACTCTATAATTTTCCTCCTTTAATTATAATTTGTCATAATTAAGGGAAACTCATTATATTTAATTATAATTTTCTATAATTAAAGAAAATCTTACAAAATCGATGAAAATTGAACAATTTGTTTCCGGCAAATATCTGCAGCAGCAAAACTACAAAAGCTTCTCCCCTGCTAAAATTAATTCTTCCTGGACGTGGGAGGATGTGAAAATCAATACTCTGTTGGCTGAGGCTAACAGGAAAGTTGGAGGGCTCGATGCATTTTCTTTACATGTTCCTGATACAGATATTTTTATTGAAATGCATGTTATTAAAGAGGCAACCAAATCCAGTAAGATTGAAGGAACGCAAACCCATATTGAAGAGGCAATAAAAAAGGAATCGGAAATAGACCCTGAAAGACGGAACGACTGGCAGGAAGTAAGAAATTATATTGATGCAATGAACACCTCGATTAACAAGCTTAAAACTCTTCCTGTATCTACAAGATTATTAAAAGAAGCACACAAAATTTTAATGCGTGGCGTAAGAGGAGAACACAGGCATCCCGGTGAATTCCGCACGAGCCAGAACTGGATTGGCGGTGCAACTATAAATGATGCAGTCTATGTTCCGCCGGTGCATACCGAGGTTAACGAACTGATGGGTGACCTGGAGAATTTTCTTCACAACGAGCAGGTCGATGTTCCTGTTCTTGTGAGGGCAGCAATTGCACATTACCAGTTTGAAACTATTCACCCGTTCCTTGATGGAAACGGAAGAATAGGAAGGCTCCTTATAACTCTGTATATGGTAAGCTCCGGAGTTTTAACAAAACCGTCTTTGTACCTCTCCGATTATTTTGAAAAACACAGAACTCTTTACTACGACAACCTTAACAAGGTTAGAGAAAAGAACGGGCTTACCCAATGGATTAAATTTTTTCTTGCAGGAATTATTGAAACAAGCGATAAAGGTGTAAAGACTTTCAAATCTATCTTAAAGCTGAAAGAAGAAATAGAAGAAAAGAAAATTATATCTCTCGGCAAAAAACTGCCGACTGCAAAGAAGCTGATGAAATATCTTTACAAAAAGCCTGTCGTTACAGTGCAGGATATAAAAGAAGAATTGAATTTGTCCCTCCCTACTGCAAACTCTCTCGTATCCGATTTTGAGAAGCTGGAGATACTAAATGAAAAAACAGGCTACAAAAGAAACCGTGAGTTTGAGTTTACAGAGTATTTGAAACTTTTTAAAGATGAACATTAAAGAAAAACAATGAAAGCTGCCGTAATTCTTGAAACCTGTCTTTACGGAAATGATCTTGAAGCACTTGAACATTTTTATATTGATGTTATAGGACTTAAAACTATTGCTAAAACTCCCGGAAGAAATGTTGTAATGCAGTGTGGTAATGGTGCTTTAATTCTTTTTAATGGAAAAGCAACATGTCAGCCGGGAGGAAAATTCCCCGCTCACGGAACAGAAGGTGCCGGACATATCGCTTTTGTTATTAAACAAGAGGAACTGGAAATATGGCGTACTCACCTCGCTGATAAAAAAATTGAAATTGAAAAAGAAGTAACGTGGGAAGAAGGTGGAGTGTCAATTTATTTTCGTGATCCTGCGGGCAACAGTGTTGAACTTTCACCCCCTACTATTTGGGATGGGTTGGGAGGAAGACTTATTGAATCTCTATAATGTTGAAGGCTACAAAAGAAACCGTGAGTTTGAGTTTACTGATTACCTGAAGTTGTTTAATGATGGTTAGTTGATTATTGTTAAGTAATGTTGAAGTTACCTGACATTTACTTTAAGTTTCAACTAACAATTTCTTCTTACATTTATTTAATGGAAAGGGATAGGAAGAATGAATTTAGCTGTCCTATTTTATTTCCACTCGCTACATCTGCAAAAATTTCATAAAAATCCTTAATAGATGATAAAGGAGTTTAATTATATGAAACATCCTCTATTACTTTTTATTATAATATTTATAGTATTTTATTTTGCATTAACCTTATCCAGTTGTAAAAAAGATGATCCTACTGGACCTGGCGATGAAGATCTTTGTAACTATCTTAGTTTAAGCTCCGACTCACTTACAATCTCATTTTCACCCTGCGGCTATACTCTTGATGCAAATATCAACAGTGTTAATGTAAACTGCAGCGGAGGCCAGGGAACTTATGATATGCACTTCGAAACAATACGTGACTTTTCTCAACGAATTCTTTTTTATGAAGTTACTGTTAATGGTTCTGTTTGTTCATTCGGTACACGACCGGTATTTGCTCAAAATGATTTAACAGGAAGATGGGTTGGTATAGCACGAGGTTTATTGCTTGATTTAACTATTGATGCCTTGGGTAATATAACCGGAGGAAAATTCAGTTCTGTTTGGAATATTGATCAGAATGGGAATATAACCGGAAACGGTAAATGTAATTTACTTGATAATACGGGATTTGTCAGTGCAAATACTTCATGGACTTTAAGGATGAGCCCATATAAAAACAAAATAATAGGTGAATTGAATATTGATAACTCATATTTGGGTAGTATTTCCGTAGTACTTTTTCCAATATCTGAAAGCAGTTCCCCTTTCTGGAAAACATACAATTCTTCTTTACCAATTATAGTTCTGGATGCTTACTTTACCGATTCCAATTCCGGGTGGGCTGTTGGTCCATCAGGAATTATTACCCATACATCGGATGGAGGTAAAAACTGGCAGATTCAGCCAAGTGGAACCTCGGAAGTTTTAAGAGGAGTTCGTTTCAGAGATGCTTACAATGGAATTGTTGTTGGAAATAATGGAATAATTCTTAAAACTGTAGATGGAGGTGATACATGGACGCCGAAAGAAAGCGGGGTAATTAACCGACTTAACGCGATCTTTTTTATCAATGAAACTACTGGAATTATTGTTGGCGGAAGCGGTACTGTTTTAAGAACGACGGATGCCGGTGAAACCTGGACAGATCATACTGTTAGTTCTGCACCAACCCTTAATGCAGTTGATTTTGCAAATACAAACGACGGAATTGCCGTAGGACAATTTGGATCCATTATCCATACAAATGATGGCGGACTAACATGGTCGGACCAATCAATTTTTGGTGATAATCTGTATAGTGTTTCAATGCCTTATCCTGAAGTGGTTGTAGCTGTTGGCGGTGGTTTTCCTTCTGCAACAATTGCAACAACTTTTAATGGAGGTAGTACCTGGAATGAGGTCTCAACGGATAGTCTTGGGGCATTATACAATGTTTTATTAGTTGATGATGGCTTAGGTGGATTTGTTGGAATGGCTGTCGGAGAGAATGGAACTATTCTTTCAACTTTTGATTCCGGATCAACCTGGCTTTTTCAAACCAGTCCTTTAAATTCTGTTTTTAAAGAGATATTTTTTACAGATAATCCTTCATCAAATGGAATTATTGTTGATGAAGATGGAAATACATTACGATTAGAAGTGCAATAGTAAGAGTATTTATATCTTGTTAATATTCCGGGATAGATACCGGTATGAAGAAACCGTGAGTTTGAGTTTACTGAGTATTTGAAGTTGTTTAAAGATAGCTAAAAAAGAAATGATAGAGAATGTTATAAGTGAAAGTTATCTCGGCCGTCATGGTCGCAATGTAACACGTGCAGTATGAATTTAGAAGATATCGTTCAAAAAAGAATAAATGAATCTAATTCCTTAGAGGATTTATCACTCATATTAAAATATTTAATTGCTTATCATTCTGTTTGGACTGATGGTAGACTATATTCAATAAGAACCTTAGTTGATGTTGTTGATGGATTAAAAATTGAAATATATCATAATGAACATCCCCCACCACATTTCCATGTTAAAGCTAATGGAATCGATGCAAGTTTTTCAATAAAAGAATGCCAATTTATAGTTGGTAAAATAGGTAGCCGTGAACAAATGATGGTTGAGTGGTGGTATAAGAAATCAAGATTGAAATTAATTCAATTTTGGAATGATAGCCGCCCAAGTGATTGTCCAGTAGGGCTAATTTCGGAATAACTAAAATCAACTTTTCCTCGGCTCTCACAGACTCTTGTGACTTCCTTTGGATTACCTTTAAAATATTTGGGACTTTGATAATTGGGGGTGAATACTTTCTATAAATATTTAATCCCTAAAGGGATTGAACAAAAAAAATAAATTTTAATAGACTCATAAAATTATTTAAGAGATGATTTTAGTCCTGAAGGGACGACATATTTATAGATTAACAATAACCCGACAAAACAAGAATCCCGTAGGGTGATATAAAATATTTTGCCAGTATCCAGAATCAAGCATCTATCGCCCTCCTGATAGCTTGGAATTAAGACTTAATTAGATTAATTTAAAGCGTCGAAGAAAATTAAGATATAGTGACTTCGCAATAACTTCGCTATCTAATCCTAACTTTTCATATAGTGACAAATAGACCGGCTAATTATTTTAACTGCCGAAGCCTGGTTTATAATTTTTTAATATTTAATTAAAGGAGAATAGAATGAATATCTTTGTTGGTAACTTAGCTCCCGATGTAAAAGAAGATGAGCTTAAAGAGCTTTTTTCCAAGCATGGAAGGGTAAGCACAGTTAAAATTATCCGCGATATGTTCAGTCAAAGATCAAAGGGATTCGGCTTTGTTGAAATGCCCGGAAAAGCCGAAGCACAAAAAGCACTGACTGAATTGAATACTTTTGAGCTTAAAGGGAAGAAACTCAACGTTAATGAAGCAAGACCACAAAGGGAGAGAAGAGGCGGCGGCGGAAGAAGGTTTTAATAACCTCTTTGCAAAAGTTTTTCTTAGAAGATGTCATCCTTAATAAAAGATGACATCTTTACTTTACAACATTTAGCTTAGATGGGGCATTCACATTTACTTTAAAATTTTCTTTAGAATCTCCTTCTTTTAGTAAGAGTTGTAATCATAATAATTTAATCACGCTTCTCTTGATGTAATATATTCGGTATATTCTTTTGTCGAATATCCGGTTTTTGAGATCTGCCCACAGGTTAAACAATACCAGATAATTAACTGAACTATAACTTTGAAAGTGAGTAAAACAGGTTGAAAATTGTAAAGCAGATAACAAACCGGGAAAGCAGGTCTCTGGATCAGTATTTTTTAGATATTGGAAAAGTCGATCTTTTGACTCCCGGCGAGGAAATAGATTTAGCTATAAAAATAAGGAATGGAGATTTAGACGCACAGAATAAACTGGTAAAGGCTAATTTAAGATTTGTGGTTTCGGTTGCTAAGATGTATCAGAACCAGGGTCTTTCACTTGGCGATTTAATAAATGAAGGAAATATGGGTTTAATTAAAGCCGCCAAGCGCTTTGATGAAACGCGGGGATTCAAGTTTATCTCTTACGCTGTCTGGTGGATAAGGCAGGGCATAACAACTGCAATTGCCGACCAAACCAGGGTTGTCCGCCTTCCCCTTAACAGGATTGGAAATTTAACTAAGCTAAATAAAGCTTATTCAGCTTTCGAGCGTGAAAATGAAAGAACACCCTCTTCTGAAGAACTTGCACTGGTACTCGATGTTACGGCGGATGAAGTGGCTTTTACTCTTGAGACATCCAGACGCCATTTATCAATGGATGCTCCTTTAATAAACAATGACGAGAATAAAAACAGTTTGAAGGATGTTCTTCCGCATGAGAACCAGGACTCACCCGATAAAAACCTTATGAAAGAATCTCTTAGGAAGGAAGTTGCAAATATTCTATCTAACCTCGATGAAAGAGAAGCCGAAATAATCAAGCTCTCATTTGGAATCGGGAGTAATCATAAAGCTACTTTAGAAGAAATTGGTGAGATGTATAATTTAACAAGAGAAAGAATAAGACAGATTAAAGAAAAAGCTTTAAAAAAATTAAAAAATAAGAAAAGCTGCACCAGACTTAAGGATTATTTGGGGTAATATTCAAACGGGAGGAAAGTTTTTAAAAAGCAAACTACTTATTTTCTTAAATCTTCCCACTCCACTCTCTAATTTTCTTTACGAGTTCTTTAAGTACCTCTTCATCACTTCTGCCGGAGTTCTTCAACATATGAAATGAATGATCGGCTTCCTCCACTATATGAAGAGTCGCTTTATTCCCAAGCTTCTTTATAACAGGTTTCAGCAATTTAAGGTCCGTAAGTTTGTCTTTTGTTCCCTGCAGGAAAAGCATTGGAATAGAAACATTGAATAGATGTTCTGCTCTTTCATTAGACGGTTTACCAGGAGTGTGTAAAGGAAAGCCAAAAAACACAATGCCTTTTACGGATTCCATCCCGACTTTATCGGGATTAAATGCAGCCATCGAGGTCATCCTTCCGCCCATAGATTTTCCTCCGGCAAATAGAGGAATACCTTCTGCATATTCCTTTGCTGCTTTAACTGCTGAACGAACAGTTTGCATTAATATTGGGGCAGGGTCAGGTCTTTTAATTTTCTTTTCTGCATATGGGAAATTGTATCTTAAAGTTCCGACACCTTCTCCGGCAAGTAAAAAGGAAATCTTTTCCATAAAAGGATGCTTCATTCCGGCACCGGCTCCATGTGCAAAAAGGAGAAGAAATATTGGTTTCTCAGGCAAAACAAGTATCCCGCTTACTTCACCTGAACTATTAGACGCAGCGAATTTTATGTTATGAATTTCGAGCGACATTTTTTCTTATCATCTTTAATCAGTTTACCAAGTTGATTTATTATTTTTTTGGCAAAAATAAACCTTTAAAACGGATTTTAATAATCAACGACTTAAGGGTGTGTTGCCTAACTGACCCTTTATCAATTTATTGATCCTCTACGAGGATCATACTTTTAGGTTTTTATTCTGAGTTACAATAATTAAACATCTACGATGTTATTTAATAATAACAAACCTCGTTAGAGCCTGCCTGACGGCAAGGCAGGGTCATATTATTGTAAAAAGATAAAGCCAACATATTATAAATCCTCGTAGAGGATTAACAGAAATTATTTTCTAATGTTATGCAACAGACCCTTAAGTCGTTGATTATTAAAATCCCTCGTAGAGGATTAACAGAAATTATTTTCTAATGTTATGCAACAGACCCTTAAGTCGTGGGTTACTGAAGAATAAACAAAAAGTAACAAATGTTTTAACGGTTTCTGAAAGATTCATTTTAATCTCCTAAGTAAATTCCTGAAAATCATTTTTGTAAGCTTCTTTGGTTTCTTTCCCGCCTGTGAGGAAATTAATTGCCAGTCCGGCTCAGCAGATTCTTTTGCAATGTCAAACAAAACATTTGTCTCTTTCGCTGCGATAATATCTATCCTGCAATTAAAACCAAAGGCATATAGCCCGGCGGGCTTCATTGAAACAACTAATTTCTTTCCTGAAATAATATCAGATGCAGGAAGTTTCTCACCGTCAACATTAACTGAAGTTTTCTTAATAGAATAATCATCTGAATCTTCTATCCATTCTGCAAGTATATCATAGAGTGCACTGATTCTTTTTGATAAATATTTTGCTCTCTTATTTTTTTCTTTTTTAGTAACACCCGTTAAAGAAAAACTCACCGGTGATTTTTTGCTTTTTTTCATTATTCCTTTTGATGAAATTATTTTTAAATATAATCCAACTTTGTATGAATTTCTATCAAATAAGTTTTTCTTGCAAAAACCTATTCAAAATCATTTCAAAATGAACCAATCTATGGCTCTATTTCGCATAATATATAAATAATGTAATAAATAAAATTTTGATTAGTTTTATTAATAAGTTTTTTCAGTTTAAGAAAAATTTCCAGGAGCATTTCTAATGAAATATTCTAAAATACTTTTTCTTTTTCTTTTTTTTAACGGGTTATTATTAGCCCAGTACGGTTATACACTTGAGGGAAGTGTTACTTTTCCCGACACTACAATTATTTTAGATCCTTTTTCAATTCCTCTCCCCTCTGAAAAGGAAGATATAAAAGCAGTAGGAATGGGAAAGACACAGGTTGCAAACGGCAAGACTTTTAATGCTATGTTGTATAACCCGGCACTCCTCAGCAGAAAAAGATTTTCAATAGATGCTTTAAGCGTCAACGTAAGTTTACCTCCCAAAACTTATGATGCAGCAAATTATTTAACACATCACCTGCAGGAATTTAAGGATGCGCTTTCTCTTAAGGAAGTATGGGCAGGAATAGAAGATTTTAATAATGCCACGGATATCAACCAGCAGTTAACGGCTTTGAAAAGAATTCAGGAAGGAATGAGATTTCCAAAAGAAATTCTCACCAAAGTAATCGGCACAACAGAAAACCCGACTACACACGGGATAAGAATTATTCCGTCGTTTTCATTTCAAATAGATAATTTTGGATTTTCGCTTTACAGTGTTGCACAATCAGCCTTTGAAGTAGAGCAAAGCCCTGTAATAGATGCTCTGCTTGCTATTCCTCTCCCTGACGACTTAAATGACCCGCAGCAGGTTGCAAATGCAATACTGGCTATGCAGGGAATTCTTCAGCCAATAGAGGAGCTAAATAGTTTTGATGAGGCTTTGCCTGTAGCTTATTCTCTTTCTTACGTAGATCTCGTCGGGGCTTTCGGTTATGCATACAATCTTACACCCAATCTCAGCATCGGTGCTAATTTGAAAGTTGTCCACAGGAGATTTTCTGCAAGAAGAATTTTGTTTGAAGAGTATGAAAACATCTTGAACATTTTAAAGAGAGACCTGAATCAATATATAACGGGAGTCACTCTCGATATTGGCGGGCTTTATAAGTTTCCTATCGGAACCGAGATTGGATTATCAATTCAGAATATAATTCCCGTACAAAAAATCACTTCTACCTTAAGAGCAGATTTTGCTTTTACATATCTTGATTATAAAAGAAATGACCAGGGAAATATAATAGTTCATGCTAACGGAGACACTGCGCTCCAATCGGTTAACCAGACTGTTAATGTTGGATTGCCTTTCGATCTCAAGCTGCCTATGATAATAAACATCGGCGCAATTCATCCAATTACAGAAAATTGGGACGTTGCTCTTGACTGGGTTGATATCTCCGACCAGGATATAAGATTCGTGGATTACGAGGAAAGGCTGAGAGTAGGAACGGAATACAGGCTGGATGCCATAAAAGAAAAGCTTGGTATTGCTTTCAGGCTTGGAATGGCAGATAAAAGATTTACAGGAGGCATCGGGCTAAATCTATATAAAGCGCTTCAGATTGACGGCGCTTATGCTTATGATAATTATGTGGAAGCTTATTCTTATTATGCGCAGATTAAAATAGGGTGGTAGAAAAAAATAAGACTGGAATATAGAGTAAATTTTTGACAAAGATTATTTTTTTACTCTATTGACATTATAGAAATTGTTTGACAAGTTTTCGTACCATTTTGTGTGGGCAGGAAAAATACAGCACAAAATGGCTCTCCTTACAGAATCGAACTGAATAGTATTTTGATCGAGTGTTTATTATAAAAAATCATTGACGAATTTATTAAGCACCTAATAGTTATAAATTAAAAACTTATAGGGAGGTTCAAATGAAAAAAATGTTCTTTCTATTATTTGTACTTTCTTCCTTTTGCTATTCACAAGATTCAAAAACAGTTATGTCTGCCGAGAGCACACGTGAAGTGATGAATAAGTTTTGGTATTCAGAGCATTCCGATGTTAACGTAATGGCAGATGATGTTGTCTTCACGATAATGGCTACTGGGCAGGAACACCACGGACCCGAAGGAATAAAGCAAATGCTTAATTATTTTTATCACACCGCCTTTGATGCAGATGCTGAAACCATAAGCGAAATTTATGGTGAGGGAAAGGCTGTTTTTGAAGGAGTTTTTGTGGGTAAACACATAGGCGAATTCGCCGGTATTCCTGCTACAAATAAAGATGTACGGGTGCCATTATGTGTAGTGTATGATTTAGAAAATAACCAGATTAAGCGCGGACGAGTTTACTTTGAAATGCCTGTTCTTCTTCAACAACTTGGAGTTGACGAAGATTCAAAGTAATATAGAAAAATTACCGATGGCTTAGTGATTCTTTTTAAGCTTAGGAAATTTCTAAGTTATATGAAAAGGTAATTCATCACTATATATTGATAAAAGAGGTGAGGAATTTGCTGTTGAAGAAAGAACCCTAGAAAATTCTCCCCTTCTCATTATCTCATCATCTCATTCTCTTCCCATAATCTTCTTTGCCTCTTTTACATAAAAACTTTATCTTTAATTGTAAAATAACAAGTCTTAGATAATTAATTTTCTTAGGGGAGAGTTATTTTGGAAACAGTAACCTATTCTCTTAAATGTGCAAACTCCAATTCGGAAACTTATTACCATGATGTACGGGAATTTACTAACACTATTTTAATTCAGGCTGATGATTCTTTAAAGCCGATCGTTAAAGAATTTATAGAGTATCTTCATACTTATAATCTTGAGGAAATCCGCGAGACAGAGGAATATATACTTGAGTTGATTAGCTTCGGTGTTCTCTGGAAATCTTATTCAAATATAGCTCTTTCGGTTCAAACTGCACCTTTTATAACAATGGCTCGTTCGGCTGAATGGAGAAAGAAGCATCAGCATATTAAACCTTATATTGATTTTGCACGTGGTATTTTTACAACTCTCTTCCTGCTTCCCCAAAATTATATAAATAAAAAAACAGAACTCCCTACCCTTGAACAAATAGATCATGTTTGTAAATGGTTTGAAGCTACAGGTGAATTCAGAGAGCAGGCTTTACGCTTTATAAGATGGAGAGCTTTCTGGGGAACTAAAACAGAGGAAGAATTATTTGAGATATTTTTTGCTATTGATGAGTTCACACGGTGGTTTGAAGTACAATCTGAGAAAGCTCTTGGAAAGTACACAGAAAACGTAGAAAACTTTCTCAGGGATAAACATGAACATTATAAATGGCGGGAAGACAGAATTCAATGTACACGTTTAAGACTAGAATATCATCTTAACATGGTTGGTGCAGAATTAATGAATCGTGCTTTTCGTGCCGAGTTTAATTCTACTGAAAGGAAAGTCGTGCTTGTTCCCGGATGTATGCGAATACACACAAATGATGAATGTAAAGCAAAAAGAGTTAAGGAAGGATTGTTATGTGAAGGCTGCACTCCGCAATGCCGTGTAAACCAGCTCCGTGAGATGGGTAAGAAAAATTCTGCTTATGGTGGATTTGATGTTTATATAATTCCTCATGCTTCAGATCTTTCTCTTTGGTCGCCAAGACCAGGGAGATCAAAGCTTGGAGTTATTGCGTCGGCTTGCGTTACAACTCTTGTTGAAGGCGGCTGGGAATTAAAACGTTACGATGTTCCTGCACAATGTGTTCTTTTGGATTACAGCGGATGTAAAAAACATTGGCACTGCACCGGAATACAAACAATGCTTAATGTAAGAGAGTTGAAGAGGATAGTAAGTGATTAGGTATTGAGCTCTTTTTTGCAATTATTCTGAAATTTATTATTCTTCATTCCATAAAAAAATCCTTTACAACAAATCAAAAATATATTATGAAAAAGCTTCTTGAAAAGGTAGCATCATATAGTATAGAATATCTTTCATCGCTTAAAGAAAGAAGGGTTAGTCCTTCTGAGGAATATCTTAAGCTACTTGATAAACTGGATTCTCCTTTGCAGGATGAATCTCTTGATACTAATGAGGTAATCAAATTATTAAATAAAGTAGGTTCCAAAACAACTGTTGCATCTGCGGGAGGCAGATATTTTGGATTTGTTATCGGCGGCTCACTGCCCGCAGCTTTGGCAGCCAACTGGCTTGCAGGTGTGTGGGATCAAAATGCAGGACTTTTTGTAGCAACTCCTTTGAGCGCTTATAGAAGATGTTTGTGCTAAATGGTTAATTGAACTACTGCCGGTTGCAAAAGGATCTGCAACAGGTTTTGTTACAGGTGTTACTACTGCAAACTTTACTGCAATAAGCGCCGCACGACATTCTATTCTTATTAAACAAGGATGGGATGTACAAGCCAAAGGATTATTTGGAGCACCTGAAATAAAAGTGGTTGTTGGAGAAGAAGTCCATGGAAGTATGCTTAAAGCCTTAAGCCTTGCTGGGCTCGGAAGTGAACGGGTTGTTAAAGTTCCAGTCGATAATCAGGGAAGAATGCGAATGGATTCATTACCAGAAATGAATGAAAAAACAATTTTATGTTTACAGGCTGGCAGTGTAAATACCGGTTCATTTGATCCGGCAAATGAAATAATTCCGGTTGCTAAAGAAAAAGGTGCGTGGGTTCATGTAGATGGCGCTTTCGGTTTGTGGGCTGCTGCTTCATCAAAATACAAATACCTTACAAATGGTTGTGAATTGGCAGATTCCTGGGCAACTGACGGGCATAAGTGGCTAAATGTGCCTTACGACAATGGAATTGTATTCGTGAAAAATCCTGATGATCTCCGCACCGCAATGTCGATGCAAGGTGCATATCTCGATCAAACCGGTAAAAGAATTCCTTACCAATACACTCCAGAATTATCGAGAAAAGCGAGGGGAATAGAAATTTGGGCAGCTTTAAAATCACTTGGGCGTAAAGGTTTAGCTGAAATGATTGAAAGAACCTGCAGGCATGCAAAAAGATTTGCGGAAGGATTGAGTAATGCAGGTTATAAAATTCTAAATGATGTTGTGGTAAACCAGGTTCTGGTTTCTTTTGGCGATGCTGAAAGAACAAATAAAATTATTTCAGAGATTCAGAAAGATGGAACTTGCTGGTGCGGCGGAACTATCTGGCAGGGAAAAACAGCAATGCGTATTAGTGTATCTTCCTGGGCTACTACTGAAGAAGATGTTGAAAGAAGTCTGGAAGCTATAATAAGGATAGCAAATAAATATGCTTAACAGATTTATTATATTTATTGCAGGAACAAGTCTGAGACTTGTCCCTACTTGAAGATCATATCACTAAAAGAAAATCTTTAATTATCTTTCCAAGCTGGTCAAACTCAATTAAGAATGCGTCGTGTCCATATTTAGAAGTTATAGTTTTATACTCCGAATGTGGAATAAATGCCGCTATTTCTTTCTGTTCCTGTTCCGGGTAAAGAACATCAGTCGAGATTCCTATACAAAGAGTTTTTGCTTTTATTTTACCAAGAACTTCTTTTACCTCTCCCCTTCCTCTTGAAACATCATGAAGATCCATCGCATAAGTAATATACAAATATGTATTTGCATCAAAACGGTCAACAAGTTTCTTTCCCTGGTAAGAAAGATAGCTTTCAATCTGGAATTTCTCTTTTTTTGTAAAAACATCTTTACCATTACTAATGAAATCTCTTCTAAACCTCATATCAAAGGAAATATCACTTCTATAAGAAATCATAGCAGTTTCTCTTGCCAGGGAAAGTCCTTTAGCAGGCTGTTCTTTATAATTTCCATTATTCCATTCTGAATCATTTACAATTGCATCTCTGGCAATCTTATTCAAAGCAATACACCAGGGTGAATGTTTAGATGCCGTAGCAATCGGAATAATCGATTCCACGAAATCAGGATACATTATTGCCCATTCAAGAACCTGCATTCCTCCCAGCGAACCGCCTGAAATAGTTTTTAATTTTGTAACTCCAAGATGTTTCAACAATTCATATTGAACCCGAACCATATCTCGTACAGTTATAAAAGGAAAATCGAGGTTGTATGGCTCACCTGTTTCGGGGCTTATACTTGTTGATCCCGTCGTGCCGTAACACCCGGCTAAAAAGTTAGAAGATATGATAAAATATTTTTGTGTGTCAAAAACTTTTCCTTCACCTATCAAAGGATTCCACCACCCGGTTTTACCGAGAAACATCTTGTTGTATTTGTACAGAAATTCAAATCCCTTGGAATTATTAAGTTCATCTTCAGTTATTACCCCTGTTGCGTGGGAATTTCCCGTTAAAGCATGGCACAGCAGAATAGCATTATCACCTTTTTCATTCAAAGTACCGTAAGTCTGGTAAGCAACTTCAACATCCTTCAATTGTTTTCCCGACTCAAGCAACAAAGGATTATCTTTATCATGAAGTTTTACAAAATTTGTTTTTGCTTCTATTTCAGTTTTTAAAGTTACACTCATTACTTCCTCAGAAAATCTTATTTAATTATGAGCGAACCGACGAAGATTCTTCATGCGCTTCGCTCATTCAGAATGACTAATAAATCTGTTTAAGCTGTTATCGGAGAATTAATAGCAGCCTTCAAAGCTATATCAAAGTCTTCTATAATATCATCGATATGTTCTATTCCTACAGAGACCCGAACCTGTTCAGGAAGAACACCCGCTTCTTTCTGCTCACTTTCTGCAAGCTGCTGGTGAGTTGTAGATGCCGGATGAATTACAAGTGTCTTTGCATCTCCAACATTGGCAAGTAAACTCGCAAGCTTGACATTATTTATGAATGCTTTCCCTGCTTCTGCTCCTCCTTTAATACCAAATGCAAGAATGGAACCGAATAGTCCTCGCTTCAAATACTTTTTAGCATTTTCATGGTAAGGATGGCTTTTAAGTCCGGGATACCAAACCCAATCAATCAAAGGGTTTTCTTCCAGCCACTGTGCAAGCTTTAGAGCATTACTGTTGTGTCTTTCTATTCTTAAGGAAAGAGTTTCAAGTCCTTGTAAAAATAGAAATGCGTTAAAAGGACTTAATGCCGGACCGAGATCGCGTAATCCTTCAACCCTTGCTCTTATTATAAAGGCGATATTACCGAACTGTGAACCTTTACCAAAAACTTCATTGAAGTTTAATCCATGGTAGCCGGGAGCAGGATCTGTAAATATCGGGAAGTTGCCGTTGCCCCAGTCGAAGTTTCCGGAATCAACAATAACACCACCGATTGATGTTCCATGTCCGCCAATCCACTTTGTAGCTGAAGCAACTATGATATCGGCACCATGTTCTATTGGTTTTGCAAGGAAACCTGCAGCGCCAAAAGTATTATCCACAATGAGAGGAATACCATAACGGTGGGCAGCTTCTGCAATTGCTTTAATATCAGGAACATTTAATCTCGGGTTGCCGATTGTTTCTATATAAAGAGCTTTTGTTTTGGGATCGATAAGCTTTTCGAAATCAGCAGGATCGTCACCATCGACAAACTTTACATTTATTCCAAGTCGCGGGAATGTAACTTTAAACTGGTTATAAGTTCCTCCATAAAGAAGACTTGTAGAGACAATATTTTCACCTGCTTTTGCAATTGTAGTTATTGCAAGAAGTTGCGCAGCCTGTCCTGACGCTGTAGCAAGTCCTGCAACACCGCCTTCAAGTGCGGCAATTCTTTTTTCAAAAACATCTGTAGTAGGATTCATTATCCTTGTATAAATATTTCCAAACTCCTGCAAACCGAATAAAGAAGCTGCGTGTTCAGCATTTTTGAAATTATAAGAAGTTGTTTGATAAATAGGAACCGCCCTCGCATTTGTTGTGGGATCGGGTTCCTGACCAGCGTGAAGCTGCTGCGTTTCGAACCGGTAGGTTCTTTCTTTTCCGTTTGTACTCATTATTCTACTCCTTTGTATTTGGTTATTGATTATTTCTTCTTACTCAAGCTTCGATCAAAAAAAAACCTCTCCGGGAAGATTCCGAAGAGGTTTTTACTAAACATCTTCTCTCATCTTTCCCTCGTTTTCTGTATAACAGAACGGGGCAGGAAGTAGCACCGGCTTCAAGGATTTTATCCTGAATGGTTGCCAAGGTTTCACAGGGCCTGTTCCCTCGACCTTTCTCGATAAGAGCTTCGAGTATAATTATGTCAAAAAACGAAAAAGCCCTTTCGATCAGTTCGGAAGGGCTTGTGTAATCTTTATATTAAAGAACTCAGCAAGTGTCCTTCCGGTATGATGAATGCATCATACAGCAACAACACATCGCCATAATATTTAATTCCGCGTTTATATTTATCTTCAGGGTTTTCATTTGATCTATCCAAATATATATTTAATATGCTTTCGTGTCAAGAATAATTCTGTATTTTTTTTAATTCATCGAAAGCAGGAAGTTTTTAACTTCACTAAACTTGTCAGAAAGCCGTATTGACTGTTTCTCTTTCTTAAGACATTCCTTCAGCCTCTCGGGAATATCAATCTCAATTCCAAGAACAGACTTAACAATATCAACAAACTTAGAAGGATGTGCGGTTTCAAGAGTTATTATAAGATTATCTTCTCCATATTTCTCTATAAAATCTTTAGAAGCAAGATACCCTACCGCTCCGTGTGGATCTATAACATAATTGAACTTTTCATAAACTTCTTTTATTGCAGAGATTGTCTGATCATCATCAAAACTTTTCGCGTAAATACTTTTCTTGATGCTCTCCAAATCGTTTTTATATAAATCAACTATTCTTGAAAAATTACTCGGATTGCCGACATCCATAGCATTAGACAAAGTTCTGATTGAAGGCTTGGGTTCAAGATTTCCGGTTACTAAATATTCTGTAAAAACTTTATTGCTGTTCACTGCTGCAATAAAACGTTCGACCTTCAATCCCATTTCTTTAGCAAATAATCCTGCTGTAAGGTTGCCGAAGTTGCCGCTTGGGATAGAAAATATGATTTTCTTTCCAAACTTCTTTACCTGTTTAAATGCATTTAGATAATAAAAAGATTGAGGAATCAGTCTCGCAATATTAATTGAGTTAGCCGACGAGAGATTTAATCTTTCATTTATATCTTTATCCACAAATGCTGATTTTACAAGTTTTTGGCAGTCATCAAAAGTTCCCGCTATTTCAAGAGCAGTAATATTTTTATCAAGAGTTGTTAGCTGCTTTTCCTGTATATCACTTATTTTTCCCGAAGGATAGAGGATAACAACTTTAATACCTTCAGCCAGGTAAAAACCGTTTGCAACAGCGCTGCCTGTGTCACCGGATGTTGCAACAAGAATAATTAATTCTTTATCGTTATTTCTATTGAAGTATGAAAATGTTCGCGCCATAAATCTCGCACCAAAATCTTTGAAAGCAAGAGTAGGACCATGAAATAACTCGAGTATAAAATGGTTATCATTTAGTCTTACAACGGGCGCATCGAAATTTATTGAATCTGAAATGATCTTTTCTAAATCACTATCTTTTATTTCATTATGGATAAAACCTTTAGCTATCTCAAGTGCTATCTCCTGGAAAGATTTATTTTCAATACTTTCAATAAAACTTCTCTTAATGGAAGGAACGGACACAGGCATAAATAAACCGCCATCATTGCTCAAGCCTTTTAAAACTGCTTCTCTAAAAGATACTTTTATTGATTTATTATTAGTGCTGTAATAATGCATTATTTCGCGGAAAGAATTTTAGGACCTTTTCTATTTATTCCTGATATATATATATCACATTCTATTTCGATTTTATCGAGAACTTTCTTCATTTCATTTGCAGTTTTATTTGCTGCCGCTTTTGATTTTGTGAGTGCAAAAAGAGAGGGACCTGAACCTGAAATGCTGCAGCCTACTGCACCAGCATCTATCGCTGCTTTTTTCATTTCATAAAATGATGGAATAAGAAGCGATCTAACAGGCTCTACAATAAAATCGTTTATTGACTTAGAGATAATAGTATAATCTTTTTTCATAAATCCTGTAACCAAAGATGCAATATTGCTCCATTGCTTAACTGCATCGGCAAGTGTAATTTCTTTTCTAAGCAGTCTTCTCATATCAGACGTGTTCATTACAATATGCGGATAAATTATAGCACAATTGAGATCATCAGGATAATCGATATTTATTACATCCAGATCATCACTGCATCTTATAACAACAAGACCACCATACAAAGCTGCGGCTACATTATCTGCGTGGTACCTTCCCCCGCTTGTTAACTTTTCCCCTTCCAGAGCAAATTTGAGCAATTCCCTTTTAGTTAATTTTGTATTAAGAAGATGATCTAGAGCTACGACTGCTGCTACTGCACTTGCTGCGCTTGAGCCCAATCCCGTACCCAGTGCCATATTTTTATAAATCTCGATCTCAATACCTTTTTCAAAACTTATTTCATTAAGGAACGCCCTTACAGCAACCCCGGCAGTATTTTGCTCTATATCTTTTGAAAGCTTGCCGCCATCACCTGAAATTTTCTTTATTGTAATGCCTTTGGAATTCCTTAATCTTACAACAACTTCATCACCTGGTTTTTCTATTGCGAAACCGAGAACATCGAATCCGCAGCCAACATTAGTTACAGAAGCAGGTGCAAAAGCCCGGACTTCCTTCATTATATTATTCCCTTGGCTTTCATTAATTCACCACAAAGTATTGCACCGCCCGCAGCGCCCCGTATCGTGTTATGAGAAAGTACAATAAATTTATAATCGAATAATTTATCTTCTCTCAGCCTTCCGGTCGCAACAGCCATTCCTTTATCAAGATTCCTGTGAATTCTCGGCTGGGGGTACTTTTCTTCTTCGAAATAATAAATCGGGTTCTCCGGCGCAAAAGGTAATTTTAATTTCTGGGGTTCGGCGGAAAAATTTATCCACGCTTTTTTAACTTCTTCAATGGAAGCTTTCTTTTTCAATTTAACCTGCACACACTCTGTGTGACCGTCAATCACTCCAACCCTGTTACATTGAGCGCTGATTTTAATATCAATATTTTTTATTCCTGTCGGATCAAATTCACCTAATATTTTTAAAGGCTCACTTTCCATTTTTGGTTCTTCTCCACCGATAAATGGAATTACGTTATCAATAATATCGAGGCTTGAAACTCCCGGGTAACCTGCACCGGATAATCCCTGCATGGTTACGACATTTACTAGTTCTAATCCAAAAGCATCCGCGAGAGGTTTAAGAGCCAGCACCATACCTATTGTCGAGCAATTCGGATTAGTAACAATGAGCCCTCCATTGTATTTCTGATATTTAACAAGCTGAAGATGATCGGGATTAATTTCCGGGACAAGTAAGGGAACATCCTTATCCATCCTGTGATTTTTTGAATTGGAAATAACTGCATATCCTTTTGAAGCAAAAGCTGTTTCAACTTCTCCGGCTATTGAAGAATCCAGACCGGAGAAAGTAACTTTGCTCTCGAGTCCCGGCTCACAATTCTTTACAGTTAAGTTTTTAACACTTTCAGGAATTGGTGTTGACTGAACCCAATTAACAGCTTCTTTATAAGGTTTACCTGCAGATCTTTCTGAAGCTGCGACTTCTTTAACCTCGAACCAGGGATGATTTTCCAATAATTGAATAAATCTTTGACCGACGCTTCCTGTAGCGCCTAAAACTGCAACCGGAATTTTCTGTGACATTGTATTTCTATTTTAATGAATAAATAATTTTATAAAGTTTGATAAAAAAAGTATTTTCTTGACCTCACCCCTCTCCTTAGTAAGGAGAGGGGACAACACGCACTTCAAAGTCCTCTCCTTAATAAGGAGAGGATTTAGGTGAGGTTAACTTAAGTAATTTGAAATTCTTATAACGTCTGCAAAAACACCGGCTGCGGTAACTTCCACACCGGCTCCAGGACCTTTAATAACTATCGGTCTGCTGCCGCAATTAACTGTTCTAACCGATAAAATATTATCCGAGCCGTCAAGAAAATAAAACGGATGATCTTCTCCAACTTCTGTTAATGCAACTTTAGCGCTATTATTTTTTAGTTCAGCAACATAGCAAAGTTTCCTTTTTTTCTTCTCAGCGGCAAATCGCATCTTTTCAAAAAATGAATCATATTCTTTTAACTTTTGCAGGAATTCATCCGCACTTTTTATTGCCATCAGCTTTTTAGGAACAATATTTTCAACCTTCATTTGTTTTAGCTCAAGAGGTATTCCAATTTCTCTCGCAAGTATCAAAAGCTTACGAGCTACATCGGTTCCCTTAAGATCTTCCCTGGGATCAGGTTCAGTAAAGCCTTTTTGTTTAGCTTCTAAAACTATTTCGCTGAATTTTTTATTCTTATCGAAGGAATTAAAAATATAACTCAAAGTGCCCGATAAAATACCCTCGATCTTAAGTATTTTATCTCCGCTTGAAACAAGATCTTTCAATGTTCCGATTATAGGCAACCCTGCTCCTACATTTGTCTCATACGCAAACTTAACATTGTGCTTTAGTGCTAATTCTTTTAATTCAATATATTTACTGAACGTCGAGGAATTTGCAACTTTGTTTGGGGTGACAATAGAAATATTCGCTTTAAAAATTTCTTCGTATTTTTTTACTACTTCTTTGCTGGCGGTACAATCAACAAAAATGCTGTTGCTTAAATTAAGCCTTACCATTTCCTTCACAAAAGCTGAAAGATCGGTTTTAAGTCCTGAACTAATAAGTTTATCTTTCCAACCGACAGTGTTAATACCGTCTGAATCAAAAAACATATTTCTACTGTTTGCGAGTCCGACTATTTTCAGCCTAAGTCCGTACTCTTTCTGAAGATAATTTTGTTGCTGATTTATCTGTTCCAGCACAGTTGTTCCAACTTTACCGGGACCGATAAGAAATATATTAACAGACTTTACGGAGGATAAAAAGAAAGCATCGTGGAGAACGTTCAAAGCTTTTGATTCATCCTGCCGGGAGATTACAACAGATATATTTCTCTCAGAAGATCCCTGTGCAATTGCGGAAATATTAATACCGTTTCTTCCAAGAGAGTTAAAAACTTTTCCCGAGATACCGGGAGTTTTCCTCATATTTTCCCCAACTACAGCTATTATGGACATTGAACTTTCTACTTCAGGTTTATTTATCAAACCTTCTCTGATCTCATATCTGAATTCCTGCTCGATAGCTTTTTGTGCAGCTAAAGCATAAGCAGGCAAAACAGCAATACAAAGAGAATGTTCCGAAGAAGCCTGCGTAATTAAAATTACACTAATATTTTTATCAGCCAGAGCACCAAATATTCTTTGCGAGGTGCCGGCTACACCTACCATTCCGCTGCCGTTAATTCCGATCAACGAAATACTATCAATAGATGATATGCCTTTAATTAAGTAACCATTCCTGTTGGTTTTACTCCCTATCAAAGTCCCTTCGAACTTTGTATTAAAGGTATTCTTTATTCTTACAGGAATACTTTTGTTTAAAGCCGGTTGCATTGTTGGCGGATAAATAACTTTAGCACCAAAATGGGAGAGTTCCATAGCTTCTTCATAAGAAAGATTTTTTATGGGGAAAACATTTTTCACCTTACGCGGGTCGGCAGTCAAAACTCCGTCTACATCTGTCCATATTTCAATTTCTTTTGCATTTAATACGGATGCAAAAATAGCCGCAGTGTAATCGGAACCGCCTCTTCCTAAAGTAGTCGTTTCTTCATTAGCAGTAGAACCAATGAAGCCGGTAACAACTTTAAGTTTTCCGGGATTAGTAAAAGCCTTTTTAATTAAATCGCTTGTTAACACAAAATCTACTTTCGCATTCCCGAACGATTCATCGGTCTTAATAATTTTCCGGCTGTCAATAAACTCTGAACTAATTCCTGTTACATTAAGATAATTTGAGACAATGTAAGTTGATAATCTTTCTCCGAAGCTCATAATAAAATCGAGGCTTCGCGGAGATATTTCTTTAACTAAGAACACACCATGCAAAACATCTTCCAATTCGTTTAGAGTAAGCTTTACACACGAAAGAGTTTCGGTCTGATACTTTACAGGCAATAATTCTTTAACAATCGATATATGAAGTTCCTCGAGATGTTTGAATTGCAACTCGTAATTCTGATCCCCTTTCGATGCAATAGTGCTCATTTTAACAAGGCGATCAGTTACACCGCCAAAGGCTGATAAAACAACTACAATCTCTTTATGTTTTTTCAGATTGCTTTTTAATATCGAGACAACATTTTTTATTTTCTCAACGTTGCCTATAGATGTACCGCCAAACTTAAATACTATCATTTTTTATTGCTGTTAATTATAATTTCAAAAAAAAACCGGCTCCTCTTTTGAAGCCGGCTTTTATTATACACTATGTTTATTAAATAAAACCCTGCTTCAGCCTCCAGGCATAGTAGTCTTCATTGTGCCTGTAGTGGTACATTTAGCAGTAGTTTTATATGTGTAACTATTTAATATCATATTGACAGGTGTAAAACTAATACTAAAATAATGTTTTGTCAATAGGAGAGATTTTTAGATATTGAATATTTTTTATTGAAAATAATCTTTCAATTATTTAAGTTGTTTTTGAGTTAAATAACATACCAACTGAATAAATATGATAATCTTAAGAAACGACGAGGACTAAATAAAATAATTATATGTTAGTTTTTGATAGTGAAAAATATAATGTCAGTAGTTAAACCTTATAGAAGAATTTGCAGACAATTTGCTGATGGGACATATGGAACACGTGGAAGGTGGGAATATATAAAGATTTATTAACACTTTTTGATTATATAGAACCCGCTGATAAGAATTCCAAAACTTACTCTTATAGAATTCACGAACTACTTTTGAGAACTTGTGTAGAAGTTGAAGCCAATTGTAAAGCAATCTTAATAGAAAATGGATACAGAAAGAAAAGTGATAATATGTGTATGAATGATTATAAGAAAATTGAAATTTCCCATAAACTTTCATCTTACAAAATAAAACTACCAATATGGAACGGGAAGAAAAACGTAAGAGATCCATTTTCGGAATGGAAATCTAAAGGCACTCTACAGTGGTATGATATATATAATCAAACAAAACACGACAGGCATTCAAAATTTAAATTAGCAACCTTTGATAATCTCATAGATGCTATATGCGGATTAATATCGTTAATTTCATCACAATTCTGGAGATGTGACTTCCCACCTACTGAATGGATACTCAGTCTTGGAGGAATAAATGATGGGATGGAATCAGCAATAGGTGAGTATTTTAGAGTAAAATTCCCTACTGATTGGGACGTCTCAGAAAGATATGAGTTTGATTGGAATCAATTAAAAAATGATACGGATCCATTTCAAAATTCTAACTATTGAAAAAATGTTATACAAAATCTCAGCAGTTTTATTTCTTTTAAGTATATATGTTTATCCGCAAAAAATTGTTGAAGCGTACCAACCGCCGGAAGGATATTTAAGAATCGGTCCCGAACCTGAACGGATGATACCCATGGTAGAAAAAGGATTTACACTTATTCTGCCGGAAGGTGAAGTAAACGGAGTTGTCGTTGTTCCCTGCTCAAAAAGGATTGATGTAAAAGAAAATATTAATAAAAAAGGTTCTCTTGAGGGCGAAGCTATTAAAAAGAATTTTGCAGTCGTCCGTATTCTTACAGGAAATCCGTTGGACTTTTATTTTAATAACGATGTAATGAAAGATGTTGCAAAAAGACTTCAGTCTGTCTTAATAGAAAACGATATTAGAGGGAAACCAATTTATTTTACGGGATTATCTCTTGAAGGCACACGATGCCTCAAACTTGCAATCTTTCTTCAAAGGAATAAAGAAAAATACTGGGTTCAGCCTTCTGCAGTTGCTATTGTTGACGCACCGCTGGATATGGTAAGATTCTGGGATGCAGAGAACCGTGTAATGATAAATAATTTTTATCCCGATGCTGCTGAAGAAGGGAAATGGGTAACATATCTTCTCAAAGAAAATCTTGGAACCCCGGAGGAAAATTTTAATAACTATGTTGATTATTCCCCTTTCGTTTACAAAGCAGTAGATGGCGGCAATGCAAAATATTTAAGAAATGTTCCGGTAAGAGCTTACCACGAGCCTGATGTAAACTGGTGGATTGAAAACCGGAGAAAAGATTATTACAGTATGAACTCTATTGATCTCGCTGCTTTAATAAACCAGTTGAAATTGTTGCACAATGACCAATCCGAATTGATAACGACATATCAGAAACGTGAAGGATCCAGTGAAGGTTCGTCACCTCATACTGATTCAATTGTAGATTATGCTGAGTTGATGGTTTGGTTTTTATCTCATAATAATTGAAAAAGATTTTTTTATGACATTCAACGAATACAAATTATCGCTTAGTCAAAATTCTCCTCCAAAAAATCTTAATGATCTGTTAATTGCTCTTTGGTATGATGCAAAAGGTGACCCGTCTACCGACGAGGCAAGCTGGGATAAAGTCCACAAAATAACTCAGGATATAAGCGGGAAAGATGCAGCGTGGGTTCATGCTTATCTTCACAGGAAAGAAGGAGATTCCGGTAATGCATCCTACTGGTACTCAAGAGCAGGAAAACAATTTTCTAATAAAACTCTTGATGAAGAATGGGAGGAGATTGTTAAAGCGTTGTTAAATAGGTGAAGTGCAAGTGTAAGATCAAGTGCAAGAGCAGGTAAGATTAATACCTATCCAATTTAAATTTTTCACCGAGATAAAGTTTCCTAACTTCTTCATCGTTTGCAAGAACTTCTGCATTTCCCTGTTTAAATAGAACGCCTTCAATAAGGATATAAGCGTTATCAACTATGCTTAAAGTTTCATGTACATTATGATCTGTAACAAGAACACCGATTCCCCTGTTTTTTAAGTTTGAAACGATCACCATTATGTCTTCTACGGCAATTGGATCAACGCCGGCAAAAGGCTCATCGAGAAGAATGAAACTCGGCTCGGTAGCTAATGCTCTCGCTATTTCAGTTCTTCTTCTTTCGCCGCCGCTTAGCTGGTAACCCATGCTTTTACGAATATTCGTAATGCTTAAATCTTCAAGAAGCTGTTCGCACTTTTCTTTTCTTTCCTTTGAATTAAGGTTCATCATTTCAAGCACAGCAATAATATTCTGCTCGACTGTAAGTCTTCTAAAGACCGATGCTTCCTGCGGCAGGTAACCAATTCCCATTCTAGCTCTTTTGTACATCGGGATAGTTGTAATGTCATTATCATCGAGAAAAACTTTGCCTTCATCCGGTCGAATCATTCCGACAATCATATAAAATGTTGTAGTTTTTCCCGCACCGTTTGGTCCGAGCAATCCAACAATTTCTCCTTTGGAAACCTGGATAGTAACGTTGTTTACAACTTTTCTTTTCTTATAAATTTTTACTAAGTCTTCGCTGCGTAGTGTTTTCATTTTTTATTGTGAAACGGCTCGCCTCGTCTCCGACTCGGCGGAGCGGGCAAATGGCAGACGGCAAACGTAATTTAATTTGTTTTATCAATTAGTTTTGTTAACATAGCAAATATATGGTTAATTAAATTACTTAATTCATTTATAAAGCCGTCACTAATATAATTTAACTTCAAAGATATTTCTAATTGTGTATCTAATTCAATCAAAGATGAGCGTGATATCTCATAAAATCTTTTTCTCTCAAAATATGATCTTCTTGAAGCACCTTCAGCTATATTTGAAGATACGGATACTACAGCTCTTCTCATTTGTGAAGTTAAACCATATAATTCCTCCTTAGGATAAGCTTTTGTAAGCCTGTAAATTTCTGAAATTAAATTCAAGCTTAATTTCCAAACATTCAAATTTTTATGACCAAGGTTTAACATTTTCCTCCATTTAATTTATAATTATTTTTCGTCTGCCATCTGCCGTTTGCCATCTGCCTTTAACAACTCATTTTTACCCGGCTTGTTAGTATAAAATTTAAACAATGGTAACGTAAAAGTTAACTCCTTCCCTTCCACTTGATTTTCCGGGTAGAACTCGCTTGCAGGTGTACCGTATAACCTTACCTCACTGACTTCTTTATCATCAAATACAATCCTTGCTGATTGTGAAGACGATCTCGTCAGTCCGTTCGGTTCTTCATCTTCAAATAAATAATAGATGCTTAGAACATTCCCGTAAATTTCAGTGTTTGATAAAACACCTTCGTCAAAATTCAGAACAACTCTTTCACCGCTTGTCTGGTCATAACGGTTTGTGTATTTTTCATTCCGCGACAAAATAAACGCATTCCTGAAAACTTCAAGAAGTTTTATCTGGTTTTCTCTCATATAAATTGCAACAGTATCTCCCGTCAACTGGGAATTATCGTACCAAAGCACAGGCTGTTTCGCTTCTTCTTCAATTTTATAAGTTATAATTTCTCCTTCATTTCTATAATAAATTGTAAAATCATTTATGCTGGCAAACCCGCTTCTTACAATTCTTACCGAATCCTTTGCTTTGAAGAGATCGATTGTATCTCTCCATGCTTCCATAATATTACTTCTGATTACCAGCGTATCGATTTTCATAGAAAAAATAGTATCTATCATTCCGGTAACAAGAGTATCGGCAACTTTATTGTATGAAGTATCGATTTGAATAAGCAAAGGGTTTTTATCAATCAACGTATAATATCTCTCTGCATAATCTTCGAGATGATCTCCATAAATCTGAACATTATTTGCCGGGTTGCTTATCCCGACATTATTATCGGCATACGTTATTCTTTTATTTCTGAAATACTCAAGACTGTCTGCCGTTATAATATTTTCTTCCTGAACTATCTTAACATTATTTACCGCAATCATCCTGTCTTCTTCTTTATAATAAATTAATTCATCTGAAGTAAGAGTAGCGGAAGTATCGAAGAGAGTTACATTGCTTATAAATACTGCTTTATCTTCATCAAAGAAATAATCGCCGGAGTCTGCGATTAATATTACTTTCTGGTCATCGAGCTTTACTCCCGAAGTGCTTGTCGCTTTTTTAAGATTACCCGAATAATAAGCTGCTTCGGTCGTTATAGTCATACTATCCTGTTTAACTACAACATTTCCTATAAGATCAGCATCATTCTTTGCTAAATACTGAACAGCCTTATTACAGGTCATTACAACGTCAGCCTGTCTTAATATAACATTGCCGTAAACTTCACGAACAGATTCACCATTTATAACTTTTCCTACAAGGCTGTCACCAACAACAGTTATGTATTCATCCTGTTGAGGATAAATATTAACTATGGAGAAAGCAAAAATAATTATTGATAATATGTATTTCATTTTCTTGATTTCATGATTCTTAATCTTACTCTTACTCTTAATTCGATAAACCTTTTTGATTAAGAGTACGATTAAGATTAGGATTAAGAGACTTCTCGTACTTGCTCTTGCACTTACACATGAACCTACTCTTACACTACAACGAATCCCTTTTAGTTACATAAGTAATATTGTAGATAACATAATTCTGAATATGCTGATCCGATTCAAAACCATATCCTTGTATTTTTTCTTTGGTAGAAATGATTGTTACAAATTTATCGGAGACAATTTTTTTATCCGAATTTCTCCATTTAAGTTCATCTGTTGTAATAGTCGAACCGCTGTCGCTTACAACAATCACACTGTCAATTGCATAAAGATCTCTTGTTGCATCATCGACTCTTCCCTTTTTAGCTGTAAGTGTTGTGGTTTTATTTCCTGCTTCACTGTAAAAATCTACTTTTATTCCATCATCTAATAACGTTTCTCTCGATTCTTCGAACACACGCAAATGACCTGCTTTTAGAACGGCAGTCGTTCTTCCTGAATCGGAAAAGAAAACTGTAGCATCCCAGCTTTCCTGTGCCGGAAGCTTTTCCGCATTTAATGAAGAGCTGGATGGTTTCACTTTTTGATTTGAACAGGAACTAATTGCTAACAAGGTAAGAAGAATTAAGAATAACTTCATCTTTGCCTTAATCCCAAATTAACAAGATCGTGGAGATGAATTATTCCAGCCGGTATGCTGAGGTCGTCTATTATTATCAAAGTAGTAATTTTAAAGTTCTCCATTGTCTGCAATGCAAATGAAGCAAGGTAATGATCCTTCATAACTTTTGGATTGCGTGTCATAATATCTTTTGCCTTAAGACTTTTAATATCCATCGTCTTTTCAAGAAGACGTCTTAGATCTCCATCTGTTACAACTCCGGCTAAACATCCGTTTTTATCAACGACAGTAGTAGTGCCCAATCTTTTAGAGCTTATTTCAAAGATTACATCTTTAATCGAGGCATCTTCATTAACAACAGGAATGCTGTCTCCTTTATGCATAATTTCTTTAATTGAAAGCGACAGTCTTTTACCAAGGCTGCCTCCCGGATGTAAAACAGCAAAATCTTCTTCTGTAAATTCCCTCATTTGTAAAAGAACAACCGCGAGTGCGTCACCCATAACAAGTGCAGCCGTAGAAGATGAAGTAGGAGCAAGGTCGAAAGGGCAGGCTTCCTCTTTAACACTTATGTTAAGCAAAACATCGCATTCAGCTCTTAACCTGCTATCTTTGTTGCCCGCCATAGCTATCAGCTTAACATTTAATCTTTTAAGCATAGGAATAAGATTAGCAAGCTCTTCAGTCGCACCACTTTTGGAAATCATAATAACAACATCTTCTTTCCTTACCATTCCAAGATCGCCATGCAAAGCATCTGTTGGATGAAGATATATTGAAGCCGTACCGGTTGAATTCAATGTTGCAACAATCTTGCGGGCAATAAGTCCTGACTTTCCCATTCCTGTTAACACAACTCTTCCTTTGCACTCATATAAGATTTGCAAAGCTTTTACAAACTCATCATCTATGCTGTTTGTAAGATCGGATATAGCATTGGTTTCTATCCTAACGACTTCCTTCCCCTTCTTTATAATTTCTTGTTTGTTCACTTCTCTCCTTTACTGAAAATCGAAAATATTTTTTTTTCTGCCGAAGTTGATTCGGTAGATGTAATATTCTGTATATTAAACTTTTTCAGATACCTGTTATAACTATGAAAAGCAAGCATTAATTGTTCATCGTTAAATTTGTCTATGTTTTCAAAAAATGATGTTGGCTTTAATGCAACAGAAGCATCTTTTATATTGCTGACTCTCATCAATTCATTATAAAAATTAGTGAGAGGAATAAGAAAATTTATTCCACTTTTATATTCATGAAGCCAGATTTTTTTATGAGCTGGAGCAATCGCAAGAATGTATTCATCTTTAGTGATAGTTATTTCACGGACAAATGAATTATCATTCGGAGCTTTATAGCCGGGATTCCATTCAGAATAATTCCATTTCTTTATCTCTGTCAGCGCTTCTGGAAGTGAACTTTGGTTTCTTGCTGAAATATCGAATTCAATTTCCTCATCTAGTTCTTCATGAATGGTAATGTCTATCGTCGCTTCCTTGTAAACATTAGTACCAATCGCAAAAACAGGAGAAGAAGGGAAAGACAAATCAGGTTCGGTTCCTTTTTTACCAAGAACAAAATTCCCTCCGCCAAATCTTCCTGAACCGGTAATAACTAAAGTGTTAATCTTGTCCCTGTATGTTTTATAACCAATTTTATTTTGGGGAAGAACTGAAAATAGAAGCATATTCTCGATAGATGTTAATTGTCTTGGAAAATGGTTTTCGTTCATATTAAAAATTGAAAGATTAAAAAAATTTAAAGATTAAAAGATTCTTAAAAAGAATTTTTCAATTTTTTAATCTTGCAATCTTTAAATTTTCTTTAACAATTGAATCAATATTTTTTATTTCAATGAGCAAACTTTTTAATTCACTTAATGGATATTGGCTTGCAGCATCACTTAATGCCTTTGCAGGTTCGGGATGAACTTCGAGGAACAAACCGTCAATTCCAATTGCGGTGGCTGCTCGAGCCAAAGGTTTAATAAATTCCGGCTGACCGCCTGTTTGTTTATTTCCTCCGGGTCTTTGTACAGAATGTGTTGCATCCATAATAACCGGGTAACCAAACTTTTTCATAATCACGAGTGAACGCATATCAACTACAAGATTATTGTAACCGAAAGTCGTTCCTCTTTCAGTGAACATAATTTTATTATTTCCTGTCGATAAAATTTTCTCAGCAGCAAACTGCATATCTTCAGGAGCAAGGAATTGTCCCTTCTTTACATTGACAACTTTTCCGCTTTCTCCTGCTGCAATTAATAATTCAGTCTGCCTGCAAAGAAAAGCCGGTATCTGTAAAACATCGACTGCATCTTTCAACTTTTCTACTTCGTCAGGTAAGTGAACATCTGTTAAAACGGGAACATCAAACTTTTTTCTTACTTTGGAAAGAATAGCAATTGCTTCATCGTCTCCAATTCCTGTAAAAGATGTTATGCTCGTCCTGTTTGCTTTTTTATAGCTCGATTTGAAAATAAAAGGAATGTTAAGTTCAGAAGTGATCTGCTTTATTTTTTCTGCTGTTTCAAAAACGAGCTTCTCACTTTCAACAACGCAGGGACCTGCAATAAGAACAAAAGGATTATTCCCCCCGACTGTAAAATCTTTTATTTTTATCATTACTAGTGAGCCTATGGCTTAAGATTTCATACACATTAAATTATGATGGATAAATATAAGAAAATCAATTTAGAATGTAGAGTTTAGAATTTAGAATGTTCACCCCTTTTTTTTCTAATGGATAAATCCATTGGTTAACCTGAATCAACCGAATACGCTTCTTCTTAGGTTAACTTCGGGATTTATCCCGAAGAAGAAAGTAGCACAAATAAGAATAAGTACTGTGGTACGTGACGGGAAGAAAGTGCCCGGCTTTCTTTTAAGAGAAGGATGTATCACTAATTATTATGGGTAATTTTCGTCTCATTTAAAAAGCATCAGATCAACCGCCTCCGCCATCATCCGGTGCCCTGTCTCATTTGGGTGGAGATGATCACCGGTATCAGCAGCAGGTAAGAGATGCAACGGATTCTCCGGATCCCGAAGTGCAGCATCGAGATCAATGACGGCGTCAAAGCGACCACTACTCCGAATCCATTCGTTGACCTTATTTCGCGCTGATTCATGATCTGGTGAATCGTAAAATGAGTCGCCAAAGGGAAGCAGCGTTGCCCCATAAACTCTTATACCTCTGGCGTGGGCGCTATCGATCATTTGTTCGTACGCCGTGATCAGACTGGCAGCTACTAAGGCTGAGCCCTCTGTTCCTTGCGCCTGACCGATGTCGTTTATTCCCTCGAAAATGATTATCCAACGCACCCTGGTCTGCCCAATCACGTCGCGCTCAAATCGGCTTAGGGCAGCGGGACCCAGACAATTGC
>Ga0209212_1001551_pt1 | contig 36669 bp, 42 predicted proteins | sample RifGroC2_FD_183996 | JGI IMG/M metagenome (GOLD analysis project Ga0209212, IMG submission 183996) | Groundwater microbial communities from Rifle, Colorado, USA - Groundwater C2 (SPAdes) (version 2) | ecosystem: Environmental > Aquatic > Deep subsurface > Groundwater | place: Rifle, Colorado...
GCTCCCAGATCTTGGCCCAGCCTTCGCGAGGCTCTTCGGTGTCCATGGTGGAGTCGCGTGGGGCCTTGAGACGCAGGGAGAACTGAGGTTCCGACACCACGATCTGCAGCCACTCAGCCACTTCTTCGGCCTTGCGCTTGCCGGTCAGGATGTACCCGATGATCTTGGCCCAGAGCCAGACCACCCTCTCGAACGCGGTCATTTTCTCTTGTTCCACGACCTCGACAGTGTCCTCGTCGCGATTACTCATCGCTTCCTCCTAAAAAAAGATCCAGCACGCCCCCGGTACAAGCAGGAGCCCCTTTCCCAACCAAGGGAAAAAGTCAATAATTACTAAATTAAGCCAAAATTAACAATCAATGATCTTTCCCCTTAGTTTAACAAAATAGTATATCAAAAAAAATGCTTTTTGTCAAGTAAGTCATTGGGTTGAGAGAAAACATTAACAATCAATCAAACAATTGCTTTGTCTCCTTCGAGTGCCTCAGGATGACAAAGGGCGGTGCCTCGCAAATCGGATGGAAATCAATATAATAGAAGTTAAGATAATAATACCTGACAGCAACTGCGCCCAACGCACACCAAAAACGATTGGACTGTAATCGACTCTTAAAAGCTCTAGACTGAATCGTAGAATTGAATACAAGATTAAATAAGAGAAAAATATTTGTCCTGGCTGAAATTCTTTTTTCTTAAATCGACGAAGGTGAAGAAAAAGAAGAAGGCAAAGAATTAAGATGTTGCCGAGCGACTCGTAAATAAAAGTTGGATGGAAAAAACTTGAGTTCATAAATTGTTCCGGACGGAAAGAAAGGTCAATTGGAATCCCCCACGACAGATTAGTTGGCAAACCAAAAATTTCTTGATTAAAATAATTACCAATGCGACCGACAATCTGTGCAGTGACTAAACCAGTAACAACTAAATCGGCTGTGAGTAAAAATTCTTTTTTCTTTAAACGACAATAGATGAATGTTGTGATTAATCCGCCAAGCATAATCCCGTGGACCGCCAATCCGCCCTGCCAAATTTTAAAAACATCGAGCCAATTATCTTTATACATTTCCCAAGCATAAATCACATAATATATTCTGGCGCCAATTATCGCACCTACAACCCACCAAAACAAAAGGTCTTCAAAAAACTTTTTCTCCAACTTATATTTTTTAATTAACCAAAGAATCAAACTAAAACCAAGTAAACCACCGACTATCATAAGGAACCCATACCAGTGGATTGCAAAAGGACCGAGTTTCAAAATAATCGGTTGAGGTTGAAATGTATGTAGAAAATTTATCATGTGCTAATTATAGCAAAAAAATTACGCCCGACCAATCTGATTGGCCGGGCGAACGGAAGCTGCTAGGCGGCGAGGTGCTGCTGGAAGTGCTCGACAGCGCGAGTCACGAGGTAGGACTCGTCCAAGTTCGGACCGATGTGCGCTCTGGGAATCTCGACACCCTTGGTCCGGTGGAACGGGATGATCACGCACAGGCCATCACGAACCGGACGCACGTTGAAACGGATTCCATCGAGGCCCTTCAAGGCCTGACGAATCGCTGTGCTCACCTTGGCACAAAGGAACTCTCTGGGCAGGGAGGCAACGGTATCTTCGGGAACGGACGACTTGAAGTGCGCGATGATATGAGCGACGAGGGTCTGGGAATCGCTGTTATCGAAGTGCGTTTTGAGCACGCGCTTACCACCGACCTGATGCGTCGGTACGATCACCAAGAACCCCGAATGAACCTTGCGGACTTGGAAACGCGCCGCTTTGGCATAGCCCTCGGGCAAGCCATCACGAATCGCGTTCGCGATTTGATCGCAGGTCATTTTTTGAGTCATTGGAACCCTCCACAAAGGTTTGGAGCCAGAACCATGCTTCACTCAGAAGCAAAATTTATTATAATGATTTGCTATGTTTTGTCAAACAGAGTTACGAATAGAACTTTCTAATTTGATGTTACGAATTATTATTTACAAATAAAAAAGAGTAAAAATATAACCTCCCCGAACTATGTGCTAATCACACAAGTTCGGGGCAAGCCGCTCTATGTGAAAAAATAAAACCTCCGCACAAAGGCGAAGGTCTTACTCTCTCTCTCTAGGTTTTGAGTTGCTAATTTTGCAACTTATAATCAATCCATTGGCTAAACGCCGCCGGCTAATTAACTACTTTTTACTGCTCTTCTTAACTGGCTTAGCACCCATTTCCTTCTGAATATCTTTCCAGCGAAGCTTTAATTCCTGTGCAATTTCTGACCAAGCTTCAACAGTCAATAAATCTGATTTTGAGTATTTCTTGATCAAATTTTCCACTATTTGTTCGTATTCTTCTTTCCCGACTTTTTTCAATTTTGTCACATCTGTCACTAGCTTCTCACTCAACTGCTTACTGATCTTTTTAAATTGTTCGCGATTTTCCTTACCCTTGCCTGGACTTAAAAAAAGTCCTAAAGCACCACCGATAAGTGCGCCTAACGCTAAACCGCCTAAAAACTTCTTAGTTTTCATAATTTTGTTTGTTATTTACTAAAATGATTATAGCATTTTTTTTGCCGCCTGTCCTCCGTTATCCACATGCCCCATTTTTAGCTAAAAACAGCTCAACCTTGCCAAAATTATTACAATATGATATCATCTGATTACTTAATTACAAACCATGAAGCTTTTAGCTTATAGGAGCTAGCTTCTAGGTGTCTGACACTAAAATCCTCAGCACCTAAAAGCTATAAGCTAACTAGCTATAAGCTACCTCATATGAAAAAAGATATTCATCCAAAGTATCACAAAGCTGCAAAAATAATCTGTGTTTGCGGCAATGAAATCACTACAGGCTCAACAATGCCTGAAATTAAAGTTGAAATTTGCCATCTTTGCCACCCTTTTTATACTGGTAAACAAAGATTGGTTGACACTGCACGCCGTGTAGAAAAATTCCAAGAAAGATTATCTAAAAAAGACACTACTGCAACTGCTAGCAAGGGTAAAAAAGCAAAACTCATTGCCAAGGCAGAAAAGAAAACCAGCAAAGTCAATAAATAACTACTTCAAAACCGTCCCTGTTTTATCTATTCGGACGGTTTTTTGATATAATAGAGCCAGAACGATATGCAAGATCAAATCAACAAACTTAAACAACGTTTTCAAGAACTGGAGCAACAACTCCAGGACTCTTCTATTATCAATAATCAAGAAAAATTAAAGACCCTTTCTAGCGAGCACTCTGAACTCGTACCCATGATCGCGCTCTTTAATAACTATGAAAAAAAACTGGCTCACCTGAAAGAAGCTCAAGAAACTCTTCTCAATGAAAATGAAACTGAAATGCATGAGCTCGCCGCGCAAGAAATAGCTATACTAGAACCAGAGATTGCAGAGCTAGAAAAACAAGTTAAATTTGCCCTAACACCACAAGATCCACGAGACAAAAAGAATGTCATTATGGAAATACGTGCCGGCACCGGCGGTGACGAATCAGCGCTTTTTGCAGCTGAACTATTCAGAATGTACTCTCGCTTTGCAGAAAGACAAGGTTGGAAAACACATATTGTCTCTAGCAGTTTAAGTGAACTCGGAGGCTTTAAGGAAGTTGTTTTTGAAGTTAATGGCACTGGTGTTTATGGCTTCCTTAAATATGAAAGCGGCACACACCGAGTACAGCGCGTTCCAGAAACTGAAAAACAAGGACGTATTCACACTTCAGCCATTACAGTCGCCGTATTACCAGAAGCAGAAGAACTTGATATAAAAATTGACCCTAATGAAATTAAAATAGATACTTTTTGTTCTGGTGGTGCCGGTGGACAGAGTGTCAACACAACAAAGTCAGCCGTTCGATTGACTCATTTGCCAACTAATACAATTGTTTCTTGCCAAGACGAACGCTCACAAGCGCAGAACAAAGAAAAAGCTATGCGCGTGATGCGTTCTCGTTTATACGAACTAGAAATGACTAAACGTGAAAATGCTCTCGGCAGCCAACGTCGCGCCCAAATCGGTACTGGCGATCGCAGTGAAAAAATTCGTACTTATAATTATCCACAAGATCGGATTACCGACCATCGCATTAAAGAAAACTGGAATAATATTACAACTCTTTTAGATGGAAACATCGCGCCAATTATCGAAGCCTTGAAAGAAGCAGACTTCAAACTACAAAACAAATGATAATCAAAGAAGCTTTAATACAAGCTCGAGAAATATTAAAAACAGCAAAAGTAACTTCGGCCAATCTTGATGCCGAGGTTATTTTAATGCAGACGCTAAAAAAATCGAAAGAATTTATTTATACACATTCAGAAAAAAAACTTACATCAAATCAAGAACGTCTTTTCTTAAAACAAATTAACACTCGAGCCAAACATGTTCCGGTCGCGCAGATTACTGGATACAAAGATTTTTTCGGATTGAGTTTCAAGGTCACAAAAGACGTTTTAGTCCCCCGCCCTGAGACTGAACTTCTCGTCGAAAAAACAATTGAACTCGTCAAAGTTAATTATAAATCAGCCATTACTATCGCTGACATTGGAACAGGATCCGGAGCGATTGCGATTTCACTTGCGAAAAAGTTACCGAAAGCAAAACTTTTTGCAACAGACAAGTCAAGAAAGGCATTATTAATTGCTAAGCAGAACGCTCGTCGTCATCGAATCAAAATAAAATTCGCTCAAGGCAACTTATTAACTTCGATAAAAAACGAACAGATTGATATCGTCGTCACCAATCTTCCCTACTTAGAAACTGACTTAAAAAATCATTTAAATTCATCTGAAACTCAAGGCTTAAAGTTCGAACCGAGTCTAGCTCTTTATTCCGGCGTTGATGGACTCGACGCTTACCGAAAGTTTTTTCAGCAAATAAAAAAAATGAAGCGACTCCCCCACTTTATTATTATCGAACACGGGAACAAACAAGCGACTAAACTAAGAAAGATAATAAAAAACGCTTTGGCTAAAGCCAAAACGCAAGTGATTAGAGATTTAGCTAGTCATCCACGCCTGACGATAATATCCCTTTAAATGTCAGGCAAACAAAAAATATAGTTCCATTGAATTTGTCTGGTTTAAATTTTATGTAGCAAATCCAAATAATTGTTGCTGTATTCTAACTGGTTCTACAACATCTTCTTCAATCTCTCCCTCGAGCATCTTTATAATCGTGTCACCAATATAATAACCAAGATTTACAGGTACAGCGTTCCCAATTTGTTTATATTGTTGTGCGACAGAACCAGAAAACTGCCAACTGTCCGGAAATGTCTGAATTCGTGCATATTCACGAACAGAAAGAGGACGTGTTTCTTCTGGATGGCAACGTTCAGTTTGTTTTTGTGCTGGGCTACAAGTCAAAGTAAGTGATGGTTCATCCCACGATAAACGTCGTGCCATTCCCGTTTTTCCCCCACCCATAAAATAACTTGCTCCCATATATTCTTTTTGCAATTTCTCAGGGAGATCTCTCCAATATCCACCAGGAGAAATTAATTTCATTATCCTTTTTTTTGTTTCTGGATATTCTTGTCCAGCTGATTTGGGACATTTGTGCAGTGCTTCTCGCAAAGGTATTATATAATCCTTCTCTTTCGGAAACGCAATCGATATATTCAAATCATTTCTTACACCAATAATTATTAATCTTTCTCTTTTTTGTGGAATATCCAAATATTGAGATCTTAAAACTTTATACTTAACTCTATATCCTATTTCCTCCAAAACACCAACCATGGTTTTAATTGTTTGGCCATCATCATGATTTAATAATCCTTTTACATTTTCCCCGATCGCTATTTTTGGTCTAACTTCTTTGACACATCTTGCGAATTCAAAAAATAATGTGCCCCGTATATCTTCAAATCCCCTTTTGTTCCCAGCGCACGAAAATGTCTGGCAAGGGAAACCACCCTGAACAATATCTGCTTGTCCTTCAAAAAATTTTAGCTCTCGAACATCTTGTTCAACAACATTCCAGTTTGGTTTGTTGATTCTGAGTGTTTCACAAGCGTGCTTGTCATACTCATTGAGCAAGATGTGTTGAATCCCAGCATTTTCCATCCCTAAAGCCGTCCCTCCCGCTCCTGCGAACAATTCAATTGCTGTATATTTTGATGTTTCTTTATTTTTTAATATTTTAAATTTACTTTTTTTGTCTCCTTGAGTTTTATTTTGAATTCTCTTTATCTCCTCTAAACTAAACATACGATCATTCCTTTCGTCCCTGAAAGATTTGATCAATCCCTTTTTATCCCATCTCCTAATAGTATCTATAGAAATGCCTAATTTAAACGCCGCTTCTCCTGCAGTAATAAATTGTTCTTCCCTCATATAAAAAATGATAGATATTTAATCTATCATAATTATACCAAATAACCATTGCATAGGCAAAGGTTACTCTGTGGAAAAAGCTAACCTAAATAATTCGAAGTACTGAAGCGCCTCCCTTTTACCTAATTTAAACTTATAGTTATCCACTAAAACATGAGAAAGAGCTTCAAACAACTCCTGCAAGGCCTGCTTTCTACCCGTGGCTAAAGCATAAAAGCTTAGCCCATCAATAACTCTGATCTTTTTGTTAACTGGCCGTCTTTTCTTTGTTTTATTATCAGGTGGAATAAACGGTTTATCGTATTTATTTTTACCTTGTGAAATTATTTCTACATAATACCCCGTAAACATTTCATATTCCTTGGTTTTAAGCATTGATTTTATAGCATCATATACTTCCACCTTATGATTTCCTTTTGTTGTATTAAATTTATTTTTTATTTCTGCAATCATCATCATCTCTCTATTTACAACATCCAACCCGCCTCCTGCACCCATATTTTCCCAACCGGTGACTGCCCCCAGTATTTCTTGGTGAAAAACACCAATCGCATTCTGCATTGTTTTTTGCGATTGTCGAGCTTTTTCCTGTTCAATCCATTCTTTATAAGTAATTGAGTGGGTTACACCATGGAAAATTGCAGAAAACGGATCGATCACATTTTTGTGAAGATTAATAATTGCATCATGTTCTGCTGATTCTATTATTCTAACAACCTTGCCAACAGCAGCAAAAAAATCTTTATCGGAAATAAATTTTAAATATGCCATATTAACTTTATATTTGTATATATAGAAAAGTGTACCCCCTCAGTCGAAAAAAGAAAAGGAACAAGCTATCCACGCTTAACGATAATATCGCTTTAAACATCCGTCAAATTATCCATGATATAATGCCACTCTGTTTCCATCTCTACTACATTCTCTAACATACTCTCAATAATTACAGGCACACTTTTACTCTCCACAAAATCAACCAATTGATTTTGTTTTGTTTTATAAAGCGGGTCGTGCAAAGTTGTAAAACCACTTAGATGAAAATACTTGATTCTCTTTTCAAACTTATTCCAGAATTCATTTACCAAATCCATATTCCCCCCATTCGAATAGCAGTGATTAAGATCTAAAACCATACCAAAAGGATATTGATCTAAAATTTTCTGCATATCTTCGACAGAACGAAAAGCCAACTTGCGGCTGTCCATATTCTCCATACAAACCGGCAAACCAGATTCGACTAAAACATTGAAGTCCGTAATTTTATCAGGATGGAAATTAATGTATTCAAAGTTGAACTTCTTTTGGATGGCAATCAACTCAGCCAGAATAGCTTTATCAATCGATGACTGAAGCCCCTAAACTAATTTGCTTGTCTAAAATATCCAGAGACAATTGATTGGGATGTTCATACAAGTCTGCTGTTGAAAAACCTATTTGCATATTAAAGAGATACTTTTAAAACATCTGAATATTCTTTTTGTAGTTTATCAAGTAAAACTTGTTCTAACTTCAAATCAGAAATTTTTATTCGGGCAACATAATTTTCAATTGTGATTTTAGGTTCGGCTGGCTGAATTTTAATATCTGGAAATCTTTTGAAAAACTCAGCTATTTCGCTTTCAATTTTGCCTTCTTTAAATACAACCTGCCATATTGGGGCTTCAACAACCTCGACGTTCAACACCTCTGACTCAATCTTAATATTTTTTAACAAATCTTCTCGTCCCAACGCGGGTATTTCAACCTTCGTCTTCAACTGAGTTTCAAAATTATCGATGATAGCGTCTTTTAATTCAGGGAAATCTTTGAGGAAACTTTTTATTAAACTGTTTGTTTCTGTAACACTAGTTGAACCAAAAGAATTTCTAAAATAAATATAGCCTGGCTCAAAATCAGTTTCCAGCTTTTGAGTCTCGACCACTGCGATCTCAGGCTGAACAACTTCCGGTTGCGCTTTAGCAGCCAGTAGCTTTTGTAATTCTTTATTGGCTCTTTTATCTATTTCTGCATTTAATTCAAAATTGTTATACGCCGAAAGATCAAAGTTCGGTGGTTGCGCCAAATCACGCCCCTGAATTTTGTTCCAAACATAAATAGATAAACCGGAACCAAAAACCAGAATGATCAGAAAAGTAAATATTGTTTGTTTGTTGATTTGCATATTAATATTTTACCTTAGCTGTTTCCGCAGTAACAACCTCAATCCATGTCGTGCCGACATAAAAGGAAATTTCCTCGCCTGCTTGATTATAAAATTTTGTACGATCTATTAGCTTCTCTCTCTTCCACAAACCTTCAATAACCTGTCCGTTTTGAAAAACTAGTGCTTGGCCTGAACCCAGAGTGCGAGTATCCCGACGACCATAATTATCGATGATAGAGCTTTCTGTATACATAATTACTACATTTGAGGCACGAATTTCTGTACCATCTTTTTCAGAATGAATTTCATGTCCCTCATACCGAACATAGTTTTTCTGAGTAACATCATATTCCCATCGGACTAAAAAGTCGTACGTTTTAAAATCCACTTCAATTCCAAGAACATTCCCGTCTACCAATGAATCTGGATGGAACTTCCAGCTTTCAAAAGAACTTTTCACATCCCACTTTTTATCCTCAATCGCCTTCTTAATTAACTCGCTTGAAGTAAAAACATTGTGTGGAGTGCTGCGATAATTATCACGATAAAAATATGCACCATTGTAAAATTCGTCGAAATTAAAATCATAAGTAGCATTCAAATTCTCTATGGCCGCATTACTTCCGCCTACATGTGCATAAACACCATTAAACTCTTTAACCCAATCAACATAAAAAGGTCGTGCTGAACGCACTGGCCCAATTTTTTCCACATTTTCATCCAAAGAAAAAATAGCCAGGAAACGCGTAATGGGGCTTTCAACGATTGTTTCATAAACCAAGCTCGCCTGGCTTAAACCAGCTGGTGGTCGCGCGCCGACATGATTATCTATCATCACACCAACAACACCAACCTCATCTTGAGTGATGCAACGCCCATCAATTTTTCTAATTTTCTCGCAAACTTTCGGTATTTCTAGCTCAACCGTGTCAGAATTTTTAACAGGGATGTTTAAAGTTCGTTCATTTCTAATAACAATAACAATCGTCCCCATTAATAAAAACGCAAGAACAATTATTAAAACGATAAAGTTAATTCTTTGTTTTTTAATTTTCAGCATAAAAGAAAAGTGCCCTTAATACTTTATCAATATAGGGCACTTTTTAAGGGAAAGCAAATTATTATTTTTTGGCAGCTTTGTCGCCTTCGGCTGGAGCATCGGCTGGAGCTTCTTTCTTACCAACAACCTCAGGTTCTTTTACTTCAGCTACTGGAGCAGCTACTTCTTCTTCTCTTGGCGCCGCGATAACAACGACCGTTTCTTCTAAATCAGTTAATACCTCAACATCTGCTGGAACTTTTAAGTCACGAACTAAAATCTTATCTCCAAAATTCTTTAAAGTTGTTAAGTCCACTTCGATATGTGAAATCATATCTTTTGGTAAACAACGAATTTCAATCTTAGCTAAACTCTTGATCAAGATACCGCCAAGTTCTTTTACGGCTGGCGCTATACCTACAAAGGACAACTCTGGTTCAATTTCCAATTTTTCGCCCTTCTTAATCTGATAAAAATCAACGTGCGCAATTCGGTGTGTAACTGGTTCAAAATTAATGTCTTTAATCAAAACTTCGCGTGTTTCTTTTTCACCTTCTAACTGAAGATTGATTAGTGAGTTTTCTCCGGCTTCATTAAATATTTTTTCAAGTTTAACTAAGTCTAAAGCCACATTAATGTTCTCTTTTAACTCTGGGCCATAGACAACACCAGGGACAATTCCCTGATCGCGTAAGGCTTGAACATTCTTTTTTAATTCTTTTCTAATTGTTGCCTGAAAGTCGTAAATCATATACGAAAATATTAGTTTCTTATTTCGAATGAGATTATAACAAAAGATGCAATTTTAGTCAACCCCGAACCATTCGTTACTCTCAGGTTCGGGGCAAGCCCCATATATTACCGCCGTACAGCCACACTTTCTGCCACCCCAATCATAATTAAACAAATAAGCAGGAAGCTACCACCATAGCTCAAAAAAGGCAGCGAAATACCCGTAACAGGCATGATCCCCATATTCATACCAATGTTAATAAACATATGCAAAAAAATGACTGCCACGATGCCTAAAACCAGATAGAGGCCAAAATCATCATGGGCCTTTCGCGCAATCACAACTAAACGATAAAATATGATTGCAAAGAGCCCTAACACCATCACTACACCCAAAAACCCAAGCTCTTCAGCAATTACTGCAAAAATAAAATCAGTCTGACTTTCTGGAATGAATTTCAATTGACTTTGAGACCCAAACCCCAAACCTCTACCCCAAAAATACCCCGAACCAATACCAATTATTGATTGAGAAACATTATAACCACTGCCTAACGGGTCAGCTGTTGGATTTAAAAAAGTGCCGATACGTTCTTTTTGATAATCAGCTAAAAAGAAGACCCAGGCCACGCAAGCGACCATTACAAATATTAAAACAAGAACAATTAAATATTTTTTAGGGACTCCTGTAATCAATAATAGAATAAACCAGATCCCCAGTAATATAGCTGCTGAACCCAAATCTGGTTGCAAAAAAACGGGGATAACAAATATTAAAGTTAATATAAAACTAAATATAATATGCTTTCCAACACGGAATTGTTGCAAACGATTGCTAAAAAATTTAGCCAATAAAATAATCAAAACCACTTTAGCCAATTCTGCTGGTTGAATGCCTAAACCGAAAAAATTAAACCAACCGCGTGTTCCGCGAATGGTTGAACCAAAAAACAAAACCGCAAATAAAAGGGTGAGGGTTCCCACATACAACGATCGCCCAGAAACACGCCAACCAGAATAATTAATTGAAGCAAAGATGAACATCAGTAAAAAACCAATTACTCCAAAAAGAATTTGTTTCTCAAAATTGCCGCCTTGTTCCTTACCCAAATCAACACTGTAAATTGCCGCCAAGCCTAAACAAAACAATAAAAAGGCGGCTGCAATGAGCACCCAATCAAGCCGTCTAAAATTATTAACAATGTTTCTTAACATAAAAGATAGAGATTAGCTCTATCTTAAATTATTTTTCCAAAATTGTATAGCTATTTAATTTCTCCTGAGCCAGCATCAAACCCTTTAAAAACACCTGGATCCAAAATATTGATATCTGGGATTATCGTTATCTGAGTTGAAACTGACAAATTTTGGAATAAATTGAGGCTTTCTGTTTTCTTTTCATTAGAAGCCAAGGAGCTGAGTTGCGTTTCGGCCACAGCAACTAGCTGACCACTACGCTCCAAAAGAATTACAAACCGTGGTTCCCAAAAACTATAAGGTGATTTATTGAAGACATCAAATGAAAGATTAGTGACGCTCTCGGGGGCTTCGGCGCTTGGCTTAACAACTGTCGTTATCTTCGCATTCTTAATTTCAAAATCAATAGTTTTTTCTTGCATGGACACAAAATCAACTACTTTTTTCCAATTAATCTTTTCCAAGACTAAACGTACAGAAACACTAGTGCTTGCTGAAGGATAATTAAAATGTAATAAATATTTTGTTTGTCCAGGTAAAATATACCCTTGTTCTAATTCTGTTTTTTCTTCTCCAATCAAATAATAATATTCTAATGACTCTACCGCCCACTGGACATTAGGGTTAACAATTTCAGTGATAAAATCTACGGCACCCTTGTTCCCACGCAAAACCCTTGTTTCTCCAAGCGACAAATCTTGTGGTTTATTAGACTCAGCTAAAAGAGCTAAATTCAATTTATCTTGCGACAACCGGTTCGCCAGGGCCTGAGTGTCTCCTGTATCCTTTATATAATAACCAGAAATCAAAACCACGCCGTAAACCAAGAGAGCACCAACCAGAACCGCCAATGTTAAAATTCCTAGTTTTCTTAATAAGACACGATGAGTCACATACCAATAACTATATTTCAGTTCCTTTTCACTTAAATTGTTGTAAATGTTGTTAGGCATATTTTTGTATCAAGGGCAAAGGGATAAGTATTAAGGGAAGGAGAACCCTTATACCTTAACCCATTATACTTACCCCGAGTAAATTGCTCTTTTGTTTTCTTGTTTTTTTGTTTTACTTGCCCAGCACTTAAAGGGCACACTTTATAGTACTGGGTTGATTGATTGTTTACTTGTTTACTATACCACATTCTGTAAACTTTGCCTAAATCTTATACCCAAAAACCCTTCACTTTCTTATTTTTTCGTGCTAAAATAGACTTGTATTAAAAATATTTTTATTATGAAAAATTCTGAATCGAAAAGCAAGTCTCCAAAAGCTAAGGATCCTAACGCTTATGGCGCCGAACAAATAACTGTTTTGGAAGGCTTAGCTCCTGTTAGAAAACGACCTGGCATGTACATTGGTAATACTGCTAGCGAAGGTTTGCATCATTTACTTTGGGAAGTGGTTGACAACTCCATCGACGAAGCCATGGCCGGACACTGTAATGAAATTATCGTAAAAATTTTACCAGACAATGTTATTCAAGTTTGTGATAATGGTCGCGGCATCCCAGTTGATATGCACAAAACCACTAAGGTCTCAGCCTTGGAAACTGTTTTAACAAAACTTCATGCTGGTGGTAAATTCGGTGAAGGCGGCTATAAAGTTTCCGGTGGTTTGCATGGCGTGGGTGTTTCCGTGGTAAATGCATTATCGAGCTATCTTCGCGCTGATGTCCGTCGTGATGGCAAAAAGTACATGCAAGAATATAGTTGTGGTAACCCTTTAAAAAAAGTAAAAGAGCTCGGCAATATTGTTCGCCCTAAAAAAATAGATCCTTTAAAACCCGAAGAAGCTTACAAAACCGGCACGACTATTACCTTTCAACCAGATGCTTCTATCTTTACTGTTTTAGATTATCATTGGGATAAAGTTTTAACTCGCTTACGACAACAAGCTTATCTCACAAAAGGAATTCGTTTAATTGCCCTTGATTTACGCAATGACAAAAAACCAAAACAATATGGTTTTTATTTTGAAGGTGGCATCGCTTCTTATGTTCGCCACTTAAACCGAAGTCAAAAAATGATCCACAACAATATTTTTTACGTTGATAAAAACCTTAATGATATCAATGTCGAAATTGGCATTAAATATGTCGAAGAATATGACGAGACTTTGCTCGCCTTTACCAACAACATTATCAATCCTGAAGGCGGCATGCATGTAGCTGGTTTTAGAACCGCCCTCACTCGCACCTTGAATAGTTATGCTCGCAAAAATAATTTAATCAAAGAAAAAGAAGAAAATTTAAGTGGCGATGATGTCCGCGAAGGCTTAACTGCTGTCATTAGCATCAAAGTTCAAGATCCACAATTCGAAGGACAAACAAAAGCCAAACTTGGCAACGCTGAGGTTAAACCAGTTGTTGACGCCGTTCTTTCCGAAGCTTTAGGAATCTATTTAGAAGAACATCCAAAAGATGCTGAAAATATAATTGGGAAATCTCTCCTTGCTGCTCGTGCTCGTATGGCTTCTAAGGCTGCTCGCGATACTGTTTTACGAAAAGGCGTACTCGACAGTTTAAGTTTACCTGGCAAATTAGCTGACTGTTCTTCTCGTGAAGCAGAAAAATGCGAACTCTACATTGTTGAGGGAGACTCTGCTGGTGGTTCGGCCAAACAAGGACGCAACCGCGAATTCCAAGCCATACTTCCTTTGCGCGGAAAAATTATTAACGTTGAAAAAGCACGATTCGATAAAATGTTAGGCAATAACGAAGTTAAATCATTAATCATTGCACTTGGTACTAATTTTGCTGAACAATTTGAACTCGAAAAATTGCGTTACAATAAAATCATCATCATGACTGATGCTGATGTTGATGGTGCTCATATTAGTACTTTGCTTTTAACTTTCTTTTACCGACATTTTTTACCATTGATTCAAAACGGTCACTTATATTTAGCTCAACCACCCCTTTACCGCGTTCAAAAAGGTAAAGAAGTAAAATATTTATACAGCGAAACAGAACTTGATGATTATGCCAAAGCCAATAAACTTTCATCAATTCCAATCGTCAACGTAGAAACAGATGACTCTGTAGCAAACGAGGAAGAAGCCACAGATACAACATCAGAAGTTCAAGCTAGAGGCTTCAATGTTCAACGTTACAAAGGTTTGGGAGAAATGAACCCAGAACAACTTTGGGACACAACTATGGATCCAGCCAATCGTGTCTTGAAACAAATTAATATTGAAGATGCTGAAAAGGCTGATGAAGTTTTCGATATTTTGATGGGCTCGGACGTAGTTCCACGTAAACGCTTTATCCAAGCACATGCTAAGAATGTTAAGAATTTAGATATTTAAATTTTGGCTTATTTTAGATGAAATTAAGCAAAACTTGCCAACTGAGCATTTTTGTATTATAATTTTAGCATAAATAGGCCACAGGGCCTTTTTAAAATACAAATAGAACTAGTAACAAGTTTTAAGCGAGATAAGCGAGACAAGCCAGTCTAAGATTTGCTTACAACTTACCTTGCTTACTAGCTTATAACTTAATAAATATGAGTTTCAAAGAAATGCGCTTAATTCAGTACATTATCTCTTCTAAGGCTGAATTAAAAAAAGTTACCTGGCCAACCAGAAAAGAAACAACTAAACACACCTTGATTGTTATCGGTATTAGTTTGTTTACAGCTGCTTTTTTAGGTGTTTTGGATTTTGTCTTTTCAAAGGTATTAGGACTATTTATATAAAATAAAAATATGCCAAAACAAGTAGCGAACCGTGGACGTCGCTGGTATGTCATTCATACCTATTCTGGCTATGAAGAAAACGTAGCCGAGAATTTAAAGCAACGTATCGAATCTATGGATATGGAAGATAAAATCTATAACATTTTGATTCCTACGGAGAAAAAAATTAAGATTAAGAACGGCAAAAGAAAAGTCATCACAGAAAAGATATTTCCTGGCTATGTCTTTATTGAAATGTTAGTGACTGATGATTCTTGGTATGTTGTTCGCAACACACCAAACGTTACTGGTTTTATTGGCACAGGCACAGTCCCAACTCCAATTTCTGAAAAAGAAATGAAAGATTTACAAAAACGCATGGGCGTTGATGAACCTAAATATACTATTGATGTTACAGTTGACGCACCAGTTAAAATTGTGGATGGCCCTTTCAAAAACTTTGAAGGAAAAATTTCGGCCATTGACGAAGAACGTGGAAAAGTTAAAGTTCTTGTTTCCATGTTTGGTCGTGAGACCCCTATTGAATTAGATTATTTACAAGTTACCAAATTATAATATAACTTAAGTTGCTCAGATTTTAATCAAATAAATTTATTCGATTAGATACCCGGGCGCTTGTTAAGAAGTATGGCTAAGAAAATTAAAGTCCAGATTAAGCTCCAAATTGCTGGTGGCAAAGCTACCCCAGCTCCACCTATTGGACCTGCCCTAGGTCAACATGGTGTCGCAATTCAAGATTTCTGCAATCGTTTTAACGAAGCTACCAAAGACAAAGGTGGCGACATTGTTCCAGTAGTTATTACTGTTTACGAAGATCGCAGTTTCGACTTCATCATGAAGACAGCTCCAGCTTCTGAGCTCATCAAAAAAGCTGCTGGCATCAAAGCCGGTGCTAAAAATCCTTTAACAGAAAAAGTTGGTTCAATAACAAAAGATCAATTACGCCAAATCGCTGAAACTAAACTTCCTGACTTAAATACAACAAATATTGAACAAGCCATGAAGACTATTGCTGGAACGGCCAGACAAATGGGCGTAGAAGTAAAGTAATTCAAAATTATTATTCATAATGTTGTGGGAGTCCAGTTCGCCTTTGGCGAACAGACGTTACCACCACGGCTTATGTTTCTCCTAAGTTATTTAGGATAAACAAAGGGTCGTGTACCCTTTATTTTTATATGGCACAATCAAAAAGAATTAAAAAACAATCTGCCAAGATTGACGCTAAGAAACTCTACCCTATTGCTGAAGCTCTTACTTTAGCTCGAACTTTGGCATCAAAAAAGTTTGATGAAACAGTTGAGCTTCATTTAAAACTTGGTATTGATCCTAAAAAAGGAGACCAACAAGTTCGTAGTACTGTTGTTTTGCCACATAGTTTTGGTAAATCAAAAATCGTGGCTGCCTTTGTCACAGAAGACAAAGCTAAAGAAGCCAAAGAAGCTGGAGCTGACTTCGTTTATACAGAATCAGACATCCCAGAATTACAAAAATCAGGTAAGATCGAATTCGATATTGCGATTGCTATTCCTGGTATCATGAAAAACTTGGCTCCCCTAGCCCGCAATTTAGGTACTAAGGGTTTAATGCCATCACCAAAGAATGAAACTATTACCACTAATCTTAGTAAAACTATTGGCGAATTAAAAAAAGGTAAAATCGCTTTCAAAAACGATGATACTGCTAATATCCACCAAGCCATTGGCAAGCTTAGCCTCGAAGACAAGCAATTGATTGAAAACTTCTCTGCTTTAATGGATATCATGAAAAAGATTAAGCCAGAATCTTCAAAGGGTGTCTTTATCAAGATGGCGACTCTGTGCACAACCATGGGGCCTGGCATCAAATTGGATATTAAATAACATTTTTCCGACGTAAAAGAACTCCGACTCAATCGGGGTTCTTTTGTTAGCTTTCCCATTCGATTTGCGAGCCTGCCTGCCGGCAGGCAGATCCCAAGTCGATCGTCATTGCGAGACCGTGAAACAGGTCGAAGCAATCCCCGATATCTAAACTATCTAGCTCTGCTAATAAATGTGTTTATTAATATGCTAACGATCATTAAGATTCAGGGGATTGCTTCGGGCTGCCCAGAGCGCCCTCGCAATGACGCTACGCGCGATAAAAAAATCCCGCCGCAACATGTGTTGGGCGGGAACGTTGACTTAGGCTACGAGGACTTCGCGCAGGCCGGTGTCAGCCGGAAAAACATCCGGCCAGGGGAAGACTTCTATGTCTTGCCCGCTGTTGTAAAAGTCAGCGACGCAATAACGTCCGCCAGTGAACTGGGTCTCCAGGAAAACCGTGTGAGACTGAAGATCGCAAAACGGCAACCCATAGAATTCGCGGTACATGTTGTACAGCAAGTACTCGATCAACTGCATCGACGCTCGACCAGGCTGAGAGAGCTCGTGATCGGGTAAATATCCAAGTTGACGACCGAAAAATTGACTATCAGGCAAAACGCAATTTCTGCAACGCACCGCGTAAGTATGGTCTTCCCTACGAACCGGCTGGGCAAGCTTATCAGTAAAGTAGTCCGTGTATGAACCAGGATGGTGTAGTTCCTGACCTCTCACGAAGATTCTGCTCAGACTCAACATTGAGGGAACGATGATCACGTCCGCAAATCCCCGACGATACCCTGGAATGGCAGTCTTTCCAAGCTCGGGGAGATCCAAGCCAAAGGCTTCGCGGAAGAACTGATTCCATCTTGCGAGATGAAATCCTATGGGGACATCGAACGGATCGTCTCCACGCAAAAGACGCTCGAGATAGACAACGGGCAAAGCACCGGAACGAATCTTCGCACCAAGATCTCCCAGTAAGGCCAGAATATTTCCGACCTCATCGCCGACCGCCTGTCTCATGGTCAGCTCCTCCAAGTGGTTTCTGCACCGCCAGCTTTCCGACAGTGCCTTTTACAATAAGACAATGCACAAATTTTGTCAAGGATAGAGCTTTCCTCCTAGCTCTTTATCTGGTAAAATGAGAGAGCTGTTAATCAGTAATTAACCTTAAATATGACTCAGTTTGATGAGCTTTATCGAACCGCCATTCTTAAAATAATGAATGAGGGTTTTGATGAGTACAATGAACGCACTGGACATTACACCAAAATTATTCCTGGTCTGACTTTTGAATTAGATAAAGGCTTTCCATTATTAACTTTAAGAAAAATTCCCATTAAACTTTTTATTGCCGAACAAATTTGGTACATCATGGGTAGCAATAATCCAGATGATTTTGTAAATAAATTCACCAAAATTTGGGAGGATTTTACCGAGGAAGATGGCACCATTCCAGCGGCCTATGGTTATAGATGGCGCCATGCTTTTGGTCGCGACCAACTTGGCTTATTGATTCAACATTTACAAGGCGCACCAGGCTCACGCCACGGCGTTGTCATTACTTGGGATCCACGCGAAGATGGACTTGGTAATCCCGAAGCCAAAAAGAATGTCCCCTGCCCTTTTACGTGGACAGCAAACATTATCGCCAACAAATTGCATATCCATAGCGTAGTCCGATCAAATGACATGATGCTGGGTTGCCCACACGATGTGGCTGGCTTTTATCTACTACTCTGCATCCTCGCCGCCAAACTAGGTGTTAAACCAGGCAAACTCACACACACAATTTCTAATGCGCACATTTACGATATTCATTATAAACAAGCCTGGGAATTAGTTGAAAGAACCAATGATCATCCACCAGTCCATTTTGAAGCGCAAGAAAATTTTTATGATCGCGCTGAAAAAGGAGACGAATCACTCGTTCCAGAAATCGCTAAATTATTAGAAAGCAACTACAAACCACTAGGACCAATTAGTGGCTTAAAAATCGTTTTATAAATTCAAACAAAACTATGAAAGTAACCCTCATGATGGTCATGACCGCCGACGGCTTCATTGCCAAAAATGCCAACCAAACATCAACTGATTGGACTTCTTCGGCTGATAAAGAAATATTTATTAGACGCACCAAAGAAGCTGGCGTGATTATTATGGGTTTGACGACATACAAAACAATAAATAAACCATTACCCGGCCGACTCAATGTTATTTTGACTCGAGAACCAGCCCTCGAAACCAGTATTCCCAATCAACTTGAATATACCAACGCTCAACCTGTAGAATTATTGAAACTACTTGAGGACAGAGGTTACAAAGAAGTTATCTTGGGTGGCGGCTCGACAATCAATTCCCTATTCTTAAACGCCGGCTTAGTCGACGAAATGCAAATTACAATCGAACCCTTACTTTTCGGCGGCGGATTAACTCTTTTTAATAATTTGGACTTAAATCAAAAACTAAAACTGCTCGAGATTAAGGATTTAGGTCAAAATGTCGTCAACTTACGCTATCAAGTTATAAAGTAAACAAATAATTTATGATTCTGACAAAAAAAGAATTACAAAACTTAATGACCTCGGGTGCGTTAGCTTTTACCCCCGAGCTTGATGAATATCAATTACAACCAAATTCCATTGACTTGCGCGTGGGTTGGAGTTTTTACATTCCTGACACCTGGAAATTTGATGAACGCGGGCGCACGGCTGTAATTGCTGATTATTTAAATTATCAAAATGTCGAAGAATATTTTAAATTGATCAAACTAAAACCAGGACAATTTTTTGAAATTTTACCCAAAGAAACAATCATAATTTCCACTCTTGAAAAAATAACTTTAAATTCTGGCCGACTGGCAGGAAATTTATTTCCACGCAGTTCTGCGTTACGACGCGGCCTCCAAATAAACACCGGTGTGGTTGATTGTCGCTATTCTGGCCAGCTAACAATCCCTGTTGTTAATAACAGCAACCACATTATCAAAATTTATCCAGGCGAAAGAATTTGCCAACTCCAGCTTTTCGAATTAGCCAGTGAGTTAACTGTCGAAGAAGCTAAAGCACACGGCAAACAATCAGCTAAATACGAAGGCTCAACTCCATATGGATTAGAAGCCAAAGTCGACGCTAACGAAGAGGTTGATTTGATCAAAGCTGGAAAAATTGACGAGCTAAAAACTCAATTCAAATTAAAACTTTAATATGGATCAGCAAATAACTTATCCCTATTTACCAGAAGATCGTGAAATCCTTTATGTTCCAGCTGATAATCAATTTATGGCTGAAGCAAAACGCATGCAAGCTAATTCAACCGATGCCAAAAACCCCATCGGCATTGTCTTAGTCAAGAACGGGCAAATTTTAGCTCGAGCATCGAACATGTCTAAACTTACAGCTCCAAAGCTGCTTAAATTACACCGCAAATATTGCGTCCGCCGATTATTGAAAGTTCCCAGTGGCCATGGATATTGGCTCTGTCCTGGTTGCGCAACCTCCAAGCAACATTCAGAATCACGTTTAATGGCTGAAGCGAAAAAAAATAAAATCGAAACAGCGGACGCAGATGTTTATATGTACGGACATTGGTGGTGCTGTGAACCTTGTTGGAACTCAATGATTAAAGCGAAAATAAAAAATGTTTACTTGGTCGACAAGGCCTGGGAACTGTTCAAAAGATAAACTTATGAAAAAATTAGTTATTGGTTTTGTAGGCGAAATGGCGAGCGGCAAAGGAACTGCCTGCGATTATTTAATAGAAAAACATCAGGCTGGCTATTATCGGTTTTCAACTATTATGCGCGATGTTTTAGACAGAATCCATGTTCCACAAACACGCGTCAACATGCAAATACTTTCTCGAGACTTACGCCAACTTTTTGGTGAAGATCTTTTCGCCAAAATAATGACTGAAGATGTTAAAAATGATAAAAATGAAATCGTGTGCGTTGACGGTATACGTCGAGTAGCTGACATCAAGTACTTAGCTACGCTCCCAAACTTTCATTTAATCCATATTTACGCTGATGAAAAGACTCGCTACAAACGCATCACAGAAAGAAGCGAAAACTCCGATGATAAAAATAAAACTTTCGAGCAATTTTTGAAGGATCAACAAGGAGAAACTGAACTTACTATTCCTCAAGTAGTCGCTGAAGCAACAATCCGAATAGAAAACAATGGATCCAAAGAAGACCTGACAATAAAAATTGAAGAACTGCTGAATAAATTGCGTGCCTAAGTTATGCCATCAATTCAAGTTGCTAATATTACACCAGATTTACTGAGAGTTAACCTCCCCTCCCTATCCTTTTTAGGCTTTATAAATATCAGTACCACTTTCTCGTTACAAAAATTCTGGCGCCAAGAAAGAAATGAATGTTATTTTCAAAACGATTTTTCGGATCGACGTCGTTATTTTGAACTGACAGACATGCTTTTGCGACTTCGTACTGAATTAAAATTACCCGGATTGACTCCCCTCGCCCAACTAATGCAATTTGAGTTCATTGTCGATACCGATTACTGGCCAACTTTTATCAACAAAATGGCTCAAAACGATTTACTAGAGCTCAGAAACATTGCGACTGAACTCAGCACTGTGAGTCAGACTCAAATCCAAGAACCTTTCATCCAATCCAATACGAACAGCGGCATTGTCACCGAAGGAGTGACCGTTGACATAAAACTAATAGACCTTGATAAATCTATTGAAAATAAGCTAATATTCTATTACCTGTTTCAGGCGAACCTCGAATCAGTAGAGAGAATTGCCGAAAAGATTGACCTCATGACCATGGAGCAAAAAGAAATGTTTATCGAACAAATTTTTCAGAAATCACCTCTCCAAAAATTACCCAAAATAATTTATACTCAACCTTTCTGTACACTGAAACTTAATGCCTCGCTCTCAGAACTCCTACCCCTAATTTCAAGCAACAAAATAAAATTAATAATTCAGAAACCAAAGTTACAATCATTGAATAATTTAGATGAAGAAATAAGTAACTCACCCCACTACAATCAAGTCTTAACTGTTTTATCAGAGATAAAAACCTTCTGCGACCAAAATCAAAATAATTACGTCTTACCGCTCGGTTTGCGTCAAACCGTCTTACTGGCACTTGATCTTCAAGGCTTAGCTGAATTAAACAAACTTGGTGGCACTCTTAAAGAAAAAATATTTCATTTAATAAACCAGGAGGCCCCTTTTACCAAGGGTTTTATCAATAATTAATATGGAAAACTTCGCTGGTAAATTTATTGTCATCGATGGGACTGACGGGTCTGGAAAAACAACTCAGTTTAATTTTTTAATTGAAACTTTAAAAAATCGTGGCTTTGCAGTTGAAATTGCTGACTTCCCTCAATACAATACCAAGTCTGCCGGTTTAGTTGAAGAATATTTAAGCGGAAAATATGGCTCCGCTGATGAAGTCAAACCAAAAATTTCTTCCATATTTTATGCTTGCGATCGTTACGATGCAAGCTTCAAGATTAGAAAATGGTTACAGGAAGGCAAAATAGTTGTCAGCAACCGTTATGTTTCGGCCAATATGGGACATCAAGGCGCCAAGATTGCTGATCCAGCCAAACGCAAAGAATTTTTCGATTGGCTCTATGATCTTGAATACAATTTATTTGGTATACCACAACCGGATTTGAATATTATTCTGCATGTGGAATCAAAAATCGCACAACAGTTAGCCCAACAAAGACAACGAGAAGATTGGGTTGGTAAAACAAAAGATATTCACGAAGAAAATCTTAATCACCTGCTCCACGCTGAACAAACATATTTGGAAATAGCCAAATATCCAAACTTTAAATTAATTGAGTGCACACGAGACGGACAAATTATGTCACGCGAAGAAATTCAGACATCTGTATGGCAAGAAGTTGAAAGATTAATTCGACCACCGCAAGTTGAAAGCACCACAACAACAAACAAAGACGGTTGGATAGAAGTTATTTGCGGTTGCATGTTCTCTGGTAAAAGTACTGAAGCTGCTAAAAGAATCACCAAAGAATTAATTTCTAAAAACCGCGAAATCTTAATTTTCGTGCCGCAGGAATCGAGTCGCGAAATTACTTTGTCCGATTCCAGCACCAGCATTAATACTTCTGGCAAATTAGTCAGTCGCAATGGCAAAATCTTCTCAGCAATTGAATTTCCTAAAGATCAACCCAGCATCATACTCCAGCATATCGAAAGTCAAAATAGACCAATCACAACAGTGGTAATTGAAGAAGCACATTTTTGCCACTTCTCTTTAGTCCAAGTTTGCAAACGTTTAGCTGAAGATTATAAACTCCGCGTCATCGTTGTTGGACTAGATCAAACTTTTGACGACGAGGGGTTCGGGCCAATGCCTGCTTTAATGGTCGAAGCTGAGTTTGTCACCAAAGAATTAGCTGTTTGTGTCAAATGCGGTAGTCAAACAGCCAATAAAAGTTGGTTAGATAGAAATGAGAGAGAGCAACTAGAAGGTAAAATACTCGTTGGGGATAGTCAGTATATTGCTCTCTGCCGACATTGTAAGAATAAGTTTAAGAAACAAACATAAAATTAATAGCTAAGGAGGTGCTGTATTTTCGCCTCAAATAATGATAAAATATAACTGCTGTTGCATCAACTGGTAAAGAACACTGTGTGGACATCATTTCGCATATCATACCAATCTAGGGGTATTATACGAAGTGTTTTCGCATAATAACCAGTTGCACAAAATTGCTCCTTACAGTCGCAACTCTGCACTTCGTTTGCCTCGCTGCGCTCTCGCTAGCGCTCGGGTCGTGCAACTGAAGTATATCTGATTCGTGGCTCGGCTCGCCACTCATCCAAATCCCGCTATCGCGGAACTTCAGATATACTCCATGCGTTAAACGAAATTTTGTTCAAAAATATTTTTTCATTTTATATTTGAGCCCTTTTGAAATTTTTTTTGGAAAAGAAAAAAGGCTCCGCTCACTATTTCTAGTGGGGAGCCATAATGGTTAGAGAACGTAGACAGTCACATTTTGCGCGAGACGGCTTCGACACCGCTCACGATCTCGCCGGTGGAGCGATTCATTACGAAGCTTCCAGCCGATGAGCCAACCTTGATCATGGCGAGCCACTGGTCGTAGGTCGCCGTCGCATACGGTCCGGCCGACGCCTTGTTGTCGGCGAGCCAGCGAGCGAGTGCTTCCGGCGACTTCATCACGGGCGAGATTGGCGTCCCTTCCGTGACAGATTCGTACATCTGGTAATGCGTGCGTTCCGATTCCGGCCACTGCGGCATGACGTCGCATCCATAGTTCGGCGGGTCGTTGTCGAGCCAGCCGTCACGGAGCCCCTCCTCAATCTCTTCCTTGTTATAGGGAAAGTGTTCGTGCATGGGGATGTTGTGACCTTTCTCGTCCTTTGGATGTTCCCAGTTTTCAGGAACTCTGCGAATTTCTCGACTCATGACTTTATCCTCCTTATTTTGGTTTGAATGTGCAATTAGACGCTAAAATTAGCGTTCAAAGTAGTATAGCAAAAAACGACTTGCCTGTCAAGCCCACGACCAAAAAAATTTCAAAAGGGCTCTTTTAATAAGGAATATATTTTTGAACAAAACATCGTTTAACACGGCACATGCGGTTCAGAAATTTCTCATTTTTTAGACTTTTCCATTAAGGTGTGAGAAATTTCCTCTCCCAAATTACGCTAACGATATGGCAAGTTTAGTGATATAATAGAGATAGTGATAATTAACAAAATAATCAATAAAACCACGGCGCAACTTCGCATGTGCCGATACGTTATTCGCCATAATAAAAAGCCGATTTCTTAATGATTTTGGCGATTTATTTGGTGCGGTCGAAATAACTTGATAATTTAATTTACAAATTATTAATTAAAAAAATATGACAGAAAAATTTAAAGGCGAAATGCCGCCACAAGAGAATCGTGAAAAAAATGAAGGTAGAGAATCTAGAGAAATTACTGAACAAGTAATTTTACAACAATTAACCAATGGGGAAAGGTGGCCACAAAAAGTTGGTAAACCTTCAAAAGGTTACTGGGATGATAGGCTTGATTTACGTACTAATTACCCCACCATACCTAGTTCTAGAGTATTATCTAATAAAGAAAATAAATATTTCGTGCGAACCGTTGCGGAAGCGACAAGCTCCTGTCCGTCTGGTCCATGTGGTTGTGAAACCAGAATTAGAACCGGCGTTGCTCAACCGCCGAGTTTGGTTGGAAAACATGTCCACTGTCAAATTCGAGGTTGGGAAGGATACAATCCTGCTTTTGTCATACAGGAAAAGTTGGAGAGTGAAGGTGAATATACTGTTTGGAATCCTTATAGACCATACAAAGAGGAGGAGGAAGGCAAAAGGATAAAACTAGTGGAAATCAAACTCAAACCAGCACAAAATGAAAAAGGTGAAGAAGTAAGCTATCTCTTCCCAACCATTACAAAAGTATATGAAGATGGTACAGAAGAGGTCGTAGAACAGGTTATTGGTGAGGGGGTAACCGAACATACATATGGTAGTTGGAATTTGCCGGTTCCAGTTGAATATGACAGAGAAACACTGCTCAAAAAAAATAAAGAAAACGAATTAAGTTAATCTGCTCCAAAATCATTAAGAAATCGGCTTTTTATTACAGCGTATAACAGCGTGTATCTGGCTACGGAAATTGGCGTTAATTAAATCCATATGGAGTGCCAATTTCCCTCCGCCCAAATTTTCATCCCTTAATCCGATGAAGGCTTAGGTGGAGATACTTAAACCTAGCATTACCTGAAAACAAAATTTATCCTGCTAAGTCGGGATGAAAACTTCAGATACACGCGAACGTTATTCGCAATAATAAAAAGCCTCTTTTATTGATTTAATAATAATTTTGGCAATTTATTGTGGCGGCGGTCGATATAACTTGATATAATTTATTCACATTATTATTAAGCATAAATACTATGCCAGAAAGAATGGAAGGTGTCGTGCCGCCACAAGAGCACGAAAAACAGGAAAAAAGACACGGAAAAGTATGGGGGGATTTAGCCACTGCATTTGGTGGTTATTCACAAGTTCCAGATCGCGTCGTCGGAATGGCTATCGCAGGCCAAATTAATAACAACGGTCTAGAATTTGGACCAAAGCAACTAGACGAGGTAGTCGATCAAATCTGTGAACGTTGGGAAGATCAAGACCCAAATGCAGATGAAATTCGTGCGGAAATAGTTAAAGGCATGAAAGAAGCATCAGAGGGTTGGAAAGAGGATAAAGCTAATGCAATTTGGCCTGTCCTTGAAGCAATCGAAGGAAAATAAATTGCCAAAATTATTGAAGAATAAGGAATCGGCTTTTTATTACAGCGTATAACCGTAAAGGCTAAAGCCACATTTCTACGAAACGTCGGATATCGCGATACGTTAAGTGTAATTGTGCTGATTTCTTTTTCTATTAAACTAAGCATTAACCTAATATAGTATGAATCAAAAAAAGGCTCTCGCTGTTGTGTCTGTGATGGTAGTTGTCCTAGCAATCGCGATAATCGGTTTTTTATTCGCTAAGAATAGTTCAACTCCCACTGGTTCCCCAACTGAAGTTTTAGACGTAACGCAAGAATTTCCGATTACTCGCGATTTCAAATTTGACTACGATCTGAATGTTTTTGAGAAAGAAAACTATGCTTGCCAGATTCCGGTCTCCGAGAAAACCTATGTCACAGACTCAAACGCTGTCCGCCTTAAACATTCTTTTGCTTTTCCATGGGCAGATGGACGTGGAGATAAGCACACTGAACTCACGGACATGTCCGTAGGCTTTTGTCTTGTAGAAGGAAATTACAAAAAACTCTCATCATATTACTACGGCACACCAACCACCATCACAGTCAACGGCCGACCGGCACAAAAGATTGAAATGGGCGCTGAAGGTACTGGTGCGAATCAATATTATATATGGATGAGCGATGAGACAACACTCGTCGTTAGCCATGGCTACGTTACGCCTTTTTTAGACGCAGCATTGTCGGAAGATTCACGATATATTCCAATGGAACAGCAAAAACAAGTGTTCGAGGACATCTTGATAAGCCTTACATTCAAGTAGAGAAATCAGCACAACTACACATAACAGCCGACATGAGGCTCGTTGCTTCGCACTCGCCCAAATTGGCAAAGCCAACTTCTCATATCGGCGAGACGTTGTACGAAAAATCAAAATTTTATTCTTAATCAATTTAGTATGGGAAAGCAACCTTCGTGGCCAATTAAAATTGCTGCCTTTCTACTATTAGTAGGTGGCTTATTGGGCATATTTGCCGCCGTTTCAAGGCTTGTGGTTTCTTTAAGCAACCCCAATGCCACAGCAGACCTGCGTGGCGCTGTTAATCAATTCTCTCAAATTATCGCTATTGGCTGGAATGGACTAAGTATTTTAGCTGGTTGGTATTTAATAAAATTAAAACGCTGGGCATATATTCTTAGTCTGGTTTTAACTTCACTTGCTTTAGCAATGCATTTACTGGCGCTCACGCAAGTTGGCGCAACACGATACTTTAGCTTTTTATTATCGATAGCAATTTTAATTGTGTTGATTATTAGCAGAAAAGAATTCAGGAAACAATAAAATTTTGATTCATCGTACAACAGCACGCTGTGCTCTCGCTAGCGCTCGGGTCGTGCAACTGAAGTATATCTGATTCGTGGCTCGGCTCGCCACTCATCCAAATCCCGCTATCGCGGAACTTCAGATATACTCCATGCGCTATACGCAATTCAAAAAATATTTTTCTATCTAACAATTTTAAACAACGAACATATGGCTTCTCACGAAACTCATACAGGAAACTCACATAGAGAGTCTGGAGTAGATACCCCTACAAATAGATTCGATAAATTAACGAAGGATTTCTTTGAAAGATACGAAATGACTCCTGAACGCAGAGAAAAAATAAAGGGTATGTTTGAACACATAGCTGGCTTTCTTGATTCTCCAAGCCAGGTAACTCCTGAACTTATCTCTGCTGACAGTGAAGATTTTAAACAGTATAAAGCAGAACAAGAGGCCATTTTACAAAAATTACAAAGGAAAGATATTACTGCAAAATTGGAACCATTCTCTATCTCAAGCTTTCTTGCTGTAGCGAATCATCCCGTATTTGGTATTGAGGGAAAGGATCGATTTTTGGACGCATGGGTTGGCCGCATATACCCTCCAAAGGATGGAGGTGTTGGATTTACTTTCAATTTGGATGACTGCGGTCAGCAAGGAGAGATTTACGATCAGTTTCAGTTGAGAGATTTAGAACGGAAAGTTACGGGTCATTTAGAAAAACGCTTGGCGTCAATTCTCGAGACTAAAAGATCCTACGGGGGTGCGTGGAATCAAGCATATAATTGCCAAAATGGTCAAATGTATCATGCTGCTAACCATATAGGACTTGCTTTGTTATTCGCCACGCAGAAGGAACGACCTGAACATGTATTGGACGCTTCACTGGCCATTGTAGACCTCATTACAACAGGGCCATTTCCACCGATTCAAACTTTTCCTAATGATGTCAAAAGTGGAGATAACCGCTATTATGCATTCACGAAATGATCGAATGGGGATGAAAAATATTTTTTGAACAGCGTATAACACTGGCTATACGGTTTCGCTTCGCTCCACCCCTATTTGCTTCGCAAACATCGCATAGCCAGAAACGTTGGGTGAAATGCATGTTTTACTTTTGGGCTATTGCCCAGCTCTAAAAAAGAATTTGAATTTTGTTTTTCTTTTTTATAGAGAGGAATATAATGTGTTTTCTCCGCTACGCTACGAAAACAATTTATAAAAATTATCTTTTAGAATACAATATTATCAACTAACCAAAATACTATGAAACTAGGAATTATCATCAGCCAAATAAATCCAGAAACAAACTGGAATGCTTTGCGTTTAGCAAATTTTGCTCTCAAGCAAGGCGACGAAGTTAAAATTTTTCTCATTGGAGAAGGTGTAGAGTATGAAACGGGCAGTTCGGGAAAGTTCAATCTCCAAGAACAAATAGCAGAACTTTTAAAATCTGAAAATGCTAAAATTTTGGCATGTGGCACTTGTTTAAAATCGAGAAATCAAGAAGCTACCAAGACCTGTCCGATGAGCACGATGAAAGACCTATATGCGCTTGTTCAGGAAAGCGATAAAATTTTAACTTTTTAACAAAATAATCTTATGATGAATTATGGATTTATGCCATATGGTGGCCTCGGTTGGATATTTATGCTTATTTTTGGATGTCTCATAGTCTGGGCAATTATCGCTTTGGTAAAAGGCGGTTTCAGGAATGGCCATATGTGCGGACATGATCATGGTGATGACATGCACGGAAAAGATAAGTCTCCACTTGAAATTCTGAAAGAACGCTACGCAAAAGGCGACATCGACAAAAAAGAGTTTGAAGAGAAAAAGAAAGATTTAGAATAAGGTGTTTTCTCCCTGCCGGCAGGCAGGCGCTCCGCTATGAAAACGATTTATTTATAAAACAAACCATGCTTAAATAATATTATCAACTAAACCAACGCTAATGACTCTTACAATCCTATTCTTCCTAATCTACATAGCGGTCGTTATAATTATTGGCATTGTATCTTCCCATAAAGAAACTGAAGAAGATTTTATGATTGCCGATCGGAAAGTTTCCGGAGTACAGGTTGCCGCAACTATGAGCGCAGGCTTTTTTGACGGAGCAACATTATCCATTTATCTGGCATATATTTATCTCTATGGAATGTCAGCCACGTGGCTGTTTGTTGGACTCGCAATCGGATTTATTTTACTTCGCAAATATTACGCACACATCATTAAACGTAAAGCCGACGAAGCGCGAGCATACACAATGCCAGAATATTTTTTCAAAATATTTGGAAAACGTAACGGACTTATGTTTTCCTTTTTGCTGGTGCTTCAATATTTTTTGTTAATGGCGGTCAATTTTATTATCGCGGGAAAAGTGCTATCCCTGATTTTTCCACTACCCTATTATATTTCAGTGATCATCGGGGGTGCCGTCATCCTTACTTATTTGCTGTTAGCGGGGTTCAAAGCCGTAATTAAAACTGATTTTTTCCAGTTGATCATAATGTTTGTAATGACTTTAACTGTAGCTATTTTCTTGTTTGGTAAAACTTCAATCCCAATGTCTGAATTTAATCCGATTACGCTTGGATTTGGCAATTTGATCGGATTTTTATTGTTGGGAAGTATAGGAATTTTAGTCGCGCCTGATTTATGGCAACGTATTTTTGCCACCAAAGATGAAAAAAATCTCAAGCGCGGTCTTGGATATTCAGCAATAATTTTGCCACTTTTGGCCATTATTATCAGTATCGTAGGTTTAGCCACAAAACAATTTTTCCCTAGTATTTTACCAGAAGATGCTCTAATAACTGGCTTCTCAAAATTATTGCCGTTTGGATTAAAAGAATTCGGTATGGTGCTTCTCTACGCTGTTGCGCTTTCATCTTCAGACACCGTTACTTTCATGATTTCTTCTATTTTCACACGCGATTTTAAAAACTACACAAAAAAATACAGCGAAGAATCAATGAAAAAATTGACAAGGTTTTTTATGTTACTTTTTGTGGTCATAACAGTAATTATTGCGATTTCTTATCAAAATATTATTGCTCTCGGTTTATCAATGGGTAGTTTATCTTTAGCGTTATTTCCATCTATCCTTGGGTCATTTTATTGGAAACTTAACGAACGAGCAGTATTTTGGAGTTTATTTCTATCTTTTGTGAGTGTGATAATAATTTTTATTGCCGACAAAGTTACTCCTGAAAATGCAGCAATTTCTTTGCCGATATCTCTAATAGCCCTGTTTGTTTTGCAAAAAATATTTAATCGGAAACAATTAATCGTCGCACCAACACAATAAGGTGTTTTGGGCTTCGGGCATTCACCCCTTTAATTCCCCTCTGCCCATCGCCCCAAACGAAAAAACAAAATCGGATTCTTTTTAAGAGTAATTTCTTTCAGAAATTAGAGGAAAACATGTACATCATATAACACTGCGTATGCATACGTAGAAACGTTATATGAAACACAAAAACCTTAAACATTTTAACACCAATACACATTTCATTATTCCAATTATTAAAACAACCTCATCCCGCAGCGCAGCGGGATTTTTTGTATAAGCATAGCTTTATGACATTCTCAAAACCTCTACTTTCTTTGCGCGAATACTGCGCGAACCATGTTTTGTGCTCCACTATTAAAACCAACAAAAGACGTAAACAAACTATACAAATAGAGTAGTTTTACTTCCTTTTTTCGTCAAATAATGCTAAAATAAAACCAGAATAATCATTATATTATAAAACTTGAAATCATAATCGGGCTGGGATTTAACCATTATAAACGTGAAATTACACCACTAAATAGCAGTTTTTCACGATTATATTATCAAAAAGGTTAAAAAAATAGAAATCAAAATATCTTGCGCGAATACTGCGCGAATCTTGCGCGAACCAAAACTTTATGCTATAATACTAGTATAAAAACTCATAAGCAACTATGTTTAACCCAAAATACAAACACAGCAATAAAATCTTGCGCGACCTTACGGCCATTGCCGAAGCTAAAGGTATTATTGATCGTGCAAAAATATTACCACAACAAGAAGTAAAATTACGTCGACAAGCCATTATCCGCATGACACACCACTCTACCGAAATAGAGGGCAACCAACTCAACCTCGGTCAAGTAGAAGCTCTTTTTGCTAATAAAAAAATCGACGCACCAGATAGAGATATTTATGAAGTAAAAAATTATCTCAATGCCTTAAAATTCATTGAAAAAACTGTCGCCGAAAAAAAACCAATAACTGAAAAAATAATTTTAAAAATTCATAAATTAGTCGCTAATAAAACCTTAGCAGTACAATATTGCGGACATTACCGACCAGGACCGATTTATGTTGTGCGTCGACGTTTTGGTATGCCACAAGAAACTTTATATACTGGTCCAGAAGCCAAACGTGTACCCCAGCTTATCAATGAATTTATCACCTGGCTCAAAGAAAGCGAAGAAAAAGAAATAAGCCCAGTACTTGTGGCTGCTATCGCTCACATGGAGATTGCAGCAATCCACCCATTTAACGATGGAAATGGTCGCACAGCTCGCGCTTTAGCCACCTTAATACTTTACCAACGCGGATATGATTTTCGTCGATTGTTTGCGTTAGAAGATTTTTATAATACTGACCGACCTTCATATTACAAAGCTATCAATTTAGGTAAAACATACGATGAACGACGCACCGACATTACTTCTTGGTTGGAATACTTTGTTAAAGGATTCAAAAAAGAAATTGATGAAGTAAAAAATAAAATCTTGCCACTAAGCACTCGTAAAATTGATGAAAAAATAAAATCACAAATTTATCTTACTCCAGAACAATTAAAAATTATTGACTTCTTGGATCAAGTTGGCAGAATCGCTGTAAAAGATGTCGAAGATGTTTTATCTTGCCCTCGCCGATCAGCGCAATTGCAATTACAAAAATTAAAGAAAATTAAAATCATTAAAGCAACAGGTAAAGGTAAAAACACCGCCTATCTTGCCAATTGAACGAATAACGCTTAATTTATGAAACTCGAAACCATAATCGGCCTAGAATTCCACGTCCAACTCAAAACCAAAACTAAAATGTTTTGTGCTTGTTCTAATGAAATAGAAGCCAAAGATCCGAATGTGAACATCTGCCCTATCTGCTTGGGTCACCCTGGAATTTTACCAACTATCAACGAAGAAGCTGTGCACATGGGCATGAAAGCTGCTTTAGCTTTGAATTGCACCATTGCTAATTTTACTAAATTTGACCGCAAAAATTATTTTTATCCTGATTTGCCCAAAGGTTATCAAATTTCTCAGTACGATAAACCTCTAGCCTTAGACGGATCATTGGTCATAAACTGGGAAACCCGCGACGGTTTGGCTGGGTCATTAACCGATGAAAATCAATTAAAACGCATTGGCATTGTTCGCTTACATTTAGAGGAAGATGCTGCCAAATCAACACATATCAATGATGGAACTTTAATTGATTACAACCGTGGTGGTGCGCCACTTATTGAAATCGTGACACATCCGCATCTCTCTAGTCCGCAAGAAGCTAAAACTTTTGGTCAGGAAATACAACTGATCATGCGCCATTTAAATATTTCTGATGCAGACATGGAAAAAGGCCAATTACGTTGCGATGGCAACATCTCTTTGCGACCAGTTGGTGACAAAAAGCTTTATCCAAAAACTGAATTGAAAAATATCAATTCCTTTAGAGCGTTAGAACGTGCTCTCGCTTACGAAATCGAACGACAGACACTACTTTGGCATGCCGGAACGCCACCAACAAAAGAAGAAACCCGCGGTTGGGACGAAGCTACGCAAACAACTATCAGCCAACGCGTCAAAGAAGGTGAAAGTGATTATCGCTATTTCCCAGAACCAGATTTACCACCAATTATTATCACTGAAGATGAAATTCAAGCTCTCAAAATTGAAATACCAGAATTACCACAAGATAAACGACGACGTTTTGTAGATATGTACGACTTCACCGGCGAAGAAGCCAAGATTTTGGCTGACTCAAAACAATTGGCTAATTTCACCGAGAAAGTTATATCAGAATTAAAATCCTGGCTCGAAGATCTCGACACCATAAGCGGTAACAAGGAAGAAATTTGGGAAACAAATAAACATAAGTTGATCAAATTGGTGTCAAATTGGCTGATTAACAAATATTTACCTGCTTTGTCAGAACAAAATATTTCTTTCAAATCTAGCAAAATAACTGCTGAAAACTTTGCTGAATTTATTTGTCTTGTTTATGAAAGCAAAGTAAATAGTTCAGCGGCTCAGGCTATTCTTAAAAGAATGATTGAGACTGGTGGGGACCCTTCGCATTTAATTGAGGATATGGATTTAGTGCAAATGAGTGGCTCGGATGAACTCGGAATCATTATCGAAAAAACTTTGGCTCAATTCCCTGATCAAGTGGCCGAATATAAATCTGGGAAAACTGTGGTCATCAAATACTTCTTGGGTTTAATAATGCGCGAAACAAATGGTAAGGCTGATCCGCAGGAAACAGAAAAACTTTTGCAAGAATATTTAGCGCAATAATTAAATTCGTCGTACGTGCAGGTCGCGACCTGCACGTACAGATATATACGTATCCCGTACGTGTCAGTCGCGACTGACACGTACCAACGCAAACAAAGACAAGACCCCCGACTCATGTGAGCGGGGGTCTTAGATCGATGTAGCGCGAGGCGCTACTGGTAGTAGCAGAAGCCATCGTACGAACAGTAGGTACCGCGGGGACAGTCGGTGTCATGCTGACACCCGCCGTCGTACTCCTGCTCGTACACGTAGCAGTAGCCGTCGTACCCGCAATACTCGTTCTGGTAGCAGTCGGTGTCGTGCTGACACCCGCTGTCCATGTAGCAGTCGGTGGCCGGGTAGTACTCCTCGTGGCAGTAGCCATCGCTACCGCACGTGAAGCCCGACCCACAGTCCGGGGTGCACAGGGTTATGTCGCAGCCCGAGAGGAACAGGACCAGGACCAGGACGAACAGGACGTTGATTGCGCGATTCATGATCGCCTCCATAGTTGGTTGACTCTTTCACTTTCGAACTTTATATTATAGCACATTATTAAAAATAATGCAAGGGGTAACAAAGAAATTTGTCTAAATTTAGACAAATTTCCTTATAAGATCCTGGGCTTCTTTGGCTGAATTTACCCAATTAATTGTTTTGTCACGTTTCAACCAAGTTATCTGTCTTTTGGCATAACGACGAGTGTCCCGTTTAATTAATTCCACTGCATCCGACGAACTTAGCTTACCTGTTAGGTATTGAACGACTTGTCGATAGCCTATTCCAGTCATTGATTGAAGCTTCTCTGAAAAACCTTGTTTCATCAACCCTTCAACTTCTTTAACCAGTCCTTCTTCAATCATTTCATCAACTCGTTTGTTTATCTTTTCATAAAGCTTTTCACGGTCAAAGTTTATGCCGATTTGAAATGCCTCATATAACGGACGACCGACCTGTCGTTCGAGAGGCTTCTTAGTTTGTAGACATATTTCCGCTGCACGAATCACTCTGCGAGGATTCTGAATATCTATTTTTGATTCAATGTCAGGATCAATTTCTTTTATCTTTTTAACTAGTGATTCAATTCCCTTCTCTTTCAACTCTTTCTCTAATTTATCGCGTAACTCGTCATTCTTTCCGACTGGTAATTTAAAATTATTGACCAACGCTTGGGTGTAGAATCCAGTCCCACCAACAATAACAGGTAAACGTTTATCTTCCTTAATGATCATTTTAACTTGCTTCACCCAATCATCAACTGTAAACTCTTGATCAGGCAAAACAACATCAATCATTTTCTCTTCCACGCCCTGAACAATATATGTGTTCGCAACCCACTTTCCTTTGTCTTTGTTAGTGCCAATGTCCATTCCCTTGTAAATCATCCGTGAGTCAGCGGAAATTAAAAAACCGTTAAACTCTTTAGCTAGTTTAATGGCGATGGCTGACTTCCCGCTTGCCGTGGGTCCTTGAATGATAATAATTTTAGGTTTCATAATGGACTTTGAATTCCACGAATCATATTTGACGAAACATTTGTATATAGTTGCGTTGTCCTTATATTAGCATGTCCCAATAAGATTTGTACATAACGAATATCTGTTCCATTTTCTAGCAAATGAGTAGCGAAACTGTGTCTTAGACTGTGGAAGGTCGCCGTCTTTGTTACTTTTGCTTTTGCCAAGCCATGCTCAAATATCTTCTGAGCTGTTCTTGTGGTCAATTTACCTCCCCTTTCACTTTCAAAAACAAAATTGTTTCCGTTCTTACCTGCAATTAGTTTCTGAAGCTCTTCCAATAATTTTTCTGGCAGTAGTGTTTGTCTATCTTTTTTACCTTTTGCCTCGCGGAGAGTAATAAGACCACGAGAAAAATCAATATCTTGCACTTTTAGATTAATCCCCTCACTCACTCTCAGTCCCGCGCCATAACTCAAGGCTAAAAGAAGTTTATGTTTTGGGTTAGTCGTATTATTTAAAATCAGTTGAATCTCTTCCCGAGCCAAGACTACCGGTAACTTTTTAGAACGCTTAGCGTATTTAAAATTAATCTCGCGAACATACAATTCCCTAAAATAAAACTTGATAGCATTTAAATGGACATTAATTGTTTGAGAGCAAGCTCCACGTCGCTGTTTCTCTAATAAATACAGTTCAATATCCTGATCCCCTATCTGCTCCGGCAATAAATTTATTGATGCTGAAAATTCTTTTAAGCAAGCCAAATAGCTTTTAATTGTTTTTGTACTGTAATTACGCAATTTTAGCCGATTCTCTATAACCTCTAAATTGTTTAACATAACTGGTTTTTGTGCTAAGATATTATTGATGTTATTTAATGCTAAAATCGTAACATCATTTCGCATATCATACCAATCTAGGTGCATTATACGAAATGTTTTCGTATAATAACCATGCGTTATATGAAATAGCCAGAATTTCTTTATCTTTTTCGATTTTGGCAATTTATTTCAGGTCGAATATAGCTTGTGATATAATTTAGTCAGTTTTAATCATTTAACCATAATAACTATGCCAGAAAAA
>Ga0209212_1001553_pt1 | contig 36650 bp, 23 predicted proteins | sample RifGroC2_FD_183996 | JGI IMG/M metagenome (GOLD analysis project Ga0209212, IMG submission 183996) | Groundwater microbial communities from Rifle, Colorado, USA - Groundwater C2 (SPAdes) (version 2) | ecosystem: Environmental > Aquatic > Deep subsurface > Groundwater | place: Rifle, Colorado...
TACATATTCACCTGGCCCAGCCATAATCATGTCTCCTGGAAAATGTCATTTTCATAAACTTCCAAGAGATTTATCGGCTAAACCACTAAGATTTCCTTAAATATACCGGTATTTATGCTACAGTCTCAATTTTGTTGTAGAATTTTTACCAGCACGTCCAGCCGCCATCTACCGAAAGAATCTGCCCGGTAACGAAAGAGCTTTCATCGCTTGCCAGAAAGGCTACTGCACCGGCTACTTCATCGGGATGTCCGACTCGTCCAAGAGGGACTTTGTCTGTAAGCCGATTTTCAAACGACTTATATCCTGGATCGGCCTTGTAGCCGGGGCTGTTGGCATTAGGGAATGGTCCCGGGGCAACGCCGTTGACGCGAATTTTTTTAGTTCCCCAATATACCGCCAGATAACGAATCATCTGTTCAATTCCGGCTTTAGAAATCCCGTAATCAATCGGGTTAACCTTCATTGGCGGCAAATAGACCCGCTTGTCAGGAGCAATCTTCGCATACATCGAAGAAAACAATATGACACTTCCGCCGGAAGTTGAAAAGTTTTGCGCGGCTTCTCGCGCAAGCAAAAAAGTTCCCGTCAAATGCGTATGAAAAACTCTATCCAAATCTTCCGGCTGAATTTCTTCAACAAGCTTCCCAGTCGTGGCAAATGTCAGCCCAACCAGCGCATCCAGTTGTCTGAATGTTTTAATCGTATGAGCAATGGCTTGCTTAATGGAGGATATTTCATTGACGTTCAAATCGACCGCAGAGGCCAAGCCGCCTTTATCCGCCGATATCGCCGTCGCCAGCGACCTGGCACGTTCTATCGCAACATCAGCAATCATAACACGAGCGCCTTCCGCGGCTAACTTTCGGCAGACTCCTTCTCCCAGATAACCAGCTCCGCCTGCAACAAAAACTACTTTATCTTTTAATCCCTGCATTTGATTCGTATCCTTTTTTAACGTTTGGAAAGTTCATTGTAAATTTCATTATAGTACATCGCATTTTCAACAGGGGTATTTGGGGGAATATGGTTGCCAACCGCCATAAAAAAGCCGGGGCAATCCCTGCCGATAGCCATACAACGCTCAACCTCTGTTCTGATTTGCTCCTTTGTTCCATAAAGCAGCACTTGAGTGTCCGCGTTACCAATAAAGACATGCGTCTTTCCGTATTTTTTTGCAATATAGGCCATATCAGTAGTCGGTTCCATAGCAAAACCGTGAACTCCTGTTTTTGCTATATCATCAATAAACGTCGTGTAAGTTCCATCAGAGGTGAACAGCACCTTTTTACCGCTGTCTAACAACGGCCTGATATACTTTTTATAGTTTGGAAAAACATATCGGCGATACCAGTCCGGGTACGCAAACGGCCCCGATGTCCAGGCGATATCATCGTGTACCATAACAACCGGCACATCAGCCTGTGCCAGCGCATCAAAATACTGTTGAATCCACTGGGCGTATCTATTTGTAAGCAGGCCGAATTTATCAGGGTCTGTTCCCATAGCCATCAGCATCATATCCCAGCCGAATATCTCAATCAAGCCGGAAACACAGGTAATATAAACTCCTGTCATATTAACGGCATCGCTGCCGGCTTGACAAGCATTGCGGTAATCGGCTTCAAAACGTCTGATAAGTTCTTTTTTGTCTCTCGGGCCATAAGTTTCCACGGGGTCAAAAGCAAGGACTTCTTCCGGCGTTTTAAAAGGACAACTTACCTGATTATTAAAATTGTGTCCTTCGAGCTGCGCGTACTCGGCATGTCCCATTTTGGTTCGGATATCCCCAAATTCATCGCCAAATATCAGCACATTCCAGATAAGACCATAGTTCCATGCTCGCCGAAAAGCCTTCTGCGATTCACATTTAAAATTCGCATCGCTATTTTGCGTAACTGCCATTCCGGTAACGGCCGTTACAAGTTCCCAGTGCATCTCGGCGGAATACTCCGTTCGAGGCACTCTTGGGGGCATTTCCAGATTTATCGCCGCCCAGCCATCTGTATACGACATACTGCCTGTCCTTTTATTTTAAAAAATCTAAACACTTTTTTAAAGCAAAAACTCTCACTTTTAACAATCAATGATTTGTTTTGCTCCACCATATAAGGATATGCTTTGATTGTTATATCGCAGCACGCCGTTTATGTCTTTCGGCAGGAGTACGCTGCCTGACAAACGGTTTTTTTCAATCGTAAAGTCCGCTTCTATCCATCCGGCAGGATGAACCAGCTTTCCATTTATATGTTTGAGCGACCCAAATTGCGGCCTGACATCGACCGTCTTGAATCCCATTGAGTCCGGACGAATTCCGAGAATCGTGGCAAAATAATGATAGATGGGATGCGACCCCCATCCGTGGCAATCCGAACGGGTAGGTTCCGGCTGTTCAGGGGTTGTTTTGAACCCCTGCGATTTCAAATCAAACCACAAGCCCATACGTTCAAAAAACGCGTCAATCAAATTCAGTTCTCGATAGGCTTCAAACAGATAATGGGTGAACGAAATAGTGGTCCTCGCCAGATTTTTATCACTCAACAACGAGTGGCGTATTCTGTCATGTTTTTGGGCATAGAGCCTCCCGCTTAGAATCGCCAGGCATTGAGCGTGTTCGGAAAAATGGAGTTTATCCGTATCATCGGCGAAGAGACCTCGTTTAGAATCCCAAAACGCCGCTGTGGTTTGTCTGGCAATTTCATCTGCCAGACGATTCCATCTGGCTTTCAATTCAGGCTCGTTCATCCACTCTTCCATTCGAGCGACAAGATTCAGCGCATAGACAATATACCAGTTAATTATACCGCTGGCCCCTGATTCTGCGCCAGCCGGCACGCCGTCATTCCACTTGGGAACCCAATCGACAAAATTCCAGCCGGGCGGACATTCAATCAAACCATCTCGGTTCTGAAAGGTCATAAACGCTTCCAGCACATTCCGCACCCCCGGCATCCGCTGACGTATGAATTCCCAATCTCCCCGCCACAAGGCAAAGTCATAGACCATACCAATCCATGCCAGAGAAAACGGTGCAATGATTTGCATACATCTGCCTGGATACTGCGAACGAGTCAGTCCCGATGGAAGTCTGGAGACATCAAAGGTCTCAATTGCCTTTCTGGGTAAATGTTCATCGTGCGTTGTTGTCAGGGTGGCCAGCATTTGAAGTCGAGTATCTCCTGAATACATTAATTGTTCATAATAGGGACAATCGAGATATATCTCGTGTGCGCACATCTGCAACCCGCGGAAAGCAATCGGAATTGTGTCGCTCAAACGAGAATCGTCCGAAGTAAAAGAACTTTCTATTTCGAGAGGATATCTGGTTTCACAAAGATTGATTCGCTCGATGGTCAGCGGCGTCTCCGCAGTTTGAACATATAATTGCAGGTATCGGCCTGCCTGCCACCACAACGTCTCAAAAGTTCTTTCTTCCCCGCCATCCGGCAAAAAGGTATCGCCAACTCCATGGAAATACTTGCCTTCAATCTGGTCTCTATTTCCCTTGGTAAGAGCCTGCGGTTCATTGAAAAGAGATTCTGCCCATTGAAGATTGATACGACTTCCAGCACCGCCGCCGGCGACGAGAGAAGGATACGCACAATAATAGTTTCCCATATCGTAAATGATTCGCCGGCACGAATGCGGCGGAACAGTGATAGCTCGCTCTTTTCCTATAATATCCCAGCAAGGCATTTCACTAACGAGGTTATCGTTATCCAGAACAGGTATCTGCGATACATCATCGCAGGTGGCAGCAGAAACAAACCGAACAATGCCGGTTTTAATATCTTTTTCTATCATCGGCGGCAACACCGCCGGTCTCATAAGGTGAGATGGAAGAGAGCCGTTCCGATAATAACCATTAGTGCCTGCGTGAAGTATCTCCACCGGTTTCCAGCCTTCGCCTTTTCCGCTCTCGAATCCCCATGGGAACTTGTCGGCATGGATTGTTACGTTGGCTCCCGTTCCCCAGAAACGAGTCCCGCATCCCGGCTGAAGCTCGACAAATTCAATACCTTCAACTTTCTTATATTCCCAATCGGAAATACCCGTTCCCAGTAAATCGGAAAAGCTATCCTCCGGAGCAAAGATAAAACCATGACGAAGGCTCATTTGCGCGTGCGGCGCAATATCGCCGAGCGACCATACCATAGCAACGAATGTATGCTGTCCTTTATCAAGAAAAATATCATAAGTTTCATAGTACCAATTATCCACAGAACCATATTCACTGCCCCGGCCAATTCGCCGGCCGTCCAAAAACAATGCATATCGTTCATCGGCACTGACGTGAACACGAATTGTTTTCGCGTAATTCAGAGAAATGCATTTACGATAGGCCGCCACAAATGGAGCATTACCCATATCTTTACCGCTTATCCATCGGCAAGGCCACAAGCCCTGCAAATGCCAGGATTGGTTCTCGCCAAACCGCGTGAACGGCGGGGATTTAATCAAAACACGCATAGGGCATTCTCTGTAAAAACATTATTCAAACGACGGCATATCACATAATCCAGCATTTATTGTTTAACTCCGACATCATCTTTAGGCAAAGTTTGTTTGGAATCGTTAGAGACCCTGCCATCGTCGGCAAGGTCGCGTACTTTAAACCGTAAATCTTTAATAAGACTTTTCAAATCGAATACGCCGCCGATTAAAAGCCAGACACTGACAATGAAAAAGAAACTAATGGTGAACCAGTATATGTAGTAAAAAAAGTCAGCCCAAGCCCTGTCTGACAATCCCCAGAACAAAACGATTATTGTTACCGCGCCAAACAGCGCAAAGAAAACAACAGACTGCAATATGGTATAGCCGTAAATAACCTTATCGCCTAATGTGAAGTCTTCTGTTATGCCAAAAGCTTTTTTCAAACTAAACTTCATCCCTGTGTGAATTGATGCGCCCGCCTTATCGTTGATATGTTCCGAAGCGATGCGATATTGGCCACGATGCAGCATTTTGTCGAGATTAAAGTCTCTCCTTCTGCCTGAAAGAGAAATCAGGCTATACAGCGTAATAGAAGTAACCATAGCAAAGAAGAATACTCGCTGCCCATTCATAATTAAATTACAGTCCGGCCACGGCACATTTGATAACGCCCAGACCGATTGTCTGGTTTCAATTAAAGCGACCACCGCCCCAATTGCAAGGATGCTCAAAAACAAAACTATTCTGCCGAAAAATCTGCTAAATCTAATCGTAGCAATTCGGCCTGCCACGAATGCGACAATTATGCTGAGAATGGCGCAATATACATAGATGTACTGAATCGGCAGCGTAAAATTCGTGCCATACCAAGACATCCAGAACTGTTCACAGACCAAACCTCCGCCAGCCATAACCACCCCGCAAAGAAGCGATGCATAGGCCGCCGCCGTTTTACCCCAACTGGTATAAAGTCCGCCGAGTATAACCGCTCCGATTCCTCCCATCCAAATTGCACCGGTTATGGCCATAAAATAAAGAATATGTGTCGTTTGACGGAAAACACAACTGAAAACACAAATGAAAACAGCTACAAAAAGAATCGACAGCCGCAACGCCCATATATGCTGTTTGTTGCTGAATGGTTTCTTGCGCAGCGGAATGATTATGTCCTGCACAAATATACTTCCCCATGAATGCAGATAGGTATCATTACTGCTTATATGAGCCGCCAGCATAACCGCGGCAAATGCGCCGATAAAACCAACGGGCAGGTACAGAGTCATTGTCATCGGCACGGACATCTGATCACGCACCTGAATATTTCCAATTCGGCCAAGGAGTTCAGCGACTTGATGCGTCTGTGAAGCGTAATCAGGATTATGCATTATCATATAGGCAACCAGAGGCATTAACATAAGTGCATACGTAAAACCCAGACCTCGAAACTGTCCAAGCACACCGGCCATTTTAGCTTCATGTGGCGACTTGGCCGAGCTGTTGTAGGCTTGAGACCCCTGCCATGCCAGGCGATTTACAACTGAATTGAGCATAATGACAATAAAATAGAATGGGGCAAAATCGGATTGCCCGGTCTTAAGCGGGTTAACCATCGACTTGCCCGCTTCAGAGTTAAGAAGCGACTCAAACACATCAGACAGCGGAAACTTTATCAATAGAATCAGAACAATAGCCATCAAAACAATATTACTGAACGTCGATTGAAGAAAATCGGTAACCAGAACGGCAATCTGCCCGCCTATAAATGTGAAGTACAGAGAAATCCCTGTAAGTGCAATTATCATAGTATAGTAAGTTGAACAGCCAATCCCCAGAAACGAGTAGTGTTCCGGCAAGTTACAGTAATAAATAAAAAAATTGGCCGCGACAGCGGGGAAAATACCAAAATTGATGATTCCGGATATCCAACATACGCATCCGGCAAATATTCTGAACCGGCGGCTGTAGCGTACCTCAAAAAATTGGGCCAGCGTCATAACGCGCGTTTCGCGGTAACGATATATCACCCAGCCGGTCAGAGTCATCATAAGCACAATCGGTATTTGCAAATTCACCCACCATTGACTCGTTAATCCGACCTTGGAATAGAGCTGCCATTGAGCCAATATCGTGATCAATCCCAGTTGTCCGGCCATACCTTCTGAAACCGTCAGCAGATAGCGCCCGGCACAGCGATTGGCGGATAAAAAGTCCGCGGTGGATTTGACATATCGCTTAGTCCTGTACGCAACTACTACAAAAAATGCGGTTGACCCGAAGATAATTGTCCAATCAATCCAGTGTAGATTCATAAATATACTTTCTACTTCCAACTAAAACATTCCGTTATTACGTCAGACGGATTCTCTCTCATTTTCTGATAGATAGCCGGAGCGTCTTTGTATGAATGTGTTTCAGAGACCAATCCGCCAAGATTGAATTTCGGATCTGCAAGCAGCTCAATCGCACGGAAAACATCCTTCAATTCATGCACTCTTGGAACTATAAATCCCGCTTCGTTGTCAAAAAGGTCGTAGTAGCATATATTTATCGGTTCGGCATAACTTCCCTGAACGATGATGCGCGGGCCTCGCCAGCCGTTCTGAAGATGCGACTTCTGTTTAAGTATTTCAAACGTTCCAATTTCATTTCCACCGGCATCGTCTTGAGCCGAACCGCACGGGTCTTGTCGCGGCTTTTCTCTTAGCAGACTCAACGACATCGCCATAGTCTTTGGCGAACCGGTCGCATCTAATACAACTTCGGCACCATACGGAAAATGAGGCTCGAATGCCTTTCGAAGATTGCTGGTTGGAGACACGACCGTAACCCCTGCCTGTTCGGCAATTTTCCGGCGATATTCAAAAATATCTGTCGCCACCACGTTTGCGCCGCCGAAATGCAGCAGTCTCGCACACATTTGGCCGACCAACCCAAGCCCAACCACAGCCACCTGTTCTTTAATTCGAGCCTGCGCTAAATCTACGCCATGCAAAGCCGTTGCAAGCAATGTCGCTAATGTGGCATTTCGATAATCTACGCCGTCCGGAAGGATGAAAATCTCTTCCTGTGATACAATCAGATGCCCGCTATGCCCGCCCCACGAAGAACCCAGTTTATCGTTCAGGGGAAGTCCGCCGCGAACACACGCCATAGTTCCTTTCTTGAGACCTTTGACTGTCTTGCCGACCGCGACAACTTCTCCGACCGTAGAGTACCCCGGAACAAAAGGGAATGGAGATGCATGTTTCTCTTTGCCGGCAAGCGTCCGCAATTCTGTTCCAGGACTGATACTGGAGTAATATGTCTTGAGCAATACCTGATTAACTCCGAGTTCAGGCAGGTCTATAGACCACACCCCGACCTTGTTTAGCGATTCAAATACCACCACTTCTGTTTTCATTTCTTTTATCCTTTCTTTTGTGTCAGATAATTCGTATTCCCATTATCAATTTAATCCGTTACTCGTTCCCAACAATTAGTCTGATGATTATACTGCCTGATAACTTTGGCCGGTATTCCCACAGCGACACTGTACGGCGGAATGCTCTTGGTTACCACAGCGTTACTCCCGATGATGGAATGCTTCCCGATAGTTACATTCGGCATCACACAGACGCCCTCGCCGAGCCAAACCTGATCCTCAATCTGTACCGGACCGGAATGTACCAGCGGCTGCGACATTATCCCTTTATTGATGTCATCATAACCGTGAAGATTATCAGTTATATAGACTCTCTGGGCAATGACCACATCCCTGCCGATGCTTATCCGGTTGCAAGCGATAAAGTGGGCATCACTGCCAATGCTGGTTCTATCGCCTACTTCCAGCCTGGCATTATATTGGGTTCCGGCATATTCTTTGATGCAGTCCAGCCAGCAATTCTGGAAAATTCCAACATTTTCGCCCAGATAAATGCCCTTGGGATTAAATGAAAGAAATGGACAGACTATCCAGCTTCCTTTTCCAATCGAGCCAAAATCGCTTCTCACCAGTCTGGTGTAAAGTTGAGCCTTCTTATAACGAAACCACAGTTGTAAATTCATTATTCCCATTTTGTACACCTCATCATATAATTGCTGTTATAAATTCAGCGTCTGACACTGTATTAGAACGATATTCTTCTTAACAATCAATACGTCACGCCTCGTATCGGCATAGCGACTTCCCAATGTCCCAATCGCTCGGCTTTCGTCAGTTCGCCGTTGGCAGACTTGATAATAGTTTCAACAACCCGTTCAGCAGCCTGCTCAATCGTTTCTTTTCCATCAATCACGCCGGCAACGCAAATATCTATGTTCTCTTCCATATTTATGAAGGTACGCTCTGTGGCCGTTATTTTGATAGTGATGGAGGCCGGAGAGCCTATCGGCGTTCCACGTCCGGTAGTAAAGAGCGTAACATTACAACCCGCCGCAGCGATACAGGTTACGCTTTCCAAGTCAGTATTTGGCGTATCGAGAATCACCAGACCTGGTCCGTGAACTACCTCCGACATATCAAAAAAACCGCGAAACGGAGTACTGCCTGCCTTAGCGGCGTGTTCCAGCGAACGCTGAATATACGCTTGGCGATTTGTATTCTTGAGAGCAAAATCTTCGTAAGATATACCGAAACGATTTTTCCAGCCGCGATTGACATTTTCGGCCATTTCTCGTATTTTCGCGCCTATCTCCGGCGTGCCGGCACGCTGCGACAGATTATCCGCCCCGCCAACCAATTCACAGTTCTCTGCCAGAACCACCGTGGCCTGCTTTTCCACCAACAGGTCGCATGCCCGGCCGACAACCGGATGACAATACGCAAACGAGTTGGCATCGGATGCGCCGCATTTAGTACCGATGACTAAAGCGGAAAATTCTACCGGTTCTCGTTTCACACCGCTAAGCTCTTCAACCATCTCCTGGACAATCTTCACGCCGGCTTCCACGGTACGAGTGGTACCGCTCTGCACAACATTGAGCGTTTTGCACAGACGCCCGCCGGCGACCGCCCTGGCAGGCAAATTAAGGGATAGCGATGCGGCACAACCCATGGCCAAAAACAGCACAGCGCCAACATTGGGATGCGTAACAAAATGCTCCAGGATGTTTCCAAACAGAGCAAAGTCGTCCATCTGCAGGTCGCAGCCATTCGGGTGTCCTATGCAAGTAGCACCCGGAACAGCCGCAGCTATCCGCCGGGCAACCTCCATATTACAGCCTGTCAGCGGCACTACTAAAACATAATTGCGGAAGCCAACGCGGCCATCCAATCGCTTATAGCCCTTTAATTGCATTTTATTCATTTTTTTATTCCTGCTCATATATCCAATTTTGAATTAATAGTTTCATGAATCTCAATAGCTTCTTTGGTGTAGCTTGTCATCAGTCTAACAACTTCTTTGGCGTAGTTTGCCATCAAAGAATCTGATTTAGGAACTTTTGATGCCTCCGCAGGCTCCAAATCTCCTGGATTTGCACACTCGAAAATGTTCGACAGGTTCAGCCCCATTACCAAATTTCCCAGTTCAGTGGTATGAAGCGGGTCCATGAGTAGCCTGTCAACATATTCTTTTTGAGAAATTATTGGACTCCACCGTTCATATTGATCGATAAATGGGGACTCTGTTTTTTTTGCCGTATCGCGTATAATCTGCATAAACTTATTCAGTTTATCCCCAACTCCGGGAAGACGTTTCAAATCCCAGGCATAATAGGTCTGAAAAATCACCAACACTCCTGACTCTGACATTCTCCGATACAAGGTCAAAAGATTGTGTTCATAATCGTCCAGCGGCATATTACGAATAGCATCGTTTCCGCCAATTGTCATAATAACGGCATCCGGAGATAATTTTATAACATCCCTATCAAGGCGGTTAAGTAAGTCTTTTGTTGTCTCTCCCCCAACGCCTGCGCTAAAAGCCTGAAACATACCGCCGCCATACTGAAGCTTACAGGCCAATTCCAGCCAGTCGCCCCAATGCATTCCAGGTATTCTTCGTTGAGTACATGATGCCCCCAAATAAATAATCCTGACCATTTGTCCGCGCTTCATCTTATCTACAAGATTAACTCTGATTTTATCAATGTTCAGATTCATTAATGGCGTACACCCTTTCTTACAGTTAAGAGATTCAATTTCGAGTTATTCATAGTTTAACTGTTCAATAATAGACTTCGCCACAGCCTTTGCCAGGAGTTCCGAACCTTTAGAATTAAAGTGTACATCTTCATGGTCTTGAAGTTCCGACAGTTTGGGAAACGCTGCGGCATACAGGTCATCCACTGGAACATTCTCATCCTTCATTACCCTTAAAGCAACTTCATTGTATTTCACTTCCTCACCAGAAAGACGGAACATACAGCCTTGAGGTATTGGCGTTGTTGCAGCCCATATCAGTTTTGCGCCGGTCTTCTTTAGCCGCTGTACCAGCTTTTTGAGATTTTTTTCGTACTCTGGAAGCGGTACCTGCGGCGGAAAACCTGCGATGTGGGCAGAGTCGCGATTTTCAGTTCTGCTGCGCACCATATCGTGCAGACCCCAGTTAAAATGAATCACGTCCCATTTATTCTCGCCCAGCCATTTTTCAATATCCTGGAGTCCATGGAGAGTTGACTCGCAATTCACATCCGGTCTTTGGACATTCGCTCTGCCTTTAAGCAGGTTCTGCACAAAAGGAAGATATCCCATTGAAATAGAATCGCCAATAAGCAATACCTGCTTAATTTTTAAGTTTTTATTTTCCTGGAGACGAGATTTCCAGTAGCCCGCCAGCCAGTGTACATGAGCCTCACACAGGTACACGTCGAGCATATCATCGCCTTTTTCGCGTGGGTCCAAATCGGCAATCCGTAAGCCTCGCCGGAGGTGATAGAAATGTTCGCGGCGCGTGCAATCCTCAAGACAGCGACGCGAAAGACTATCATATCCCTCGTTAGGCAGCAACCTATGAGCTACAGCCAAATAGTGCGAGGCAAAACCGTTAACTTCATACTTTTTATTAAGTGCGGTCTTTTCTGTAACACACGCCACGAGCTGCTTCGCCTGATGAGCCGCCGTAGTACGCCAGTAACCGGCTAATTCAGGCCGAAGAACTATGAGACGTTCCAGACATTCAATCGGAATGCCGTTGCCGCACACCCATATCGGCTCCGGCGGGTAGAGCATCTCTTTAAGTTCCAGCCATATCTCAAAGCCATGCTGAAACTTGCGGCAGGGTTTCCATGAATATGCCAGCGCATTGAGATAGAGAAAGAACCCGGCAGCCAGAGAATGTCCCTCCAGCCGTTTCCACCAAATCGCCTGACCCAAATACACTCCACAGTAGTCGTGGTCATACCACCAATCAGCGAACGAGATAACAATCTCTTCAATTTTCCGCTTCTCCTGTTCGCTGGCCAGTGTAATATAATAGCTATGTAGGCCGAGCGTTACATCACAGTATTGATCGGCGCTGCACTCGTACATCTCCCCTACGTCGCGAATACCTGCGTAGGGCTTGGGAAACCAACCTCTGCCGCTACCTCCATTGGGGTGTTTCGCCGCAGCGGCGTTTTCCCAAAGCGTAACAATCGCATCCACTGTCCGACGAGCCAACTCGCGTACCTGCGCATCGCCGGTAATTTGAGCCTTGGCACAAAGCGCTTCGAGATAATTGCCGCTGGCCTGCCCGGCGTTTTCATAATTTGTCCAGATGGGCTTGGCCGAGCGAGGAATCGATGAGTTCTCCACAAAGGTACCCAAACCCTGCGGACGATCCTTCACGTCCTCGACCCGCATAGGCTTCATCGTATAACCATTGACGCAGCTGCGCAAGATGCCGTCATCATCTCGAAACACACGCTCAACCACCTGCGAGATTGTCGCTTCTACTTCCTTGAGCGTGCTGCCGTAACTGACCGGCGGAAAATCGCCACTAAAAACATCTGTTGTCATTTCTTCCATATGGTTCTCTTTTTTTTGCTGCAATAATTTTTTATTAATCCCAGGTTATTCCATCTTTCGGATTTTGACGTTAGATTTCTGTTTAAAAAACGGTTCAGCGGTATTGAATGGAAAAGCCGGAAGACCTTCCTTATTTCTCAAGTTGGGATTGGCAAGATGACTCCACGCATAACGTACATTTACAGGAGCCGCCACGTCAGGACTGCTCACGACCACTTTTTTTACTCTGATAAGTGATTTTGCGGGATAAAAACGTCCATCCGCTCCGGCAACTTCAAACGAGTCCGGCTCCTTGCCATCTTTCGTCGTCAGTCCGGAACCTGTATTGTCAAATGAGACAATAATTTTATCGTCCATTATTTTCATTGCCTTGTAGGTTGGGCCGGAAGCAACGATATTTTTCCGGCCATAAGTGTCTTTAATCGCTAATAATGCCAGCCGCAAACCGACATCACGCTTGTTTTCCGGATGCTGTCCCTGATTATCGCTGCTGATATCCACGGTCGAAATAATGCCCGAATTTTTAGTTTTGCTTACGGCTGCGTACTGCTCCAGCCAAAATTTGGGAATGTAATCAGCGCCTCCTACATAGGGCGCAACCTGCACAGTATAAAACGGAAAATCTCCTTGTCCCCATAATCGTCGCCAGGATTCAATCATCGCCTGCTGTTTTTGGGCGTAGTGCGTGTCGCGATAATTGGTCTCTCCCTGATACCATAGTACCCCCTTGATACCAAAGGGAATCATGGGGCGAATCGCATGGTTATAAAGACTGGCTGATTGCGTTACGCGCATATGCCAGAAGATGCTCCCATATCCTTCCGGGGAAAACTTCCCATCCTTTAAAAGGTTCTTGGACCACCAGCCATAAGAAGTCAGAAAATATTCCGTGAACAAACGTTCCTTCTCTTCATTGGTGTAGCTGTTATATTCCCGATATATTTTTTGTATTTTTTCCATTTCGGCAAGATTGCCGTCTTTCCAATTCTGATTGACGGCAAAACTTTCCGGCGGCATCCATGCTTCAATGGAAGAACTCCCCACGGCGACGTTCATCAGCCCGATGGGAATCCGCAATTCCCGCCAAAGTTTCAGGCCGAAGTAATAGCCGATACGGCAAAACCCCGGCAGAGTATTGCGGTCGCAGGATACCCAGTTATTATACGGAGAAATAACATCCTGCGGTACCGGCACAATTGCATTACCTGCTGACATAAAACGTATCTGGGGAAAACACTCAACGCTCGCCGCTTCTTGAGGAACATCTCTGAAAGTAAGCGTCATATTGGACTGGCCTGCGCAGAGCCACACATCGCCGACGAGCAAATTCGTGAATTCCTGCCGTCCACTTTTACCAGTTACCGTCAATTCCTCCGGTTGCGCAGAAGCTGACAAAGGATTCAGACGCACCATCCATTTACCATCGGCGTTTGCAATAGCCGATTTTTTCTGTCCGCTGAATTGTACCGTAATTTTTTCTCCCGGGTCAGCCCATCCCCATACAGGAACCGGCATATCCCGCTGCAATACCATATTGTCGCTGAATATCTTTGCTACTTTCAATTCCGACGCAGCTCCAAATGTAGAAAACATTCCCATCAAAACAAGCGTTGCCAATAAATAACGGGAAACCACTCTTGTTATTTCCTTGAGCGTGCTGCCGTAACTGACCGGCGGAAAATCGCCTTCAAAAACATCTGTCGTCATTTCATTCATAATATTTCTCTTTATGTATATAAAACCGGAATGCTAATAGAATGGGTAAAACACATTGTTTTTAACATACCCTATTTTTACGACTTCGCCAATAGATAGCTGGTTGTCAGCTCCAACCCCGTACTCTCCATCCAGGAGCTTTACAAAATAATTACCTGACCATATCTGAATTGATTCGCCTTCCTTTGCTTCAGAAACAGCTATTCCGGAAATGGAAATACTTTTTGAACCCTGCGGCGATAAATACGCTTTATACCCTTTGATAGATATAAGTTCATTCTTAATAAGGCCATTCGATTCTCCAACGCAGGAATCTATCCTTTCCGGCATTCTTATATTGTCATAATTATCCTGCCCATTATACTTTGACATTACAGCATTCGTAATTACCGCATTAATTTGCGATAAAAGTACAGTCTCGGCGGTTTTTGAGGCAAGATAGTTTTGATCAAAAGTATAGGTTTGAGGTTTGCCGCCAACAGTTACAGTCAGCGTCTTGTTCGTAACCGAACAGTCTCCCAATCTTTTCCACATTTGAATGACATCATTTGGTTTTGAATAAGGCACAAGCCCGCTTTGAACGTCTCTAACGTCAGCATAACCGTATAATTTACCCTTGATTCTATTATTAGCCAATATTGTTTTATATGTTTCGCCAAACAATGACAAGACCGCCGTTCCGCTAATAGTTATATCGGCATTGTAATTAACAGCGGTTAACAATAACCCCTCCCCTCCGTCAGTATCTTCAGGCGGTATATAAACAAACCCTTTGTTTCCGTATCCGGTTATAATCCATTCATTTCTGTTGGCCGGATATTTCCATAGTTCGGGGACATTTCGCAGGTTGGAGATATAACCGGTTACCACGCCGCCATAGAAAGTACAGCCGGAAAACTCGAGTGTACTCGCGTTAAAACCGCCAACACTGCCCGCTGAAAAACCATTTACGAAAGAACATCCAAGAAATTTCAAGTCAACCGCATAGTCTGTATTTTCCTTGTTATGCCAGGCAATTACGTTGGCATAGCCTGTAAATTGACATTGCCTGAATACTATCTTTAAGTTCGGCCAGGCGGCTCCGCCAACCGGCATTCTTGGTCCCCTGCCATTGCCTTTATGCGTGAATTGACAGTTCTCCACGATAATCACGGCATTTGAAAGTGTGGGCGAATCAAATCGCATACAGTTATTGCCGACGTAATTCGCGTCAAAAATCAAATTAATATACCTGCCGGAATAGCCCGCATTGACGATTTCCTGATGGGCAGGGTCTTGACTGTTTGTCCATAAGATAACAGAACCCGGAATCATTCCCCTGATAGTGCAATAGGGCGGGGGTACAAGCATCTCGTTTTTATACCGGCCCGGCCTAATCTGGATTTCGTATTGATTGGCAAAGGACGAATCAGTAATTGCTTTAACAGCATCTGATATATTTACATAGTCGCCGCCGCCGGTAATATCGACAACGATAGTATGTTTAATGTTATCTCTGATTAAATAGTCATTTGCAATTGCTTCAATGTGGCTGGAATATGGCTTCTGTTCAGTAATAGAATCGCCGTTAGCAGCAACTCTGTTGCTGTCTTTGGCCATGAGTTCTGCCGCGCCAATAATTGTACCGGCCATCACAACAATAACAGCGACCAGCGAGAACGGTATTGTAAGGTTTGATTTTTTCATTACAACTGACTTGTCAATATATATTCCGATTATCGAGTAATCATCAAAAAGCTATTTTACAGGATTCACAATAATCTGGTATTTTACAGGTTTCAAACTCTCTTTTATTTTGGCATCGAGGTTCATCTGGTGTTCACTCGACTTGGTACGCAGATAATCAAGCGATTCTTTTAATTTGGCATCTTTATCCACTTCCGGCATATACGTCTGGAAATTGGCAAAGAAATTCCTGACCATCCAATTTTCGAACATCTGCTTATCCGCAAGTTGTGCCAGTAATTGATTGAACGGTGTAGAGAATGGATTGTTGATAAATTCCGCCGCCAGATTGATTCCTTTTTCAAGTTCGGCCTTGCTGAAAACTTTTTTCTGATCGCCCCATATCACTTCAGCTTTCTGGGTTGGCAGATTACTTACTTTAAGTTCAAAACGATTCAAATCCTGCTGAAACGGCACAAACGGCAGAATACTGACATTTCCAGCGGAGTCTTTATCCGTGCCGGTAAAGCAGAACGGGTAGCGAGAACTTTCAATTTCTGCCATTCCAGGCTTCTGGCTTAAAATTTTATGTCCGTCGGAAACTATGGTCTGCCCATTTAAATCCATATCAATCTCGGCAATTTGACCATCAAACCCCATAGCTTTCAGAAAGGCATACGCAATGACCAACTGCCCATTTTGCGATGGATGCACACCGTCCTTGCCAGCAAAATAATAATTTTTGCCCAAAACTCCTTTAGACTTGAGCATAGCGGACATCATTATACCGTTGACATTCGCAAAGCCGACATTATTTTTCTCTGCGATTTCACGGTCAAATTCAGCTAATTTAGCCAGTGTTTTATTATATCCATTTGCATCGGTATTATTACGCTTCTCGTAACTGTCCATATCCACCACGCCGGGAGAGCCGACAATCATCTTAACTCCCTTGTCTTTGAAGAAATCGACTATTTTGTTCATATTGCTGCGATGCGGCTCACCGGCAAGCTTGTCATCATATTCACAGTAATAGCCATCGTTCATACCATAAAAGGTAGTGATAACAGTCGGTTTCCATGCCCAAACATCGGTTTCCATACGTGCGGCAAAACGCAGGGCATTTTCACCGCCACAACCGAAGTTAAAAGTTTTGACATCATTCAGTCCGGAACAGGCCAGCAAGTATGCTTCAATATACTTGGAATAGAGCTTCTGTTCAGTAATAGAATCGCCGCAAATAGCAACTCGGTCGCCATCTTTGACCATAAGTTCTGCAGCACCGACAGTTGTACCGGCAGCCATAACCACAACTGCAGCCAATGAGAACAGCAGCTTTTTAAAAATCAAACTTTTCATAATAACCATCCTTGTTTTTAACATTGAGTTTTTAAGAATCGCAGACTACAACCATAACAAAGTTAATTTCTCCCGGCTCACCGGCTTTCTTGAAATTTTCAATTGGTGCAAGTGTTTTAACTCCATTATTCACAGGTACAGCTATATTAAGTCCAAACCTGCTTTGCGGCTTAATAATAAGCGGCGATAAAACTTCCTGCGGAACAGAAAATATCATAAATGCGCTTTCAGCGCCCGGAAAGATTTTGACAATTATCCTTTTCTGAATGCCTCCGGAAACCAGATAACTGCTGCCGGAGCCTGCCTGCGTTCCCTGGACAAAATGACAAAATGCCTCAATGACATTGTCTTTGTTTTTCACGAACTCAAAGACGGCTAAATCTTCCGTTGCCTTTTTGGAAACATACCACTGGTCAATTTTAGCAAAAGGATCGACATAAAGACCGATGCCAGCAAAAACATCGGCAGGCACAAGATTAGCGCCTTTAATTTCTATCGCTCCTATAAATTTGCCGTCTAAAATGGATGTTTTCAGGAATACATTATCGCCCATGTCGATTGCTGGAATACTTTCCCATGCTGATGGATTTTCCATTATGTTTAATTCTTTACCGCTATTGTCAGCAAGCAGTATATATTTGCCGGCAACTTCTTTACTTTTTACCCCGTTTACAGAACAGGTGAAATCGAAAGGCAGGACTTTGCCGTATTCGAGACTTTGCTGTAAATTAAAGGTTTCTTCCTTTTGGTTAAGCGACGCAAGCTGGACCGGAAATTTCTTTTCCTTGCCGTTAATTATAATTTCAGCATCGGCTTTCAAATCTTTTGAAACAAGATTTTTGAAAATAACCGCAGCCTTGCCGGATGCATCTGGAAAAGCTTCAATTTGAACATTTTGGGATTCAGTTAAAGCAGATGTGCCTTTTGATATGGCCTCACAAAGCTGCTCTTCCGTTCCGGACACTCCTTTAATAAACAGAGGAAACGGCGACATCGGAATAACAATTCGCCCATCGATTCCTTTCGGATAGCTGACTTCATTTTCCATAAGGTCAATGAACTTGATGTCCTGCCCGCCAAAGCCAAATGTGTACAGAGGCGGTTCTTCTTTCCATCGGTCAACACTCTCCTTGTGACACCAGATGGCCGCGATTGGAGAGCCGGTCTTATCTTCTTTGAACACATAGCAGCGAACATAAGGAGCAAATCGGATATCCTTATAAAAAGAAGCGTTGCCAAGAATTCTGCCAAGCGTATTGGGGATTTTGTCATAGACTCTTGGCGTAAAATCAAAATCCATATAGCGATTTGGCTGTGCAAAATCCTGCATACAGGCAACTCTGTTCTGATACTTAAGAGCGACTAACCAGTTTCTTGCGCTAAAAGCCGAAGCAATTCTCTCTGCCCTTCCGATATGATAAGACAATGGCCCAAAGTACCACGCATTAGCTGAATGACAAATATAGGGCGAAACCCCTTCCTGCGGGATATTAAAGGGAACATAATTGCCGCCCTCGTTTATGTAAAAAGGCCAGTCTTCGCATCCATTACGATCCAGCATTGCGAGAAATGCCGCGACATCAGAATCCAAATCAGGATTTTCCGGAAAATTGCGATAATGGTGGGCTGCCGCTCCGTCAAATCGCACGTTCGGGTCTATCCGCTTTGTATCCTGGATATATCGCTCAACCCATTTTGTGCCGCTGGCAGAATCCATATTCCATGGCCCGCCTTCAATCAGCACCTTTGCTTCCGGATTGCCTCTCTTTATCCCGCGACAGGTAGCCAGAAGAAACTTGGCAAAGGCGTCGGGATTGCCTTCCAGCGGCATACAGCCCGGATTACTCTCTCCTGTAAACCACCATATTTTATTCCAGGATCTGTTTTTGGCCTTGACGGCACAGATGCTTTCAAACACGGCAAGTTCTTCATCGGTCGGATTGAGCCTGCTTTTTACATTGGTCATTTTGAGCGATTCATTTTCTTCCGATATCTCGCCGTTGACGCCGTTATGCAGCTTGAGAACCCCGCGTCCCATTGGCTCAATTCCATATTTTTCGACGAGCTGCATCCGCTCCTTATCAAGAGCATAGTCAAGGTCATTGGCAAACGAGCCAAAATCACAGGCAAATGAACCGAAGCCGATAGCACGCTCCCGTTCCATAAACCGTTCCGTATCCGGGCCGCCCACCTGAAGAGTATAAACATAGAAGAGAGCGAATAAATTTTTATTCTTATGGGTATTATCAAGAAAATCCATCACTGAAAAACGGAAATAATCTTTGAACGGACGTTCCACTCCCTCAACAGCAAAAATGCCGCGGACAGCGAACACGCCGCGGAGTTTGTCTTTCAATATCTTGCCGCTCATCGCATCAAGATTGATTGAACTTTTGCCGGCGTTGTCAGTTTTGAATTTGTATGTTTCCTCGAATATTTTCCTGAAAAAGAAATCCTCCACAGTAATAGAAACCGTGCCATTGGCATCAGGTCGAGATTGAACCGCGAGATTGAATTCCGGCTCCTGCCCAAATTTAAGGAAATTACCTCTGGCTGCGCTCACAAGCCGGGCAGATACGACAGGCTGTTTGAAATCGGTCATATCGCCCTCTTCAAGTTGTATGTCGTCCAGCCAAACGCTTTCTTCCTGCTGATCTAAAACGCCGGCCATTAGTTGTGCGCGAAAGTATATGCTGCCAAATCTATCGTCGGGAACTATGGGGGTTGAATAGCGTTTCCATTCATTGCTTATCGCAAATGGAGGTATGCTTCGGATAAATTTATCGCCATGCCGCAGTTCGCGTCCCCACAGACCGACAACAAGATTTTTTTCACAGGAGCCTTTGGCATAAAAACTCAAGGTATAATTTTTCCCTGAAACAAACGGAATCGCAAATGTCCCCAGCGGCAAAGGACATCTGGTCGGCAGCGCCTTAATGCGCAGGCTGTGAGAACCGGAATGCGACTCTTTATTATCGAGCGCATAAAAGTTTTGATATTTAAGAGGAATAATGCTTTCCGCAAAACAAGGGTATCCCCAATACTGAAAACCAGCCTCAAATGACGGATTCAAAATAAGATTTGCACTGGCTCCATAATCAGGAAGACGCAGTTTATCAATTTCAAAAAAATCAATCCCATTAGGAGACAAGTCCGATGTGTCTTTGGCAGCCTGTATTCCGCGAATATCCAGCAGGAATTTCATAGCGCCGCCATCCGCAGCAAAGAATGAAATTCTATTTCCATTTATTATTATTTTGGCACAACCGTCAGGAATAATGGTAAATGATTTCTGGCCTGAATCAGGGAAAAATTTGATTTCAGCGTCTTTTAAATCATCATCGCTAAGGGTTAAACTTTTTTTATCGTCAAAAGAAATAACATTTTCACCCTTTACATATTGTCCTGATAATGCCATATATGGCGGAAATTCAAAACTCGAATACCTGCTTTTGAGTAATGACGGGGCGTCAAGTATGCATGTACTTTCAACCCTAACCATGCCGTCATCAAGAAGAGTGATGCTGAATTTGTAAGGCCCCAGCTTTTTATCGCTGTCTGTCCATTCTCTTGCGGACGCTGTAAAGATTGAACTGGTTCCTTCCAGCTTGTCTTCTGTGTCCAGAAAGAAAATCGCATTCATATCGCCTTTGCCGAAATTGAACATTTCAGAAAGAGTACATATAGCGTCATTATCTATGCACATAAGCATACTCGGCCAGCCTGCTTTTTTCCATATACTCTTGGAACCAAAAACAATCGTGCCGTTGGAGCTGAATACGGGTTTTTGAATGCTTGCGGAATGGCTACTATCCATCGGCGTTTCCGCCGCAGCAGAAGACGATGTCATAAAGAGCGTCATTGAAACAAAAAACAACGCCCACAGCATATTTAATGCCATCGACATAACACTGACTCTCTGATTGCAGGTGTTTTTTTTCATAATATAATTCCTTTTAATTTAATTTCAAGATATAGCATGTTCCTTGCCTTTTTCGCTGTGGGTTAAATGACCGCTCTGCTATCTACTGTCCGTTTATTTACGGATTGCAGCAGCACGGAGGCATCGGGTCTGTGCAATTCATCCAATTGTTGGCAAAAATCACAAAGTCTCCCAAGTTCACATGGGTCTCCTGATTCAAATCCGCACCGCTGCACCAGCCCGGAGTAACACAGCCGCTGGCCAGCCATTGGCCGACAAAGACATCTAAATCCTCAAAATTAACATAACAGTCAGCGTTTAAATCTCCAGCCGGATACGGATGCCCGGCATCGCCACAGACCGGCTCGGACGCAAACTTTGAAGTTACTACGATGTTATCGTAATTACCGCTTATGTAATAACCAAAATCGGAATAGGGGCCGCCAATCCTTACCTGAACATAATATCCCGCCAAATTCGCCGGCGTTCCCGAGCCGGGAACTCCAACCGTGTGGTACACATCATACTGGCCGTCAGTAGCCAGCCCAAGTCTGTCCACAGATGCAAGGAGTACCTTAGTTCCTGTACCGTTAATATTTTGCGTAGCATAAACCCGTACCCACGGATGAGTGCCTGCTCCTCCGCCCAAATCAGCGCTGACAGTGTAAGAATGATCTGCCAGCACTAACTCACCGGTGTTGTTAACCCCATCGCCTGTGGATCCCGCTTGTATAAACCTGGTTGCTGTCGTGTACGGAGAACCGGCGACATACGTCCATCCGTATGGTATCGCGGTGGGGGCAGTATTCCAGAAGCCGGCGATATCCGAAGCAAAGCTTCCGTTGTGAAGAACCCCACCCATAACCGGAAATGCCGTTCCCGCCCCATACTCATAATTGATTAGCGCATTGCAAAGCTGTTCTTCCGTTCCAGGCATTCCCTTGATGAACAGAGGAAACGGCGACATCGGAATAGTAGTCCGTCCGTCGCAATTCTTCTGATAATTGACTTCATTTTCCATAAGGTCGATGAATTGTATATTCTGTCCGCTAAAATCGAAGGTGTAAAGAGGCGAACTTTCCTGCCACCTGTCAACGGTTTCTTTATATCCCCATATCACCGCGATGGGAACGCCGGTCGCATCATCTCTGAATAAATAACCGCGGCAATAAGGAGCAAACACAATGTCTCTGACAAAGGAAGCATTGCCTAACAGCCTGCCTAGCGTGTTGGGTATTTTTTCATAAAATCTCGATGTAAAATCGACATCTGTGTACCGGCTCGGAGTCATAAAATCTTCCATACAGGCAACTCTGTCCTGATACTTAAGGGCGACTAACCAATTTCTGGCGCTGAAGGCAGCAGAGATTCTCTCCGACCTTCCGCTATGATAAGATAATGGCCCCATATACCACGAATTGGCTGAATGCACAACATACGGAGAAATCCCTTCCTCTGGAATATCGAACGGACAGTAATTACCCCCTTCGTTTATGTAAAGAGGCCAGTCCGGATGTCCATTGCGGTCGAGCATCGCGAGAAACACTGCAATATCCGAATCCAAATCCGGATTTTCCGGAAAATCGCGATAATGGTGAGCTGCCGCTCCGTCAAATTGCACGGTCGGGTCTATCCGTTTTGTATCCTGAATATATCGCTCAACCCATAGTGTGCCATACAATGGATTCAGATTCCACGGCCCACCCTCAATAAGCACCTTCGCCTGTGGGTTGCCTTGCTTTATGCCTCGACAAGTGGACAGAAGAAACTTGGCAAAGGCATCTGGGACGCTTTCCAAAGGTTCACAGCCCGGATTGCTTTCTCCGGTGAACCACCATATATTGTTCCAGGGTCTGTTCTGGGACTTGATAGCACAGATGCTTTCAAAGTCTGCAAGATATAAACTGGACGGATTGGTCGCGTATTTTATGTTTATCATTTTATACAACCCGTCCATCTCTGATATCTGGCCGCCGATACCATCATGCAGCGAGAGAACCGGACGTCCCACGCAGGTAATGCCATACGCTTCGGTCATCTGCATTCGTTCCGAATCAAGGCCATAGTCTAAGTCATTGGCAAATTTTTCGAAATCATAAGTGAATGAGCCAAAACCGATGGCACGCTCCCTTTCCAGAAACCGAGCGAACTCGGGGCCGCCCGATTGAAGCTGATATACATAAGTAAGATTAAACAGGTCTTTATTCTTATGCGTATTGTTGAGAAAATCCATTACCGAGAAACGGAAATAATCCGTATAAGGCCGACTTACTCCGTCTATATTAAAAACTCCGGTAACAATGAAAACTCCACGGAGGCCGCTATTATGAATATCGCTGCTCAAATCAGCAAGGCTGATTGTACTTTTTCCTGTGCCGTCCATCGTGAACGGGTACGTTGCCGTAAACACGTTGTTAAAAAAGAAATCCTCCACAGAAATAGAAACCGTGCCACTGGCATTGGGAGTAGATTGAATGATAATACTAAAATTTGGTTCCTGCCCGAACTGGAGAAAATTGCCGCGGGCAGCGCTTACCAACTGAACGGCCGCGGGAGGCTGTTTGAAACTTGTTGCCGCGCTCCCATGTTCAAGCTGTATATCATCTAACCAAACACAGCCTTCTCCTGATGTAGTTTTTTTAGCGTCGAAAAATATAGATATAAATCTCTCTTGCGGAGTAAATGGAAGCGTAAATCGCTGCCACTGCTCGTTGACGGGGAACACAACGATACTGCCCGGAAACGGATATGTCGTCCGCCCTTTGGCCCATACATTCAAATTAAGAGAACTGGCGAGATTGCCTTTGGCCCAAAAGCTTAAAATATAATTTGTATTCGGCTCAAAAGGCACTGGGAAAGCGCCAACCGGCAGAGGATCCCTTAACTGCAACGCCCTAAGACGCAGACTGTGAGAGCCGGAATGTGCCTCATTGCCATCAATTGCCTGGAAATTGGAATACTGCAGCGGAACGATACTTTGAGCATAACAGAGAAACCCCCAATACCTAAACCCCGCCTCAAATGATGGATTCAAAATAAGATTTTCACTGGCATCATAGTCGGGAAGACGCAGCCTGTCGTTTGCCCAAAAATCGATGGCGGCAGAAGATGAAGTTGCCAATAGACCCATTTGGATAAAGAATACGATGGCAAGCCAGGTCAATGCCATAAAGATAACACTTCTTCTTTTGCAGCGAACTATTTTATTCATAATGTATTTCTTTCAAGATTAAAAGTACATTTGCCGGCTATAATTCGATAATGCAAATCCGTTTGCCGCAACGGAGACGGCCCCCCTATATGTTCGATAGCTATTTCCTGTCCCAATAATTGTTGGACAGGCTGGAATTGGTCAATGCCTGTTGACTGTAAATAGTCGAATCATCTTTCGAATCCGGCGCTTTTACTCGGGTTACATGCCCGTCCACCCAGAGAGTATTGCACGCGACATCATGCCGGGGAGCCAAAAAACCCTGGCCAAAACTCTGATAGTAAGGCCGGAGAAAAAAACATCCAAGAATTCGGTTTTGAACAACAGTATTATAAGGGTCTCTCTCCCATGCCTCTGCCACCAAAATGGTACTGGCCGGCTGCTTTATTCCTTGAGCCCGCGCTGGCGACTCCGGAGACCCCGGCTGCCCATAATCAAAAGTCAACCCGCCACTCATTCCATAAGAAACCCATCCTTTCCTGTACGCAGCATATTCCTTTAAATCAGGCCAATCTCTCTTATCTGTTTTCGTAGCCCAGATGCCTAACGACATTGACGGGCAAAACAGAACGCCATATCCGGAAATATACTCAATCTGATTATCAGAATATATCTTTTTGTTTTTCAAAAGTCTCGTGTACCAGGCCTTTACGCTAATAATATCCCCATAGTAAGTCATATATGTGTCGCGGTTATTCTGCAAATAAAGCTGCATACCTAAGCCTACCTGACGGAGATTGCTGCTGCAGACTACTGATTGAGCCTGTCTGCGCGCCTTGCCCAAAGAAGGCATAAGGATAGACAAAAGCAGAGCAATGATAGATATCACCACGAGCAACTCAACAAGGGTAAAACCTGCTCGTTTGACTATCGACTGCCGATTACATATTGCTGTTCGAGAAAGCATAGTCGCACCTTCCTTTCTGATTTAGTTTCAAAATATAGGGTGGACACAACTTAGCGCCCACCCTAATGTTCACTTTATCATGGGTTATAACTGCACGGCGGATTCGGATCTGTACAATCAAACCAATTAGCGGCTAATATCGCAAAATCATTGAATTTGACGTTTCCGTCTGTACTCATATCTGCGCCGCTGCACCAACTCGGAGTAACGCAGCCGCTCGCCAGCCATTGCCCGGCAAAGACATCTACGTCCTCAAAATCAACATAACAGTCCTGGTTTAAGTCTCCGGCCGGATACGGATGCTCTGTATCGCCGCAAACCGGGCCGACTATCGCTGAAGTAACTCTAATGTTGTCGTAATAACCATAAAGGTCAGTTGTTCCGGTAGTTTTCAATTCTACCTGCACATAGTAGCCAACCAGATTTGCTGCTGTCGGCAAACCAGTGTTCGACACTGTGGATAAGGTGTACCCGCTCGCAGTATTTCCAGGCTGACTGACTTCTGCCAGCAATACCTTATTTCCGGTGCCGTCGATGTTTTGCGTAGCATACACAGAGACTTTAGCCGTAGCGCCGGTCTTGCCGCCCAGGCCAGCCTGAACTGTGAATTTATGGTTTGCGAAAATTTGTCCGCCGGTGTTATTGGTTACCGCGTCAACCTGCCCATCGAACAGGACAAGCCCTAAAGCTGCGGTGTAGGTAAGAGCCGGGTGCGTTGACGACCATTCAAAAGGTATATAATTCGGGTCTGTCCAGTAACCACCGGCCATTGCTGAATTCATCGCGCCATTGTGAATGTTTGGATCCATATACACTATCGAAGCGGGCACTTCTTGTGAAGTTACAACAAGGTTGTCATAATGACCGTTAAGATTAGGGTCCCCGATAGTTTTCAGTAGCACCTGCACATAATATCCAGCAATATCCGGCGAGGTCAACATCCCTGCACCCGATACGGTATATCGTTGGTAAAGCGGAGTAAGCCCGTTAGCATCACCAGCACGACTGACCTCTGCCAGAAGCGACTTGTTTCCCGTGCCATCAATGTTTTGCGTAGCATAAACGGAAGCTGTAGCCAAAGCGCCCGGGAAGCCGCCCAAATCCGCCTGAATTATAAATTGATGGTTCGCCGGTACCGTTTCGCCGGTATTATTGGTTACCGCCTCCACCTGTGAATCGAATGTGATAAACCCTGCACTTGCAGTCCAAATACTATTCGGGTCGGTAGCTAACCATTCGTAGGATTGGTATATGTACGAGCCTTCGACTTCGTCTCCCCAGGATCCGCCGCGTTCTTCTGAATCCATTACACCATTGTGGAAAGTACCGCTCATATACGTTTCAATTGGAGCGCTTTGCGATAATTCGGAAGTTACTACGATATTGTCATAGTTGCCGCTTATGTAATGGGTAACATAAGGGCCGCCTATTGTTACCTGGACATAATATCCAGCCAGACTCGGTGAGACCGGCGTGCCTGTGGCCGACACTGGGAATAAAGTGTAAGCATCCCCGGCCTGACCAACTCGATTAACCTTTGCCAATTCCACTTTAGTTCCTGTACCATCCGAGTTTTGCGTAGCAAATACGCGGACGGTGGCATCAACACCTTCTCCGCCGCCCAAATCTGCGCTGACCGTGAACGCGTGTTGTGCCAGTACCAGCTCGCCTGTGTTATTAACTGCTTCGCCTGTTGAACCTACCTGGATAAACCGAGTGGCCGTAGTATATGGATAAGGAGCAACCTGTGTCCATCCAGTTGGTATCGAAAGGGGTTCATTATACCAGAAACCAGTTTTGTAGCCGACAGGTCCATCTGTGAACGACCCATTGTGAAAAGTCGAATTCATATAAATCATTGAAGTCGCAACTTCTGAAGTAACGACGATATTATCGTAATTGCCGCTTATGTAATAACCGAAATCGGTATATGGACCGCCAATCCTCACCTGAATATAATATCCGGCAAGACTCGACGGCGTTCCCGAACCAGGTGTGCCCGCCGTAGGATATACTTCGTAAGCGCCATCAGTAGCCAGTCCAAGCCGGTCCACAGATGCCAGGAGTACCTTATTGCCCGTACCATCGATGTTTTCTGTAGCATAAACCCTGACCCACGCATGAACGCCCGTGCCTCCGCCCAAATCAGCGTTCACCGTGTAAGAATGATTTGCCAGCACCAACTCGCCCGTGTTGTTGACCCCGTCGCCTGTGGAACCAACCTGTATCATCCTGCCGGCCGTAGTGTACGGATAAGCCGTAACCATTGTCCATCCATATGGTATCGCTGTGGGAGTACTATGCCAGAAGCCGGCTATGTCAGCCGCAAAACCTCCATTATGGAGGGTCGCGTTCATATACGTCATTGAAGTTGCCACTTCTGAAGTAACAACGATATTATCATAATAGCCACCGTGGTAAGTACCGCTCAAGTCGCCAATCTTCACCTGAATATAATATGTGGCCAAGCTCGCACTGACACCAGTTCCCGAACTTGACACGGTGTACAGGGTATAATCACCGGTAGCAGAAGTTCCAGCACGAGTAAGTTGTGCCAGAAGAGCCTTGTCTCCTGTGCCATCCGAATTTTGTGTGGCATATACCCGCACTATGGCAGTAGAACCGGTCTCCCCGCCCAAATCAGCTTGGATTGTGTACGCGTAACCTGCCTGTACTAACTCGCCAGTGTTATTAACCGCTTCGCCTGCGGTGCCAGTCTGAATCCATCGAGTAGCAGTCGTGTACATATAAATCGAAGTTTCCGCCCATCCAGTCGGGATTGAAAGCGGTTGAAGCGACCAGTGACCGGCTTGATAATCAACAGGGCCATCTGTAAATGACCCGTTGTGATGGGTCGCATCCATAATAATGGTTTCTGCCCGGCAGACAGACCCCGCCGTCAAAAGACTCAATACCACTAACACCAGAGCTAACATTTTCTTCATGACTCACCTCCAAAAAAAATAGTGTCAAGAGCCTGTTTCACAATGACTCTCGAATCCAAAACATTGGATCCGCAGACCGCACCAGCAAGACGGCTCAATCCTCCCGCCAATGCAGCGTCCACCCAGAACTCACTTTACTCGTATAGTGTACAACTTTAACGCAAGTATAGCAAGTCTTTTTTTTAAATAATTTTAATGACCTGCAAAATTCTTTGCAGCCTACACGCCGCTTATCTCGGCTATCATACGGTTATTGATGAATTTTATGCACCCGTAATAACTATCGGCAATCAAAAGTGTGTTTTTAACTAAATATTGCATTTTAAATTCAATGTGAGGAATTTCCAATATCCTGCAAGGTTGCTAAAAAAAATCTTGTATCAACATCAATGATTCATCTCAATAAAACCTCTTGCTTTCGTAAGTCTTTGTAAAACAGATAGTTATGCCACTTAAAAAAAACACCCCTACATCGATAAATTTATTTTTTAGCTATTTTACAACAACATACTTGACACGCCTGCGTTAAAGTTGTACACTATACGAGTAGAGTAAGTTAAAATAGACGCTGCATTGGCAAGAGGATTGAGCCGTCTTGCTGGTGCGGTTGCCGAATCCAACGGTTTGGATTTGGGAGTTATTGTAGAACAGGCTCTTAACTGTTTTTTGGAGGATGTATCATGAAGAAAATGTTAGTTTTGGTGTCAGTAGCAGCAAGTCTTTTGTTAATTGGGTCTGTCTGTCAGGCAACTATCATTATGGATGCGACTCATCATAATGGAGACTTTGAAGCGGGTACTGCTGGTTTCTGGCACAACACCCCAAGTGCTGTACCATACGGATGGACGTATGTCGCCGGTTATCCGTACACTACCGCTACCCGATTTATCCAGGTTGGTTCTACAGGCGATGGGGTCAACAACACAGGCGAGTTGGTAGGAGCCGGCAATGCGTTCACAGTTCAGGCTGACCTTGGCGGCGGAACTGGCGTTGATGCATGGGTGCGGGTCTATGCTACACAAAACAACGATGGCACAGGAACCAAAGTGCTTCTGGCAAGTGTCAACCGTATTGGTCTCGCGACTGATGGCACCTACGCTATGTACACCACGCTGGGCACGCAGGGCACGCCGGCCGCAGCAGGTTTGGCAGGATATTTTGTTCAGGTAAGAATTGGCGGTCCATGGGAGGATTTCCACCATTACATCTCTGGCAATTACGACAACATCGTCGTAACATCAGAATATATTCCGGAACCGGCTACACTGGCAATTCTGGGTCTTGGCGGATTGCTCCTGCGAAGAAAAAAATAATATAGAAATTCTAATCGCCGACTAATAGCGGCGCAGAATTGCAGGATTTATTGCAACATCAAGTTCTTGCTGTCGTCTGGGCAGTGAGAACTTGATGTTTTTATAGCGGCGGATTGTTAGATGTATCACACATTAAAAGCTGGTAAAGGAACAAGAAATGCTTAACGCGGGAATAGTTGGTTTTGGAGTGATGGGAAAAACACATTGTAAGTGCTACCAGACGCTCCCCGGCGTTCGTGTTGCCGCAATTTGCGAAACAGGCGACATTAAGAAGACAGTAGGCACATCGCAGGCCGCTGCCAATCTCGGAAAACTGGACGCTGAAATGAACATTGACAATGTCCGCCTCTACAGCGATTTCGACAAAATGCTTCGTGAAGAGAAGCTCGATATGATTTCCATCGCCCTGCCGACATTTATGCATACCGATTTCACTGTTAAAGCTTTTGAGGCTGGCATACATGTTTTATGTGAAAAGCCGATGGCTCTAACTCTGCTCGAATGCCGACGTATGATTGACGCAGCGGAAAAATCCGGCAAGGTTCTTCAGATTGGCCACTGCGTTCGATTCTGGCCGGAATACGTCAAAGCAAGACAGTTCATCAATTCCGGAGAATATGGACAGGTGCGAGCGGCCACGTTCCAGCGACTTAGCGCATTCCCGACATGGGGCTGGAAAAACTGGCAGCAAAATGGCTCAAAGAACGGAGGAGCCATGATGGACCTTCACATACATGACACCGATATTATTCTGCACTGGTTTGGCGTACCCGCCTCCGTTTTTTGTACTGCGGCTCGAGGGCCGAGCGGAGATTATGACCATATCGTTACACAGTATTCGTATCCTGACAGGGTTGTTACCGCAGAGGCAAGCTGGCTGATGGCGCCGGGATTCGGTTTTCGGATGGGCTTTAATATCGCACTCGAAAAAGCAACGATAATCTTCGACTCTGCCTGCGAACCATCTTTGAAAATATATACAAACGACAACAAAACATACACCCCCGAACCCGAAAAGAAAGATGGTTACTGGTTTGAAATCGAGTATTTTGTAAAGACAATCCTCGGAGAAAAACAGCCCCAAATCATCACGCCGCAGCAATCTTACGATGCGGTTAGAATCGCGATTGCTGAAAAAACATCCGCCAATGAACACAGAAAAGTCGGACTATCGGAAGTCAGCTAACTTATTATCTGACAAACCATCTGATAGCATGACGGGAAGTACGCTTTTCAAATTTTAATGTATAAGGATCGCATCGCCAGTACGATACAAATCCATCCGTCCGAAGCAAAAACCATCCAAAATCCCATCCATCGCTGGTATATTTCATTGGAATGGCGGGCTTGACTCTAACGGCCGGCTGACTTTCAACAGTGAACAGTCTTTGTTGCGTGTTATAATATCCCGGACCGGCATGAACAAACAACTCATGCGACACCGCATTGGCGACATTTCCAAACATATCAATGCACGGATTACTAATTGCAGCTTTAATTTCGCAACCATTAGTAAATGCATCTATAAGCGCATCAAACGAACCGCTTACAGCGGAACCATCTTCATTATGTCCGTAGGCCTCACGCCAATCATCACGAACAATAAATCGGTACGCCTCAAAATCGTAGATAAAATTACTGCTTGGGGCATTGGTTTTGACATCCCAGTTATCAAGCTGATGATATTTGGGCATGTCGCTGTGGTCGTCAATCGGAAATGTGCCTTTTATTCCCATCGCGGGCAGACCATCTAAATACGGCCTGGCAATAGCCTGACGGCCATCCTGATTATACATAAAAAACGACATAGACATTCGCGGACCAAATCCGTCCGGAGGGAGCAATGAAGCCGGCACGCGTAAATTCATTATGCCGGCAACCCAGCGTTTATCCACGAGATAGGTAACTCTAAAATCGCTTACTTCCTGAACCAGCTCAAGATTGGGCGAGCCTGGTTCGAGATGTTCGCCATATTTGAATTCCGTGTAAATACGAAGATCCGCGCCGCGGCCTATAGCTTCGCACAAAGCAACTGAACCGCCACTAACAACTCGCCTATTTGAGTCTAATTCAAGTATATCTTTCCATACGCCCATACACAGAACCTTTTTTCATTATTAAAATGATAAACACTGTTCCTTGACAAATAGCTTATTCTGCCCTGATGACCACATAAAAATTAAGGAAAAAGTGATTCCTGCTCTTTCGCAATCATTTTATCAATGCCGTTCTGAACAGATTTTGGCAAGGGATATTTAAGATAGCCGGCCGTTGTCGAAAATATCCCCATCTTCACTAACGCATATTTCAAACCGGTCAGCCAGTTCTTGACCTTTTCACCATACGCGGCATAATTGATTCGGTCGCAATGTGCCTGCAATCGCTCCAATTCCGCCAAATCTCTGCTTTTCGCGGCTTCAACCATTTTAACAGTAAGGCTGCCAATCAATATCCCGCCGCCAGCCAGTACGCCATCATAACCAGCCATAAGATATTTAACCATTCCAAGTTCATAACCGGTCAATATGCATAATTCCCGCTTTGCCGCAATTGACAGAGCAAGTTTCATTATCTCGTCATTGAGCGATGAATCCTTAAACAGGCACACATTATTGTGTCGCAGTACTTTCGCATAGACAGTCAACGGAACAAAGGCCGCCCCCCTGCTGTAAATACCGACAGGCAGAGCGGAGTTTTCGACAATTTTCATATACTGCTCTTCAATGCACTCCGGCCGCATCGGCCCGGCGAACCACGGCTCGGCCATAATCGCGATATCTGCGCCATCGGCTTTAGCATCTTTTATATGCTCAAGAACTTTAGTATATGAATTATCTGTAACCTGAACCGCAATCTTCATTCGGCCATTATTAGCGACCGCTGCAACCTCGGTGAGCTTGCGCATATCCGCTCGCGGCAGCCACGGCCCTTCGCCGCAGGTACCGCCGATAAATATACCTTTTTGTTTAAGCCGAATATGATGTTTAACCGCCCGACGCAACGAAGGCACATCAATTTTCAATGAATCAGTGAACGGAGTGGGCGATGCCGACCAGGCTCCTGCCAAATCCAATGCTTTTTTCTGCATAATTTTATAATCCTTTATTTATTTTTTGTTAAATCAAATTTTATAATACTTCTATCACTATTCTCTAATCGTAAAAGACTGCTCTCCGGGCTTGAGTTCTGTTGAAGATTTCCCATATTTGAATTCCCCGCAAAGTGTCTGCGGCAAACTGATATGGCAGTGAATTTGTCCATTCTTCCTTGAGTATTTTGCACTGATAACCCCATCTGGATGAATGCATTTTGCATCGATTTCCGAAAGGTTTCCCATCATGGGAGATATCAATACTTTTTTAAATCCCATTTCCGCAGGCTGAATGCCGGCTATGTTCGCGATAAGATGATAAACCGGATGCGAGCCCCAGCCGTGAGCGTCCGAACGCTGGTTAAACGTCTTGTTTTCAGGGGTCTCGGGGACGGTTTTAAATCCCTTGGCAACAAAAGAATTCCAAAGCTGCAGCTCGGACATAATTTTTTCGGGAAGGTTTAATATCCTGCAGGCCTCAAAGAGATAATGCTTGTAGTATATCGAGCAGACTGCCAACCCTTTTTCTTTAAGCAAAGAGTTCTTCAGTTGTTTCAGGTGCTGCTCCGGCAACCGGCCGCTTATAATCGCCAAAATCTGCGAATGCTCTGAAAAATACTTCCCTGAATCGTCATCCTTAAAGAGTCTTCTGTCCGAGTCCCAAAACTCCGGCAGCAGCTTGCCGGCCAAATCAGCAGCGGCCTTTTCCCATCTGGCGGAGAGAAATTTGTCGCCGGCATAATCTTCAAGTTTTTTAGCCAATCCGAGAATATAAACAAAAAGCCAATTATATGTTGCGTTGACCCGGTCCTCAATACCGGGAGCAATATGAGAACATTCTTTCACACTCCACTCGTCAACCCAGTCAATGAAATTCCACGCCGCGTCATCGCCCCGAAGAAAACCATCCGAGTTCATTTTGGTTAATAAATTATCGAGCATATATCTCATAGTCGGCATAAGCGAGACAATCAAGCTGCGGTCATTGCGCCACAAGGCGTAATCGTACACCATTCCAATCCACGAAAGAGAAAACGACGGAATAACGCCTCTGACCGTCCGCGGCCAGGCTGCCATAGTAAAACCGCTCAAATCCAGTGATTCAGCAAAGATTATAAGCATCTTTCTAACCAAAGCATCGTCGGAACATGACACAAGACTGACTAATGCCTCAAGCCGACCATCTCCGGTATATGGAAGCTGCTCATAATAGGGGCAATCCACAAAATTATCGTGTGCCGAAACCTGCAATGTTCGGACGCAGATTGGAAGAATCTCGTTAACGTTATTTTGATCGCAGGTGAATTTCCCCTCCAGCTCAAATGGATAGCGTGTTTCAAGTATAGTGAATTTTTCCAGTTCTACCGGCTCCGAAGAAGCGGTAACAAAAAGCTCAATATATCGTCCGGCTCTCCAGGCCAAAGGCATCATGTCCCGCGCCTTGCCATCGAGAATGAACTCATCCCACACGCCCCGAAAATATTTACCGGCAATTTTGTCACGCTGTCCTTTACCGGGTTTCTCGGAGTCTGTAAAGGCAGCCTCTGCCCAGGTAATCCTTATTCTTGCCCCGCGTCCGCCCCTGACTTTTATTTTAGCATATCCACAGTAATAATTATCCAGACTGAAAATAATCCGCTTCTCCGTATTGGGAGAAATGACAACAGCCTCTTTATTGAGAGTGGAATTCAAACTGTTTAATTCGTCCTGATTATCGATTTCCGCCGGTATATAGCCCGAAGCATCTGCCGCTGCGGAAAGAAAAACCGCTTTGCCGGGAGCGGTTTCCAGAGAATGAAGTCTTTCAATCAGAGAGGGAACTAAGCAATGAACTGTGGAATCCTTCCTTAAAGCCCCGTTTATTCCCCTGCCAAGAATCCGCGAATCAACCCAGTCAGACGGAACGCCCTCATCGAAAAAAACGCCGCAATCCCTGACTTCATACGGCGGCACTGATATATATACCCCCAGCTTCTTTTGTATAATATTAAAAAAAGTAATTCCCTGATTTTTCCTTACTTTCCAGGGAGCAACACCGGTACCAAGCAGCGATGTATGAGCCTTATCCGGAATTAGAATAAAACCGGGAGCGATGCTCATCATATTATCAGGGGAAAGGTTTCCATGATTCCAGACGAGCGCATTAAGACAATGATTTCCTTTGCCAACGGAAATCTCATAAGACTCAAAATACCAATTTTCCGGAGACTTCATCTCGCAGCCGCGGTCGATAAAAATCCCGTCCAGCCAGAGTAGATAATGCTGGTCGGCGCTGACATGCATTACAAATGTGTCTTCAGCGTCAGTTTTAAAATCGAGTCGGAAATTCATAACTATCGGCAATCCCAGGCTGGTTTCAGGACAGGAAATCCAGTTGCACGGCAACTGTGGTTTTTCTGTAAAAAAACAGTCCGGATTAACGGGAAATGGGGTTTGCCTGACAAGCAATTTTTTTATTTTAGTATTCATTGTTTTTTTGAGCTTTGCATTAATTGTATGCGATGCAACGCTATTCTCCGCATAACCTATACGAGCGGAGCCGCGTGCGTTTAGTTTTATATTAACTTTATTCAGTTCTTTTAGATTATTCATAAAAAAACACCCGCTGCTTTTTCTTTATAAAGATTTCGATGTTCCTTTGCGTCTCTTTAGACAATGGATAATCACGGAGAGACATAGTATTAGCTACAACCCGCAAAAGCAACAACAATTTGACACAAAACCTGTTCATCACACACTGGGCATCTGCACCGCAATCACGGGAGTGGGTAGCGGAATGTTAGCCGTGGTAATCATAGGTTATATGGGAAAAAACTGGCATGTGAATACCTGGGGACTTAACCTTACATATCATAGTATTCTATTTCTCTTTGTCTGTGGGATTCGGCTGGCCATTATGCTCTGGATTCCCTGGATGAAAAATGTCAAAGGATACACCATTTGCCAGACACTGCGAGAGATTGCTCTCCAGATGAAATCAGATGCGATTTGGATGCTCGGTATTCCACGCCGTTTTATCCGGCCAACCGCCAAACAGCCTTTTCAACGAGTTGATAGATGGCGTGCGTTGCTGGCTGATGCCGCATGGACGAAAATTGATGTTCGAGATGGCGAAAAAGGTCCGCCGATTACAGAGCTTGTCAAAAGGCGTGTGGTGGCGCGTACTGAACGAGGATGGGATGATTGTACCGAAGAACTTTTGGTAGTAACACGAACCCCGGAATCCAGTGGCACAATGAAATATGATTACTACCTTTCCAATGCACCGGTTGATACATCTCTGGATGAATTGGCGCGTGTTGTCAAGGCCGGGCATCACATAGAGGACTGTCTCAAGCGAGCCAAGAGCGAGGCCGGGCTTTCGGATTACGAAGTTCGCACATGGAATGGCTGGCATCATCATCAAACGCTCTCGCTTATCGCACTATGGTTTTTGACATTTGAAACACTTCGGGGAAAAAAACATACGCCGGCACTGACGGTTCCGCAGGTTTGGGAGATATTGTATATGCTGTTGCGCGAAGCCTGCAACCGCACCTATCCCGGCTGGGCGGCACGTTGTGCCAAACGCAAAAGCAGACAGAGGGAACTGGCTCGGTTCTATCATTACAAGCGACATAAGTTATTGGCTCCACTAAAAGTTAAGGAACGTAAATGAAAATAGACAGTACAACCAATTTACTCTGGAAACCTGAACTTTGGATAAGGATACAAGAAAAAACGGCCAACCTGCCGATGGGATAATAGTTTCGTTTTGTAAAAAATTATTAACCAAGCAGACAAGGAGGCCGTATGACAACGGATTTTACCACATTATTTGTAAATGTCGATGATTGCTGCAGGGCAAACGCATCTAAATTCGTAACACTTTTAACATATATTGCTCATCCCAGCCTGCTTTGTGTTGTTTGGCTTTTATGCCGCGTTTTAAGGCTTTTTCCTGCTTTAACAAATTCAGGGCTATTCGACGCAGACGAGAAAAATTTTCCGCCCCGAAGTCCTTGCGAATACGGCAGTTATCTTCGCCAAAACGGGTGTTCGCTTAAAATAGTGTTATATTTCAAGAAATTCCCTGTATTTGTCCGATAAAAAGGCATGGTGTAAACAAATTTATAAAGGAGTGTTTGCCATGCCGGCAAAATTGATTGAACAAAAGG
>Ga0209212_1001557_pt1 | contig 36622 bp, 36 predicted proteins | sample RifGroC2_FD_183996 | JGI IMG/M metagenome (GOLD analysis project Ga0209212, IMG submission 183996) | Groundwater microbial communities from Rifle, Colorado, USA - Groundwater C2 (SPAdes) (version 2) | ecosystem: Environmental > Aquatic > Deep subsurface > Groundwater | place: Rifle, Colorado...
TCAAGGAAAAGATCGTCTCGCTGGAGAAAGGGCTGCCGCCGGGCGTGAAGATCATGGTCTCCTATGACCGTTCCGACCTGATCGAGCGGGCCATAACGACCCTGAAGCATGCACTGGTCGAGGAATCCATTGTCGTTTCCCTGGTCATCCTGGTATTCCTGCTTCATTTTCAGAGCGCCCTGGTCATTGTCATAACGCTCCCGATCGCGGTGCTCTTCTCCTTCATTACAATGAAGCTCATGGGGGTCTCCTCGAACATCATGTCGCTCGGGGGGATCGCAATAGCCATCGGCGTACTGGTGGATGCCGGCGTCATCATGGTGGAGAACTGCTATCGCCACCTGTCCGAGATGCCCCCCGAAGAGCGGGCCGAAAAGCGTCTGGAAGTCATCATCACCAGCGCGAAGCAGGTGGGGCGCGCCATCTTCTTCTCGCTGGCAATCATCATCCTCTCGTTCGTGCCGGTCTTTCTCCTGGAAGGGCAGGAGGGGAAACTGTTTCATCCGCTCGCTTTCACCAAGACCTTCTCCATGATGGGCTCAGCGCTCATCGCCATCACCCTTGTTCCGGTGTTGATGTACTACTTCATGCGGGGCAGGATGCCGCCGGAAAGCGCCAACCCTGTCTCCACCTTTTTTATCAAGCTATACTCGCCGGTTATCCGCTGGGTACTGAATTGGAAGAAGACCACCATCTTGCTGAACGTGATTGCCCTGCTCATCGCGATTCCGATGTTCCTGAGCATCGGCAGCGAGTTCATGCCGCCGCTTGACGAGGGATCGCTCCTCTATATGCCGGTAACCCTCCCTAACGTTTCGATCAACGAAGCAAAACGGCTTATCCAGGTACAGGACACGATCATCAAGAGCGTCCCTGAAGTTGAGCATGTCCTTGGCAAAGTCGGGCGGGCTGAGACCTCAACCGACCCCGCGCCCGTTTCCATGTTCGAGAGCATCATTATCCTGAAGGACAAGGATAAGTGGCGTCCCGGACTGACCAAGGCCGATATCGTCTCCGAACTCGATGCCAAACTCCAGCAGATCGGCGTGCGCAACGGCTGGACCCAGCCGATCATCAACCGAATCAACATGCTCTCCACCGGGGTGCGTACCGATCTCGGCGTAAAGATCTTCGGCAACGACCTGAACGTCCTGAAAGATCTCGCAGTGCAGGCCGAAGCCATCCTGAAGCCCATCCCCGGCGCAGCCGACGTGGTGGCCGAAAGGGTCACCGGCGGCAACTACCTCGACATCGACATCGACCGGGAAGCGGCGGCTCGCTACGGTGTCAATGTCGGCGACATCCAGGACGTGATCAGCACCGCCTTGGGGGGAGAGGTGCTTTCCACCTCCGTAGACGGAAGAAACCGCTTCCCGATCCGGCTGCGCTACATGCGCGACTACCGGGACAGCATACCGGCCATCGAGCGCATACTGATCTCGGGCATGAGCGGCGAGGCTCCCGTGCAGGTGCCTCTGTCGCTGGTGACCAAGCTGAAGGTCTCCACCGGCGCGCCGGAGATCAACAGCGAAGGCGGGCTTTTGCGCTCCATCGTCTTTCTCAACGTCCGTGGCAGGGATATGGGTGGCTTCGTTGGCGAAGCGAAGACGGTGCTTGAGAAACAGCTGAAACTGCCGCCGGGCTACTACGTGGCATGGTCGGGGCAGTGGGAGAATCAGGTGCGCGCCAAGGCCCGTCTTCAGCTGCTGGTGCCGGCGGGGATATTGATCATCTTCATCCTGCTCTACTTCACCTTCCACTCGGCGCTGGAGGCGAGCATGGTCATGCTCTCGGTCCCGTTTGCCCTGGTGGGCGGGGTCTACCTGGTAAAGCTGCTCGGCTATAACATGTCGGTGGCCGTCTGGGTCGGCTTCATCGCCCTGTACGGCATCGCCGTGGAGACCGGGGTCGTGATGGTCATCTACCTGCACGAGGCGCTGGACAAAAAGCTCATCAACGGCCCCTGTACGGAACAGGATATCTACGACGCGACCTTCGAGGGGGCGGTGCTCCGCCTGCGGCCCAAGCTGATGACCGTGGCGGTAGCCCTGATCGGTCTGATCCCGATCATGTGGTCTACCGGTACCGGTGCCGACGTGATGAAGCCGATCGCAGCCCCTATGATCGGCGGCATGATATCGTCGGCGGTGCACGTACTCATCATGACGCCGGTTATCTTCGTATTGATGAAGAAGCGCGACTTGAAAAAAGGGAAACTGCACTATTCGGGAATGAAACATTAATCCTAAACATAAAGGAGTATTTGCATGAAGAAGACGTTGTTACTCGTAGGGTTGTTGCTAATCGTGTCACTGTTATCCGCCTGCGCGGGGTTTGATAATTCTAACTACCGCTCTGATGGCTATGGAGCTGGCGGCGGCAACTACGGTGGTGGGCATTCGCACCATTAGATAGTTGCGGGAAGAAGGACATAGAGGAATATGCTACGCGGCTTGTTGAATATTCTCTATGCCCCCATGACTGGATAAGCAGAAAATCATTGGATATCAGTGAGTTATCAATTGGCACGGCGGATGCTATAAGTAATTCGTCTCAGACAAAACCACACCCATCAAAGGAGAATTCACTACATGAAAAAAATGACCTTATTTATCGCAGCCCTCTTCGCCCTCGCAGCTCCTGTGGCATCTTTCGCAGCCTTGGATCATGGCGCCATGAAAATGGAGCACGGAGAGCACATGATGGACAAAGGAAGTGTTGCCCACGAAGAGGTGGTTGACGGTGTGAAGGCGACCTTCAAGGTCATGAGTATGAAAGAGCACATGAAGGCGATGAAGATGGAGATGCCGAAGGAAATGAAAGAGACCCACCACATCATGGTGGAGTTCAAGGACGCCAAGAGCGGTAAGGCGCTGACCGAGGGGGATGTCAAGGTCAAGGTGCAGAATCCCGATAAAACCGACCAGACCAAGGATTTCATGGGTATGGAGGGGCACTTCGGCGCCGACTTCGATATGTCAAAAAAGGGTAAGTACGGCGTTATGTGCAAGTTTCAACTGAAAGACGGGAAGACCCGCAGCGCCAAATTCTGGTACACCGTCAAGTAGTACACGCTATTCCAAAGGAGGAAGCGAACAATGAAAAAGAAACTGGTAATCCTAATGGCAATGTCTCTCTTCGCAGTAGCGGCCCCGGTTTTAGCTGAAGAAATGCCGCAGCATGGCGCCTCCCACCAGACCATGGACGAGCAATGTGCCAAGGAGTGCGCGATGCTCCTGAAGAACTGCGCCCAGGAGGTCGACAGCATTCAGGATAGGATCAAAAAGCTGCAAGTCGCGATCAACGAAAAAGGCGCCAACACCTATACCCGGGAAGAGCTCAAAATCCTCAATCAGAAGTTGAAAGAGGCCAATGACACCCTCCGTGAACTGCAAAAAAACTAAATGTACAGGTAATTGGGGGCAGTTCCTGTGGACTGCCCCCAATTACGTCCGGTGCATCCGATGAGAAAAATCATCCCGTTGATATTGTTGTTGAGCCTTGCCTTTCAGTGCTTGTCGGCTGCAACAAGAAGGAGCCGGCTCAATCGTCTTCACAGCCAGGTCAGGTGATCGTGACCCCAGCTTATGAAAGGTATTTCGGAGCAGCGCCTTCGTGCGACAAGGGGACGGCGTACGCTTTTGTGATATATTTCCCTTCGAGTAAAGAGCCGGGCAAGGTCGTTCCGTTCCAGTTTTTCACCTTCGACGAGCAAGGTATCAAAAAGTGGCCGTCGAGCGCTTTTTGGGCGGCATGGATGTCGGCAGTTACCAGGGAGAATTCATTCCGTTTCCCAGCGGGAGCCGTCTGATTGCAATCAGCGATGTTCAGGGGAAGATAACGGCAAACTTCAGCAAGGAACTGGACTCGGCCGCAGCGCCGGTCGCAACTGCGCTGGCCTTGACCTTACGCCAGTTCAAGGGGGTCGATGATATTCGGCTCCAGGTGGAGGGGAAGGAAACTCCGTTGAGCGTCATGGTTAAAAAAGCGTGATAATGTCTGGCTTCTGGAGGTGAAGGAACATTGAACAACTACGCCGGAGGGAAAATGAGAAACCGATGCTCAATCGCCGCAATGTGCCTTCTCCTCGGATCATTAACCATGTATGGACAAGCGCTTGCTCACGGCACGGAAAAACATGGCAAATCGAGACCCGCCGAAGCTCAGATGAAGAAGCTGCATGATATGATGCCGATGTTTTCGGTGGCGTCAGCCAAGCTGGAAACTGCCCTTGAGAAAGGCGACGCAGCTGCTGTAGAGGCGGAAGCGGGCAGGATACTTGCGGCACTTCCCGATCTGAAAAAGTCGAAACCGCACAAGAATGTCAAACAGCGGGATAAATTCGTGGCACTGGCAAAGAAGCAGGAAGAAACGGTAACTGCCACGGTGGAACTTGCAAAAAAGGGGGATTTTGTCGGGGCAAGGGCAGCATACAAAAAAGTTGAGGAGGTTTGTGCTGACTGTCATGCCAAGTTCCGTGATTGAGAATGCCGTCATGTGGGAGGAGGTAATAGCATGGAAAAGGTAATTAAATTGTGGCTGCTCTCAAGAAACTATACTGAATGAGAAAAATATTCCTCCTCGGCGGAGTTTTACTGTCCGCTGCAATCACCTGGTTTGCCGTAGGCAATTACCTGAGCGCCCGTCCGGTCGCCGAGGAAAACCTGCGCGGTCTTGCCTTGTCCCTCACCGCTGCCATTGAGAATATCGCCCTCCATGATCCCACCCTGCGGAGTCTCAGCACATTCCGGACCCATGACATAGCATTTTTCGCCCTGGTAGACCGGAAGGGGGCCTACCGTTTCCACAGCAACCCGGATCTGATCGGCAAAGCTCTGCAAGGGACCATGCCCCTTGCAACGCTCCGCGATGGTGCGACGTCCGATGTGCGGATCACGCTGCGCACGGGAGAGAACGCGTTTGAATTCAATGCGCCGGTCTACCTGCCCGGGGAAACACTCGCTCTCCGGCTGACGCTCCACACCCATCGAGCCGATGCCGTGATACGCCGGGCCCGGCTCAATATGACGGTCCTCTTCTCCCTTCTCGCTGCTGGCTGGACCCTGGCTCTGGCTCTTTATCGCTTCACCCGGCGGGAGGAACAGCACAAGCTGGCAATGGCGCGCCGGGAGGCTCTGGCGCAGTTGGGTGAAATGGGAGCCATGCTGGCCCACGAAATAAGAAATCCGCTGGCTGGCATCAAGGGGTATGCCCAGTTGATCGACAAGAGACCCCGGGACGAGCGAAACAGCGGCTTCGCCCGACGCATCGTGGCTGAAGCCCAGCGTATGGAAGCGCTGGTCAGCGACCTTCTCGCCTACGCCAGAAGAACCCGGGATCCGATGTCCCCGGTAGAGCTGAACCGGGTCATCTCCCACGCGGCGGACCTGCTTCGGCATGAGGCCGAGACGCGCCATCTTCAAATCAGCTGTGAATGCCCTGAAGGACTGCAGGTTACCGGAAACGCGGACAGCCTGGGTCAGGTCCTGCTCAACCTGGGCAAGAACGCCATTCAGGCCATGCCCGATGGCGGCAGCCTCCGGATCACGGCCGCTGGTGGCGGCAACGTTGTGAAAATCGAAGTGAGCGATACGGGCATCGGCATCAGCGGTGAAGAGATGCCGAGAATTTTCGAGCCTTTCTTCACCACCAAGGCCAAAGGGACCGGGTTGGGGCTGGCGCTTTGCAGAAAGATCGTGGAAGAACATGGCGGCGGCATCGAAGTAGAGAGCACGGTCGGGGAAGGAACCTTGGTATCCATAACCCTTCCTGTTGGCGCCAATCTTCAGTGACTAAGGACTCCCTCCCCTTCAAGGGGAGGGCTGGGGTGGGGATGGGGTAATTTTGCCGGCGGGACAACCCCTTCCCCCTCCTGACCTCCCCCTTGAAGGGGGAGGAACTCAAGGCGGGAGTTGACCATGAAGGGACGTATTCTAGTGGTGGAAGACGATGAGACTTTCAGAAGTCTGCTGCAGACGATCCTGGAGGATGATGGATACGAGGTAATGACCGCAGCTGACGGAGTGGAAGGGTTGACTCTGATGCGCAGGGAAAGCTTCGACCTGGTGGTGACTGATCTGAAGATGCCGGGCAGAAACGGCCTGGAGTTGTTTCGCGAGACCAGGCCCGACCCGAATCCGCCCCTGTTCGTTTTTATAACCGCCTTTGGCAGGGTGGACGAGGCGGTTTGCGCCATGAAAGAGGGTGCGGTCGATTTTCTCACCAAGCCGTTGGAAAATCCCGATGTGCTGCTTGCCCTGGTGAGCCGGGCGCTGGAAGGGCAGGGGCGCACCCGGGAGTACCTCGGGCTCAAGGAGGCGGAGGCCGCCGGCCTGCCGCCGGAAGAACTGATCTTCGCCGGGGAGGCCATGCAGATGCTGCGCAGGATGGTGCATCAGGTAGCCTCGACCAGCGCAAACGTATTGCTCTATGGCGAAAGCGGCACGGGAAAGGAGCTGGTGGCCAAAACCATTCATCTGGCAAGCCCCAGGGGGAGCGCCGGTTTTGTGCCCCTTAACTGTGCCGCGATCCCTGAGAACCTCTTGGAAAGCGAACTGTTCGGCCATGAAAAGGGAGCCTTCACCGGGGCGGTCCAGGCGCGACAGGGAAAATTCGAGCTGGCCAAGGGGGGCACCATTTTCCTGGACGAAATCGGTGAGATGCCTCCTGCGCTGCAGGCCAAGCTGCTCCGTGTCCTGCAGGAACGCGTCTTCGAACGGGTCGGCGGCAGCAAGGAGATAAAGGCGGATGTCAGGGTGATCGCGGCCACCAATCGTAATCTGCAGCAGGAGGTGGCAGCGCGCCGGTTTCGCGAGGACCTCTATTATCGGCTGAATGTCTTTCCGCTCCAGCTTCCTCCCCTCAGGGAGCGGGTCGATGCCCTTCCCCTGCTCATCGGGTACTTCCTGCACCGCTTCTGCCGGCAGATCGGCAAGAAGCTCAAGGGGGTTGAACCCGCGGCCTTGAAGGCGATGCAGAGCTATCACTGGCCGGGCAATGTCCGCGAACTGCAAAATGTCATGGAACGCGCCGTGATCCTGGCGCAGGACCTGGTCCGGTGCGGCAACCTTCCCGGGGATCTGCTGCGCTGCAGCGGGCCGGAACCCGTTGAAACAAGAGACGTTCTGAAAACGGTTGAGAGGGATATGATCGTCAAAGCCCTGCGCAGGCACGGTGGGAACAGGCGCCTGGCTGCGACGGAATTGGGAATTTCCCGCCGGACGCTCCAGTACAAGCTGAAGGAATTCGGTCTGCTGGAGGATAACTGAAGGTGGTGCAAAACCCTGCCCCCTTGGTGCAATTTTTTGCACCGAAAGTTGTGCAGCCGGTTGCGCTCCCGAAACCATAAGCTCGAAATAACCGACGCTTATCCGGTCGTGTGGCAATGGCACGGGTCATGTATCATATCCTCCTGTCGGCCAGCGGTGCAGTACCGGTCCCGATGGAAAGCTGCCGACTGTCAGGGTAGGGGGAGGATTTAATGCGGAAGATTATCTTGTTGGTGCTGTCACTGTTTGGTTTCGCCGTCTTGACCGGCTGTATGATGCACGGGATTTGCTAGTCGACGACTTGGTATGTCAACTGATCTGGAGCTATGTGTGGTGACAACAGCTAGCCGCTCTTTATGCGTCCTCATTTGCGCGATCACCCTCAACTGCGCGCAGCCCGGTGCCGTCTGCGCCGGTTTTTTCGGCAGCGACGAGCGGAAAAGCGGCCTTGACTTCAACGGTGGATACGACATCAACACGGTCAGCACCATTTCGGGACGGGTGATCTCACTGCCGCACCCCGCGGAGCAGGAAAGCGTCGTCGTGGCAATCAAGAGCGGTAACGAGACCCTGAACATCAGTGTAGGTCCTGGATCGTACTGGGAAAAGAACGGCATCGCCATCAATCTGAACGACGACCTTTCCGTCAAGGGGTCCAAGGCCCAGGGCAAGGACGGAAAATCCTACCTCCTGGCACAGAAACTTGTGAACCGTACTACCGGCGCACAGCTGGATCTGCGCAACGACAGAGGCGAGGCAGCCTGGTCCGGGAGCAGCCTGAGCCACGTGAGGTCGGAGGGAGCTGCAGGCGGCATGAGAAACCAGGGAGGCAGCATGATGCGAAATGGCGGCGGCATGATGCGCAGTGGTGGCGGCGGCATGATGCGGCGCTGAAGAGAGAAAAACGCCGACGCAGACGGGAGATCGTACTTGAAGATCCGGATCACGGCAGGTTGCCTGATAGCCCTGGCGGCAACCCTTTTATCGCCTTCATTCGTCCAGGCAGAAGATCATCGGTATTCGGTCGGGCTGGGTTTCGAATTCAGCTCCGGGAAATATGGCAGCAACATTCGGACAGACTCCGTTTATGCGCCTCTAACCATAATAGCCAGTCCGACCGACCGCTTCGGTCTGTCTCTGGAAATTCCTTATGTCTACCAGAATAACGGTAATGCGCTTTCCGGTATCGCCAGGGGAGGCATGCAGTCCGGCAGAACCATGATGCGGCCGGCTGCCGGCATGAGCGGCATGTCGGGGCCGGCGAGTGACATGTCTTCAACGCCATCTTCATCTGCCGGTAACAGATCCAAAAGCGGAGTTGGGGAGATGACTCTCAAGGGGGGCTACATTCTGCTCCCCGAGAAGGGGTCGGTGCCGCAGGTTCGCGCCACGGCATTCGTCAAATTCCCCACTGCGGATGAGGAGAGTTTCCTGGGAACCGGAGAGTTCGATGAAGGCTTTGCCGTGGAAATATCAAAGTGGTTCGGTGCCTGGAACCCGTTTGCCGAGGCGGGTTACGTCCTGCAAGGAAAGAGCTCGCAACTGGCGCTGAGAAATTATCTCGCTTACAACGCGGGTGTGGGGTATCAGGTCGCCGGGAATTTTCGCCCGCTGTTACTGCTCAAAGGCGCCACTTCGCCGGCTGATGGAGTAGGGAGCCTTCTGGAGGCCCGGCTGAAGCTGAAATACCAGGCAACGAGCCATACCGGTATCGAAGGATACCTGGCCAAAGGGATAACCACCAACAGCCCCGACTACGGCGCCGGGCTGTCGCTTTACTACGATTTCTAACGAAGAAACAAAAGGAGTGGAAACAATGAACAAAGGTTTGTTAACCATCGCAGCAACCCTTACCATCGGCCTTATTGCAGGGTGCGGCGGAGACGGCAGCATGCATGCGACATCGGCTACCATGTCGGGAGCCGTCGCCGACGGCTACCTGGTCGGCGCAACCGTCTTCCTCGACAGGGATGGCAACTACCGTCTCGACGCCGGGGAACCTACAGCGATCACAGATGTAAACGGGGCCTACACCTTGAAAGTTGATGCCGCCGATGTCGGCGCTTATCCGATCGTAGCGATGGCGATCAAGGGGGTGACCGTTGACAAGGACAGCAACCAGCCGGTCCTGAACAGCTATATCCTCAGCATGCCCAGAGAGAGCGTCAGCGGCACGGTCAGCAGCAACTTCATAAGCCCCATGTCGACGCTGATCCGTGAACTGATGGCAACCGGCAACTACACCATGCAGCAGGCAATGGATCAACTGCGCACGCAACTCGGGCTGCCGGTCGGAGTGGACATGATGGCCGATTTCCTGCGCGATCCCGACAATGCAAATTACCGGGCCATGCACACCGCTGCCCAGAACATGGCTGCCCTGATGGGAAGCCAGATGTCGCAGGTGCTCAGTACCAGCGGATCGACCACCAACGTGGACGTCAATCGTTACCGCGGCATGATGGGGACGATCTTCAGCAATATCTCCTCGGTCAGGGGCTCGGACTCCGACTCCCGATCTGCCATGTCAAATCTGATGGGGAGCATGATGGGAGATCTTGAAAACATGACGCCGGGGCAGCCCTTCCGGAACATGTCCACCTCCTTCAGGGGAGGGATGATGGGCGGGGGAGCAGGAAACGGTTACAGGGGCGCCATGATGCGCCCTGCCACGGCAAGCGGCGCCATGATGTAGCCTGGCCGGCCGGCAGAACGTGAATAGCCGAAGATCGGGCGCTGATCCGGCGTCCCCGTCGTGAGCACGTGGCGTAGCCGCTGCCGGGCTGCCTCAAAGTCGCAAAAAAGAGGTTGCGGACCTTTCCGTAACCTCTTTTTCTCTTTTTTGCGGGCCGAAGAGTGGAATCGCAACTTCCTTTCCTATGCCGATTGTCCACCTTGTCAGACGCCTGTTTCCATCCATCTGAAGCGCGAGGGAGTTCCGTCGGCCTGCGCTTTTTCAACCTCTAGCATCGGAAGTAATCGCGGATTGCCTGCGCAAAATCAGGTACCCGATGGTCCCCGTCAGAACGGAAGCCAGCAGAATCATCAGTTTTGACCCCTCTACCATTTTGGATTCGTCGAACGCCAGCAAGGTAATGAAAATCGACATGGTGAAGCCGATCCCTCCCAGAAAACCGGCACCGATGATATGTTTCCAGTAGACATCACTGGGCAATCGCGACAGGCCCCACCTGACCGCCAGATAGCTGAAAAGTGCGATACCCAGCGGTTTGCCGGCCAGCAGGCCGGCGAGAATGCCTAAACTGTTGGAAGTTGCCAAACCTTCCAGCCAGTTTCCGGTCAGGGCAATGCCGGTGTTTGCCAGGGCAAAAAGTGGCATGATGATGAAACCGACCGGCTTGTGCAGGAAGTGCTGCAATTTGTAGGATGGCGACTCGTGGTCGCCGCTTCCAAAAGGAATGGCAAAGGCCAGCAGAACGCCGGCGATGGTGGCATGGACCCCGGACTTCAACATGAAGTACCACATGATGGATCCAAGAATAAGGTAGACGGACAGCCAGGTTACGCGGCAGCGATTAAGAATCAGCAAAACGGAAAACATCCCCAGTGCCGATGCAAAATATGAAAGTGAGAAGTCAGAGACATAGAAAATGGCGATTACGGCGATCGCGCCCAGATCATCTATGATGGCTAGTGCGGCAAGAAAGACCTTCAGTGACACCGGGATCCTGTTTCCCAGCAGGGCCAGTACTCCAAGTGCAAAAGCGATGTCCGTTGCCATCGGTATGCCGGCGCCGCCCACTGTTCCGGTGCCCCGGTTGAACAGGAAGTGAAGCAGGGCAGGTGTTGCCATGCCGCCAATTGCGGCAGCAACTGGCAATGTGGCGTTCTTCAGATCGGACAGCTCGCCGACATAAAGTTCCCTCTCGATTTCAAGCCCGATCAGGAGGAAGAAGACCGCCATCAAGCCGTCATTGATCCAGTGTTGCAAACTGTGGTTCAGTATGTCGGCATGCCAAAAATCGAGGTACTTCTCACCATGAAAGGAATTGGCGATAGCAATGGAAGTCACCGTGCAGAAGATAAGGATGATTCCCGAAGTCTTCTCGCTTTCGAAAAAGTCCGTGAAAAGAGTGATCAGCTCTTTTGTTTTCGCTTTCACAGGTTTGGTAACCACGCATGTTCCCTTTGCCCCGGTCTTCAGGCTTCGACCCGCTTGAACTTATGGGAAATATGAACTTTAGTGTACCGGTGTTGCACTGTCAAGGTACGGCTTGGGGAGGACCGTGGACCGCAGATCGGGTGGACAAGCAAACAGCGGCACAACTGCAAAGGCGTGCTTGCTGTCAACTGGGCCGGAAGCTTCAAGGCCCAGCGCATGTCGTCACCGATGAAGAGACGGGTGCTCTCCTATGCCAAGGGGGGAATTACCACTCATTTCGGCGCAGGTGCGGTCTATCCGGCAGGAGATCGGCCAGTTGGAGGTCATCTGCACCAGCCCGGACAAAGACCTCCGTGTCATGGTTGCCGGGAAACCGGCGCTTATAGCAGCGGAAGGTGATGAAAGGGGGATGCGCAGCTTAAACTGCGTGACGACAGCGGCGTTCCGGGTCTGGGCCGGCTGGACGGAAACGGGGTCCCCCGCGATGTTGTCATTGTGGACAAGATCACGGGCAGAGTCAGGTCTATCAATTGACCGGACTCAAGATATACCGAGAGGCGGCTTATCGGGGAGCCCTTAAGCGAAGTTCAGTCTGCGCCGTCCCTGGTTTCCCCTGCTGAAATCCGTAATGCTCCGTCCAGGCAGAAATCGCCGCAGAGCCGACACCCCGTGCAAAGCGTTTGGTCAAAAGTCGGTGCCTTGTCGGATAGCCCCGTCTGCAGCGCACCGGTGGGGCAGATGGCCACGCAGCCTTGGCATCCTGTGCAGTTCTCATCAAAGGAGATACAGGAATCGAAACGCCGCTCCACCCGGGCCGCCTGTTCCTGCGACATGCTTTTTCTGGCACCGCTAAGGAGCTCCCTTCTGACCGGCAATCGTTTTCCGCCATATGCGGTCCGCCGCTCGCTCGACTCACTGGTGCTGGAGAGGACTACGGCCGCACTTAGAAACAGGGAGTTGCGCAGCGATTTGAAGAAGCTGCGGCGATTGACGGTTTCATCGCGAAAACGCAGCCCCTCCGCGGATTCAACCACCACGACATGGCCGCTACCGCCCGACAACCCGGCTTCGGCAAGGACGTCAAGCCGATGCTGGAGTTGCGGAATCATAGTGCCGTTAGGACAGTCGCTGCACGCGGTCAGGTTGAGCGTCAATTTACCGGACCCGGAGTGGCAGAGGGCTACCAGGTGCTCTTCAGAAAGCCCCCCTAAACACGCCAGTGTCGCGTGGGAGCTGTCGCTGCTGCGGATGCAGCCCAGTATCGGTTCCGGCACGCGGGATACCTGCGCAAGGCAGACGGAAAAGTCCTTGCTCTGTTCCAAGGCGCCGACCGGGCACTCGGCGGTGCAGAGCAGGCATCCGGTGCAGTGATTCGGATTTATGGAGAGGATGCCGTCCAGGCTGACTGCACGGTGGGGGCAGATGTCGGCGCAGCGGCGGCAGCTGCTTGCGCTGAAACGCATGCGCAGGCATCGAGAGGCATCTATTCGAAGGTCATCCCTGCCGCCGGTGGGCGTTTGCGGCTGGCGGATCTCAGCCATTTTCGGAAACGGCCAGTGCGGCGTTCTCGGCGTCGATAAAGGCTGCGGTGCAGCGGGCGATAGCCTGATAAAACGGTGCTTCGCCGTCGCTGATTATCGCTGCGGTGAACGGCTCAAGCCACGGCATCAGGAATTTTCCCAGAAACTCGCGTTGCAGCCCCACAAGACGTTTCGACTCCTCCCTGCTCCCGGCTGCTTCCGCTTGACGCTGACCGAAGGCGAGAAAGGACATGAACTCCAGTTCGGCGGTTATATGATCCGGCAGCTCGTGATAATCGTCGGCCAGATGCAGGCCGCAGGCGGTGTAAAAAGCTGCCACGCCGACGGTCGAATCTCCCATCACGCTCTTCTCGTCCAAATAGTAGGAACCGTAGGGGGGCGCAACAAGCTGAAAAGGGCCCAGGAACAGGCGGGCGTGTTCGATCGCCAAGGTTTCCATGGATTGACCGGCTAATAAGCTGGCGGCTTCGGATGCCTGCGCCGCAGCTGCGGGCGCCAGGACAGAAAGCAGGTCCGCCAGTGCATCGCAGCATGTTTCATCCCGCAGAGCTGGTGTCGGTGAATAGTAACAGGCCGCCAGCAGGCGGTAGACGTCTTCGCGGATTACAGCGGCGCTTCGAGGCTCGTACATGTAGTTGATCCCTATAAAAGCGGGATGGGACTAGGCGCCCCATCCCGCGAAGTTACGCTTTTGTCGTGGAACGGTTACGATTTTTGGGAAGCCCTGAAGGAGCGGATATAGGCCACGTTCGGCTTGGTCCCCTTCTCCTCCTTGAGGCGCACCGCCTTGTGCTTCTTCAAAAGCTTCGCCGGCTCGCTCGCGGCGTCGTTCAGGTCGCCGAAGATCCGGGCCTTGGACGGGCACGCCACCACGCAGTTGGGAAGCTCCCCCTTTTTCACGCGGTGCTCGCAGAAGATGCACTTCTCCGAGATCCCCTTCTTGCGCACGCTGGCGTACTCGGGATGCGAGTAGTCGTGGTGATGGGGCGGGATATCCCCCGCCGCCTTGGCGGTCTCGGCGCCGGATGCGGTACACCCCTTGATCAGCTCGCTGCCGTCACGGTAGAAGGGATGGGGCTCGGCGACGCCGTCGTTCACGCTGATGACGCTGTAGGCGGCCTTTTCCTTGGCCACGTCCATGGCGCTGTAGGGGCACGCCTTCTGGCAGCGTCGGCAGCCGATGCAGCGTTCGTCGTTGTGCATGGTGATGCCGTCGGCGGTCTTGAACATCGACTTGGGCTGCACCGGGCAGGCCTTCACGCACGGGGCGTCGCTGCAGTGGTTGCAGAGCACCGGCAGCGCCGTGTAGGAAACCTTGGGGAATTTCCCCTCTTCCTTGTAGATGAAGTCGGCCCAGTTGAAGGTCTGTCCCTTGCCGCGGTTCTGGGTATTGTTTTCGGTCTTGCAGGCCAGCGCGCAGGCGCCGCAGCCGACGCACCTCTGCAGGTCTATGACCATTCCGTATTGTTTTGGCATTCAGTGATCCCCCTTTGCTAGACTTTTTCGATCTTGACGCCGGTGAAACCACCGTTACGTGCCGTGGACCCGCTCAGCCGGTCATAGTCGTCGACCAGCAGCGAATTGTTGTTGCCGCCGCGCGGCTCGGCCTTGGCGTAGTCCTTGGCCGCCACGCGCCCGTAGGCCCAGTGCCCCTGTCCGTAGCATTTGGCGATGGTGCCGGGACGGATCCCTTCCCAAAGCTTTGCCTTGGTGACGATGGAGCCGGTGGTAGAGGTGAGGCGCACCGTGTCACCGCTCTTGATGCCGAGCTTCTTGCCGTCCACCGGGTTGATCTTGACCACATCGTCCCAGGCATCGTCTCCGACGTCGACCTTCTTGAATTCCTGGTACCAGGTGGTGTTGGCGCTGCGCCCTTCGCGGTTCAGGCGCGACTTGTAATCGACGAAGGTGAAGGGATATTCCTTCTCGGAGCCGTGGCGCTTGGGGGACTCGTAGTGCGGCACGAAGGCGAGATCGCCCTGGGCCTCGTAGCCGCTCACCTTGAGGATGTCGTCCACGCTGGTCTTGTGCTTGTCGGCGTGCTCCTGGAAAGCCTTCTTCAGGGTCTCGCTGTAGAACTCGAACCTGGTGGTCACGGTCTTGAATTTACCCTCGAACGCCTTGGTCTCCGCGTTTTCCTTGCCCCAGTTCTTCTTGTACTTGTAGGTCTCGGAATTGTAGATCCCCTTCTTGCGGAACTCGGCCCAGCTGGCGATCTGGTCTCCCTTCATCTTTTCCTTGCCGTTCCAGACCTTCTGGCTGCTGATCTTGGCGGCTATCTCCTCGAATTCGGCAGCCGTGGCAGGTTTCTTTTTGGTTTCCGGATCCTCCAGGGATGCGTAATAGTCGTAGAGGTTGGCGAATCCCCTAGCCTTCAGCTTTTCGGCCAGAAGCCAGACGAATTCGGTCTCTTCGGATTTCACCTGCCAAAGCGGCTTGGCCACCGGTTGCTGGATCGACATGTGACCGTGAAGGTTGGCCATGTTGGTGACGATAGTGAGCTTTTCGGTGGGGGCGAAGGTGGCCGGCAGCAGGATGTCGGCGAACTGGCTCATCTCCGAGGCGTTGGTGGTCAGATGGACGAAGAACGGAATCCTCGTCATCGCCTTTTCCCAGCGTTCCGCACCGGTGCAGGAGAAGGTGAAGTTGCACCAGGAGCCTATGAACACCTTGACGGCGTCAGGGTTCTTGAGCAGGCCGTTGGCCACGTTGTTGGTGACCACCCCGCTCCCGGCCTTGCCCCCCATCATGGCCGGCATGTCCTTGGCGCCGCGGCCGTCGAGCTTCTTCTCCTTGCCCGACTTGGCTGCGAGCTCGTCCACGTACTTGTCGAAGCTTGGGAACTTCTCGGTGGGCGCGCTGGAACTCTGGAACACCCCCCCTTCGGTCTCGATGGAGCCGAGGATGCCGTTCAGCGCGTAGACTGCCATGGAGGCGTAGGTGCCGCGCGGGCTCATGCCCACGCCTGGTCCCATCCATACCGCGCAGGCGGTTCCGGCCTTGCCCATGATGCGGGCGACCTTGACGATCTGATCCGCAGGGATCAGGGTCTTCTTGGCGGCCCAGGCGGGGGTCTTCTCCTTGAGCTCCAGGTTCCACCACTTGACGACGCCGTGGGTCTGCGTCTCGGTGAAGGCCGACTCGTCGACGGTAACGCCGGTCTTGAAGAGGTTCTTCCCTTCCTTGAAGTCGCCCACGAACTCCTTGCTCCAGTATCCTTCCGTCAAAAGGACATGGGCCAGGGCGGAGGCCAGCGCGCCGTCCTCACCCGCCTTGATCGGGAGCCACTCCTGCCCCTTGGCGGCGGAGGTGGAGAAGCGGGGATCGATGGTGATGACGGTGCCGCGGTCCAGGACGTCGCTGAACTTTCCTATGGCGTTGGGTACCTGGCGGTTGGAGGAGAGCGGGTCGCAGCCCCAGATCACCAGACACTTGGTCTTGGCGAGGTCGTAGTCGCGGTAACCGAAGAACCCCTGGGTGTAGCCCGGGCCCATCTTCTCCGCCTCGGCACAGATGGCGCTGTGGGAGTAGCTGTGCGGGGAGCCGAAGACCTTGCCCACCGTGCCGTAGGCGAGATCTGTGGAGGTCGGTGAATACCGCCCGCGCATGTACATGAACTTGTGCGGCTCGTTGGCTCGGCGCAAATCCATCATCTTGTCGGCGATGGTATCGAGCGCCTCGTCCCAACTGATCGGTACGAACTTGGGGTCGATGCCGCGCCCCTTTTCAGGGTTGGTGCGCTTCATCGGCACCTTGACCCGGTCGGGATCGTAGGCCTGCTGGATCATCATGTGGCCGCGCGGGCAGACGTAGCCGCCGTTTGCCTTGGAGAGCTGGTTGCCGCGCACCTTGACGACGCGCCCCTGCTGCACGAGGAACTCGACCGGGCACCAGGCGGTACACCCCTGGCAGGTGGAGGCGATCCATTCGCCTTTTGCGGCGCCGTCGGCGGCAGGGGAGTGCCCGGCAGCAAACGCGTTCAGCTTGGGCAGGCCGATGGCCGCCACCGCTCCGGCTGCAGCGGTCACCTTCAGAAAATCTCTACGCTTGATTTGCATTCCTTTCCTCCTATTTTTTATGGCACTTGGCGCAATCGCCCTTTACCGAAAAGGCCTTCTTGCCGTTGTGACAGGCGCCGCAGGATTTGCCCTTCTGCATCTGCTTCATGCTGACCGCGGTGTGCTGCTTCACGCTGAGGTAGAGCTTGCTGTGGCACTCGGTACAGTCCAGGCTCATCCCCTCCACGTGGGTGTCATGGCTGAACACGACCTCGCCACCCTTGTTCTTCATCGCGATGTCCCCTCCACCCACGGCGGCCGATGCGGCCCCGGCAGTGGCCAGCACGATACAGGCGGTTGCGGCAATTTTTCTCATGCGTCCGATCCTCCTTTTAGTTTGCGATACGTCAACTTGGGTTATGATAACCTCACATTTCATTAGTTCAAGCGACAATTGCCCTAACCTCGAAAATACAAAATGTAAAGCTGTGATGACATTGTGGTTATTTCGCAGCGGTTCCAATGAGGGCCGAGGCATCTCGAAGCTTGTCCCAGAGAGCCTGGCGGGAGAGCCCCAGGATCTCGGCGCAGCGCCCCTTTCGGCCGCCGGTGCCGGCCAGCACCCGCTGGATGTAGCGCTTCTCGAACTCGGCGAGCGCCTCCTTGAGCGGCATGCCCACGGTAATCCTCTCAAAGATCGTGCCAATCTGCGGATCGATGGCGGCAACGCGCGGGATGTGGCGCTGAAGAATATGCTGGCCGGGATAGAGCACGGAAAGCTGCTCCATGAGGTTGGCAAGCTCGCGGACGTTGCCCGACCAGGGGAGCCGAAGCAGAGTTTGCAGCGCCTCCGGGGTCAAGCGGATGGGTGACTGCCGCTCCCTGGCGAAACGATCGATGAAGTGGGCTGCCAGTAAGGGAATGTCCTCGCGGCGATCGCGCAGGGGGGGGACGGTGAGGGCGACCACGTTGATCCGGTAGTAGAGATCCTCGCGGAACTCCCGCTCAGTCACCATGGCCCGCAGGTCGCGGTTGGTGGCGCAGACCAGCCGGAAGTCCAGACCGTATGTCTTAGCCCCTCCCACCCGCGCTGCAGTCCGCTCCCCCAAAGCCCGCAGCAGTTTGGCCTGGACGGCGGCTGTCAACTCGCCGATCTCGTCGAGAAACAGTGTGCCGCCATCCGCCAGTTCCAGGTATCCCGGGCGGCTGCGATCCGCGCCGGTGTAGGCCCCTTTCTCGACACCGAACAGTTCCGCCTCGATCAGCGTTTCCGGTATGGCGGCGCAGTTGACCCGCACCAGCGGGCCGCGGCAGCGCGGACTCATGGCATGGACCGTCTCGGCCAGCAGTTCCTTGCCGGTGCCGCTCTCGCCCAGAAGCAGCACGCTCGCCTCGCTGGCCGCGACAACCGCGATGGTGTCCAGCACGCCACGCATGGCCGGTGACCGGGTGATGATCCTGGAACGGGGGTCGGATGCTCCGGTGAGATCAGCCAGCTGCTTTTCCATGCTGCGCAAGCCCATGAGCCGCTCCAGTTTCATCAGCAGCACATCCACGGGAAACGGTTTGGTGATGAAGTCGAAGGCCCCGAGCTTCATGGCCCTGACCGCCATCTCCACCGTGGCCTGGCCGGTCATGACCAGGGCATGGCAGTGGGGCTGGAGTGCCAGTATTTCGCAAAGTATGTCCAGGCCGTCGGCATCCGGCAGTCTGACGTCCTGCAGCACCAGATCGAAGGACTCGTCGCTGCTCGCGGCGAGAGCCGCCGCCCCGCTTGCTGCCAGACGCGTAAGGTATCCCTGTCTGGAAAGGGCCTCGTGCAGGGCCTCGCCGAGCAGCGGGTCGTCTTCCACCAGCAGGAGTTTGATGTCTGTCATGTATAATCACCTCGTTTAGCTATACGTTGCCGCATTGCCGGCGATACCCCATCCCCACCCGTCCCCTTGTAGGGGAGAGGTAGGGTGGGCCGTGCCCACCACAACCGCATCCTGATGGTGGGCACGGCCCACCCTACATGATGCACGGAATCACCGCTTAACTTAATGGCAGTGCCCCTTGAAGGGGAGGGGACGATTCAGGCCGCCCCCTTGTAGGGGAGGGGCCGCCTTTAGTTCCTTCCCCTTCGAGGGGAAGGTTAGCCTTTAGTCCCTTCCCCTTCAAGGGGAAGGTTAGGATGGGGATGGGGTTGTCTTTTACAAGGTAAGCTGCAGTGCAACTGCCTGATAAAGCGGCAAAGTAGAATCAGGACAAGTGCGGAATCCTTACGGTGAATGTGGTGTCGCCGGGCCGGCTCTGGTAAAGCAGTGTCCCGCCGTGCATCTCGACGATGCTCTTGCAGATGGCCAGGCCGATGCCGGTCCCCGCGCCGGCCGCCTTGGTCGTGTAGAAGATGTCGAAGATATGCGGGCGCTGCTCTTCCGGGATGCCGGCGCCCCGGTCTCGGACCGAGATGAGGTAGACACCGTTTTCGGATGCCGCGCTGAGACTCACCTCGCCGCCGTCAGGGGAGGCGTCGGCGGCATTGATCAGCAGGTTGAGTATCACCTGCTGCATCTTCCCCTGGTCCAGGCTGAGCAGTGCCGGCGGCTGACAGCGATCATCGGCTCGGAACCGCACCTGGTACCTCTTGAGCGCCATACGGGCGAACTCGGCGCTTTCGGAGAAGAACCGGTCGCTTTCAAGCTGCCGGGGTTCCATGGAGCCTGTCCGGCTGAAGTCGCTCAACTGACGCACGATCCGCTCGATCCGCTCGGTACCCTGTTTGATGAAGCTGAGATTGCGGTTCGGCGTGGTGCTGTCCTGCTCCAGATTGTGGATGCAGGTGTTGATGGTAAAAAGCGGATTGTTGACCTCGTGGGCCACGCCGGCGACGATCTTGCCGATGGATGCCAGTTTCTCGCTCTGGACCAGTTGCGCCACGGCACGTTCCCGCTCCGACTCGCTGCGGCGCAGCCGCTCCAGCATGTCGCGGAAGCTATCCTGAAGCAGGCCGATCTCGTCCGGCCTGCGGGGAGGGAGCTCGACCGCCAGATTGTCGGTGGATACGGCGGACATCACGGCGCTCAGGCGCTGCAGCGGGCGGGCCATGTTCCGTCCGATCAGATAGGAGAGGAGAGCGCCGAAAAGGAAGGATCCCAGCGCGGCTCCAACGATGCGCCGGGCGAGGGCCTGCAATTTGGCTTCCAACGGGGCTGTGGAGACCCCCACCCGCAGAGTCCCCCAGGTCTTGCCGTAGACGTGCAACGGCATGGCCATGTCCAGGATGGGGGGTTGCGTTTTTTTACCGGGGATCAGGGTGCTGAGGTAGCGCTTTTCGGTAATGGCCGCACGGGTCAGCGGGTCGGTATAGGTCTTGCCGTGCTCCGAATAGTTGTTATGGGTCAGGATCTTGCCGTCGTGATCGGTAACATAGGCATGCTGAACCGGCAAGCCGGTATTGGTCATGATCTCCTCTATAATGTTGTCCAGCAGTCCCCCCTCGCCGATGACCCCCATCTCCTCATAGAGCAGGGCAATTATTATCGGCGAGGCGAGCGATGTCACCATCTGCTTCCCCTCAGCTTCCAGACTTTCGTAGAGCAGATGCCGCTCGTTCTTCCAGGCCCACCAGCCCCAGAGGGCGGAAGAGAGAGCGACCAGCAGCACGGCCAGCAGCAGAAACTGAATTTTTATGCTGAGGAATTTTTCCGCTTTCATCGGTGGCAGCCTATGCCGCAACCGTGGGGGATATCGCGGATCATGCGGAAGATGCCGCGATAGTCCTCGATGGCCGCCGGGGCAAAGCCGTAGCAGAACTCGTCATCCCAGGTCTTCATGATCGCCTGATGCTTCGGGTTGCTGCGGTCCAGCTTCAAAAGCGCCGTGGTAAGCGCCCTGACGACAGCGGGAGGGGTATCCTTGCGCACCACCAGCGGTACCGACGGGATGGGAGCCGACCAGGCCAGAATGCGCAGGCCGTGGGACTGGTATTTTTCGGCGACCACATCCTTGACTGCGCCGGCGTCATACTGCCCCTTGAGGATCGCCTTGGCCACCGCATCGTGGTGCTGAAGGTTGACATACGACCTCAGGTCGCGCAGTCCAACCCCGTTATTCCAGAGCAGGTAGCGGGGGATCAGGTTGCTCGATGTCGAGTGGGGAGAACCGAAGGCAAAGGTCTTGCCGCGCAATTCCCCGACGCTCTTAAGCTGTGAGTCCGACCGAACGATGATGGCGCTGCGGTAAAAAGGTGTGCCGTCCCTGTTGAGCGGCTTTAGGATCGGGATCGCCTTGTACTTGATATTGGCCTCGGCGAAGGTCACGTCCCCAAGCGAGCTGACCTGGGTCACTCCCTGCTGAAGGAAGCGTACCGCCTCGGGGTAATCCTTGCTGATCTTCAGCTCAAAGGTGTAAGGGGTCTCGGCGCTGAGGTAGTCCATGATCGGCTGGTAGCGCTTGTACATGACCAGCGGGTTGTAGCGGGGGATGACGCCGAAGCGGATCACCGGCTTCTCGGCTGCCGATCCGGAGTCGGGAAGCGGTGACACGACGAGCAATAAAACTGCCAGCGATGCAACGGTTAGCCTTCTCCTTAGCCGAGAAAGCCGTTCCACTTTTCCGCACCAGTCTGATGAATCATTCGACGATCCTAAAATTTCCACTTGACTGTATCCGTACAGGCAAATATATTTTCCCGCATGAAACAGCCTGTCCATATATTCAAAGCCCTCGCCGATGAGACCCGTCTTCGCATACTATCTCTGCTCCTCACGGAGCAGGAACTTTGCGTTTGCGACATCATTGCCGCCCTCAAATTGCCGCAATCGACCGTATCCCGCCACCTCGCCTACCTGAGGAAGTACGGGCTGGTAAACGACCGGCGCTGCGGGCTCTGGATGTATTACTCCGTCGCTGAGCGGGAAGGTGAATTCCAGAAGGGATTGCTGGCTTTTCTGAAAGAGCATCTTGCCGTTTTACCGGCCACGGCGGCAGACCGCGCCTGCCTGGAAAACTTCGGCAAAGACAATCGTTGCGCCTAAAAAAATTTGCCTGATTATATCCGCCCGAACGGATACTGCAAAGCGAAATTTCATCACGGGTCGTTCTGGGGGATATGGCACCCCAGGGAACTGTCGCGGCTTGCCGCCCTCCTTATTTATTCTTGCATGGCGTTGTGCATTTTTGGTATAACGCGACTGTCAGTTGTCACACAGGCAGAAAAAAGGAGAAATCACATGTTCGGATTCGGCATGCCGGAGTTAATCGTCATTCTCGTCATATTGCTGGTGATTTTCGGCCCCGGGAAACTTCCCCAGCTGGGGGCTTCGCTGGGCGGGGCCATCAGAAGTTTCAAGAAGGCGGCTGAAGAAGAGCCCAAGGTAATAAATCCCGAGGAAGACGAAAAGAAGGATCAATAGAAACGGAGCCGAATGCTGCCATGCCCGAACCTAGGCAACATGACATAACGGGAGTAGTCCTGGTCGGCGGCAAGAGTCGCCGCATGGGGCGGGACAAGGCGTTTCTCGAAGTCGCCGGCAAACCTCTCTTCGAGATCATTCTGGAGCTGTTCAGGGGGAGTTTTGAACGGGTCCTCCTGGTGGGGAACCGTGAGGAACGCTTTGCCGGTTACGGCCTCCCGGTCCTGCCCGACTTCTTCCCCGGCAGCTCCCTGGGCGGGCTTTACACCGGGTTGCATGAGGCGGAGACGGACCACGTTTTCGTTTCCTCCTGCGACCTTCCCTTTCCCAGCGGGGAGGTGCTGCGCCACCTCTGCTCCCTGAAGCAAGGTTTCGACGCCGTGGTCCCCAGCACGCGGTACGGCTATGAGCCGCTCTTCGCACTCTACTCGAAGAGCTGTCTGGCGCCGATCAAGCGGCTTCTCGACCGGGGGGAGTTCTGCGCCTATGCCTATTATCCGGAGATCCGGGTCCGGTACGTACCGCCCGATGAGCTGGCCCCCTTCGACAGGGACGGGAGGGCATTTTTGAATCTGAACACCCCGGAAGAATTCGCAAAAATTGGAGGAGCATCATGACGCAGAAGGTTGTTTCATTCGTAGCTAAGTCGGGCACCGGGAAGACGACCCTGCTGGAAAAGGTCATCGTCCAACTGAAGGAGCGGGGCTACAAGATCGGGGTTGTCAAGCACGACGCCCACCGCTTCGACATCGACCACCCGGGCAAGGACAGCCACCGGCTCACCGCCGCAGGCGCCGACACCATGCTGATCTCCTCGCCCGAGAAGCTCGCCATAGTAAAGAAGCACGCCCAATCGCCCCCCATCGAGGAGCTGCTGGCTACCTACTTCCAGGACGTGGACATAGTCCTGACCGAGGGGTTCAAAAAGAGCTCCATGCCGAAGATCGAGATCAACCGCCAGGAGAGGAGCTCCACGCTGCTCTGCCGGGGAGAGGAGTTCGACCCGACCCTGGTGGCGGTGGCAAGCGATGTGCAGCTGGAACTCGATGTGCCGGTGCTTGATCTAAACGATGCAGCGGCGGTTGCCGACTTCATCGAGGAGAAATTCCTGAAATGAGCGATCCCGGCTCCCTGCTGCAAGTCCGTTCCAAGATCTGGCTTGAAATCGGCGGCGAGCCTGTCTTCGGCCAGGGGCGCGACCAGCTGTTGCGCTCGATACGGGGGACCGGCTCGATCAACGCCGCAGCAAAGGAGATGGGGATCCCTACCGCAAGGCGCGGGGCTATCTTGACCCAATGGAGAAGCGGCTGGGATACCCCCTGGTGAACCGGCTCAAGGGTGGAACCGGCGGACTTCCTGCTGCACAGTTGCAAGCTGCAGATTGGCACTCATCAGGATTCTGCATGAGACGAAAGAGAGGAGGGCCGCCATGGTCAGCATCGAGCAGGCGCAACGAACCATTCTTGAGCAGATCACCCAACTGGAGACGGAGAAAGTCTCCGTGTTCCAGGCGCTGAACAGGGTAACGCCCGAGGACCATATCGCCCCCCGGGACATCCCGGCTGCCGACAACTCGGCCATGGACGGCTTCGCCTTCTCACATGCGGCTCTTGACGACAACCGGCTGAAGGTCTCGGGGTTCCTGCCGGCCGGAGAGGTGCATGGCGCTCCGGTCCCTCCCGGCGAGGCGATCAGGATCATGACGGGCGCACCGGTTCCTGCCGATTGCGACACGGCGGTGCCGATCGAAGACGTCGAGGAGAGCGGCGACCGGATAACCCTCCGATCGACGGTCAAGGCGGGAAGCCATGTCCGCAAGCGGGGTGAAGACATCGCGCTGGGTGACGTGGTCATCCCGGCCGGCTCACTGTTGCGCCCCCAGGAAATAGGGATGCTCTCCGCCATGGGCAGTACCTCGCTCGCCGTTTACCGCCGCGCGCTTGGATGGGATGCCCCATGCTCCACCTTAGCTGTCTAACGCCCGGCTCTGTTCGCAAGAACGGCCAGAAGCCGTTCGAACTCCTCTTTTTTCAGGGTGATCGGCCGCATCGGGCTCTCCTCTCGAACATTTCGGGGGTTCTCCAGCCATTTCTTCAGCGTCGCCTCCGTCCAGCTCCCTTTGTCCTTCGAGGTTGCCGGATAATGCTCGGAAAAAATCCCGGATAGATCGGGTCCGATGTCACCTTTGCCCAGAGCTCCGAAGGCTTGGGTCAGAACCCTGTGGCAGGGGCCGCATTTCTTCTCGAAGATGTTTTCGACATTGCGCTTTCCGTCTTCAAAATGCACGACCTGCGGTGTCTCGCCCCCCTTGCGCCCCGCCTTCAGCGCTCCCGCCAAGATGGCATTCACCAGGTCGGTCATCTGCCTGTCGTCAAATCTGAAATCAGGCATGAACAGAGCCTGCGATTTTATTGCCTGGTAAATATTCTCTGGTGTGCTGTTCACCGGCAAGCTGTCGAGATTACTGGCCAGTCGGTTTCCCTTGCCGGCCGTGGTATGACAACGCCGGCAGGCAAAACTATCAAGCAGCTTTTCCCCGCGCTGCAGAGGCTGCGATCCGGCAACTCCGAACCAGGAAAATCTCGCGCCGATCAGGTCGCGGTGGGCAATGGCAAGACGGTCGGATCTCTCGTCGCCCCGGTGGCAACCGGTGCAGGTGCCCTTCGCCGAATAATGCGGCTTGTGGCAGCGAAGGCACCCAGCCCTGCCTCCCCGGGCCTCGGTGACCGACAAAAGCAGCAAGCCGGCGATGATGCTCAGAAAGGGAGTACGAATGCCCAATTTTCACCTCGAAAGAACATGGCGATGACGGTCAGCACTCCTATGGCAATAAAAAGGAGCACGCTAGCGGCGCTCACAGGCAGGCGATCCCTCCCCAGCCAGGTAGCCTCTGCGCTGCTGCCGCTCCCCGACAGCCAGGGGAGCAGGATGCAGGAGGCGGTCAGGGCGAGCACGGCATAGATGAGGTACTTCGAGTAACTGACCAGCTCCTGGATCCAGAGCAGGAACCAGGCCGACCGGACCGGATTGGGCACCCGGGAGATGTCGGCCGGCTCCTGCAGCGGCGCCGGGATGAGCGCGGCCAGGACCAGCAGGGCCAGGACCAAGAGGGCCATGGCGATCTTGATCGGGCGGAAAAAGTAGGGAGAGCTTCTGACGTAGCCGCGCATCATAGGTAGGGCAAGACCCCCTTGTTCTTTCTGATCCGGTAGAAATGCAGGGAACTGAGCAGCAGCACGCCAAGCGGCACCACGAGGATGTGCAGCACGTAGAAACGCAGCAGCGACATCGGCTGCCCCACCCCGTCAGGGACCAGGACGCCGCGCAGGTAGCCCCCCAAAGGCACCGTGGCGGCCAGTTCCATGCCGGTCTGGGTGGCCCAGAGGGCAAGCTGATCCATCGGTAGCAGGTAGCCGGTATAGGCCTCGAAGACGCAGAGCAGAAGGAGGGCGCAGCCGATCACCCAGTTCAGCTCACGGGGCCTTTGATAGGCGCCGGTCAGGATGACCCGCAGGGTGTGCAGCACGATGAGCACCAGGAGGAAATGGGAGGTCAGCCGGTGCAGGCTGCGCAGGTAGCGGCCGCCCCAGACCGACGATTCCAGGAGCAGGATCGAGCTGAAGGCCTTCTCGGGGGAGGGGTGGTAGTAAAAGAGGAGCAGCATCCCGGAAGCCGCCAGGAGCAAAAAGGAGGTGAAGGCCAGGCCGCCCAGACAGAAGGTATAGGAAAAGGCCAGGTTCCTTCTCAGCACGACCCGGGGAAAGAGATGCATCAGGAACTCGTTAATCAAGCGATCCTCCAAAAGCCGCAAATCACACGATCACCTCGAAATACCCGCCCCGCTCCTCGACGCGATAGCGCAGCAGTTGACGGTCCGCCGGCCCTTTCAGGACGGCTCCCTGCCGGTCGAAACTGCTGCCGTGACAGGGGCAGATCAACTCCGTCGGCGTGACGTTCACCGTGCACCCCAGATGGGTGCAGACCAGGCTCAGGGCGTAGACGGCATCCTCCTCGCGCATGATCGCCACTCTGGCCTCCTTGTAGACCAGTGCCCCGTGGAGAGGGAGCTCGGCCTTGGGGACGCTTAGCAGGATCTTCTTCTGCCGGATGCGCGGAGTCAGGAACCGCCCCAGGGAAAAGATCCCCGCCAGCGAAAGTATCAGGGTTGCGATGAATTTTCTACGTGATTGATCAGGCTTTGCCATTTTTCTAGATACGCCCTCTGGTAGGCCGGACTCTTTCGGGTCAGCTGCAGATACCGTGAAACGGGAAGAAAATCGCCGTTTATCACCCTTTGACCGGCTTGGTTCCAAAACGACGGCAGCGTCATGCCGTCGGCCTGCAACTGGTAGATCCTGTCCTCTCCCCTTTCCATGATGAAGCGGCGCGGATCGTCGTGACACCCCTCGCACATGACCGTGCCGCGGCGGATGGTGTGGGGGAAAAACGCCTTCCATTCGGCCGCCAGCAGGCGGTTTTCCAGCTCCGACCCTGTCGCCAAGGGCCAGGTCCCGGCCGGCCGGTCGTTTCTAATGTCGGTGAAATAGAGGATGAACTGCGGCCGGATCGGGCTCACCTTGCCGCGGGCGTTGAGGCCGAGCGGCGGAGCGTCCTGCTTGCGCAGATAGGCGCTTTTCACATAGTCGCCCTCGTTGCTCCTGACCCGGTAATAGTCCCGGGACGGACTGTCCCCCGCAAAACGCAGATAGAAGGTGCCGTACTCCTGGGCGGCCCAGGCGGAGTGACAGGCGTAGCATTCCATCTTCTCCAGATGGGCGCTGATCCGGTGCTCGATGATCTTTTTGTCCACCGTGTGACAGTCAAGGCAGGTCTTCGAGGATTTGGCGCCGGCGACCAGGCTGGTCATGGCATGGCAGGCGCCGCACTTCATCCCCGCCTCCGCGTGGACGTCGGGGGTCATCTTCAGGAAGGTTTCGCCGTAGGCGACCTCGCCCCGCTGGTAGCGCAGGCTGTCCTCCCGCGGCGCCATGCCGTAGTAATCGGTCCCCACGAAATACCCCTTATGGCAGTTGAAACAGCTCCGGTCGTCGGCCTTGGCGATGTCGTGCCCCTTTCCCCCATGGCAATCGGTGCAGCCGCGCAGATGGCAGGAATTGCAGTTGTTCTCGAAAAACCCCGGATCGAGCGCGCCGATGCTGCGGTCCACGAAGAGCTTCTCGCGGCTTCTGCTGCCCATGGCGTGATCGAAAAGCCGCGCATAACCCCGATGGCAGCCGACGCAGCCGGCAGTGCGGTTGGTCCCGGCGGCCGGATTGGCGATGGTGTCGATCTCGCTGCCGTGGCAGGAGAGGCACGGCAGCGCGGCATGGATACCTTTGAGGGTGATCCGGTGGCAGTCCGTGCAGTTTTCGCCGGTACTGCCGCAGGCCGCGCTAACGGTCAGAAAGCAGGCGGCGATGCAAAGCATCATCAAGCGCACGATAGTTCAGTTCCTTTCGGTAAATTGGGTCCTTAGCCTTGTCATGGCAGACGATGCAGGTATTGACCGCCAGGGCGCGCCGCACCTCTTTTCCGTTCAGCGGGCGGGAGAGCTCACGGGTGATGGCGGAGTAGGCGCGCACCTTGCCCCCCTGCATGGTAAGGAAGCCGTCCAGCGGCTTGTCCGCCGATTTCTCGCAGATCAGGGTGCCGTAGATGCTCCCTCCCGCCACGACATGCTGGCCGAAGCCGAGAAAGGCCGGGTTGCCGTGGCATTCGCTGCAGCCGATCGCCTTTTTGCCGGTGTTGTGAGAGTAAAACGGGGCGAAGCGCAACTGCTGCTTCCCCTTGTAGCGCGCCACGTACTCGTCCTTCGAGGTGCTGCCGTCCGCCTCGACCACGGTGACGAAGGTCTGGCAGCCGGGGGTGACCGGAGAAATGCGTCCCCGCTGGTTCAGCGCCAGGGGGAAGGGATACAGCATCCGGTAGTCTTCCTTCTCGCTGAAGCGCCCGGGTGTCTGCACCCCCTTGATGAAATCCGTCCCCATCTTCGTCTTGTCATAGGTTGTGTGACAACCGTAGCACTGGACCACGGTCCTTGAGTGACAGGAATAGCACTCCATCCTGCCGTGGCCGACGATGGTGTGCTCGGGGTTGCCGGTGATCACCTTGCTTTGGAACAGCTTGCCGCTTCTCTTGCCGAGGACGTAGACCACGCCGTCCCGGTAAAAGACGTTGGAGTAGCTGCGCCCCTTGGCGGTCAGCAGCATTTTCATCCCCGGCCGCATCTGCATTTGGTAGCTTTTCGACTCCCGCAAGGCCTCCTCGTTCTCCCTGGCGATCTCCCGGTAGCGGGGGGGCTTGGCCCCGCCGTGGCAGTCCTCGCAGCTGATCTCGGTCTGGAGATACATGTTCTCATAGGCATAGCCGTCCCCCATGACATCGCGCGAGGTATGGCAGTCGATGCACTCCATTCCGGCGGCGGCATGGATGTCGGGGGCGATATGGACGGCATTGCGGGCGCCGCTCAGCATGACCGGTCCGGGAAGCCCGTTCCTGGTCGGCACCATCGAGTTGTTGCCGTCGTAGAGCCCTTCATAGGAGAGGGCGATCCGGCCGCTGCGGTTGTGGCAGCGCGAACAGACCCTGTTGTCGGGTAGCTTTTCCATGGCATGGCTGGCGGAATAGGAAGGCCTGCCCGCAACCGTCGCATCCCTTCCCCGGTAGGTGGCCGTGTCGTTATAGGGGAAATGACAGGCGGCGCAGCCCGAGGCGTGACTCGCGCCGTAGACATCGTCCGTTTCCACCGCGACGTGGCATTGCGAGCAGAACTTGCGGTACAGCTCTCCGGAGAGATGGTCCAGTCCGGCAACCGGCCTCAGCCGTTGCGGATTTCCCAAAGAGTCGTAGACATCCCCCCCCGTGCTGCCGTAGAGCCGATCGTCCGGCCCCTCCCAGGTGAGCTGGACATTTTTGATCATCCCGGTGGCGGTGTACATCAGGTTGGACCGGACCCGGTCCAGCTGGTAGAGGTGGCAGGAGCCACAGGTTTTGTCCCAGTGCTGAGGTGCGGCGGGGTTTTTCGGACCGTGCATGGCGAGATGGGCGGCGTTCTTGTTTTTTTCCTCAGGGTCTCCGCCGTGACAGGAAATGCAGTAGGGATGGCTTGCCGACGCCTTTTCTATATGCTGATGACAGCTTTCGCAAGCGGTAGTATTACCGCTGTGCACGCTGCAGCCCATGACGGCAGTGAGCACCAACAGAAAGGGCCAGATGCGCCTGGAATAGAAATAATGATTTTGGTTAGATTCTTTCATTCCATCCCAGGGATTGTTCAATGGTTTGCTGCGCCCTACTATAGGTGAAGATGTCGGATTTCGCAAAGTTGTTTCATCTTGTTCAATAAAAAAGACCGACGGAGGAGGTGCCGTCGGTCATAACAAGAGGAATTCGCCGGCTATATCCGGATTGATTTACTTGCCAGTTTTACTGATGCTCACCGTCTTGCTGAACTCCCGCCAGATAAACGGATCGGCGTTCATGGAGCCGAAGGGGAGATAGTAGAGCTTCACGTCGATGTTGAGCTCATGGGTCACGGGCTTGCTGACCGTCTTGCCGTTTTCTTCCACCTCATGGAGAGGGTAGGGTATCTCGAAACGCTCGTGAACCATCTTCCCCGGCGGCAGTCCGGTGTCCTCGATGATGCCGCTCTTCTCGTAGGGGCCGCGCCCCATCCGGTCACCACGGCCAAGCTGCTGCGGCACCGGCATGTAGATCTTCTCCTGGTTGTACACTTCCTTGCCGTCCTTCGTCGTTGCTGTTACCGACAGAACCAGTCGGTTGGGGGTCGGTCAGCCGTCGGGTATGGAGTGACCGGAGCGGTTGATCATCTCCACCTTGACCACCGCCCTGGGCGACACGGCCCCGCCGTCGCGCCAGTGGTAGCCGAACGCCTCGGCCTTGAAATCCACAGCGGCATCGGTCATCGCCTTATCCCGGTACCCCTGGATGTTGTGGCCGAGCCTGCTCTTCTTCATGTGGCAGTCCTGGCAGTTTTCCTGTCCCACCTCGGACTTGTAGGCCCAGAGATAGCTGCCGTAGGAGGTGCAGCACTGGGTCGGTTCGTCCAGCTCCAGGTTGGGACCCATGCCGTGGCATTGGCCGCACTGGATCGCCTCGCTCATGATGGGGCTGACCGCCATCTTGGGAAACTTGTCCGACGGGTGCTCCCCCTCTTTGGATCCGTAGACCACGCCGGCCTTGGCATAGCCGTCCTGCCACTTGTGGGTGATGGCGTTGCGGTTGTGGCAGACCAGGCAGTTGATGCTGAGGCTCTTCAGTTTCGCCTCTTCCCGCTGCGCCGTGGGCTTGTCCTTCTTCTTGCGGGCGTCCTGCCAGCTGTAGAGGGTGGTTACCAGTTCTTGGGCCACCGAGTCCTCGGCGTCTGCGAGCTGAGGCAGATGGCACTTGGCGCACCCCATCAGGTGCTCCACCTTCACGTCCTTCGGGCTCTTCACGCCGGAGTAGGGCTGCTCCATGAGACCGTTCTCGATGGCGGTGATGAAGGTCAGCGCCGTGCGCCCGGTGCCGTAGATGGAGCGCGAGTGGATCGACTTCTGTGATTGGTCGTGCTGTTCCTGGTGGCATTCGACGCAGGAACTCGAGTCGTACATCTTTGCCAGTTCGGCTATGCTCTTCGCCTTGCCCGATTTGGCGACGATCGTCTCCTTCCAGCCGACCCCCGCTTTCTCGGCAAAGCTTGCTGCCGGATAGGCGAACAGCAGGGCTGTCGTCATCATCACGGCGAGTTTTGCTTTCATCATGGCTTGCTCCATTGGTTAAATATCGCCCCCCTGATTCCCGGGTGCGTTGGGGGAAATTGATCAGCAACCCTGCATGTCGTCTCCGTCGGACTCGGTCACCGTCAGGTTTGAGTCGACCTTGATCTTGGCTGCCTTTGCCTTGTTGAATCTCAGAGTCACTTCGTTCCCCTCGACCGACAGGACCTTCGGTGCACCTCCCCGGGCCGAAACGGTAGCACCTTTCTTGGCCCAGGCGGGTACGGCACCTTCCATCAGGACGGTGACCTTGTCTCCTTCAACCTTGGTAACCTTGCCGGTACCTGAACCGGCGGCGTAAACGGCGCCAGCCAAGGCGACCGTTGCCAGCAGCATCGAAATCATTGCGAACAGTCCCTTCATTTCATCCCCCTTGTCGAGTTTTTTGGTTTTCAAGCAGCTTACATTAACCCTCCCCCCAGCCTCTCCCACCAGGGTAGGGGGGCTTAAAGTCCCCTCTCCCCTGGTGGGAGAGGGTTAGGGAGAGGGGGGAAGGGCTTGAACAAGAAGTTAACCGACAACGCTGCCCCGGCCCCCTTAAAAGAGCGGCACAGACAGCCTCGGTTCGAGGATGACGCCGTCAGAAAATGAGCTGCAGTTGGGCTACCAAGGTGGTGAAGTCCTCACTCCTCACCCCGCCGACGGTCGCTTCCGTGTCGAAATCTGTGCGGGACAGTTCGGCCGTCAGTTTCAGGTTCTGCCCTCTGAAGTAGTAGTTGGCGCCACCGCCATACCAGTCAACCTCCTGATCGAAGATGTTGTTAAGCGACGCGAAACGCCACTTCTCGTAACGGCCGAAGAACTGCAGCGGCGTGCCGGGAAGCATATAGCCGGCCTTCGCGTACCAGCCGTTTTTCTGCCCGTTGATGCCGATGGTCCCCGCGTCCGGATTGGCACCCTGGTAGGCGTCATCCAGATCCACATCCTCATAGGCTGCGGAGGCGGTGATGGTGCCCATTGCTCCCAGCGGATACTCGAAGTAACTGTCAACCGTCCAGGCCTGGTAATCCTTCTTGTCCGTTCCGGCAACCGTATCGCCATAGGCCACCTCGGGTTCGAACTGGTAGGCGCCGCCAAAAGTCAGCACCTTTTTCTTTCCGAGGTAGGTTCCCTTGTAGCCGTACTCGTTCTCGGGATCGAGCAGCGTGACGTGGGCGCGGGCCGAGTAGCGGAAATCGGAACTGGGAGCGGTCACTCCCGACACGGCCTTGCGCCCTTCCATGACATCGGCACGGTACTGGAACATGTCATTGAGCAGGTTGCCCCATAGCGCCACCCCGGTGTCGCGGGTGCTGGTGAAGGCGGTGCGGACGAAGAGCGACCGGTCCAGGGTCAGGGGCATCTCGCACGCCTCCAGGTTCTCGCGCGAGAGGTTGTACTTGAACTTGCCGACGTTGACCCGGAAGGCGTCGTTCAGCTTGAAGCGCATCACCGCGTCGAGCAGCTGGAACTCGGTCCCCTGGTTGGTGTCGGCCACGCCGAGGGTGGTGACGTTCTGGTCTTCGGTGAATTCGGTCTGCACGTAGAGGCTCATGTTTTCGCCGTACTTGCCCATGAACGCGAGCCGGTTGCGCCGGAAATTGAAGTTGGTGGTGGTGTCGTCGTTGTCGTCGCCCGAGCCGGTGTCCCGGACCGTCATCTGGAACTGCCCCTTGTAGTCGATCTGAAGGGCACCCTCGTCATCGGGGCCGAAGGTCATCCTCGGTCCGGCGAAGGCCGTGCCGGTCATAAGCATCACGCCGAGCAGTGCAGCGCCGCAATATTTTTTGTTCATCTGTCAGCTCCTTTAGTGGTAAATTCCGCCCGAACCCGACGAGGTCCGGGCGTAGCAGGGGACTCAATTAACCCGTCAGCAACCGCCACCCTTCGGAATAAACGGTGCGGGGGCTCCGCCGCCGTTGTTGGTGCTGGCACCGCTGTACGCCTTATCCTGCTCCAGGATGATATTGCCGGTTCCCGTGTAGTTGGGATGGGTCGTGATGGTCGGCCAATCGACCGCGCCGTTGTAGGTGCGCAGCTTGAAGGGGATGGCGCTGTTGGCATTGTCGCTGATCGTTTTGGTCGGCCTGAAAACCACGTGCTCTGAGCGGGTTACCGTATCCCACTTGGGAATTCCGCCTAAAGTTCCGCCCGCCTTGACGTGGCTGGAAGCGTTGGCACCGGTGTACTTGTCGATGAAGTTTGTGCCGTTCCACTCCAGGTAGTTGTTGGGGGCGGCAAAGAAGACCACCGACGGGCTTGCCGCCGGATAGGCGGGAAAAGTGCTGTAATCATCGGTTATCACATAGGTGTTGTCCGTAGGCTCATAGGCGGAGAGTAGCGCCCACTCCTGCCAGGAACCGTCGTACATGCGGACGTCCTTGAATTCGCAGATCTCGTGGAAGACGTACCAGTAGATGGATGCCAGCGCTCCCGAGTTGCAGTAGACGATGATCGGTTTGCTGCCGTCGATGCCGGCTTGGGCGAGGATCGGCAGCAGCTCCGCCTTGGTCTTATAGCCGCCGTCGGCACGGGACAAGGCGGGAACCGTGATGTTCCAGGCGCCGGTCTTGGTCACCTTGGCCCCCTTCACGATACCTTCAAAGGCTGCACCCTTGGCACCCAAGGGGATGGCCAGCGGAGTGCCGCCGTTCAGATTGGGACCGGCCGGAGTGGTGATCCCCGCATAGGGATTGGGCAGGGTGATCGGCGGGTTGGTCGTGCCGCTGAAGATCACCCGTGCGGGGGTTGTTTCCTTGAAGAGGATCTCGCTCAGGGTTAGCGGCGCCGAGTCAGACGCCCTGGTAAAGAGTTTGTTGGCGCTGGAGTAGCCGTACCCGGCCAACTGGAAGATGTCGGGGATACCATCGGTGTTCTGGTCGGCGAAGTAGTAGGCGACCGGCGGCTGGCGGGTGTCAAGAACCACCACCTTGTCAGGGTCGCTGTCCGGCAGGCTGGTGCGGCCGCTGTCGACCAGGGCGATCAATTCGCCGATGCTGATGCGGGCATCGAGGTGCCTCTGCGGCAGTTGGGTGACGCTGAAGTCCGAGGGCGTTACCAGCGGGAGCGTCACCCCCTTTTGCAGCGCACCGCCGGCCAGGGCGTAGGCCTTGTTGCCGCCGTTCAGGATGCGGATATTCTCCTTGGCGAAGCCCCAGTAATAGAGGGTCCACCAGAGGCGCGACGGGCAGAAACCCGGGTAGTCGTAGCGGGAAGTGGAGATGACGATGACATCGTCCTTGGTGACGCCGTATTTCTGCAGCATCTGATCTATGAGCGCCCCGGTACCGACTTCATGCTCCGCCTCGATAGGCCCGTCGTTGCGGACCGCAACCTCGTACCCCTCGTGGGAGACATTGGGAATGGCGCCGGGGATATGACCGAACATGCTGTCGGGCATGCCGCTGAAGGACTTGTACTGCGGGCTTGTCGTTCCGCCGTACATGTCGCTCAGGTTCTGCAAGACCTTGGGCTTGTCACCGGCAAACCAGCTTTCCGTGTCCGAGAATGTCAGGACTCCCGAGGCGTTCGGCACGCAATCCAGAACAATCACCCGCTTGCCCGTGTCGGTCTTGCCCTGGTTGTCGACGACCCAGGTCCTGACCGTGGCCGGCTCGACAAGGGATATTCCGGCGACGGCGTCTTGCCTGTAATAGGCGGCCTCAGACTCAGCCGCGGGGTCATCATATCCGCTTGTGCCGCAGCCCCACATCACCAGGGTGCCGATTACGGCAATGCCCAGTAACACGAATAACAACAACTTCGTCTTTTTAATTGCTTTTTCCGACATACTACCTCCTCTCAAGATTCAAAAATTTGCGCCACGGCCTGTAATGAATGAAAGCTTTGCTAGCTCCCGGAAACAACATTTGTCATTGGTTTGGTTAGTGTTGTAAATATCGCGAAACTGCTGTAAAAATAAAGCGATTGATTCTCACAATGCTGTGCGTGATACGCACAGGGGCTGAAAGAGTCGCACGGGTCCGGCATCTGAACAAGACGAAGGTAGCGCAAGAAGCAGCCGGGACAGCGCTTGTCCAGTTGTGAGTGATTGTCAAGCGAAGGGGTTGCCTTGGCCAAGGCGTCAGCTTAAGGAGATCTTTTTAATTCATGGAATCCATTTACCTGAAGACATTGATTGAGGCAGTAAACACCGGCAGCCTTTCCAAGGCAGCGGAAATCCTCTGTGTCACCCCGTCTGCAGCTTCGCGCCGCATCAAATTCCTGGAGGACCATTACGGCTACCCATTGCTGGATCGTTCAGGTCCGGTTCTAAAACCTACTCAAGCGGGCAGCCTGGTGCTTGGAAAGGCGAAATTACTTCTGGAGATCGAGCAGGAACTGCTGCACGGATTAACCGAGATGGACAACAAGCCGCGAATAGCTTTTTGCTGCACGCCAGCTTTCGGTATCGCTCATCTGCCTGCAGTACTGAAGGAATTTATGCTGCATAATGCCGACATGAACGATCTGAAATTTTTCTTCAAGATGCCGAATATGGTAGTCGAGGGATTGAAGGAGCATCTTTTCGATCTGGCCGTCATTGAGCACTGCGCCTGCCTCGACCTTAAGGATTTTTTGACATTCCCACTGCCTGACGACGAGATGATTTTTGTCAGTGCACCATCTCTCGGGATTGAATCTGCCGTTGCGGATCTGGATATTCTGGTGCAGCAGCGTCTTTACAGCAGGAATGAGGGGTGCTGTTCGAAGATCTTTCTGGATAGCAATATGCAAAGTATCGGACGTGACAGTCAGGAGTTTCGACAGATCATCATCTATGACGACCTCCATCTTATTATCCAGGCAGTGCTGGATGGCGAAGGAATTGCGTTTATTTCCAGAAGTGTCGTGGCTAAATACCTTGATGATGGTTCACTCAGGACGCATCGCGTTGCAGGTTTCCGGCACAACAGAAAAAGGACGTTTGTCGTCTCTAACGCAAAACCGATAGACTCGAATTTAACTGATTTCATAAGCTGTGTCTTCTCTGCTTTTTCTCTCCCCTTGCCATCATTTGAAACCGCAGTCACTGCGCGGTTAAACAGATCGTGAGGCGATTGTTGGAAACCGAAAGAGGGTATCCTTGATGTCTGATGTTGTTCAATTAAAAAGACCGACGGAGGAGGTGCCGTCGGTCATAACAAGAGGAATTTGCGGGCTACATCCGGATTGATTTACTTGCCGGTTTTACTGATGCTCACCGTCTTGCTGAACTCCCGCCAGATAAACGGATCGGCGTTCATGGAGCCGAAGGGAAGATAGTAGAGCTTCACGTCGATATTGAGCTCATGGGTCACGGGCTTGCTGACCGTCTTGCCGTTTTCTTCAACCTCCTGGAGAGGGTAGGGTATCTCGAAACGCTCGTGAACCATCTTCCCCGGCGGCAGTCCGGTGTCCTCGATGATGCCGCTCTTCTCGTAGGGGCCGCGCCCCATCCGGTCGCCACGGCCAAGCTGCTGCGGCACCGGCATGTAGATCTTCTCCTGGTTGTACACTTCCTTGCCGTCCTTCGTCGTTGCAATTACCGACAGAACCAG
>Ga0209212_1001558_pt1 | contig 36618 bp, 29 predicted proteins | sample RifGroC2_FD_183996 | JGI IMG/M metagenome (GOLD analysis project Ga0209212, IMG submission 183996) | Groundwater microbial communities from Rifle, Colorado, USA - Groundwater C2 (SPAdes) (version 2) | ecosystem: Environmental > Aquatic > Deep subsurface > Groundwater | place: Rifle, Colorado...
CGGCCGCCGATCCCCAGCGTTACGCCGTTATAGTCGCTGTCCTGGTTGCCGCCGGCCAGCGAGACGTTGGCCGAAACGTCCACCCTTTCGCTTAAAAACCGCCCGAGCCGCCCGCTAACGGAGCCGGTGGTCGCCCCGCCGGAACGCGTTACGTTGCCGCCCAAAAAGGCCAGGCAACGGCCCTTCAGGGTTACTTTCTCTTCGGAGAATCTTAGCGGGGCGCGTTTTTCCAGCCCGGCCGCGTAAGCGGCGGCCACAGCCTTGTGCTCCGGAGAAGCGCTCCTGGCCAGGTCCTTTTTCGCCTCGTCGGCGGCGGACCTGTAAGCGCCCAGCTTTTCCAGGGAGATAGCGTAGCCGGCGTGACAGCGCGCGCTGTCGGGCAACCGGGCGCACAGCCTGTCATAGAGCACGGCGCTCTCGGCGTAGCGCTTCTGCGCCATCAGCAGATTGAGGGAAGCGGAGGCCGCCTCGAAATCTCCCTCCGGCACCCGGACTTCCAGGGGAGGCAGCTTAAGCGGCCCGCCCTTCAGCCAGGCCGGCACCGGCGCGCCCTGTTCGGCGGAGGCCTCCTGCAAACCGGCCGCGTTCAGGATCTCGGCCAGGTAAAAGCGCACCTCACTGTTCATCGGCTCGGTTATTAAAGCGCGGTCCAGGTTATAGAGCGCCGCCTCCCCAAGGCCCGCGTTGGCCAGGGCATAGGCATACTCGGCCATTACAGGCGCGGCCGCGCTGTTCTTGGCGGCGGCAAGATATTTCAGGAGCGCGGCTTGGGGGGTGGAGGAGGGAGAAAGCAGGGCTTCGCGGGCGAGAACAAGGGATTTATCCGCTGCGGCGAAGGATACGGACGCGGAAAGGCAAAGAAGCAGCGCGAGAGAACTTTTCATCGACCCCTGTCTAACCCGACGTAGTTTACAGCGATATCAATGCTAGTAATTATCCGGGCGCTGGTTCAAGCCGGCCTACTTCACGAACTTGCGTTCAAGATATTCTATGAGGATGGGGATAAGGAAGAACAGCGCTACCAGGACAGCGAAGGAGAAAACCGTGCCGCCTACGCCCCTCAGCCAGGGGTCCAGGCCGCCGGCCTGGAACAGCAGCGCCGCCCCCACTATGCCTATCACGCGGTTGCGGCGCTTCACTTCCGACAATTTCACTTCTTTATGCCTTCCAGGTCCAGCATGAAGGCGTATTCCAGCGCCGTCAGTTTGAGGGATTCGAAGCGGCCGGACTTGCCGCCGTGGCCGGTGTCCATGTCGGTCTTGAGCAGCAGCAGGTTCTTATCGGTCTTCATGGCCCGCAGCTTGGCCGCCCACTTGGCGGGCTCCCAGTACTGCACCTGCGAGTCGTTGAGGCCGGTCGTTATCAGCAGATTGGGATACGCCTTCTTCTCCACGTTGTCGTAGGGGGAATAAGAAAGCATGTAGTCGTAGTACTCTTTCACGTTGGGGTTGCCCCATTCGTCGTACTCGCCGGTGGTCAGCGGGATGTCCGGATCCAGCATGGTGGTGACCACGTCCACGAAAGGTACGCCCGCGAGGATGCCCTTGTAAAGCTCCGGGGCCATATTGGCCACCGCGCCCATCAGCAGGCCGCCCGCGGAACCGCCTTCGGCGTAGAGATGTTCCGGCGAAGTGTAGCCGCGGTCCACCAGGTAGCGCGTGGCGTCTATGAAATCATGGAAGGTATTCTTCTTCTTAAGCAGCTTGCCGTCCTCGTACCAGCGGCGACCCAATTCGGACCCGCCGCGGATATGGGGGATGGCGCAGATAAAGCCGCGGTCCAGCAGGGAGAGCCGCACCGAGCTGAAATAGGGATCGCTGCTATAGCCGTAGGAGCCGTAGGAATAGACGTAGGTGGGGTTCTTGCCGCTCTCCAGGTCTATGCTCTTGCGGTACACTATGGAGACCGGCACCATCTCGCCGTCACGCGCCGCGAACCAGAGCCGCTCGGCCTGGTAATCCTCGGGCTTGAAACTGCCCAGCACTTCCTGGCGCTTCATCAGCGTCTTGGCGCCGGTCTTCAGGTCCACGTCGTAAACGGAGTCGGGCGTGGTGAGCGATTCGTAAGTGACGCGCAGAGTGTCGGTCCTGTACTCAAAATTCTCGCCGAGGTCGGTCATGTAGGCCGCCTCGTCGAAAGTTATGCGGGAGTCCTTGCCGGTGGCGCGGTCGAAGACATGGAAACTGCCCTGGGCGTCCTTGCGCTCCTTAAGCACCAGCCAGTTCTCGAAGACGTCGATATATTCTACCAGCGTGTCATCGCGGTGCGGGACCAGGTCCTTCCAGGCCTCCTTGCCGGTGGCCCCCCGCTTGCAGACCGAAACCTTGAAGTTCTTAGCCCCGTCGTTATTGAGCACGTAGAACTTGTCGCCGCCGTCCTCTATGTCGTACTCCAGCTTGGGCTGCCGGGCCTGGAAAATTCTCGGCGCCGCGGAGGGCTTGTCGGCGTCCAGCAGGCGGTATTCCGTGGACAGGGTGGAGCCGGAACGGATGAAGACGAACTTCTCCGTATTGGCCTTGGAGACCTGTACTTCGAAGGTCTCGTCGGCCTCGAAATAAACCTCCTGGTCCTTCAGGCGGCCAAGCTCGTGGGCCAGCACCCGCTCCCAGCGCAGGGTGTCCGGGTTCTGCCTGACGTAAAAAAGCGTGCGGTTATCGTTGGCCCAGGTCATGTTGCCGGAGGTCTTCTCTATCTTGTCGGCGTAGAGTTTGCCGGTGCCCAGGTCCTTGAAGTAAATGTCGAAGAAGCGGCGGCCGCCGGTGTCCACCGCGTAGGCTATCATCCTGTGATCGGGGCGGATGGCCGGGAAGCGCACCTGGCAGAAAGCCTTGCCTTTAGCCACCTCGTTCACGTCGAGGAGCACCTCTTCCGGAGCGGCCAGGGAACCTTTTTTACGGGCGTAGACCGGGTACTCTTTTCCCTTGCGGTAGGTTATGTAGTAATAGTAGGGGCCGTATCGGAACGGCACGGTGGAATCGTCCTGCTTGATGCGGCCCTTCATCTCCTCGAAGAGGCTGGCCTGGAAAGATTCGGTATGCTTCAGGGCCGCCTCGGCGTAGGCGTTCTCCGCCTTCAGGTAGGCCATCACCTCGGGGTTCTTGCGGTCCTTGAGCCAGTAATAGTTGTCCACCCGCACTTGGCCGTGCTTCTCCAGTTCATGCTGTACTTTCTTAGCCTTCGGGGGCTCGAGGGCGCCCAGGGTGCCGTCTATCGCCATAGTGGTAAAAAGGACCGCCGCCAGGATCAGGAGTTTCCTCATCGGACCTCCGCGCGTTAAATGCCCATCCGGGCCAGTATCATGCAGATCTCGTTCACCACGCCGACCATCTGGGGGTGGGAAGCCTCGAAGCCTTTCACGGCGTAGGAGATGCCGGAGATGGAGAGGTTCTTAAGCTGGACGTTGGCGTTCTCCCGGGTGACCTCGTGCGCGGCCGTTTCCGTGAAGTAGCCTATGCTGCGCACCTCGTCTATCCTGGATTCCGGCAGGGTAGCCAGCTCGTCCTTGAGCTTTTTGAGCAGGGCCACCAGTTCGGCTTTTTCGGCCGACTCGCCCGCCTGGATCTTGGCTATCGCCGCCTCTATTTTAGAAAGAGTTTCTTTTATCACATTGCCTCCGGTCTCAGCCCCTCAAAACTACCAAATCCGCCGGGGGCTGTCAATCTCGCGCAGGCCTCCCGGTTTATGCTAACCTAGTGGCTTATGAAGACGGGCAACGCCGAACTCATCTGCACCGGCTCGGAACTGCTGGAGGGAAAGCTGAACCTCTACCCGCCGCTGTTCCACGAGCGCCTCGCCCCGCTCGGTTTCACGCTGACGCGCGAGCAGTCCAGCGGGGACCGCCTCGCGGACATAGCGGACTGCATAAAAGGCGCCTTGGGCAGGGCGGACCTGGTGCTGGTCTGCGGCGGCCTGGGCCCCACTTTCGACGACCTCACCCGCCAGGCCGCGGCCAAGGCGCTCGGGAGACGGCTGGTCGGTTCCAAAGCCTGCGCGCAGATACTCGCCCTAAACTTCGGCCTCGAAAAACTCCCGCCTAATTTGAAGGACCAGGCCGTCATAGTAGAGGGGGCCAAGGCGCTGGAGAACGCCAACGGCACCGCCTTCGGCGAGGTGATAACGCAAGAGCACAAGATGCTGGCGCTCCTGCCCGGCCCGCGCAACGAGTGGGAGCCCATGTTCGGCTCTTTCCTGAACGCCGAGATAAAAGATTTTTTCAGGCGCGCGCCGCTCACGCAGGCAAAACTGCGGCTGGCCGGCCTCGGCGAACCGAAAGCCGAAGCCCTGCTCAAACCCGCCATGCGCAAGGCCCCCGCGCTGCGCTACACCATCCTGGCCGGAGCTGGCCTGGTCGACTTTATAATTTCAGGCCCCGGCCCGGCCGCGGTAAAGCGGGCGGCGGCCAGGTGCGCGAAAGCCGCCGGCCCGGCGTTTTACGGCGAGGGAGACCTCACCCTCGCGCAGGCGGCGGGAGAAAAGCTGCTGGCGCGCAAGCGCACGCTGGCGGCGGCGGAATCCTGCACCGGCGGCCTCGTGGCGAAACTGGCCACGGACATCCCCGGTTCGTCCCGCTGGTTCCTCGGAGGAGCGGTGACCTACTCTAACGCCGCCAAGGTCCGCCTGCTGGGAGTAAAACCCGCCACCCTGAAAAAGCACGGGGCGGTGTCCGGCGAGTGCGCGGCCGAGATGGCCGCCGGCGCCAGAAAGACTTTCGGGTCCGATTATGCGCTGGCCGTGACCGGCATAGCCGGCCCGGACGGCGGCACGCCGGACAAGCCCGCCGGCCTGGTCTGGTTCGCCCTGGCCGGCCCCCGCGGGACGCGGGTTTTACGCCGGGAGTTCCGCGGCGGCCGGGACTACGTGCGCGCCCGGGCGGCCGTTTTCATTTTGGATGAGTTGAGAAAAATAATAAAATAGGAGCAGCCCGGGGGGGACGGGCGACCAAGGAGAACACAGACCATGACCAACAAGATATTCAGCCTCGCGGTCCTAGCCCTGGCCTTAGGCGCCTGCGGCAAAAAAGAACAGCCCGCCGCGGAACAGGCCGGCCAGACCGTCACGGCACAGGCGCCCGTAACCGCGGCCCCCGCCTACGCCCAGAAAGAGACCTATTTCAACCTGCCGCTGGCCACCGGGAAGGGGACGCTGGACCTGGCCGCCTACGCCGGCAAGCCGGTGCTCTTCATGTTCTTCACCGAAACCTGCCCCTTCTGCCGCAAGGCTGCCCCCGCCGTGGAGAAGCTCCACAGGACCTACGGCCCCAAGGGCCTCAATGTAATGGGCATCTGCATCCAGGACGAGCCGGAATGCGCCATAGATTTCGCGCAATCCCTGGGCGCCACTTTCCCCATGGCCTACAAGGGCCGGTCGGCCTATAAGGCTTACAAGGCCCAAGGCGTGCCGTACATCTACCTGCTGGACAAGGACCACAAGGTCTACGACGTCTGGGAGGGCTACGACCCGTCCTACGACCCCATGATGGCGAAGGCGATAGAGACCTTGCTGGCAAAAAAATAACCGAGTTTTCCTGGAGGGCACATGTCCGTCGCGATCGAAAAAGGCACCATACTGGTACACCGGGTCTTCGACATCGGCGGCGAGATCACGCTCGCCCGCGCCGAGCAGCTGCTCAGCGGCGACGCCAAGGGCCCGCGCCTCAAGTTCGCCACCGACACCCGCAAAGCCATCATTATAAAGGAATCGCCCCTGAAGGTGGACCTGGGCGAGGAAACGCTGGACCTGCCCTCCGGCAAGTTCCCGCTGCGCATCTTCGCGCGCATCTGGAACTACGGCGTCCTCTCCGTCACGCTGGAGATAGCCATCCCGAAAGGGTGCGGCTGGAACGAGCTGGTGAAGATCGCCTCCGAGCTGGAAGTCTCGGACGAAGTGGACCTGCTAGCAGTATCACGCAAGGACGCGCTGAAGAAAAAGATCCTGCCCTGCGTGACCGCGCCGGCGGAGTGGGACATTTTCGAGGACTACATCACGTACATCATAGAAAAGGCAGAAGGCCTGGCGGACCCGAAGGAGTTCATAAAGAAAGTGGACGCGGCCGAACTCATCCTGGCCGAATCCCGGGAGCACCTGAGCGAAGAGTCGCGCGCCTTCATCCTCGACAGCGCCATCCAGTATTCCAAGTCGGACCTGGCCATCATCGACTGGAACTCCGCCCTGCTCATAGAGCCGGACGGGGAACGCGACGTGGCCGACGTGATAGAATTCTCGCTCACGCACCTGCTCGAGTTCCGCTACTACGACGACCTCCTGGAGCGCAAGCTGGACGAGCTCTACGACGCCATGGACAAGAAGCGCGAGACCGCCGCGAAATTTTTCAAGAACTTCTACGCGGACATCGCCGAGGATTCCAGCATGAAGTACATGGAATTCTCGGAATTCCTGGGCCGCGTCGAGAACTCGCTCAAGACCGTAGGCGACCCGTACCTGGCCGTGGTCTTCCGGGCCTCGGCGCTGGAATTCCACTTCGACGATTGGCGCAAGAGCATCTCCCGCAAGATGGAGACGCTGGCCCAGATAAGCCAGATCCTGCACGGCGAGGTGAACACCCGCCGCAGCCACTGGCTGGAAATAATCGTGATAGTGCTGATCGCTATAGAGGTGGTCCCGTTCCTCTACATCCTGTTGAGGGAAGGCAAGATCTAAGGAAGGTTCAGTCGCCCAGCTGCCGGATGGCCTCGGCCACGGCCCTGCGCGCGGTACCGCTCACGCTCCCGCTTGAGCGGTATTTCATTTTCAGGAAATTCAGGGGCGTTCCGTTGAGCTTCACCCGGAAATCCAGGTGCGGCCCGCTGGAAAGGCCCGAGCTGCCCACGTAACCTATCACGTCGCCCTGAGAAACCCGCCGCCCCTTGCGCACGCCTTTGGCGTAGCGCGAGAGGTGGCCGTAGGTGCTCTCGTAACCCGAACCGTGCCGGATGACTATCAGGCGCCCGTTGCCGCCCTTCCACCCCGCGAAGGTCACCGTGCCGTCGGCCACGGCGGAAACCGGCGTGCCGGAGGGGGCTGCGTAGTCTATGCCGTGGTGCGGCCTGAAGTATTTGAGCACCGGGTGGTAGCGGCGGTTGGTGAAATAGGAGGAGATGCGCCGGTAATGCAGCGGCGCGCGCAGGAACATGCTGCGCAGGGACTCGCCGTTCTCGTCGTAGTAGCCGCCGGAATGGGCCGCGGCGGTCTTGCGCCCGGTCTCGGCGCCGTCGTAAAAAGCGGCGGAAACGGATTGGGACACCACTTTGCCGGCCGGGTCGGTCCTGTAAGCCCAGGCCACGGCCCAGCGGTCCCCGTCGCGCGTTTCGGTAAGGAAGTCCACCGACCAGGAAAAAATATCGGCGTAGTCCAGGATGACGGCCGGCGGCACGCCGGCGGCGCTCATGGACTCCCAGAGCGAGGAGCGGATGGCGCCCGCGGCCTTGGCGGCGGAAGTCTTTATCTCCACCTGCCGGACCGAGACCTCGTAGCCGCCGCCGGTCTCCGGGACCAGCAGGTAATCCTTCAGGTCTCTGGTGACGGAAAGCGACAGGACGGAACCCCAAGTGGAAAAAGAGATGGAATAGGTATCCTGCGGGCGCAGGCGGCGCAGGTTGAGACTCGAGGAGAGCGCTTTGGAAAGGCGGTAGCGGGCCGCGTCGTCCAGTCCTTCCGCCTTGAGGACCAGGTCCAGACTGGTGGTGAAAGAACCGGTGGAAACGCGCAGCACCTCCTCTCCGTCCGGGCCGGTCGGAAAATCACCCTGTCTGGAACCGAAGAGCGTGAGCGCCACTATGGCCCCCGCGCACAGCGCGGCGGCCAGGTAGAAGCGGGCGGTCCTCTCCCTCAGGAAGTCCATTCGTCAGCAGTAAAGGTACTCGTCCACGAGTTTTTTGATCTCCTCTTCCTTGCCGTAGAGGCGCTCGCTGAGGTTGCTGTCGTCGTAAGCCTTCAGGCGCTTTATCAGGCCGTCCACCAACTGCGGGGTGAACACGCCCTTGGCCTCGAAGACGGAACGGTATTTGGCCAGGCTTTCGGCCGAAGCCCAGCAGGAGGAGGGGAGCTTGGGCAGTTTTCCCAGCAGGGCCGCGTGCTCCTTGTGGTAGATGTTCTTGTCCACGAAAAACTTGTCGGCGTAGGCGAGGGCGTCCTTGCGCTCGAAGCCGCGCCGGGCGGCCACACAGAGTCCCGCCAGCAGCAGGTGCACGGCGGCCGAACCGTCGGCGGAGCGGAATTCCACGGTCTGCGCGGGGTCCACGGAGGGGGTGGCTGAGCCGGGATTGGCGTCCTTCACCATGCCGGCGGCGTTGGTCCAGCCCAGGGGGATGCGCACCAGGGCGGAACGGTTGCGGTACGCCCAGCAGACATTGATGGGCGCTTCCTGATGCGGCACCAGGCGGAAATAGGAAGTGGGCACCGTGTTGCCGAAGGCCGTCATGGGCGCGGCCAGTTCCATGAAGCCCGCGATCAGTTTGCGGGCGGGCGCGGACAGCGACCCCTTTTCCAGCATGATGTTGCGGCCGTTCTTGAGCAGGCAGGTATGCACGTGCAGGCCGGAACCCGCGTGGCCTATGGAGATCTTGGGCGCGAAGGAGATCACCACGCCGTACTTGTGGCCTATGGCGGAGATCATCCATTTGGCCACGGCCAGCTGGTCGGCCGCGTCGGAGGCCGGCACCGGCAGGAACTCTATCTCCTGCTGGGCCATCTCGGAATCCTCGGCGCGGATAAGGCCCACCTCGCTGTGGCCGTACTTTATGCGCCCGCCGGCTTCGGCTATGGCGGCCATGGCCTCCACGCGCAGCGCCTCCCACTTGGCGAAAGGCTGCGACTCGTGGTAGCCCTTCTGGGCCGCGGTCGGGTAAAGCGGGTTGCGCGGCGAGACTATGTAATACTCCAGCTCGCCCAGCGCGTGGAACTCGGCGCCGGCCGTCTTGGTGAACTCCGCCTCCGCGCGGCGCAGCACCTCTCCGGGGGCGCTGGCGAAAGGCTTGCCGTCGGCGGTATAGAAACCGCAGAGGATGTCCACGGCCGGCACCGGCGAGAAGGGGTTGACGAAAGCGGTGCGGTAGCGCGGCACCACATAGAGGTCGCTGGAGCCGGCGTCTATGCTCTTGAACAGGCTGGAACCGTCCACCCGCTCGCCGGCGGAAAGAATGCGGTCCAGGTATTTCTCGTCGTTAATGATGAAATTGAGCGTCTTCAGGCGGCCGTCTCCGGCCACGTAGCGGAAGTTCACCATCTTCACGCCGTTGGCCTTGATGTATTTGACGATATCGGGCCGGGTGAAGTCCCGGGGCTCTTTATTAAGGAAGGCGGCGATCTTGTTGGCGTATATCTTGCTCATGGTTTACGGCTCCGTTCCGGGTTTTGCCCGGAAAAAATTATGTCTGCGCCGCTGGGCGCGCGAATAAAAATGATAACAAATTTATCTGCCGGCATGAAGTTGGAAAGGGACGCGTTTTTTTGGTAACCTTTCACGAGTTCCTATATCCGGGAAGAATTTTGGGGAAACACGATGAAAAGAACAGCTGCGTTCCTGAGCCTGACCCTGGCCTGCGCGCCCTATGCGGCCGCCCAGAGCGAATTCCACGCCACCAACGAGTTTTCCGTGGTCAACAATTCCATAAAGGGCGCCGGCAAGGCTTCGTCCTCTCTGACCGAAGGCAATAATTTCCTGGAGGTCCTGAACGTCTACGGCAACGGTTCGAAGGGCGCCTGGACCTACAATTACGCGGCCGGAGCCAAGGCCACCGACGACGAGCGCAACGACGCCAGGCGCGTCTCGCTTACCAACATCCAGGCCCGCGCCACCAATAAGGTCCACACGCTGGCCGTGGGCGACGTGTTCGAGTCTTTCTCGCAGTATTCACTGGCCACCTCGCTGAAAGGCGGCTCTTACCGCTTCGCGCGGGAGGGCTCGAAGCTGCCTGAGTTTACCGCCGTCTTCGGTTCCGCCTATTCGCGCTGGGACTCGCTCTGGAGGGACCCGGTTACCCGCACCGTGAACCGCCAGGCCACCGGCCTGCGCCTGAAGCAGCAGTTGGGCCCAGACTTCTGGGCCGCTGCCAGTTACGTGGGCGCCAAGGACACCGCCCGGGTGTCGGCCGCCGACTCCCTGTACGACGCCAGGAACTACGGCGTGGATTTCGGCTATAACCCCATCCCCGGCATGACGATGAGCGGCGAGTATTCTTCCTCGGACTACGACGAGGCCACGAACGGGCTCTCCGAGAAGGGCGCCGCGGCGCGCTTCGAGATCACCGGCGACGCCGACCCCAGCCGCGTTACGCTGGAGTACGAGAACGTGGCCCCGGACTTCCTCTCGCCGCTGGGCTCGGCCACCCCGGACCGCCGCAAGCTCAAGGCCAAGTGGCGCTACAAGTATTCCAAGCGCGTCACCTTCAATTCCGGCCTGCTGTGGTACCGCAACAACCTCGACAACAACGTGGCCGCCGGCACCACCTATAACTGGAAGCCGGAACTCGGCGTTTCGGTGAAGCGGCCCTTCGCGGCGCGCGCCTATTCCAACGCCGACCTCTCCTACAAGTTCGACCGCAAGTACGGCGCGGGCTCCAGCGGCGCGGACCATTACCTGAACGCCAATTACCGCGACCGCTTCGGCGAGCTGGACTCCGACACCAACCTGGGCTACACGCTCTACAGGACCGAGACGGACGTGCGCGACGCCAGCGAAGTGACCTTCAACACCTCGCTGAGCTCCCGCCACGAGGTTAAAGCCGTGGTATTCAAGCCTTCGCTCAACCTCGGCACCTGGTACTCGAAAGACGAGCTGGCCGACGAGACCGACAAGCTCTACGAGTATTCGCTGGGCCTCGGCCTCGACGCCCCCGGCGCGAACCTCACTTCCGACCTGCGCCTGGGCGCCAATACCCTGAAGAAGTCGGCCGCCGGCACGGACGACTCGAGCAAGTTCTTCGCGGCGCTGTCGGCCTACTGGCGCCCGAAACTGCTCGCCAGGCTCAACGAGAGCACGCTCTTCCTGCGGGCCGGCTTCAACGATTACGCCTTCACCACCACGAGCCGCAATTTCCGCGAGAAGAGCCTGACCGTGGGACTGAACACCGCTTTCTGAGGACACTAGAGGGGAACATATGAAAAAACTTCTGATCATAGCCGCAGCGCTGCTAATCTCCGCGGGAACCGTAGACGCCAAGTGGTGGATCTTCGGCAAGTCCAAGGCGGAGGTCGGCCTGAAGTACCTTCATATCAACGGCGTCTCGGCCGACGAGACCGGCCCGAAGATAAAGCTTTTCCGCGAGATGCTGGGAGCGGACGGCCTGGTGAAGATCTCCGGCCGCGCCTCCGGCGGGCAGATAGGCTCCGTGCGCCTCACACTGGACGATAAGGCCACCTGGACCGAAGTGAAACTGGCCGCCAACGGGACTTTCGAGCAGTCCTTCAAGCCTGAAGCCGGCCGCACCTACGCCCTGCTGATAGAGGTGACCGACACCGCCGGCAAGATGAACAAACCGGAGGAGACCCGCAAGGAACTGACCCTGTCCGAGGAGAACGTGCAGGCCAGGGTGCGCGAGGCGCTGGACGCCCTGTTCCAGGCCTATAACGCCGAGGACCTGCGCAAGTTCATGGCGGGCGTGGGGGAGAACTTCGCGGCCGACAAGGGCATACTCGAGCGCGCGGTCAAGCGCGATTTCGACGCCCTGAGCGCCATCAACCTTCGCTATACCCTCAACAATGTCGCCGCCGGCGCACAGGGCCGCGTCTTCGCCTCCATCACCTTTAACCGCATGGTCATGGTCAACAAGAGCGGCCAGACCAGCACCGACAGCGGCAGCACGGAGTTCGTCTTCGACTCGAAGGAAGGAAAGCTGTCCCTGTTCAGCATGAAGCAGCCGCTGATGTTCGGCCTCTCCGACGCCGAGAACGTGGCCATAGGCCAGGTATTGGGTGGAGGGGAAGGTCTGGTTATAGGTCCGACCGGTGAACTGGGCGGCGACTACACCAACGACTCCTTTACCGATGCGGACGGCGTGGCCTCCTACGACTTCGATATGGGGACCGAGGACCAATCGCCTGCCGGCATCGGTTGCGGCAACATTTCCTCAGGCCATGTAGTATTCAATCTCTCCGGGCCTTCCATCTATCCCGCTTCCGGAGCGCTAGTCCAGGAGATCCCGGGAAAGAACATATCTTCAGTTACCCTTGCCGATGTGCAGGCCATAACCGGCACCTGTCCGAATGACAACAACTCCGGCAAGACTTACGGGATCAAGTCCGGCGGCGCCAATTACGCCATGGAAGTGGTCTCAATAACAGGGGCTGGACCGTATTCGGTTTCGATCAAGTTCAGAAAATTTTAAATTGAACTTCACGCGGCGCCGGGCGGTCCCGGCGCCGTTCTTTTACGGGGACAATATGAAACACCTGCTTCTTGCCACACTTTTATTCGGGTCCGTCCTGCCGGTGCGGGCCGCCCAGGCGCGCAACTACGCCGACGCGCAGACGGACCTGGCCCTCAAGTCACAGTCGGTAGCCTTCTTCCGCAAGACGGCGATAAACGCCATAAAGAAGCAGAACGCCGACCTGGAAGTGGTCAACAGGCTGGCCGCGGCGAAAACCACGGTCGAAGACATGATACGGCGCAACAACTTCGCCAAGGCCTGCAAGGTGGCGGAGGCCGGCTTCACGCTGGCCACGCTCGGGGCCGGCGGCATAACGGCAGTCACGGCTAAAGGGTTGAGCGTCATTTCACAGGAAGGCCTGAAGATAGCGGGCAAATATATGGCGGCGGGAGCCGCGCTGGAGGTAGGCAAGGACGCCACCGGAGTGCCCAGCCTGTCCAATGTGGCCCAATGGAGTATGGACAAACAGAACAAGGCCGATTCCGGAGAGCTTAGCTCCCAGCTTTCAAGCGAAAACATAGACACCCTGCTCGAAGCCAAGCGCCTTATAGAGGACGAATCGGACGGACGGCCCCTGGAGAAGAAACTGCCCGAACTGCACCAGATGCTGCTCGCCGCGGAAAAAAGGCTGGAGGAGAGCGCGGCCGCGGTAAAAGGCGCCGACAGCAACGTAACCAGGTCCATCGCGGAATTCAAGGAACTGGCGGCGGAGGCCGCCAAGCTCAAGGAGAAGGAGCGCCGGGAAGACGAGAAGCGCTACGAGGAGGCCAAGCTGGCCAGGAGCAAGGAGCTCCCGGCGCCGCAGGTGTCCAAGCCAGCCGCCGTGCCGCCGCCGGCGACGGCGCCAGAAGAAACCCCGGAAGAGAAGCGCCGCAAGATGCAGGCGGCCATCGACAAGTATATAGCCGGGCTGCGCGCGGCCATCGACCGCTCGCAGAAGGCCGCGGACTCGGCCTGGAAGGATATCACCGCCAAGTCCATCGGTTCGGGCACGCGCTACCATGTCGCGGACGAACTGGAGGACCTCTACGCCGGGCTGACCTACGGCGAGGAGGGTCTGGGCACCAGCCGCACCTATTCCTCGCTGCAGGGCGTGGAGCTCTCCGCCGAGAACGCGGCCAAGGGCATAGAGGCGCAGCGCCTGGCCCTGGAGACGCAGAGCGCGGACATCAAGGCCAGGATAGAGCCCATCCTCAACGAGATCGCCGGCTATATAGGCCAATGGCGCTCCGCCATCGCCCAGTTCAAGCCGCAGGGCTACTATGTACCGGAGGCGCCGGACCTGGAAACGATGACGGTCTGGAATTCCTATTACGAAGTCCCGCTGAAATACGCCGACGGTTACCTGAAAGGCACCGACGGACTGGCCGGCAGATATAAGTCCCTGGCGGCCAAGGCCCGCGGGCTGAAGGACGGGATCTTCGCCCAGGCCGGCGAGTTCATGGCCGGTTACGCCTCCAAGATGCAGGCCTACAAGGACTACCTGCCCCAGGTGGCCGGCCAGCTTGAGAAGCTCAATGCCTCCCTGGCCAGGCATTACGAGATACTCAACGGCCTCAGCCACCGTTTCACACAGGAGTTCGCCTACGACGGGAAGTACGACCTGGCCAACCTGGAGAAAGCCCTGGCCGAGGCCAAGCCGGCCTTTTCAGAGGCGCAGCGGCTGCAGGCCGCCGGCACCCGGCTCTACCGCGACCTTTACGGCCGCTACGACGAGCTTTACCAGCTGGGCAATTCGCCGCTGCTGAGCGAAGCCCACACCATCTCCTACTCCGCGGAGAACAAAAGCCACAAGGAAGCCATGGTCTCGGCCCTGAAGAGCTTACAGGGCTATAGACCCGACCTGAAAGGCGCGGAAGGCTGGAGCGAAGGCCGCGACGCCGGCGCGGAAGCCGTCTTCGCCGCGGAGGAGGCGCTGCGCTTCCTGAAGGCGCAGGAAACCAAACTGGTGGCCGCGCATACCAAGGCCCGGGCCGACTTCAAAGCCAACGCTTCCGCCGACCTTTCCGCGCTCGGCTCGCTTCCCGACGCTCAGTACGGTGCCGCGGTTGAAAAGCTCTTCGCGCCGGTGGCGCGCGCAGAGGAAGACAAGAATTCCATAATCGAGGAAGTTCGCAAGGCCGAGTTCTGGGGCAATAAGCCCTGGGAACGCACCGGCTTCTGGACCGTGAAGGCCGGCAAGGCGCGCGAAGAACTGGAAAAGGCGACGGGGGCTTTCTGGGAAAGCGACCAGGGCAAGGCCATAAACGACGCTCGCCGCCGCAGGGAAGTACAGCAGGCCGCGGACAGCCGGGACCCGGGAGCAGCGCTGGTGCGCAAACTCTACGAGGACTTCGCCCGGGCCTATTCCTCGCGGGACGCCGCCAGGGTGCTGGCGCTGGTTTCTCCCGGGTGGACCGCGGGCGACGGCACCACGGTTAGCGAGCTCGAGGAGCAGCTACGCGCCGTCTTCCGGGTCAATAACGAGGTGACGGCCACGGTCAGCGGCCTGAGCGTGATCAATGAAGGCCCGGACCGCTACACGGCTTACTATAACCTGAACATCAAAAGCCGCATCTACGCCAAGAACATCAAGCGCGAGGAAAATTCCTCGGTTTCGGAGAAAGTGACGGTGGAGGGGGGCAAGGCGCGCATCCTCAAGACCGACTCCGGCGGCTACTGGGAGATAAAATAGCCGCAAAAACAAGCGCTTTTTGAGGCGAAGCCCCCCGTCGCCGGGGGGCTTTTCGTTGACTATATAGGAGAACAATTAATATAATAGGCAAAAGGATAAAAACCTAACAAACAACAAAAGAGAGAGAAAAAATGTCATTAACCAAGAACAAGATCAGAGAAATAGCGGAAAAGTTCTCCCCTAAACCCAACGATACCGGCTCGACCTCCGTGCAGGTGGCACTGGTCACCGAGCGCATACAGTATCTTTCCAAACACCTCATCGCCAGCCCCAAGGACCACGCCTCCAAGCGCGGCCTCAATAAGCTGGTCTCGCAGCGCAAGCGCCTTCTCAGCTACCTCGAAGCCAATAACCGCGAGGAATACAAGAAGGTCATTAAAGCCTTAGGCTTAAGGAAATAAGAAATGACAAATTACCCTAAACCGCTCCGCCTGGAAGAACAGGTGGGGGATAAGTCCATTTCGTTCGAAACCGGCGCCATCGCCAAGCAGTCCGGCGGCGCCGTGATCGTCCGCATCGGCGACACCGTGGTGCTGTCCACCGCCGTGCAGGCCTCCAAGCCCAAGGATACCCCTCCGGCTTTCGTGCCGCTCAGCTGCGACTACAAAGAGCGCACCTACGCGGCCGGCAAGATCCCCGGCGGCTTCTTCAAGCGCGAGGGCAAAGCCCGCGAGAAGGAAGTCCTGGCCTCCCGCCTGACCGACCGCGCCGTGCGCCCCCTGTTCCCGGATTATTTCAACACCGAGACGCAGGTGGTCAACATGGTGATGTCCTACGACGGCATCAACGACGCCGACGTGGTGTCCATCAACTCCGCCTCCGCGGCGCTGATGATCTCCGATATCCCGTGGAACGGCCCCGTGGCCGCGGTCCGCGTGGGTAAGCTCGAAGGCAAGTTCATCATGAACCCCACCAACGAGCAGCGCCTGACCTCCGAGATGGAAATGGTCATCTGCGGCACCCAGCACGGCATCCTGATGGTGGAAGGCGGGGCGCATGAGCTCCCCAACTCCGACCTCATCGGCGCCATGGAAGCCGCCAAGCCCGAGCTCGAAAAGCTCTGCAAGATGCAGATCAAGATGAAGGAGCAGGTGGGCAAGCCGAAGACCCCCATCGCCACCCCCGAGATCAAAGCCGAACTCAAGGCCGCCGTGGAAGCCATGGTCAAGCCCGAGATCGAAAAGATCCTCTCCTCCAGGCCCGAGAAGCACGCCATGGAGAAGGCCCTGGAAGAGGTCAAGAGCAAGGCGAACAAGGAAATGACCGCCAAGTATCCCGAGGACCTCACCGCCTCCTACCAGACCAAGACCGTGTTCGAGGACGTCCTCTACACCGTCTGGCGCAACATGACCCTGGGCACCATGATCCGCACCGACGGCCGCAAGACCGACGAGATCCGCGAGATCAACATCCACCCCGGCTTCCTGCCCCGCACGCACGGCTCCGCCGTGTTCACCCGCGGCCAGACGCAGGCCCTGGTGGTCACCACCCTCGGCACCTCGGACGACAAGCAGATGCTCGACGCCCTGGAAGGCAAGACCTTCGACCGCTTCATGCTTCATTACAACTTCCCCAGCTACTCCGTGGGCGAAGTGAAGCCTGACAGGGGTCCCGGCCGCCGCGAGATAGGCCACGGCCACCTCGCCAAGCGCGCCCTGCTGCCGCTGCTGCCCAGCGAAGAACAGTTCCCTTATACCATCCGCCTCGTGTCCGACATCCTGGAGTCCAACGGCTCCTCGTCCATGGCCACCGTGTGCGGCGGGTCCCTCTCCCTGTTCGACGCCGGCGTGCCCATGAAGGCCGCCTGCTCGGGCATCGCGATGGGCCTCGTCACCGACGGCTCCAAGTTCGCGGTCCTCTCGGACATCGCGGGCCTGGAAGACCACTACGGCGACATGGACTTCAAGATCACCGGCACGCGCAAAGGCGTGACCGCGCTCCAGATGGACGTGAAGCTCGCCACCGGCATCCCCATGAACATAATGAAGGACGCCATCGAGCAGGCCACCCGCGGCCGGCACCACATCCTGGACCTGATGGAAAAGGCCATGCCGACGCACCGCGCCGACATCTCCGAGTTCGCCCCGCGCATAGTGAAGCTGATGATCCCCCGCGACAAGATCGGCGCCTTCATCGGGCCCGGCGGCAAGAACATCCGCGGCATCCAGGAGCGCACCGGCGCCGAGATCGCCGTAGAGGACGACGGTTCAGTGTTCATCTCGAGCTGCGACAAAGCCAGCCTGGAAGCCGCCAAGAACTTCGTCGAGCAGTTCAGCATGGACGTGGAAGTCGGCAAGACCTACAAAGGCACGGTCGTGTCCATAGTGGACTTCGGCGCCTTCGTGGAAGTCCTGCCCGGCAAGGAAGGCCTGCTGCACATTTCCGAGATCGACACCAAGCGGGTCAACCGCGTGGAAGACGTGCTCAAGATGGGCCAGGAAGTGGAAGTGAAGTGCGTGGAGGTGAACAACGGTAAGTACCGCCTGTCCCGCCGCGTGCTGCTGCAGGACGCCGCAAGGAAGTAGGACGTGTATCCGGCCCCCGCGCCTGCGCGGGGGCCGGGATATCTCCGGAGGTTCAACATGAAAAAAACCGTAAAACCCCAGGAAACCGCTTTCGACCAGGTGCAGAAGTTCTACCAGTTCATGAACTCCAACAAGCTGGAGGTCATCGAGTTCTCCAAGGACAGCACCTATATCAAACTGGTGCGCAAGCACAACAACGTGGTGCACCAGATCCCCGTTTTCGCCCCGGCGGCCCACGCCGCCGCGCCCGCCGGCAAGACCGCCGCGCCCGCCCCCAGGCCGGCCGCGCCCGCCGGCGAGACCATCAAGGCCCCCATGTCGGGCATCTTCTACCGCTCACCGAGCCCCTCCAGCCCGCCCTACGTCAGGGAAGGCGACGCCATAAAGGAAGGCCAGGTCATCTGCGTGATCGAAGCCATGAAGGTCTTCAACGAGATCAAGGCCGAATTCAACTGCGTCATCGAGAAAGTGATACAGGAGAACGGCAAGGCCCTCGAACCCAACGCCGACATGTTCATGGTGAAGAGGTAATATGCAGGACGCCGCCAAGTTCACCGATACGGTGGCGCAGACCGCCGCCAACCTCCTTGAAGCCCTCAAGGCGGCCGGCGGCGACGCCTCCTCCTGGGACCTCAAGCTCAAACTGCACCTCTCCAGCTCCGCCCTCTACCTGTCGCTCGGGTGGCTGGCGGCGCAGGGGAAGGTTGCCCTCTACCCGAAGGAACTCAACTTCAGGGTGGTTCTCACCGACAAGTAAAGCGCCCGACCCGGCGTACCCCATAATGCGCGACCTCGCCAAGAACAGAGCTTCCGCACAAGGGAAGAAAAAGACCTCGGCCCTCTCCTATGTCCTCTACTGGGCGGGGTCTTTCGCTTTCAATATCTGGCTGATCTGGGTGCTCATCAGTTCGGGCCCCCGCGGCATGGTGGGGGACACCGTGGCCGGCGCCCTCACCGCCTTCCTCGGGCACACCGCTTACCTGTTCCCGTTCATCCTCCTTTACGGCCTGGTGGCCATACTGGTTAACCTCAACAAACCGCACAAGGGCGCCCTGACGCTGACCGCCGGCACCCTGATGGTGCTGGGCGCCATGTCCTCCATGATAGAGCTGCTCAGCGCCCGCTTCGGCCCATGGGAATCCGCCGGCGGCTGGCTAGGCTATTTCCTGGGCCAGGTGCTCACCAAGATGTTCGGCGGGGTAGGCGCCGGGCTGTTCTCCGCCGTGCTGTTCTTCGGCGGCGTCCAGCTGCTCTTCAAGATCTCCTGGCGCAAGGTGCTCAAGTACGCTTCCTCCGCCGCCATGGACGATTACCGCAACTGGTCCGCCGCCCGCCGCGAACTCAAGGCCCGCCTCAAGATCATCTCCGAGAGAGAACAGGCCGAGGGCCCGGTTTACGACGTGGCGCCCATCCCCGAGCCGCCGCCGGTGATCCGCGCCGTGGAAAAGCCGGAACCCGAACCCCAGCCCGCCCCCGAGCCGCAGGTAGTGCGCGCCCAGGCCGCCGACCCGGCCAAGCCTCAGCCTAAGCCTGCCGCGGCCAAGCCCGCCGCCGGCGGCAAGGAAAAGCTGGCCGACCCCTATTTCAAGGATTTCAAACTGCCCGGCGCCGACCTGCTCGAACCGCCGGCCAAGCAGGTGGCCGTGGGGCCCGACGACGCCGAGATCAACTCCGCCCGGCTGCAGCTGGAGACCACTTTCAAGAGCTTCAACGTGGACGTGCACGTGTCCGGCGTCTATCCCGGCCCCGTCATCACCCGCTATGAGGTCACCCCGGCCCCGGGCGTGAAGATCAGTTCCATAGTCTCGCTTTCCAACGACGTGGCCCTCGCCATGAAGTCCGCCGGCGCCATCCGCGTCATCGCGCCCATCCCCGGCAAGTCGGCCATCGGCTTCGAGATCCCCAACAACACCCGGGCCAAGGTCTGCCTGCGGGAACTCCTGGAGAGCTCGGTCTTCAATGAAGCCCGCTCGCCGCTCACCTTCGCGCTGGGCCGCTACGCCGAGGGCAAGGTGGCCGTGGCCAACCTGGAGACCATGCCGCACCTGCTCGTGGCCGGCGCCACCGCCAGCGGCAAGAGCGTGTTCATGCAGTCGCTCATCCTTTCGCTCATCTTCCGCAACAAGCCCGACGAGGTAAAGTTCCTCTTCATAGACCCGAAGCGCCTGGAGCTCACCTTCTACGAGGATATTCCTTATTTATACGACCCCAAGGAAACCCCGGACAGGGTGTCCGTCATCACCAACCCCAAGGACGCGGCCAAATCCCTGGTGGCGCTGACCCGCGTGATGGAGAAGCGCTACGAGAAGTTCGAACGCGCGCGCGTTAAGAATATAGCTTCCTATAATAAGTGGGCGCTCGAGAACGACGAACCGCAGGAATACTACATCATCGTGGTCATCGACGAGCTGGCCGACCTGATGCTCCAGACCCGCAACGTGGTGGAGGACGCCATCCAGCGCCTGGCGCAGATGGCCCGCGCCGTGGGCATCCACCTGGTGCTGGCCACCCAGCGCCCGTCGGTGGACGTCATCACCGGCGTCATCAAGGCCAACCTGCCGTCGCGCGTGGCGCTGCAGGTCACCTCCAAGACCGATTCCCGCGTCATCCTGGACTGCCCCGGCGCCGAGGCGCTGATAGGCAAGGGCGACCTGCTCTACCTCGCTATCGACGCCCAGAAACCGTCGCGCATCCAGGGCGCTTACGTGAGCGAGGACGAGATCCGCAAGGTCGCCGACTTCGTCAAAGCCCAGGCCAAGCCCAACTACCAGCCGCTCGCCGAGGACGAGGAAGCGGCCAGCACCGGCAAAGGCAGTTCCTCCGAGGAACTGATAGCGGCCCTCAGGCTCGTGCTGGAACGCCGGCGCGTCTCGCAGGACCTGCTGAAGGCCCATTTCGGTTCTTCGGCCAGGGCCACCAACATCCTGAGCCTGCTGGAGATGAAAGGCTTCATACACAAACCGGAAGGTTCCAACCGTTGGGAGATCTTCTTCGACAAGATAGAGACCCACGTTAACTCCCACGCCGCCGCCGCGGCCCAGCCGCAGCAGGCCGAGGAGCCCGCCGGGGAGGAGTTCTCGAGAAATGAATAAGATCCTGACCGCGGTCCTGCTCCTCGCTTTCGCCCCCGGGGTTTACGCCCAGCAGAAGGCGGCACCCAAGAAGCAGCCGGCGCTCAAAAAAGCCCCGGCCGCGGCCGTCTCCACCGCCGCCCCCGCGGCGCAGGCCCAGCCCGCGCCGGACCCGGCCCCGGAAGTATTGGAGAAGCTCAAGGCCTGGGACGACCGTCTGGAAACCCTGCAGGCCGATTTCACTCAGGAAGTCAATTTCAAGGAAGCGGGCCTCAAGCAGAACATCGAGGGCACCCTGCGCTACGCGAAACCCAACCTCCTGCGCATCGAGCACGTGAAGCCCGCCAGGCAGGTGGTGGTAACGGACAAGGCCGACATCTGGATCTACAAGCCCGAGGACAAGCAGGCCGTGCGCACCAGCTGGGACGCCTGGCGCCGCACCCAGGACCAGAACTTTTCCGGCATCCTGGACTTCGGCAACTACTCGGCGTTGACCGCCAGGAACCGCACCGCGGTGAGCGGGGGGAAAGACGGCCGGCCCTGGAAGATCACTTTCACGCCCCGCTCCGGCGCGGCCTACTCGCTTACGCTTACGCTGGACCCCGCGGACTATTTCCCGGCGGAAGCCGAACTGACGGTGGACAGCACCGTAATAACCACCCGCCTGCTCGCTCCGGTAAAGAACGGCCCGCTGGACAAGGAGATCTTCAAATTCTCGCCCCCGAAGGGCGTGGAAGTACTGAAGTTCAAAGACTAACCCTGATGACACTCGCCAACCGCATAACCATGACCCGGATGGGTCTCAGCCTGGTGATCTTCGCGCTGATCATCTCCAAGACCCTCTGGACCGCCGTCGCCGCCCTCGTCCTGCTCACCGTAGCGAGCATTTCCGACGGCATCGACGGGGCCATAGCCCGCCGCACCAAGACCACCACCCCGTTCGGGGCCGTGGCGGACCCCTTCGCCGACAAGATCCTTATCATGTCCGTCTTCCTGGCCTTCGCCTCCCTGCGGGAGCTGGCCGTCCCCATCTGGGCGGTCTTCCTCATCCTGCTGCGCGAACTGACCATCTCCACCCTGCGCGTGCTCTCGGCGCTGCACGGCGACGTCATGAAGGCCGAGGCGGCCGGCAAGATCAAGACCACCATCCAGCTCATAGCGGCCTTCACCATCCTGGTGCTGCTGGTACTGCACCTCTGGGCCAAGCGCGAGGCGCTGCCCGCCTTCCTCGCCTGGGCGCCGCCCCTCGCCCAGCCCGCCACCTGGTGGCTCACGGTCACGGCGGCCTTCTTCACCATCATCAGCGGCGGCATCTACCTCTACAACCACCGCGCCCTCCTCTACAAATCCTGGAGCGAACGCGGACGCTGATGCCCGCCAAAGACTTCCTGGTGCGCTTCCTGGCCAGCGGCGGCTTCGTCAGCTACGTCCCCGCGCGCCTGACCGGCTTCAAGAAATTCACAGGCTCCGGCATGGCCGGCACCGTCCTGGCGCTCCTCCTGGTCCCGTTCCTCCCCGAGGACAGGACGCTGTTCGCCGCTTTCTGCCTGGCCTTCCTGCCTTTTTCCGTCTGGATCGCGGGGCTGGCCTCCGCCTCCTACGGCACCCACGACGACCCCCGCATAGTCATCGACGAGGTCATAGGCTATTGGACCGCCCTGCTGTTCCTCGAACGCACCCCGTTCAACCTCGCCGCGGCCTTCGTTCTTTTCAGGGCCCTGGACACCCTCAAGCCCTGGCCCATCAAGAAACTCGAGACCTCCGTCCGCGGGGGTTTTGGTATAATTATAGACGACGTGCTGGCGGGACTGGAGGCCAACCTGCTCACGCGCCTCGCGTCGCTCTTCATATGAGAAATTTGCTCCTCGCCTGCGCCCTGCTCCTGCCGCTAGTACCACTGCGCGCCCAGATGATCCAGGTGATCCCCGCGGTCAGCACGGCCGCCCCCGAAGGGCTCCTGCTTTCCACCGCCGCCGCGCCGGCCAAGCCCGGCCCTTCCCGGCCGGCCGCCTACGACACCGGCAATGTGCCGCTCAGCGGCATAGTCCTGATGCCTACCGCCTACCGGGGCCGCGGCCGCAACACCGTCGGGCTCGGCCTCGATTTCAACGCGGCCTATTACATCGGCCGCCTCTATGGCAAGAACAATTACGCCTGGACGGTGGAGAAGAAGAACTACCTGGACCGGGTCGGCCTGTGGCTGCTTTCCGCCGATTCCAAGATGCAGGTGCAGACCGAAGGCAAGTGGCGCCCGGCGATGGCCGCCGGCGTGCAGGGCATCCTGAAGTTCCGCGACGGGGCCCAGCCCACCCTGAACCAGCCCACGGTCTCCACCAAGATAGACTCCAAGAACACCGATTCCTACGCCAACGCCTACGTGGCCCTCACCAAGCGCCTGCACCCCAAATTCCTGGTCAACGCGGGCTACTCCGACGGAGACATGCCCAAGGTGATCTACGGCCTCTCGGAATTCCTCTCGAAGGAAGCCATCAACCTCTCCCGAGGCAGTTCCTCCACCACGGACCCGGTAGTGATCCCCACCGGCATGCTCTTCGGCGGCTTCATGTGGCTGCCCAAGAAGGATTCACCTATCGGGTTGGAAGTGATGATCCCCCAGGGCGCGCCCCAGAGCCCCAAACTTTTCAACCTGCACCTCGGCACCCTGCTGAAGCTCAACTTCGAACTTTCCTACCTCACCTTCAAGGGCGGCTGGGACCTGATGGGCATGTTCCAGTTCCGCTACAACTACCTGCCCAAATAACTTTTCCGCGCGAAATAAAAGAGCCGCCCTTGGGCGGCTCTTTGCTTTTACTCCGGCTGAATTTGTCAGCGCCCGCGCAGCTGCGCCAGGTAGCGGCCCGCCTGCGGATGGGCGGGGTTCAGGAGCAGTGTCTGCTCCAGTTCATGGCGCACCCGGCCCCAGTCCCGGCCCCAGTAGACTATCGCCAGGTTGTAGTGGGCGTCGGCCAGGCGCGGATTGGCGGCGAGAGCGGAGAGGTAGGCCTGCTCGGCGCCCGCCCTGTCCCCGGTCTTCTCCAGGGCGACGCCGTAGTTGAGCCAGGCGTAGGCGCTGGCCGACTGAAGGCCCGCCTTCAGGGACGGGAGGGAATAATATTTTTCGCTCAGGCGCAGGAGCCGGTCGTAGATCCCGACCGAGGCCAGGAAGCGGTCGCGGGCCGCGGCCCACTCGTTGCGGGAGGAATAGTAGAAGCCCTCGTAGAGCGGGGCGTCGGGGATGTCCCCGTCGAAAACTGCGGCCAGCCGCAGGCGGCGCAGGTCGTCCGAGCCCAGCCCGGCGGTGCCGCGCGCGGCCCCGGCCGCCATCAGGGCCTGGGCGTAGGAAGTGCCCAGGTCCCGGTCGAAGAAATCCCGGTAGGGCCGGCCCAGCCGCGAATAGGCGTAGAACGGCCAGGGGTCCCGGGCCGCGCCGGCCGCGGGATAGACCTCGGTGACTATGCCGCGCGGCGCGCCCGGCACCTTGCCGGGCAGTTCCGCGTCCATGGTGGCGTAGAGGGGGCCGGCGTTGGCGGCGCGGAAGGCGAACCACTCGGCTTCGCTCCCGGCGTTAAGGTTCGCGAGCGTCAGGCGCGGGCTGTACCTGGCCTTGGAGGCCCGGTACCAGGGCGAAGCGCTCAAGCCCTGCGCCACAACTTCCACGTCGGGGCGCAGCCCTTTTACCGCCTGCAGGTACCACAGGGAAAAAAGCTGCACGTCCTTCTTGGCCACCAGCACGGAGCCGGGCGGGACGCTGCGCAGCGCGTCGGCGGCGTAATCCTCGGCCGCGAAAAGCCAGCGCCTGTTGGCGCCGTAAGCGGTGGAGGCGAAGACCAGCCCGGCCGCCAGCAGCGCGGCAGCGGCCAGTCCGGCCCTGGCGCGAGGGAATGCGGCCCCGGCGTAAAAGAGCCCGGCCGCGGCCCAGAAGGCCACCGCCAGGTCGGGCAGCAGGTAGTACGGTTCCACGATGGCCAGGGCGTGGGGGTTGGGCGGCATGTTGGCCAGGAAAAGGAAGACCGGGCCCGAGGCGGCGAAGAGCGCGGCGAAGGCCAGGAACCTGCGCCTGTCAGAGCGCCACTCCGCCCAGGCGCCGCTGGCGGCGAAAGGCAGCAGGAGGCTGAAGTTGGCCCACAGGTGCCCGGCGTAATATTTCAGGTTCGGCCAGAAAAGCTGTCCCGTGGAGTAATTCAGGGAGATCAGGTCCAGCGTGGAACCGTAGTTCTTGCGGGTGATGACGGCCAGGAAGGAGGCCGCCTCCGCGGGATGGCTCCAGTCGAAAAGCGGCCAGCCCGACGAGCGCAGCGGCAGGTAGAGGTAGAGCGAGAAACCGAGGAAGAAGAAGCCGCACGACTTCAGGAACAGCGGCCAGCCGCCGGCGCGCAGCTGGGGCCAGAGCAGCAGCAGCAGGGCGGGCGCGCAGAAGACCAGGTCCATGCGGTTGGCCATGCCCAGGCCCAGCAGGAACGCCGTCAGCGCCGGCGCCCGCCGGCCGCCGGCGCAGGCGCAGAACAGCAGCGCGCCCGCCAGCAGGAAGTTGAGGGCGTACATCTCAGGAACCGAGGAAACGGTGCGCAGGGTGAAGTTCAGCCCCAGGAGCAGAGCGGCGAAGAAAGCGGGCAAAGGAGAGAAAGCCGCGCCCGCCAGCCGGAAAAATGCGTAAACCCCGGCGAGGCCGGCGGCGGCGGAGAACAGGTTCAGCAGCCAGGCGGGATTGCCCAGCGGCAGGTGCGAAAAGACCCGGGCGGCCAGGATGTAAAGAGGGTAGCCAGGCTGATGAGCCACGCCGAGCGTCCACGCCGCGCTGGCCATTTCTCCGGCGTCGCGGTAGGGAGGCAGGCCGGGCGGCAGGGTGTACAGATAGAGCGGGACCAGCAGCGCCAGCAGCAGCGCGGCCAACGCGCGCTCCGGCGGCTTTCCGGGATGGACGTCTTCAGCGGGGCCTGTCATACCGGCTTTATTTTATAACTTATTGCGAACGGCGGGAACTGGCGGGCGCCCCCAGCGCGGCGGAGATCTCCGCGGCCTCGGCGGCCAGGGCAGGGTCCAGGACTATCATCTTCCCCAGGTCTTTCCGGGCTCCGGCGGCGTCGCCGCTTTCGGCGCGCAGCCTGGCGCGCAGCCGGTAAGCCGCCGGGGAGAGGGGGGAAAGGCTGACGGCTTTTTGGGCGGCTTCCAGCCCCGGCCCGAGTTCCCCGACGCGGTGCATGGCCGCGCCCAGGACAAGGTAATGGGTAGCGTAAGAGGCGACCTCGTTCCAGTCCATGGCCGAAGCCTGGTCCCAGGCGGCGCAGGACAGGTCGCCCTCCGCCTCGCAGGACCTGGCACGGTCGAGATAATATTGCGGGCGCCCGCCGCTGAGCCGGATGGCCTCCGAGTACCTCTTGATGGCTCGCTTATGCAGGCCGCGCGCCGCGTGAACTCGCCCGAGGCGCCAGAGAGCCGCGTGGGACGACGGGCGCAGGTCGAGCAGCTTCAGGCCGGCCGCCTCCGCGCCGGCGAGGTCGCCCAGTTTTTCCAGGCACAGCAGGGAATACTCCCAGCCGTCGGGCGAGCCCGCCTCCAGGCGGGCGAAGGCGGCGGCGTCCCGGGCGCAGCCGGCGTGATCGCCAGACGCGTAGAGCCCCTCGGCCCGTATCAGGTAAGCGTCCGCATAGGTAGGGTCGAAGGCCAGCGCCTTGGAGGCCAGCTCCGCCTGCTTCTTCCAGTCGCCGTACAGGCGCCCGTACACCAGCGCCTTGAGCAGGTGGGAGATCTCCTGCGCGTAACCGAGGGCTATGGCCCTGTCCGCGTCGCGCAGCGCGGCAGGGCCGCTGCCGCTGGAGAAATTAAGGCGCGCGCGGTAGTAATGCAGCAGCGCGTCGTTCGGATGCAGCGCAAGTTTCTCGTCGAGAAAACTCAGCGCCCGGCCGTAACCGTCCTTCAGGGCCAGCTCTTCCACGCTGGGCCACGTAACGGCGTTTTCCCTGGCCTCCTCCGCGCGGCGCAGCCCGGAAAAAAGCGCGGCCAGCCCCAGCGCCAGACAGGCGCCGCAGGCCGCTATCAGTTTAAGGTTCCAGGACATACAGGCAAAAAAAAGGCAGGGCTGCCTTTTGGGGGGTAGGGTGAGGGAGGCAGCCCTGACATATTTATTCTACCAGCGCGGTTGACGTTTGTCAAGTCCCTGATGTAACCCAGGTTACACAGCCCCTCTTCACGTCGGAAGCCCCCGCCCCGCGCGAAGCGGAACGGGGGCCCGTTAGTGCGCCTCCCCTTACCCTTACCCCAAATTTTAGTCCCGCGGACCGTCCCAGGATTCGATGCGTTCCACGATGTCCTGGAACTTGAACGGCTTCACGTAATACGCGTCGGCGCCGGCGGCCAGGATCTTGTTCTTAATGTCCTCGGAGTCGTAGCCGGTTATGGCGACCACCAGCGTGCGCTTGTTGCTGGCCTTGATGATCTCGCAGACCTTGAAACCATTGATGTCCGGCAGCATGATGTCAAGGATCACCACGTCGGGCTTCTCGCTGCCCACCAGCGAGCCCGCCTGGAACCCGTCGGGAGCGGAGAAGACCTCCCATTTCTTGCGGAAGGTGCGGAAGAAGCGCTCCATCAGCTTCAGGAATTTCTCGTCGTCTTCGACGATAAGGACTTTTTTGGCGGTAGTCATGCGGTCTGAAAGTTCTTTCGGAGCCGGTATTTTGTTCTCCTTTAGAAACTCCTCCAGGTCCTCGGCCTTTATGCGCCGGTGCCCGCCCAAGGTATTGAACGCCTTGAGTTTGCCCGCGTCCACCCAGTTCGCCACCGTGCCCGGTGACAACTCCAGCATCTTCGCCACTTCGAAAGTACTAAAGATCTTCTGTCTCATTGGTGCCTATCCTGTTGTTTGTGATTTTTACGACTTTTGCGCTTGTTGATATTATAGCACAAATACGGTATTTGGCAAGACCCAGGGCGCTTTTTACCGACAGCGGCCCGCGCCCCGCCTTTTCCCGGCCCCGGTGCCGGCGCCCTTGATTGGGCGTTGCGTTTATATATATTATGTTTTATAATTGAATTACCAAATTTTTGCGAGGTTTGCGGTTAATCTTTAGCGGACCTTGGGGGAAGGCGTGCTTGGAAAGAAAGTCCTGGTGGTGGATGACGACCCGAACGTCGGGCTGCTCATTTCCGCCGTCCTCAAGAAATACAACTACCACGTAACCACCCTCTACCACGGGGACGAGGTGCTGGTTTTCCTGAAGGACAACAAGCCGGACCTGATCCTGCTCGACCTGCGCATGCCCGGCATAGACGGCTTCGCCCTGTGCAAGCGCATCCGCGAGGCCCCTGACACGCGGGACATCCCGGTGGTTATCCTCAGCGGCGTTTCCGAAGTGGACGCCAAGGTGGACACCATTGAACTTGGCGCCGACGATTTCATAACCAAGCCCTTCGACGTGCGCGAACTGCGGGCCCGCATCAACCGCATCCTCAAACGCAAGAGCTCCGACACCGCCCTGAACCCGCTGACGCGCCTGCCCGGCAGCCCCGCGATAGAGGAAGAGGTGATGCGCCGGGTGGCCGACAACGAACCGTTCGCCTTCTGCTACGTGGACGCCGACAATTTCAAGGCCTACAACGACGTGTACGGCTACGCCAAGGGCGACGACGTGATAAAGCGCATCGCCGCCCTGCTGGTGGAGAAGGCCAAGGCCGTCGCCGGGGACGATTATTTCGTAGGCCACGTGGGCGGCGACGATTTCGTGCTGGTGACCGGGCAGGACACCGCCGAGCAGGCCGCCAAGGCGATAACCGAGGATTTCGACAAGCTCATAGGCGAGTACTACAACGAAGTGGACCGCCGCCGCGGGTTCATCACCACCATGGACCGCAAGAACAAGACCAGGGATTTCCCCATAATGTCGCTGACGGTGGCCATAGTGGCCCCGCGCACCCAGCAGAAACATTACGCCAAGATCGTGGAGAGCGCGGCGGAGCTCAAGCGCTACGCCAAGGACCTGCCCTCCCGTAACGGCAGCATCTACGTGAGGGACCGGCGCCTATGAACGGCAACGAACAGAATTTCGAGGGGACCAATTTCGCGGGCTGCTCCATAATGAACAAGCTGGGCCAGGGGGGCATGGGCACGGTCTATAAGGCCAAGCACCAGGCCCTCGACAAACTGGTCTGCGTGAAAGTCCTCTCGGCCGACCTGGCCCGGGAACAGCGCAACATCGAATTCTTCCTGCGCGAGGCCCGCTCCGCCGCCAAACTGGAACACCTCAACATCGTCCACGTCTACAATTTCGGCCAGGAGAACGGCACCTACTTCATAGTGATGTCCTACGTGGAAGGCAAGAGCCTGCTGGACATGGTGAATGAAAAAGGCCCCCTGCCGGTCCGCGAGGCGGCCGACATCATGGAGGGCGTCCTTGACGGCCTGTCCCACGCCCATTCCAAATCCGTCATCCACCGCGACATCAAGCCCGCCAATATCCTGGTGGGCACCGACGGCGTGCCGCGCATAGTGGACTTCGGCCTGGCGCGCAGCATCAGCGAGGAGAAGCAGCTGACGATGGCGGGGGAAATGGTGGGCACGGCCTACTTCATGTCCCCCGAGCAGGGCCTGGCCGGCACGGTGGACCACCGGGCCGACCTCTACGCGGTAGGCGCCACCTTCTTCTACATCCTGACGGGGAAATACCCGTTCGAGGGAAAGACCTCGGTGGAGGTCATCCACAAACATATCAGCGACCCCGTGCCCAACATAATGCTGGTCCGGCCCGACGTGCCCCTGTGGTGTTCGAGGGTGATAGACAACCTCATGCGCAAGAAGCCCGAGGACCGCTACCAATCGGCCCAGGACGTCATAGCGCTGTTCAAAAAGCACAAGTCGGGGGACGGGGAGCTGGGCCTGGAGGACGTCTCCGCCGAGAAGACCTTCGACCTGCCCGAAGTCACGGCCCGCATGAAGGCCGCCGCCCCGCCGCCGCCCACTGCCTCGCTGGAGCGGGCCGCCACGGCGCTCTCCGACAGGAGCATTTCCGCGCGGCAGATGTCCCAGGCCGCGCCGCCGCCCAGGCAGGAAGCCGCGCAGATAAAGACCATTTCCGGCCAGGCCGCCGCTCCGGCGCCCGCGGCCAAACCCGCGCTGCAGCTGGGCGCGCTGCACAACGGCATCAAGGCGGCCGTCCACGTTTCCCTCTCCATGTTCGCCACCGGCCTGTTCATCCTCGCCGGGGCCTCCGGTCAGGTTTCCGGCTCGCTGCGCTCCCCGCTGGATTCCAACCCCGGCGCGTTCTTCATGCTTACCGGCATAGCGTCCGCGCTCCTGGTCTGGGCCGTCTGGCAGAAACCCCGCAAGCTCACCCCCGTTTACGCCCTGTTCACGCTGGCGGCGGCGGCCGCGGCCTACGCCGGCGGCGCCTACATCCCGGCGCCCCAGGGCACGGACACCGTCTCCAAGGCTTTCCTGGCCCTCAAGATAGGGATGGGGAACATGTTCTCCTCCGCCAACGTGATCGTCTACGCCATAGTCCTCTACCTGGCCGGCTCCAAAGTGGTCTACCGCAACAACTGGGCGCTGAAGGGCCTGGCCGTGCTGGCCTATCTCGGCGGCCTGGCGCTCACCTACTCTTATTTCAAGGCGGGCGCGGAACTGACGCCAGAGAAAGCCTGGCTGGCCGCCGGGGGCGCGCTGGCGCTGCTGGGCGTGCTGGCGGCCATGACGCAGAAGGAACCCACCCTGTTCAGCCCGCAGCTGCTCTTCCTGGCCGCCAACGCCGCCATGTTCGCCATGTTCACCAACCCCCAGGTGGAATCCATAACCGCCGAGAAGGTCAGGGCGGAGGGGCTCAAGGCCGCCCAGGAGAACCGGATAAACACTTATAAGTACAGGCGCCTGCTGATGGAAATGCAGGCCGAAGCCCTCTACGACGAACAGGGCAACCCCATACAGCGCACCCCGCCGCCCGCGCCCGCCGAGGTGACCCCCCCGGAGACGGGCAAGTTGCGCAACGCGGCGCGCATGGAGTACTACAAGGCGCTCGGCCTGCGCGTGCGCGGCGCCCTGGCGGAATCCGCCGGCATAATTTTCATAGCTTTTTTCCTGGCCCTGCTGGCTAACGTGTGCTTCATCGAGGAACTTATAGCCGCCTACAGGGAACAGGATTTTATGAGCGGAGGCTAATACGTGAGAAAATTCATCTTCTCGGACATTCTGTGGGGCCTGGCCCTTACTCTCGCCGCGCTGTTCTTCTATTTTACCGGCACCGGCCTGGAGACCGCCGAGCTGAAGTTCTACGACTTCCGCGCCCGCCTCAGCGCCGAGGCGCCGGCCAAGAACGACATCGCCGTCATAGAGATCAACGACGACAGCATCTCCAAGATCGGCCGCTGGCCCTGGTCCCGCTCCAGGATAGCGGACATGCTGGTCTGGCTGTCCTCCGCCCCGGCCAAACCCTCCGTCATAGGCCTCAACATCCTTTTTTCCGAGCCCGAAAAGAATACCGGCGCGGAGATGGCGGAACTGCTGAAGGCCCGCTACACGGACCTGGTGGCCGCCAAGAAGATCAAGGAGACCGGCAAGGAATCCGAATTCCTCAAGGTCATAGAGGCGGAGAAGAAAGCCACCGACAACGACGCCAAGCTGGCCGAGGCCTGCTCCGCGGCCGGCAACGTGGTGCTGCCGCTCTACTTCGCCACCGGCGCGCCAGTTTCCAAGATCAAGCCCGAACCCGACTGGATGAAGAAGTTCGCCCCGGCGGTCTCGCACAGCGCTGGCCCCGCCAGCTTCTCCGTGGAGGGGGTGGAGATCACCGCCCCCATAGAGGTGCTGGCGTCCTCCGCGGCCGGCGCCGGCCACGTGAACGTTTTCAGCGACGTAGACGGCGCGGTGCGCAAGGAATACCCCTATATCCCCTACGGCCAGAGCTTCTACCCGTCCTTCGCCGTTGAGATAGTGCGCGTGAGCCTGGGTCTCGCCCCGGAAAAGGTCACGCTGGCGCCCGGGCTGGCGGCCACGTTCGGCAAGAGCGTGATGCCGCTGGACTCCGCTTCCTCGGCGCTCATCGCCTTCAACAAGAGCAAGACCTTCAAGTACTACTCCTTCTACGACGTCATCAACGGCAAGATCGTGCCCGAGGCCTTCAAGGACAAGATCGTGCTCATAGGCCTGACCGCGCAGGGCGTGGGCAGCCTCTACGTCACGCCCACCGACAGCGTCATGACCACGGTGGATTTCACCGCCAACGTGGTGGACAATATCCTAGCCGGGCGCTTCGTGGCCAGGCCCGACTGGGCCTTCCAGGTGGAGCTCGCCCTGATCGTCATCGCCGGCCTCTTCACGGCCTTCATGCTGCCGCGCCTCAAGGCCGGCGTGGGCGCCGTGCTGGCGGGGACCATGTTCGCCGCCCTGGTAGGTTCCGGCGTCTTCATGTTCACCTCCAAGGGCATGTGGCTCAAGATCATGTACCCCGCCGCCGTGCTGCTGGTGGGCTACGTGTTCGTGATCAGCAAGCGCTTCTTCCTCACGGAAAAGAAGAAGGAACTCATCGAAGTCTCGCAGATAGAGACCAACAAGATGCTGGGCCTCTCCTTCCAGGGCCAGGGCATGCTGGACCTCGCCTTCGAGAAGTTCCGCCTGTGTCCGCTCGACGACAACATGAAGGACACCCTCTACAACCTGGCGCTGGACTTCGAACGCAAGCGGCAGTACAACAAGGCCGTGGCCGTGTACGAGCACATCTCCGGCAAGGACCCGGAGTTCAAGGATATCAAGGGCAAGATCGACGTGCTGAAGAAGGCGGCCGACGGCGCCGTGTTCGGCGGCGTGGGCGGCAAGGGCGGCGGCGCCGAGGCCACCATGATGATGGCCGGCTCTTCCGCCACCCCGATGCTTGGCCGCTACGAGATCAAGAAGGAACTGGGCAAGGGCGCCATGGGCATCGTGTACCTCGGCGTGGACCCCAAGATCAACCGCTCCGTGGCCATCAAGACCATGCGCTTCGAGGAAGGCCTGGAAGAGAAGGCCATGAAGGACCTGAAGGACAGGTTCTTCCGCGAGGCGCAGGCGGCCGGCAACCTGCAGCACCCGAACATCGTGAAGATCTTCGACGCCGGAGAGGAGCAGGACATAGCGTACATCGCCATGGAACTGCTCAAGGGCGACGACCTGAAGAAATGGGCGAGCAAGGACACCCTGCTGCCCGTGCCGAAGGTGCTGGAATACATAGCCCTCTCAGCCGAGGCCCTGGCCTACGCGCACAAGAGCGGCATCGTGCACCGCGACATCAAGCCCGCCAACATCATGCTGCTGGAGGACGGCACCCTGCGCGTCTGCGACTTCGGTATAGCGCGCATCACGGAATCCTCCAAGACCGCCACCGGCACGGTGCTGGGCACACCTTACTACATGAGCCCCGAACAGATAGCCGGCAAGAAAGTTGACGGCCGCGCCGACCTGTTCTCGCTCGGCGTGACGCTTTACGAGATGCTCACCGGCGAACGCCCCTGGAAGGGCGGGGAATCCATAGGCACGCTGCTGTTCCAGATCACGAGCGACCCCTACCCGGATCCCATGCAGGTCCGCAAGGACCTGCCGGCCGGCATCCTGGCCGTGCTCGACAAGGCCCTTAAGAAGAACCCCGAGGAACGCTTCCAGACCGGCACCGAGATGGCCGAAGCGTTAAGGGCCGTGCTGGCCGGGAAGGCCCCTGAAATAAAGGCCGCCGCGCCCCAGGCCGCGCCCGCTCCGGCGGCGGCTCCCGCTCCCGCAGCCAAGCCCGCCGCCGCGCCCAAAGCGGCTCCGGCTCCGGCTCCGGCCCCGGCGCCCAAGCCCGCACCCGCCCCTGCGGCCGCGCCCAAACCCATAGCCGCTGCCCAGGTCCAGGCCCCGCAGCCCGCGCCGGCGCCCAAACCGGCGCCCGCCCCGACACCCCCCGCGGCCGCGCCCAAACTGGAAGTGGCACCAGAGCCCAGGCCCATGGCCTCCCTGAAACCGGCCGCCGATCCGGCGCCCAGCGGCTCCGGCATAGAGCTGGCCCCGCGCGCCGGCCTGGAAATGACCCTCAACGTATCGCCCAAACCGGCGGCGCAGCCGCAGCCGGAAGCAAAACCGGCAGCAGCAGGCCCGGCACCGGCCCCGACGGCGCCGCCCAAGCCGGCCCCGCTGACCGCCGCCGGCGGGGGGGACTTCGAGAAGACCCTGCCGCTCATCTATCCCGAAGAGGACAAGAAATGAAACTAAAACTGCAATTCGCGGCCGCCTCGGATAAAGGCAAGGTCCGCAACAACAACGAGGACAACTTCCTCCTGGCGCCAGAGCTGGAGCTTGCCATGGTGGCTGACGGCATGGGCGGCCATAAGTCGGGCGAAGTAGCCAGCTCCCTGGCCGTCAAGGTGACCAGGGACAAATACGACTCCATGCACAGCACCGGCATGAAGCCGGCGCCGTATAACGACAAGTTCTCCCTGGAGTCCAACCAGCTCGGCTTCGCCGTGCAGCTGGCCAACTCCGTGATCTACGAGGCCGGCAACTCCGGCCCCGAGAACAAGGGCATGGGCACCACGCTGAGCTCGGCGCTGCTCAACAAGAACCGCCTCTGCATCGCGCACATAGGCGACTCCCGCATCTACCTTTTCCGCAAAGGCGTCATACAGCAGCTGACCGAGGACCACTCCCTGGTCATGGACCACGTCCGCAAAGGCCTGCTCACCCGCGAACAGGCCGAGACCTCGCCGCTGCAGAACATCCTGACCAGGGCGCTGGGCGCGCAGAAGGCCCCGGCCGTGGACCTGGTGGAAGTGGAGCTGGAAGAGGGCGACCGCCTGCTGCTCTGCACCGACGGGCTTTTCAAGGCCGTCAAGGAAGCGGACATCCTGGAAACCCTCAAGGCCCAGCCCGAGGACCAGAAAGCCTGCGACGCCCTGGTGGCCGCGGCCAACGCCAACGGCGGCCCGGACAACGTAACGGTAGCCATAGGCACGGTAAGCAGGAAGTCGCTCAAAGAAAACTTAAAGGACATGTTCAAATAATCATATGCCCAAACTGATGATAAAATTTGAAGCCGCGTTCATGAAAGAGGTGAAGCTGGACAAACCGGCCTTCACCATAGGCCGCAAGCCCGACAACGACATCGCGCTGGACAACGCGGCCGTCTCCGGCCACCACTGCAAGATGTACGAGTCAGGCGGCACCTGGTTCGTGGAGGACCTTAACTCCACCAACGGCACCTTCGTCAACAACAAGAAAGTGCTCAAGGCCGGCCTCAAGCCCGGAGACAGCATAACCGTGGTCAAATACACGCTCGTCTTCGCCGACGAGAATACCGCCGTGGGCTCCGCCAAGGAAGCCCCGCTGCCAGCCCAGAAGCCCAAGACGCCGCAGGGCGCCCTGGAGGTCCTGGAGAACCCGGCCGACGATCGCAAGGAGTTCGACCTGACCGCCCTGTCCACTTACATAGGCAAATCCGCCCAGGCGGCCGTGCCCTACAAGGCCGGCGGCCTCTTCGGCGGCGGCCCCGAGCTCGCGGCCGTGATCACCATGCGCCCGGAGGGCTACTACCTCAACCCCATAAAAGAGGGCTACGGCAAGTACAACGGCAACCCGCTGACCGAGAAGGTGATGCTCAAGGACGACGACACCATAGAGGTAGGGAACACCAGGTTCCGCTTCTTCCTGCGCAAATAACGCAGCTTCTCCGACGGAAAGCCGGGCCCCGCGCCCGGCTTTTCTTTTTTAGCAGTCAAAACCCGCGAGTGCTATTGACACCAAAACCAGGTTTTGCTAAACTAGCACTTGTAGGATTGAAGTGCTAAATTTGACGGCCCCGCGGACCCGCGGGACAAGATTAAAAGAAAACACAGGAGGCAGTAACATGACAGACACCGCTACCAAGATAAAGATACAGCCCCTTGGAGACAGGATCATCGTTAAGGTATCCGAGCCCAAGGAAATAAAAAAGAGCGGGATCATCATCCCCGAGACCGCCAAAGAGAAGCCGCAGGAAGGCCTCGTGGTGGCCACCGGCAAAGGCAAGACCGAGGACGGCAAACTGGTCCCCATGGAAATAAAGACCGGCGACACCGTGCTCTACGGAAAATACTCCGGCACCGAAATAAAGATCAACGACGAAGAATATCTCATAATGACCGAGAGCGACGTGCTCGGCATAGTGCGGTAATATATAAGGAAGGATAACTACTATGGCTAAACAGATAATTTACTCCGAAGAAGGCAGGATGCGCATAAAGGCCGGCGTGGACAAGCTGGCCAACGCGGTGAAGGTGACCCTGGGCCCGAAAGGCAAGGCCGTCATCCTCTCCAAGAAGTTCGGCTCCCCGACCATCATCGACGACGGCGTGACCATCGCCAAGGAGATCGAGCTCGAGGACCATTTTGAGGACATGGGCGCGCAGCTCGTTCGCGAAGCCGCCTCCAAGACCAACGACGTCGCGGGCGACGGCACCACCACCGCCACCGTGCTGACCCAGGCCATCTACACCGAGGGCCTCAAGAACATCACCGCCGGCGCCAACTCTACCTACATTAAGAAAGGCATAGACAAGGCCGTGACCGCGCTCGTCGAAGAGCTCAAGAAGATGGCCAAGCCCGTGAAGACCAAGGAAGAGAAGACCCAGATCGCCACCATCTCCGCCAACGACCGCGAGGTCGGCGAGCTCATCGCCAACGCGATGGAGAAAGTGGGCCACGAAGGCGTCATCACCGTCGAAGAGGGCAAGTCCTCCAAGACCGAGCTGGACGTGGTCGAGGGTATGCAGTTCGACCGCGGCTACGTGAGCCCCTACTTCGTGACCGACCCGGAGAGGATGGAATGCGTGCTGGAAGACGCCGTGATCCTCATCACCGACAAGAAGATCTCCGCCATGAACGACCTCCTGCCCGTACTGGAGAAGATCGTGCAGACCGGCAAGCAGTTCCTCATCCTCGCCGAGGACCTGGAAGGCGAAGCCCTGGCCACCCTGGTGGTCAACAAGCTGCGCGGCACCCTTAAGGGCAGCTTGTTGACCAC
>Ga0209212_1001559_pt1 | contig 36606 bp, 31 predicted proteins | sample RifGroC2_FD_183996 | JGI IMG/M metagenome (GOLD analysis project Ga0209212, IMG submission 183996) | Groundwater microbial communities from Rifle, Colorado, USA - Groundwater C2 (SPAdes) (version 2) | ecosystem: Environmental > Aquatic > Deep subsurface > Groundwater | place: Rifle, Colorado...
CAGGATTCCGGATATGGAAGAAGCCCTGAAGGTTACCCAGAATCCTGAAGATATAAAATCCCTTTTAGATCGCGGTGAATTGCCTATGAAAGAACGGTTAGGGGAGTGCACGTTGGTGGTAGAAGATGATACCTGGAAGATTTCAAGGGTTAAGGGTATTTCTTCGGATCAGGCAGCAGAGATTGCCACAGACTTTGCCGAACGCATTCTGGGCAAGGAGGAGGCGAAAAGGTTAAGCAGGGAAATCAGCGAATTTGCGAAGAAGCAGGAAAAGGGCGTTTAATTTCCTCTCTGCCACAGTCATAACATCGCGACCCTTCGTATCGCTTTCCAGCAAAATAACAAGCAACTGGGAGTCAGAAAGCGCATCTGTCCATTTCTCCTGGGGCTTTTCACGAGGTGGTCAAGTTTCGGGATATCTGAAACTTCTTCATCTTATCTGTTAACAATCTGTTTCAGATAGACCATTGGGACTGGAGGTACAAGTTCTCCACAGAATGCCTTCTGCTGCAGCAAATATTTGTTGTTTGTGTAGCGCGACTTTCAAGTCGCTTATTTCTCACCATTCTTGCTGCTTCAGGCGAGATTCATCTCGCTTTAAAGTTTTTGTAACACGATTTTTAAATCGTTTATTCTGCATTTCCATAATAACTCCATTTCCAGTCCTCTGCATTTTTGACCAACCCTGCCTTAACGGGATTGTTTATAGTATACCAAATAATACGATTCAGTTCCTTTTCATCACGAACCACACGATCATAGCTTTCGTGCTGCCAGAATGCACCCGTACGGTTGAGAATTTTATTTGCCTCCCGCGCAGTCGCTCCTTTTATTAAACGCAGAATATCAGTCATAATATAGCGTGATGTTGTACTTGTAGCGCGAGCTTCAGCTCGCACAGATGATACATAATCACACCTTATAGTGAATACCAGGTGCACATGGTTAGGCATGATACAGTATGCAAGCAAATCATATTCTTTTTTGTCATGAAGGCGTATTGCATCTGCAACCACCTTTACTATTCGTCCATCCTTCAACCAGCACTGACCACTCGTAGCGTTGTCTAGTATTTCGTCAAATTTGCCAAAATACAATTTCCGTTGGTCGTCGATTTTCTTTTTTCGTTCCGTTTCATCTTTTACTTTATGGAGAAATCTTTCGTTCTTCGATTGTTCTTCTTTTAATCGAAGCACCACTTCTTTAGGGAGAGAACCTGCCAAACGAAATGTTACAAAAAACGTTGCACCGCTTGGCAGTATATGAGGCATATTCCGCCGGTAATAGATCGTGTCGTTTTCCATAACTTTCATGTTCTAAAAAACGAACCTCCAAAGGCAAGAAATACCTCGTGTTGCTGGAAGTTCTAACACGGCTTTAAATCGAAATGTAGCGCGACTTTTAAGTCGCTTGTTTCTGTTGCTTACTTACGTTGCTTGGTGTTACAGGCGAGATAAATCTCGCGCTACGATTACAACCACCCGCGAAATGCCCGCTGCATTAAGCTGTTGAATAGCGTTTCCAGTTCCTGCTCCGATTGACGCTGTCTTGTAAGCAACGAATCAATCTTCTCAACCAATTCCTCATACTTTTGCAGCTCGAAGAGTGGTGGAAGTGGAACTTGACGAATTAAAGACCAATCTTTATATGAACGACATCCTGATATTTGCTAATGGAATGCTGATACAGTGTGACCACTCGCACGAACATGTAACGATTAATGCCGAATACCATACATAAACTTTTAGCATTTTGGTACTAATGAAAAATTTCTGATTTATTCCCTCTCTGCCCTGGCTATGGCTTCATCAATTCCTGGCCATCCCAATTCTAATAAACGATCTTGTATTGCAATCACCCGTTCTATCAACTCTTGATTATCCTCTGTATCAGCCCATCTCAACAACTGGATTGTGGCAGTAACCAACCCTTCTACTTTCCACATGCGCGGAGGAATTTTATCTGAAATACTTTTTAAATATTTTTCTACTATTTCCATACACCATTCTGGATAGATATCAGAAATATTTGATAAGTAATTAAAAAAATGATCCGAACGACGTAGGCCATCACTTAATGGAATCTTATCAAGAAACAAGTCTAAAAAGTCCCTTATTAATTCATCCTCTGATATGGGAATTTGTTCAAATACGCGTTCAATAGCATTGAGTAAATTAACTGGAAAAGCCTCATTATTTATCAGAGCAATAAGACCGTTAAGGCACTGAATTCTTAAATCGGGTGTTTTAAGGTTAGAAATAAAGACCCTTACAGCGCCACTCCAGGCATCTTCCTGATTGAACACATTTAATTGCACAATAAGTGATTCAATTGTTATGAGCTTGTCTAAAAAGCAAAGTGCCGAAATTAACCCCCAAGATTCTGCACCGTGCTTGCCTCCCTCATTTTTAATTCGTTCTAGAATCGGAGACACCTCATTAAAATGCTCTTTATATTGATGGTATAAGAATTTGTAACCATGTGGCCAAAGGGCAAGATGTGCCTTTTCGAATGCTTTGCTAAACAAAACCCAGCCCTTTTCTGGTTTTTTATATTCCAAAAATGGAAGTAATTTCAGGACATGGATTCTCACTGCTTCCACTGGGTCCTTTGCAAAATGTTCAAGAAGTTTGCAAAGTTCTTCTGGAACTTCCTTTTCTTTTTCAAGCAGTCTTTCGGTAAGGGTTGTAACCCCATCTGCTACACGCCCTCTAACTGAATTTATTGATATGTGAAGAGGGTCGTCTTTATTCATTTCTTTTTTATCTTGATTGAATATCTTTTGTTCAATCTTTTGCGGGTCAGGATATACGGACATTTTAATAAAATAATCGATGAGTTTTTTCTGTAGATCGTTTCTCTCTATTACATAAGAAATTGCATAAAGTGCTTCGCTTGATTTATATCCGTTTTCCAGGAGTTGAGGGTATTTGTCAAACCAGCCCAAAATAACCTCTGCAAGTGTTTCTCCATCCAAGAGCGGTTCAGTAAATTCTATTTCGGCAGGCTTTTGAAGCTTTCCAAAACGATAACGTATATGATAGGAAACTCCCTGTAAAAGAGCGTATATATATTCACTACTAATCCTTGATTCCCAGAATATATCCATATATGAGATGTATTTTTGGGGATTTCTTTCAACACATTGTGAAAGCACATGAGCAATCTCATCAATTCCACCCTTTAAATGTTCGGAAGGATTAAACCAATCACGTCCTGACGTCTTATCATTATAAAAGCCAAATAATTTTAAGAGCCCTTTTTCAGACAAACTCTCCATTTGTGAAACTGATATGGGTGATTCTACCGTCCCTCCCCACCCTCTAATTTCAGAAGGTTGAGGCCAGAGTCCAAAGCTATTTTGCCATTTTTCAATAAATGACTGAGTTTCGGGTAAACGAAAGATTCTTTGCATTACAGAAAGCTGCTTGTATTTCCATTTTAACAACCAGCGAGGTTGCTCTTCGGTTTCATCTTTATTATCAGTGTCATTCCTTTCCGTGATTATTATTTGAATGGTTTCACGCTGTTCCGGCAAAAGGTAAGGGAATATTCCATGGATAAGTTCACCTACTTCATCTGAAAGGTTGTATTCTAAAAATATTTCTGGCCTTAATAAAAAATTATATGCTGTATTTGCATATTCTTCAGGGTTTGTTAGATACATATAAATCATAAAATACGCTAAAGCACCATCTTTAGTTCCCCTAAGATTAGGCTCTTCCTTGAAAAACCAATCAGTTTTTTCCTTTGCATGAAAGAGAAGCGCTTGATGGATTGTATTTAAAAATTCATTTATAGGTTCAGCAGAATAGGTGTCGTAGTTATAATGCTTTTGTTCCCAAGCGGTATCTCTAAGAAAGCCCGTGTTTAATCCATTATTCTCGACGTGATATTCGTATCTTGAATTCCAATCGGTTACAGCATTAATGGATGTTTCAAGTAGCCATGTGGATTTTTTAAATCGTTCCGTAAGAAAATCATTTTTATGAAAATGGTGATCTGAACAGTGTAAACCTTTTTCGTATGAATTGAAAAAATTATGGGAAATGACCCCTTCTGGAACATCTTGTGTTATATATTGCCAGAGGAGGTCGTCTCCTTTATTCGTGGCATGAACATACTGTGAAATTGCCTTTCCTATCCACCGATTTCCTGTTTTTTCTTTTTCAATCTTTAAAAGCTTTTGCAAAACCTCTTCAATACCATCGATTTTCCAATGCGAAAACTTATCTATCATCAGCATAATTGGGCCAACTGCCGGATCGGGTGTGTTTAAGATATATTTCCAGCATTCAATCACCTTATCAGGACGAATGTGCATCCATTTTTCAAGAGTATACAAAAGGGTTGCCTTTGTTGAATCGTTTTCACTTTTTGCGAGTATTGCTTTGGTCAAAACCGGATGCATTACGTCAAACCATTCTGGTGAAGAAACCCTTTGTAAAAATCGATTAAAAAGATCGGTGAAATTCATACGAATGTTCTTAATGAGATTAAGCTCAACATCTGTAATCGGTGATAGCTCTGAGAGTGATTCAACAATCAATCTTTTTACGTGATAAGCTACCTTATCATTTTTTAAAATTTGTATGACTTCTCCGAAAAAATCGTTATTGTCAATCGCGTGGAGATAAAATAAAAATGTCCTGATAGACGGACGAATAAAAGGTAATTGCGGGTGATCAAGAATAAATTCTCGCAAGGTTTTGTCTTCCTTAAGGTAAGACCTGATCGTCAGGTAATCCAAGAGCGTTTGATGTGTAAATGAAAGCCTATCCCTGAATGAATCTAATACTACTACACCTTCTGAATACAATGTTCGTATTGTTTCTTCAGTCCCATCAAAACGAAATCTTGGCATGAAAAGTTGGCGTTTTTTCAGGAGATTATTTGACATAGACTGCAATGAATCTATTACTTTAGAACCTAACTTTGAATTCTTTTCAACGGATTCTTCAAAGAAGAGCTTAATAATGTGAAACTCTGTAATGATTGAGGAAATGGGAGTTTTGCTATAAATTTTCTCGAAAAGTTTTAAGTTCTGAGGATGAGAGAGTAACCGTTGCTGATGCTCATTGATATTCCGGACATCGATACTCCATGATTCAAGTATTGGCTTGACGTCTCGTTCAAAACTTAGTGGTGGCAGTGATATTTTGATTTCCCATGAACGATTCCGCAACTGCGGGTCGTATTCAAGATCAAAGTCTCTACAGGCAAGAACTACTGTCACATTTTCTAAGGAAATTAATTTGTCTATCAAAGACAGAAAGATTTTCAATGCCTTTTGATCCCTTGAAAGGGAGAGGGCATCTAGGGAATCGATAATAACTACAACATGTCTATACTCGGAAAGTCTTGCAACAAGAATGAAAGGATCATGGTCATAACCCAACCGTCGCATGAGTTCGTCTTCCGAATAGACATCATCAAACTGGTCCCCTTTGATAAAAAGCATCCCGAATGCGGTTGCTTTTTCTATTTGTTCTGCCAACTCAAGTAAAACCCATGTTTTACCGCAGCCCTTCTTGCCGGTAACAAGGATTGTATTTTTCTTCGCTTTGATATTGTCAAGAATTGCGATAACCTCATCACGAGATATTTTTTGGCCACCTATTCGTGTGTCGTAATTACGGCCGAACTGAGATGCAGTTTTAAATTTCTCAAGTATTTTCGCCTCTTCTAGTGCTGGTGCCTTACAAAATCCCTCTTTCGCTAAGGTTTCCAAGAGGTAATCTTTTTTGAATACACTCGGTATTTGGCCTAAACGTGTACTCTGTAAAGTAATTAATCTCATCAAAAAGTCATATACACGATTATGCATGGGAAAGTATCGTTTTAAATCCTCTTTGATAATCCTTTCCCAATCTTTAAAATCGTGTTTAGGTTCTATCTTGATCTTATTCAAAATAACAACAGCTTCTTCGCATGAGATATTAAGAAGCTGTTTGAATTTATCAAAAATGTTTTTTGTGGTTTTTGGGGCATTTGAATTAAACACAGAAAAGATTTTATATAAATCTGCCGCATCTGTTATTTTTTTGAGATCTCCAAAATCGGTTCTGGAATAAAAAAAGACCTGTCCAATAGGGTCTTTTTTTAATTGATTTTTGGCATTGAAGAGCATTTCTTTGAGGTTGGGTATGCTCCACGCTCTATGGTCAGGCTGGTTTTTCTTTGCCTGAATATAGATTTTGTGTCCGTCTTTATGGCCAACAACAATATCTTCAACCAAAATACGTTCTTGAGTGTCTGGAGAGGCAATGGCTTCTATTTGAACCCAGTCCAGATCATCTTCATAGAGAAGTCTCACCACCCAATGAAGTGCTATGAGTCTTTGATATTCATCCCCTTGATTGGAATATATGGCCGATTCCATTTTTACTTTTAAAAAAAATCGTCTTTGGGTACTTTGCTTGAAGCCTTCTTCCTTTTTGATTTATCTGTGCAATCTGCGAAATCTGCGGTTTCTTTTAATCATTCAAACACACAATATTCCATTCCAAAGACATTAGCTACAGCCTTGTTGGTAACCCTTCCCTTTACCATGTTGATACCTCGCAATATGGCTGGATTTTCGTGGGATGCGCGTTCATATCCCTTGTCAGCAATTTCCAGGGCATAGGGTAACGTCACATTAGTCAGTGCATGGGTTGACGTGCATGCCACTGCGCCAGGGATGTTGGTCACACAGTAATGGATAACATCATACACTTTGTAGGTAGGATTGCTGTGGGTAGTGGGTTTGCTGGTCTCAATGCATCCTCCCTGGTCGATGGCCACATCGATGATTACTGCGCCTGTCTTCATGGTTTGTACCATATCCTTCGTTACCACATACGGCGCTCGTGCACCTTCGATAAGCACAGCGCCAATTAACAGGTCGGCATCCTTAACCTTCTCCCGTATATTGTGGGCATTAGACATGAGGGTTACGACATTTTTCGGCATGATGTCATCCAGATACCGGAGTCGCTCCATATTGATATCGAGAACTGTAACCCGTGCCCCAAGTCCAGCGGCCACTTTGGCGGCATTGGCGCCTACGACACCTCCACCGACGATGACCACTTCTGCAGGGGCTACTCCTGGTACTCCGCCCAAAAGTATTCCGCGTCCAAGCATGGGTTTCTCCAGATATTTTGCGCCTTCCTGGATGGACATCCTCCCTGCCACCTCACTCATGGGAGTCAGGATTGGGTGCTGATTGTGTTCATCACGAATCGTTTCGTAGGCAATGGCCACTACTTTCGCCTTCAGTACGGCATCTGTCAATGTTTTTGAGGCAGCGAAGTGGAAAAAGGTAAAAATAATTTGATCTTCCCTCAATAAAGGATATTCAATGGGCAGTGGTTCTTTTACCTTCATTATGAACTGTGCCTGGTCATATATTTCCTTGGGATTATCGACTATTCTTGCTCCAGTTCTCTTATATTCCAGATCAGGAATGCCGCTTCCCATACCGGCGCCATTTTCAACAAGAACCGTATGCCCGTGTTTTATCATCTCCTCCACGCCTACGGGGATGAGGCCTACGCGGTATTCGTCGGATTTGATTTCTTTGGGTATACCAATAATCATGTGAGTTTTCTCTTCAAAAAGGTTGTATCGTCTGATAGAATCGTTTGCGTTCTTCCGTAGTGTACATTGACCGTTATTTTTGTCAAGTTAAAACAACTCCGTACGAAGTGTTTTATGAAACAAATCATTTCCATAAAAACCAAAATCTTTATCATAGTTCTTGTCGCTTTCTGTGCCTTTCATACCCCTTTTTCCTTTGGTTTGCCTGCGGACGATGTCGTACCTCTGGTGGATGGAGACTATTATCCCCAAGTCCATCAGGCACTGATTACTGCAAGGAAATCTATCTCGTGCGTCATGTACATGGCCGATATTAATCCAAAGTATAATAAGGGTTGGGAATACAATCTGGTCAACGACCTAATCGGCGCCCATCGGCGTGGTGTAGCAGTAACGGTTATCTTTGATCAAAATACCATGTTCTGGGAAGAAGGTAAAAAGGGTAAAAAGATAGAGCGAAGGAGTCAGGAAGCGTATGAACTGCTCAAAAAAAATGGCGTCCCTGTATTTTACGATAGCAAAGACCGTATCACCCATAATAAGATATTGGTCATAGACAACTATATTACCATTGTAGGCAGTACGAACTGGACATACAGCGCGTTGAAAAAGAATCACGAGGCATCTGTCCTGATAAAATCGCGCAGCGTAGCAGAGTCGTTTCTTAATAAACTCAGGACAATTTCAAAATACCAGCCAAAATGATAAGCACTCAGCGATGAGAAATCTTTTGGACGCGGATGAACGCAGACTTCGTCGTGATGGTTCGACAGGCTCACCATGAACGGCACTGCATCCTGAGCCTTCGGCGTGAGCTCAGTCGAACGCTTGTCGAAGGATCAGTCGAACGATTATCGGGTTATTTTAGTAAGACAGGATTAACAGGACAGACAGGATAAAACGAAAAACAAAATCTCCTGCAAATCCTGTCTAAAAATAATTGGCTTTATACTGCATTAAAGAAGGGCTATAAGACGGTTAAGCAGACGATAACGCTTGAAGCAGGAGAAGAGGTAGATATTGAAATTGTGATGAAAAAGACGAGAAAGAGAATGAGGTAGCTGCTGAATATTTTTGTCTTACTAATGTAATAGGATGAATTTATGGAGCACAAATATACACAAAAACAGGGTAAATATTTGGCTTTTATTTACTACTATACCAGAATTCACGGTTATCCACCGGCAGAAGCCGATATGCAGGATTATTTTAAAGTAAGTCCTCCTTCTGTGCATCAAATGGTACTGACACTGGAAAGACGAGGATTTATTGAAAGGACACCCGGTCAGCCACGTTCCATACGTGTTTTGTTATCTAATGAAGAACTGCCAGCGTTGGATATTTTACTATGGCCGTAAAAGAATATATAATGAGACTTATAAAAATAAATATTTAAAGGGAGATATGCCATGAATATTCTGGAAAGGAAAAATACTGATTTAATTAAAGAGTTTAATAGATATGTTCGTGAACATCCTGAATTTGCGGGCAAAATTCCCAATAATGCTATTGTAGTTATGCAATTAGAGGGTGACGATGAGTTCAATAAATGGAGTCTTAAATTGGGCAGGAAACATGTTGAAAAGGGACAGCCTGTAGTTTGTATTAGGATTAAAAGGATAAAACCCATTAGCTCACGCATCGAGGAATTAGAAGTTGAACAACAAATCACTCTATGAGGATTAGTTTCTTAACAAGAATATTTTGACATTTTTAGCAAATAAAATGTAGCGCCGATCCCTTGTGGTCGGCCAATGGCGGGGGATAAACCACCCGCGCTACGGATTCCGACTGTATATTTATTAATGGGAACAATCGCCTTGTATCGTAATCTTTGTGTCTCTGTGTCTCCGTGGTTTATTATCCACAGAAATTTTTGGTTCTTTATCTGTGCAATCTGTGTAATCTGCGGTTTCAACCTTTTTCCCTGTAAAACCTTTGCCATGGGGGATGCTTCGAAGGTTGCTTTTGTACAATTACAATATAACGGCGGAAACTGGAATCCCAGACCCAATGCCGGCAAGCGTCTGATGTGGGAACTCATTAAACGCACCAGTGTCGAGGCGCGAATCGACACTATGACCGTTCGTGCCGATGATGACAACCTCTTTGAATATCCATTTCTTTACATGTCGGGTGATGAGGAGTTTCCTCCGCTCAGTGAGAAAGAAATCGGCAATCTGAAACTTTATCTTGAGTTTGGAGGCACGCTTTTGATTGACGACAGCATCGGAAAGAGCGATTTTGGGTTCGATAAATCTGTCCGGCGCGAAATCAAACGACTGTTTCCAAATAAAGCGCTCGAAAAGCTGCCCGCAGATCATACTGTCTTAAAATCTTTTTATTTGTTAAATCAGGCATACGGCAGGATTATGGAAAAATCTTATCTGGAAGGTATCACGCTGGAAAACCGTACCGTCTTAATATACTCGCAGAACGACCTGGGCGGCGCTTGGGCAAAAGATCCGCTGGGAAGCTGGGAATACGAGGCAATCCCGGGTGGCGAGACGCAAAGGGCCATGGCATTTCGTCTGGGCATAAATATTGTCATGTACGCCCTGACAGGCAATTATAAGCAAGACCAGGTACACCTGCCTTTTATCCTGAAAAGACAAATGTAAATATGGAAAACTTTACTCAGTGGCATCTCACTTTTGTTGGCATTGAAAACCTCGGTTTGAGGGCGGTGGTGGTTTTTCTGGCAATTGCTGCATTATACTTTTCGTGGTTCAGTATAAAAAGTATTACACCCACTGCCAAACGACTGCTCCTTATCACACTCAGATTCGCTGCCGCGGTGCTCATCGTCCTTCTCCTTCTTCAACCACAAATAGAGCAGAAAGAGGTCTTAAAATTAAAAAATAAGGTCGTATGCCTCATAGACAATTCACAGAGTATGACACTCAAAGGAGGCGATACGGGTATCTCCCGGTTCCAGCTCGTTGCCGACTTCTTTAAAGACAATGCATCCTTTATTGAAGAACTACAAAATAACTTTGATGTCGATTTTCTATCCTTTTCTGACACGATCAAAGAGATTTCTTCTGACGACATCAAAAATGGTCTTGTCCTTGATGGCACAAATACCGACATTGCCCGAACACTCAAGCTCCTGAAAAAACGTTATGAGGGCAAATCCGTTAAGGGGTATTTGGTTTTTTCTGATGGTGCGGATACGGTCGAACTTCCCTCAAGTATAAACAAGCTCGAGATCATTTCAAATCTTGCAAAGGATCTTTCTGCCCCGTTTTTTACGTTCTCGCCGGGCGGCAATATGGAAGTCAGGGATATTGCTATCAGTAATATTTCTTATGACAGTTTCACCTTTGTGAGGAGTCCATGGAAAGCGGACGTTACGATAAAGGTTCTTGGGTATAAAGACCTCAAACTTCCCATTACCTTGAAACAAGGGAACGACATCATTTCCTCAAAGGTGTTGAATACCGGCGAAAAGAGCGAACTTCACATAGACCTGTCGTTCACACCGTACACAACTGGGACGTACTTATATACCATATCCTTTCCCGTCCAACCACATGAGGCAATCACGGAAAACAATCAGGTCAGTTTTCTGGTAAAAGTGGTGCGTGATAAAATCAGGATTATGCATGTCTGTGGACGTCCGTCTTGGGACGAACGTTTTCTGCGGCGGGTATTAAAAAGCGATCCGAACATTGACCTCATATCATTCTTTATTCTGAGAACGCCAACCGACGCATCAGAGGCGAGGAATGACGAACTCAGCCTTATTCCTTTCCCGGTGGATGAATTGTTCACACAAGCGCTTGGCAGTTTTGATCTAGTTATCTTTCAAAATTTCGATTACCGGCCGTATGATACGTCATTCTTTCGGTTTTCACATTATTTAAACAACCTTCAGAAATTTGTAGAAGACCAGGGTGGAGGTTTTATGATGGTTGGCGGTGATATTTCGTTTTCGCAAGGTGGATACGATGGTACGGCGATAGAAGATATTCTCCCTGTAAATCTCTATACGGAAAAAGACAGCATCGATACCACCCGATTAAAGGCAGTAATTACCAATGACGGTATGAAACATCCGGTAACTATTCTTGATGATAACATAGACAGAAATGTTGTCATATGGAAAGACCTCCCAGAATTGGACGGATGCAACGTAACTATCCAGCTAAAATCAGATGCCGTGCCATTAGCAATCTTTCCGACAAAGGGAAATCCGCCCCTTATTTCTGTTCGGGATGTAGGGCTCGGTCGATGTATGGCTATTACCACCGATTCTTTATGGCGATGGAATTTTTTATCAGTTGGGGAAGGTGGAAGCAATAGACATTATATTAAATTTTGGCAGAATGCCATAAAATGGCTTATCAAAGACCCCACCTTAAACCCCATCCGCATAACAGTAAATAAAGAAACGTTTCTGCCCGACGAAGAAGTACAGATCAGGATAGAAGCACTCGGGAGAAATTATCAGCCCATGGAGGGTGTGCAATTAGACATAGATGTCACAAATGAATTTTCCGGGAAGAGTATATTCTTTGCAAAAGAGATCACTGATAGTAACGGCCAGTACAAATTTACCATCAAAAATAATATAGAAGGCTACTATATTGTTAAAGCATCAGCAAAGAAGGAAAATGATGAAATTGGACAAGATTATACCGTCTTTAACATCGCCCTGGAAAACAAGGAATTTAAAGATACCTCCATGCGAAGAGACATCCTGGCCAAATTATCGGAGGTTTCTGGTGGAAAGTACTTCGATCTTCCCACAAAAAATATCGAAGAAAAGGTATCTATTGAAAATCCCTCCATCGTTAAACTGGTTGGCAAACGTCAAATTTCACTGTGGGATAACGGTTATGTTTTCATGATGATACTGGCAATAGTTTCCATCGAATGGTGGATAAGGAAACGCAGCGGTTTAAGTTAAGGCAAAAAACACTTGCATTAAAACACTTCATTTAGTATATTTACTATTTCCTATTTTGCAAAAATACCTCAATCGGGCGCTATTATAACAGAGGATAATCAGGAGAGGTCTCACTTGATAATAGCGATAGATGGTCCAGCGGGTTCCGGAAAAAGCACCGTTGCCAGGATGCTGGCAAAACGGCTTGGCTTTTGGTATCTCGATACTGGTGCAATGTATCGGGTGCTTACGTGGAAGGCAATGCAGATGGGAGTGAACCTGGAAGATGAAGATGCCCTGTGCCAGCTCATGGATGAAACCACTATTGAATTCCAGGGTAAAGATGAGAATCTCCGGGTATTTGTTGATGGTCACAATGTAACGAAAGAAATTCGTTTACCGGCTATTACGAATAATATTCATTATATCTCAAATAAACCCGGCGTTCGGCAGCGTATGGTAAAGCTTCAACAAAAGCTTGCAGCAGAAGGAAACACCGTTGCCGAAGGAAGAGACATGGGCACGGTTGTGTTCCCCAATGCAGAAAGAAAGTTTTTTCTGGACGCAGATATTGAAGAACGCGCCAAAAGACGTTACGCCGAGTTTAAGCCGTCGCATAAAGAAGTTTTTTATGCCGATGTTATAAAAGATATAGAAACGCGCGATAGGCGAGATACAACAAGAAATAATTCACCCCTGGTAAAAGGGAGTGATGCAATATATATCAACACAACGAAGTTAACCATTGACGAAGTGTTTACTATGATGCTCAAAGAAATCGAGTCTGTAGGACATACATAAGGTTTTTGGAGCAAGACGTAAAACGTATTTTATTTCATTCATTTTTTTAGTTTTTGTTTTGGAGAATTCATCAAATTATGGATCGTGATATTTTAAAAGAGTATAACGTAAATTTAGCCGACATTGAAAAAGAAGTCGAAGCAATTGTGGGGGGCGAGGATAACAAAAAGAAGATGGAATCCACGTGTTATGATTCTATCCAGGACTTTGAGGTCGGCTCAGTTCTGAAAGGACGTATTTTAAGCGCCATTGGCGATAATATTGTCGTAGATTGTGGATATAAGTCTGAAGGTATGGTCCCCAAGTCTGAATTTGACGATCCTTCCGAAATAGGAATTGGCGAAGAGGTAGAAGTTTTATTAGAAGCGGTGGAAGATGATTCGGGGCTCATTAAATTATCGAAACGCAAGGCAGACCGCATACGTGGATGGGAAAGGGTTATTGCAAAATATAAGGAAGGCGATATCATAACGGGACGTGTTACGAGAAAAATTAAAGGCGGTCTTCTCGTGGATATGGGAGTTCCGATATTCTTGCCAGCCTCACAGATCGATGTAAAACCACCCGGCGATATTGCTCAATACATTGGACAAGAAGTCACATGCAGAATACTAAAGATAGACGAGGCACGACAAAATATTGTTGTTTCCAGAAGAAAGCTTATCGAAGAAGAACGCAACAAGAAGAAACAGGGGTTATTGGCAGAAATTGAGGTAGGGCAGATCAGAAAAGGCGTGGTAAAAAACATTGCCGATTTTGGCGCATTTATAGACTTGGGTGGCCTGGATGGACTCTTACACATTACCGATATGAGCTGGGGTAGAATAAGTCATCCCTCCGAACTGTTGGCAATTGACGATGAAATCGAGGTAACGATACTCGGCATTGATAAAGAAAAAGAAAAGGTCGCTCTGGGACTAAAGCAAAAATCAGAAAACCCGTGGATGAATATCGAGGAGAAATATCCAGTCGGCTCCAGGGTAAAAGGACAGGTGGTTAATATAATGTCCTATGGCGCCTTTGTAAAACTGGAGACAGGAATCGAAGGTCTTGTGCACATCTCCGAGATGTCCTGGACACGCCGTATCAATCATCCATCTGAAATAGTAGCTATCGGTGATATGGTAGAGGTCGTTGTTCTTAAGATTGATAAGGAAAAAGAAGAAATCTCCCTCAGTATGAAACAGACGGAAGTTAATCCCTGGACGGTAATCGAAGAAAAATATCCTGCCGGAACAAAAATTAAGGGTCGTGTCCGCAATCTGACTAATTATGGCGCATTTATCGAGATTGAAGAAGGTGTTGACGGATTGCTTCATATTTCAGACATGTCGTGGGCAAAGAAGGTAGGCCATCCCTCTGAAATTGTTAAGAAAGGGGATAAAATTGAGGCTATCGTACTTTCTGTTGACCGCGAAAAGAAGAGGGTTGCTTTGGGTCTAAAACAACTATCTGATGACCCATGGACAAAAGAGATTCCAGACAAATTTAAGGTAGGTGATATAATCAAGGGTAAAGTCACTAAGCTAACCAACTTTGGCGCATTTCTGGAACTCGGTAAAGGGATTGAAGGGCTGTTACATATCTCAGAATTCTCCAACGAAAAGGTAACCAATCCTGCCGATGTCGTCAATATCGATGATGAACTGGAAGTCAAGGTTATTCGAATCGAACCTGACGCAAGAAAGATAGGACTCAGTCTTAAAAAATTATCCGATTCTTCAACTGGGGAATCCCAACAGCAACCATCTGGTGAAGGTACGGATACCTCGGAAAAGGAAGTGAGTGCAACAGACGCTTAGTGATGTTGTAGCTGTAACAAAAGGGAAGGAGATACCAATACGGAATCTGCTTTACAAACATATCTGAAAGAAATTAACAAAATTCCGTTGTTATCTCTTGAAGAAGAAAAGGAAATAACAAAAAAGGTAGTGGAGGGGGATGCGAAGGCACGAGAAAAACTGATACGCTCTAACTTGCGTTTGGTCGTCAGTATTGCAAAACAATATGTTCATAGAGGGCTGTCCTTCCTGGATTTGATCGAGGAAGGGAATATCGGTTTGATTCGTGCCGTTCAAGGTTTCGACCCTACGACTGGATTTAAATTCAGCACGTATGCGACATGGTGGATAAAACAGGCGGTCCGCAGGGCGTTAACGGATAAGGCAAAAACGGTCCGCATACCCTCTTACATGCTTGAGAAAATATCCAAACTGAAAACCACGTCTACTGACTTATTGGACAGGCTTGAAAGACCGCCCAGCCTGAGTGAGATTGCAAAAGAGATGGATATCACTGCAAAAAAAGTGGAATTCATCGAACATGCCATACGCTCGACAGGGTCACTCAATTCGACAGGCGTCACAGGTTCTGATCTTATTTGGGCGTTGAGCAGTATTTTACCCGACAAAAAAACACCAACCCCTGAAGAGGAACTGGAGGAAACTTATGAAAGAGAAACACTGGAAAAACTCTTAGATATTATCGATCAGAGAGAAGCCACGGTAATAAAATTGCGATATGGATTGGCGGATGGTGAGCCCAAGACCCTGGAAGAAATTGGCAAACTGCTGCATTTAAGCCGTGAACGCATACGACAGATAGAGAAAGAAACCATTCAAAAATTACATTATATTCAGACAAAAGAGAAATAACGCATGGACAATTTAAAAAAACTGATTCGTGATGTACCCGACTTTCCCAAAAAGGGAATTGTCTTTAAAGATATTACACCGCTCTTGCAAAACCCAAAAGGTCTGAGAGAGAGTGTTGAAGCGATATCTACTCATTACGAAAATAAAAAAATTGACGTTGTCGTTGGCGCCGAGGCACGCGGTTTTATTCTGGCTCCCACGATTGCCTTTAATCTCGGTGCAGGCTTTGTCCCTATTAGAAAACCCGGGAAACTTCCTTATGAAAAGATTAGCATGAGCTATGCCCTCGAATATGGGACTGATACCCTGGAAATACACAAGGACGGTGTCAGGAAAGGACAACAAGTGCTCATGGTGGACGACTTATTGGCAACTGGCGGGACAATGGCTGCATGTTGCAAGATGGTTGAATCCTTAGGTGGAAATGTTGTCGGATGCGCCTTTTTGATTGAGCTGACCTTCCTCAATGGCAAAAAAGCACTGGATAAGTACGATACATACTCGCTTATAAAATATTAAGAAGCGACTTGTTTCTTGTACTCAAACCCAAAATCTCACAAAACAAAAGAAGGAAAATTCGATTATTAATTCAGTACTATTTCAATCGATTGACCTTCCTTCCAGACTTGATTAAACACCTTTGCATTTTTTAATGCTTCCATCACCTGTTTTTCAATCCACATAATCACATCACTATAACCGCAACTAAAACACCTGACCATCATAGGTCCTTTCATCGTTTTTACCGTCACGGAAATGGCTTCACCCTCGCAGTTCGGGCATCTGGTTGAAGAAATTACGGCCTTATATTTTTCACTAATTTCTTTATTTGAAAAATGGTCTGACATTTTTATACTCCTTTAAAAGAACTGATGAGTATTCGGAAGTTTCAATTTTAAAACACATCTTTTTAAACAAAAGTTTCCAATAATTTATTTTATTTGAGTTTTCAGAGTCTCTCGTTGCGAGTCTGAATAATCAATGAGTTTTTTCGTAAGGTATGGTGGGCGCTAGTGGATTCGAACCACTGATCCCTTGCGTGTGAAGCAAGTGCTCTAGCCACTGAGCCAAGCGCCCAAATTAATGATTCTTATTTTATTAAATATTTTTACCAAATTCCATCAAAATAATTAACGTCGTGTCGTTTTTTGTCCATTCTCAAAATTCTTTGACAAAGGATTTCTATTTGGCTAAAATCAATTTCGTTGTGTTAATTATTTCTATGCAAAAGGGGTGGATACTATGAATACTAAAGACAACCATCTTTCCCGCAGGGATTTTTTGAAACATACGGCGCTCGGCGTTGCTGGCGCTGGAGTAGGTATGAGCGGTTTCAGAAATCTGCAAGCGGCATTTGGCGCTGTCGAATCACTTCCTTTCTTTGACAAAAGCAGGGTAATTGCCGTTAAAAGAAGTGGGATTATGAAGGATGGCAAACCAGATCCAAAAATTATCCAGAATATGATGGACGAGGGGATGTTCACCCTTACAGGGAAAAAAACGACTGCAGATGCATGGCGCACATTCTTTACTCCTGAAGATGTTGTGGGAATTAAAGTGAACCCGATTGGCGGGGTAAAGCTCTCTACCCGGCCAGAAGTTGTTAATGCAATTATTCGTGGTTTAGTATCCGCAGGAGTAAAGGAAAATAATATTATTATCTGGGACCGTTTTAGCTACCATCTGATCACTGCTGGTTTTCCCGCAAACCACGGAAGCCGCGGGGTTCGCAGCTATGGTACTGAATCGGCTGCTGGATACGATAAAGCGATATATTATGAATCGCTGGACGACGATTACACCTTGCGCCAGGACGATGGGGCACGCTCACTCTTCAGCAAGATAGTTACCCAGCACGTAACGGCAATTATTAATGTGCCGGTTATGAAGGATCATGGAATTGCGGGCGTGACCTTGTGTCTCAAAAACCTGGCATTTGGTGCCATCAATAACACACAGAGATTCCATCCAACGCCTTACTTTTGCGATCCTGCCTCGGCAGAGGTTTGCGCGCATCCTGTACTCAGAGACAAGGTGCGTTTGCATATTGTTGACGCATTGCAGGCCTGTTTTGATGGCGGGCCTGCCAGCATGAAGGCATGGACGATGTGGAATGAAGAACGGCTCTTTTTTGGGACTGATCCTGTAGCAATCGATAGGATAGGGCTTGAAATCATCGACAGGAAACGTAAGGAAAACAACCATCCGTCTGTATTTCAAAAGGCCAGGCATATTGCCACGGCGGAGAAAAAAGGGCTGGGCGTTTATGACAGAAAAAACATTGAGTTAATAGAACTCAATGTGTGAAAGGTATCAGAGGTTTAATTTTAATGTTGGAATTAATCTTGAGTTGCCGGAGAAGACCTTGTATTTTTATCTATTGGTGAGAGTTCTTCTATTTCCTTTTTACTTCCCGCCCCTAATACCTTAAACTTTCTGGCAGAGGGGAGCACGCGACCTTCAAAAGACGCTACGGCTGCGTTAAACGCCTCTACAGCCCTTCCAAGAGATCCTCCAAGTTTTGTGAGATGTTCGACCATCGTGGCAATGCGCTCATGCAGTTCCTGTCCGAGTTCGCTGATCTGCTGTGCATTTTCGGCTATCTGTTCCTGCCGCCAGCCATAATGTACTGCACGCAGGAGCGAAATCAGGGTTGTTGGTGTTGCCAGGATGACGCGTTGATTGACGCCCTCTTCAATCAATGATGGGTCTTGTTCCAGCGCTGCGCTGAAAAACGTCTCACCAGGCAGAAAGAGGATTACAAATTCAGGAGTCGGCTGAAACTGATCCCAATAAGATTTTGCGCTTAGTTTTGTCATGTGAGACCGAATCTGTTGCGCATGTTCCTTGAGCTTGTACAAACGCTGTTCATCGTCTTGAGATTCCAGTGCCTCAAGGTAAGCCTTTAAAGGCGTTTTCGCGTCGACAACGATATTTTTATCTCCCGGTAACCGCACGATTACGTCGGGACGCAATCTCCCGTCTTCCGTAAGTACAGTTTGCTGTTGATAAAAATCACAATATTCCAGCATACTGGCGATCTCGACCACACGCTTCAGTTGTATTTCTCCCCAGTTGCCTCGTACCGTTGGCGCCCTGAGCGCCTTGACGAGATTACCCGTTTCGGACTGCAACTTCTCTTGCGTGGTTATGAGGGACTTTACCTGTTCGGTTAATGTTCCATATGCAAGCTGGCGTGCCTTCTCTAATTCCCGAACATGAGTATCCACTTTCTCCAATGACTGTTTTATGGGTGTGATGAGGTTTTCTACGGCCTTTTGTCTCTGTTCGAGGTCTCCCTTCGCTTCAACCTGGTATTTTTCTAATGTAGCTTTTGCTAAATCCAGAAAGGATTGATTGTTGCTTTTTAGCGCTTCTGCCGAAAGTGCTTTAAAGGCATCGCTCAGCTTTTGCGTAGCATCATCAAGGATGGCTACTTTTTCTCCAGAAACCCTGCGCTCGTGTACGAGCGTAGTTTCCAGCCGTACGATTGACTGGTTAAGCTCGGAGATTTTTTCATTCTTCCGATCCAGATTTGCTTGTGCATTCGCCAATTCCAGATGAACCGCAACAAGTCTTTCTCTGAGCATCACCCTCTGTGACCTGCCGATCAGCCAAAGGATAATGCTTCCAGCAAAAACTCCGCCAACTGCAGCTATAATTAACCAAAAAGATTCCATATTAATTTGCAATCCATCCAATGTACGTATAAATTAAACGCTGAGAAATTTAGAAGTAGGGACAGGTTTGAAACCTGCCCCTACACATGCGTTATAAAGAAAAAGTCTCTGCCAAAGGCAGCCTAAATTATCCTGAAAAAAACCTATATCTAGTTTTATTCGCATTTTTGATAGTTTCACAGCCGGGTGGAATTACCTTCGGATTTATTGTATAATGTAACCAAATAAAGGTCAATTGTTTAAAAATAGACATCTTCATAGCTTGGGAGTCTATCACGCCATGGTTTTGACAGGAAAACTGTTATTTTTTATCATTATTCCTGCAATTGTTCTTTTTATGCAGTCACGGCTTGCCCTGGCAGATGATACCTGGCAATTAGATGATAGCGCTGAACTGAGCGATGCCGAAGAAATGGAACTAGGCAAAAGAGTCGATGAATATATACGGCGGCAATTCTATTTTCGTAACGATCCTGAACTCAACAAAACAATTAATGACATAATACAAAAACTTACCGCCGTATCCGAAAGAAAGACGCTCACATTTACCTGTGATATTATTCAATCTCATTCTATCAACGCGTTTTCAGCGCCGGGCGGGCACATCTTTGTAACGTATGGCTTATTAAAATTCGCAGAAACGGAAGACGAAGTGGCAGGTATTATTGGTCATGAGGTTGCACACGCATCCCTGAGGCATGCATCAAAATTATATCGCGAGTTTATGGAAATCCTTTCACAACGGGACAAAGGAACCGATTCCGCTGCGACATTATTGCTCTTTAACTGTCACCTCGAAGAATTCGAGCAGGAAGCAGACACTACGGGCGTTCTCTATGCACATAAAGCGGGATTTGATCCCAATGGCCTGCCGGACTTTTTGGAACGACACCTCAATCTGTTGATACAGAATAGAGTTCTTGGTTTCCTGAGATTTGGCTCTATTACAACAATCTACTCAAGAATCGACCACATGAGGAAGTACATCTCCTCCCTGACGCTTAAAGAATAAATTTCTTTTTTGTGCAAACATCATCCTTTGAAAAAGTCCTTGAATTTGGAATATTTTGTCATTACTATAGTTTTTGTTCATGCCAACTCAAATTTAAGAATTTCTGCTTTCGAAAAGGGGGTATAGAGAATTTCACGTACGATTGAACTAACAATCAGCATCTCATTGATAAATAATGGTACGTTGTAAGATATGTGTTCGTCGGAAAGGTGAACGTTTATGCATAGAACTGGGGGACTGGCTCTGTCCTGAGTGTTGCGGCCAGCACCGAATTGTGAATATCAATTGCTGGCCATACTGCCCATTCTTCTTCGGAGAACAAGCATCCCTCAACCGGAAAGAGAATGAAAAAAAGTAACTGTTCATCTTTACTCTATAATAATTATTGAAAATAATCCTTGCAGGAGACCTAATGACCGTCTGTCGACCACGTGTAATTACACTCCTGACAGACTTTGGCAACCAGGACGCATACGTGGGCGTCATGAAGGGAGTGATAGCGGGAATTAATCCTTTTGCAAATATCGTCGACATCTGTCACAGTGTCCCTCCACAAGACATATTCAGCGGTGCCTATCTTCTGTACTCCTCTTATAAATACTTTCCCAGGAAAACTGTCCATGTAGCAGTTGTTGACCCGGGAGTGGGAAGCAGGAGAGATATCGTCTGTGTTGAAACAAAAAATTATTTTTTCCTTGTGCCTGATAATGGTATTCTCAGCTTTATAATTCAGGAAGAAAAACCCAAAAGTATCTTTCGCGTAACAAATAACAAGTACTTCTTACCATCGCCATCGAATACTTTCCACGGTCGGGACGTCTTTGCGCCTGTTGCAGCACATCTGTCGCTGGGTGTAAAACCACAGAAAATGGGCATTATGATTAATCAACTGGAGCGACTAGATATGCCCAAGCCAGTTCCTAAAAAAACAGGACAGGTGGAAGGTCAGATCATCTATATCGACCGATTTGGAAATCTTATTACCAATATTACGAGGTCGCATATAAAACGGCACATCAGCAATCAAATGCAAAGCAGTGGGCGGGGATCAGGGATCAGAAGCCAGAAGTCAGAAGCAAGAGGTCGGAAGCCGGAAGTCAGAAGCAAGACGTCAGGTGCATTTGAGAAAAATTCTAAAGAAAAGATACTTTTAAAATATGATACTATGGAAACAACTATTGGGAAGAAGAAGATGCTGGGGTTGAGCGAGACCTATACGGATGTAAAAGCAGGAGAGCCGCTTGTCCTCATTGGAAGCGCTGGTTTCCTTGAGGTCTCCATCAATCAGGGAAATGCCCAAAAATATTTCAAGGTAGATAAGGGTAGTAAAATAATTATCGAAATTGATCAAAGTCCGTTTTAAGACAAAATTATATTTGGCTATCAAGTTATTCCGTTTAAGTCCCCCTTAAAAAAGGGGGATTCAGGGGGTTGTGTTTTTTCTGGGCTATTTTACAATCCCCTGTTCCCCTTTTCTAAGGGAGATTCTCTATGACATACATCGTATAACCCGCTTAAAGAAAATGAAAATTCCTATACGATTGAATTAGGCTGCCTTTGGCAGCAACTTTTAAGCTCCCCTCTAGAAAGAGGGGCTGGGGGTGTGTAACGGTAAATTTACACACCCCTTTATCCCCTCTTTTTAGAGGGGAATCACAAAAGATTGAAATTCCTGAACATCAAGTTAGGCCTTTGGCAACTTTTTCAATGTAGCGCGAACTTCAGTTCGCTTACATCCTATGCGAACTAAAAAAGGATCATTATGTAATTATTTATCTTTGTGTCTTTGAGTCATAGCGACAGAATAATCACTAAAATGTTAAACAAAACTTACAAAGAACAATTAGAAAAATGGGATAAGACATACCTGTGGCATCCATTCACCCAGATGCGGGATTACGCCAAAGAAACGCCCCTGATTATTGAAGAGGGGAGTGGTATTATCCTTAAGGATATTAACGGCAAAGAATACATTGATGGGATTTCATCCATGTGGTGCAATCTGCATGGCCACCGCAAGAAGGAAATCGACGATGCAATAAAAAGACAACTCGACAAGATTGCACACACGACACTCCTCGGTCCATCCAATATACCAGCCATCGAATTAGCGAAATCACTTGTCGAGATTGTACCGCAAGGCTTAACGAAGGTTTTTTATTCAGATAACGGTTCTACGGCGAATGAAGTTGCCCTGAAAATGGCCTTCCAATACTGGCAGCACAAGGGGTTTAAGGACAAGACGCAGTTTGTGGCCTTACAGTATGGTTACCACGGTGATACCATTGGGACGATGAGTGTCGGTGGAATAGAAATATTTCACGGCGCTTTTCGTCCGCTGTATTTTAAGACACACCTTGCCCCTTCGCCTTATTGCTATCGATGTCCACTGGGAAAACAGCCCAAAAATTGCTCTCTGGCGTGTCTTGACAAATTGGAAGATATTCTAAAGGAAAATTCTGGACGTATTGCCGCTATGATTATGGAACCCCTGGTGCAAGGGGCTGGCGGGATGATCATCCATCCAGCAGGATATCTGTCTGGTATACACGCCTTGTGCAAAAAATATAACGTCCTGCTTATTTTGGACGAGGTGCTTACGGGGTTCGGGCGGACAGGCAAGATGTTCGCCTGCCTGCATGAAGATGTGGTTCCCGATATCATGTCGTTGTCAAAAGGTATCAATGGGGGTTACATGCCATTAGCCGCCACACTCGCCACAGAAGAAATTTACAATACATTTTTAGGAGAATACTCTCAGTTAAAAACCTTCTTCCACGGTCACACCTACACGGGAAATCCTTTAGGATGTGCGGCAGCGCTGGCGAGTCTGGAGTTATTTGAGAAGGAACGTATCCTGGAAAATTTGGAACCTAAAATTAAACACTTACAGACTAAACTTAAGTTTTTTGAATCACTGGAACACGTTGGAGACGTCAGACAATGCGGCCTTATTGCAGCCATTGAACTGGTAAGGGACAAAACCACAAAGGAACCATATCCCTGGGAAGAACGGGTGGGGATTCAGGTGTGCCTTGAGGCCAGGAAGCGCGGTTTGCTTATAAGACCGCTGGGACACATCATCGTCATCATGCCGCCATTAATCATCAAGATTGATGAATTGAACAGACTACTCGATATTATCCATGAATCCATACAAATTGTCACTTCATCTAAGCCCCGTTAGGAGACAGTGTAGGTTGGGTTGGAGCGGAGCGTAACCCAACAGTTCTAGTTGTTTTGTTGGATATCGTATCATTCCTCAACCCAATCCACTCGGCTGAGGACAATGTGAAGCACAGGAATAGAGGCTTTTGGAGGGAATTTGTCGTATAATGTGTAGGGGCATAGTGCAATATGCCCTCCATATAGGTTATGTGAGATATTATTAGACAATCCTTTCAATCTCATATTTTCCTCTTGAATTAGTATTTTGTTGTGTTATTTTGTGGTGTATACTAATATTCTGTAAAAGCTTGATATTATGGTAATAGACAGAATAGTTTCTGTATTTTAAAATTATTATGGAATTATTTCTGTATAATTATAAGTTCGACAGTAGCGTATAAATAGTAGGGAGAGTTAGATGAACAATTTTGAAAACAAAACGTGTGGAAAGATGGGATGGCTGCATCACTACGTGCTTAAGGGGATGCAATATATAGTAATTTCGGTTTTCATTATTGTTTCGGGTTACGGTATTTGGGGATGGATTACGCTAAATGACATTCGCCAGTATTGTACTGACAAGAATTTGGACTTCGAAAAGGTCATCATAGACTGCTTCCCAGAATTGCCAAACTTTTCGTACGAAGATGACGGAAAAGGAGCGTACACGTTTTCAACACCACCTCAATCGATAGAGAAGAAATACCCTGAATTAGCAAGATATTTCGTTCCTTTCCTTTCAGTTAAGCTAAACGATAAGGGCTTGCAGAATATATTTGTTGTGTCTATTTTAGAACCATTCTTGTTCTTAACCGAGAACACATCTAATGCTATTTTTTGCTTGGCTCTTGGGTATGTCATGAGCCTATCTCTTGTTGCAATCAAATTTATTCGGGATGGCCGGATAACATTTAAGTTTATATTTTTACGACCGCTGGTCGGGTCACTGTCCAGTTTGGTTCTGTACCTAATTATTCTATCTGGTGGAAAACTTATATGGATGGAAGCGGCAGGTGTTTCTAGCCTTTCCCTCGGTGTGATTTCAGCGGTTGCATCAATCTACTGCGAAAAAATCAAATTTTTGAGCAATGTGTTGCTTTAGATTAAAGGTTGTCGAACAATTCACTGGAGCGGGACTGGCTATATCTTGCTGCTTTTCGTTTTCATTAAAGGACATAGTACTGTGCTTTTAACAATCTCTTGTGCTTTACCCCGCCAGCCCCTCAGTTCAAGTGAATAATGAGGGTTTGACCCCTAAACATTTCTAAACATTTTCGAAATAAACAGATCAGAATGATCTAAGAATCTGTTATGTTCGAGGCATTATTCACCGAGAAATCTGACTAAGAACTTGGTAAAATGTTGCGTTATAAGACGTATTGGCACTTGATAATAATCTCTAGTTTACTTTCAGTCCTGCTGTGTGCTTGTGCTCACTCGAAGCATCACAGGACAGACATCAAAACTAAGGGGAATTTCATGCAGACATTTTCTTATCATGGAATTAATATTAATTATCTCCAATGTGGCACTGGGGAGCCAATATTGCTCCTGCATGGTTTCGGCGCTTCAACATACTCATGGCGCTACATTGTAGATGGCCTATGTGAAGACTACAAGATTATTGCAATAGACTTAAAGGGATTTGGCTTATCAGACAAACCTACTGACAACAAATACACAGTAAGAGATCAGAGCGAAATGGTAATGGCTTTTATTCACCAATATCGCTTAAACAACGTCACTCTCGTTGGTCATTCATTTGGAGGAGCTGTTGCGCTCTTTACCTATCTTGAAATGATGCAATCTATAGAAAGCACGATATCCAAAATGATTCTCTTGGATAGTGCAAGTTATAATCAGGAGTTCCCATATTTTATCTCCATACTGCGTACACCCATATTAAACCGTATTTCGCTTACGTTGCTGCCAGACAAAGTCAACACGCGAATGATTCTGAAAAAAGCGTTTTACGATGATTCAAAAATCACAGAAGAAATGACTGAGGTATATGCTAGCTATCTTGACACGCCCGGAGCTTATCATGCGCTTATTGCCACTGCCAAACAGATCGTCCCGTCGAAAATAGAAACAATCACCCATCGGTACAAAGACATCAATATTCCCGTTCTATTGGTTTGGGGGGAAAACGACGAAATAGTTCCGTTATCCATAGGCCGTAGCCTTTCGGAGGAAATTCCTAAAGCAGAGTTAAGAGTTATACGAGGCTGTGGTCATGTGCCACAGGAGGAGTGCCCTAAGGAGACTATTGGTATCATCAAGTCGTTTCTTGCCAATTGTAAAGGAGGCAATGAATGAGGCATCCCTTCTTTACATTTGTCGAACTTACCTATCCAATTTTTATTGCAGTCGGTCTTGTGGCCATTATTTTCTTTATCAAACTCGATAAAGAACAAGAGGCTACCATTTCTGTTCCATTCGTTGGCGGTAGCATCAATTTGCCGACAAGAAGTGTACTGCTAATACGCGTTGTATTAGGCATTACTGCTCTTTGCTTCTTGTTGCTTCCAGCGTTTAAGGACTACTCGAGGTTTTTTCCAACACACTATATGATGGATATTTTTTTTGACGACCGCGGAATCGAGAAATCTCTTGAGGTATACACCGAGGACGAACTGGACGCGCTGAGAATAGCGAAGGACTGGAAGAAGCAAAAGAAAGCTTATCTTCAGAATTTAACCAAAGACATATCTACGTATATAGGTATCGAGGACTTTTTTAGCAAAGGACCCGAAAATGTTCACAGCACAGGCCAGACAACTTTTATTGTTGACAAAGTAGAAGGGTGGCAAAAGTATTATATCAGAGAAGCGGTGGGAGCGCTTAAGCACGAGCTAGAAATACCCAATAATAAGCCACCCAAAACCTTCCATTCAAGCTTCCAATTGCTTATGAGTGCAGACAGTTACATTGAGGCTAGTCTGCAAGATATATATTTCCGCTGGACAAAGATACTGAAGCCGCATTTTAAGCAAATAGCAACTTTAACGCCAGATGGCGGCAACACAATATATCATCATAATTTGATAGCTTACATAAAGATAAGGTTTTTCCCTATCGCAAATATTGGAAATACGACCTATCTGGTGGAGGGAGCGGAAAAAGATACGTTTGTTCCTATTGGGTACGCGATTTACAAGCCTAGCAAATAGGCAAGGATAAACGTCGCCTAACCAAGGCATGCACAGCGGGCCTCCAAAAAGCTGCGCTTTTCGGTTCCAAAGATTCGTTCAGCGGCCGGTGATGCCCGCCGTTAGAAAACATGAAATTTCGTCTTCCCCACCAACAAATTGAGTTTGAGATTCCTAACGAATGGTGGGTTGCCGCTGGGATGGTTGGTTGTAGGCCGATGGCTGTTTCTTACACAGCAACGTCTGATCCTCGTTACCCAAAAACAATTGTTCCTATATCAGAACTTGTGGCTCCTGTTAGGAACAAAGGGGCAGCTTGGTTCCAAAAGGAGCGTATTGTTCAGATTCTCAAAGGATTTCGCACTGGAGATGTCTTGCTGCTGATTGAGGTTGATGCACCGCCAACCAGAACCAACTTACGTTATCGAGTACATGATGGTTTTCATCACTTTTTTACTTAGGACAAATAAAAATAATAAAGAGAAACTCTCCATGATTAAAATACGTGAAAAGATACAAAGTATCTATTTGTTAGTAATACTAGGCCTATTAGTTATGGGTACTGGTTGTGCAGAGCTTAAAAAACTTCGGCAGGAGAATGCAGAATTATTACAACGTTCTCGTGCGGAAGAAATACCAGCACCGGTAATTACTGCAGCCAATAAAGTATGCGTAGGATGTCATCGGAATCATGCCCCTGCTCTGGTCAAGGAGTGGGAACGATCAAGGCATGCCCAGCATGGAATTGGTTGTGTGGATTGTCATAAAGCCAATCAGGGAGAGATTGACGCCTGGCGGCACATAGGGACCTGGGTATCGGCTCTCGTTACCCCAAAGGACTGTGCCCGTTGCCATCCACAGGAGTATGAAGAGTTTTCCAGAAGCCATCATGCAAGTGCAGGTGAAATATTGGCAAGTCTGGATAACGTACTGGCTGAAAAGGTGGCTGGTCTACCTGGTAATATTGCAGATGCCGTTAATGGTTGCTGGCAGTGTCATGGAAGTATGCTGAAGTTCAAGCGAGATTTTCAGGGGAATATACTGAGAACAGGAAAGGAAGGAAAACCAGTTTTGGATCCCGATTCGTGGCCTAATAGTGGAATGGGACGCCTCAATCCTGATGGTTCAAAAGGGTCTTGTCATGCCTGTCATTCAAGACATGCCTTTGAAGCTAAACTTTCCAGATCTCCCGAGAATTGCGGTAAATGTCATATGGGACCTGATCATCCACAAATTGAGATTTATAACGAATCCAAGCACGGAATTGCTTTCTCTGCAAACCGCAACCGCCTGGCACTTGACAAGGAAGGAGACTGGGTTTTAGGGAAAGACTATTCAGCGGCTCCGACATGTGCTACTTGTCATATAGGCAGTTATATGACCGCTCAGGGTGTGTATAAGGGCAACAACCATGAGGTGGGAGAGAGAATTAGTTGGACGCTCCGTCCTGTCGTAAGTACAAAAATCAACCTGGTGATTTATGAAGATGGATACAAGGAAGATTATCCTGAGAAGAAACCTCTTCCAAAGATCGGTGAAGAAGTTCAAACTCTTGAGAAGGTATACGAAAATGAAAATTTGGTGAATAAAACCGTACCGAGGCGGGTGGCAAAAATTATAACGTGGCAAGAGCGTAGAGAAAAAATGAAAGGCGCCTGCTTGAACTGTCATAACAATACGTATGTAGACAATTTTTATAAACAGTATGATGATCTGGTGATACTGTATAACGAAAAATTTGCCAAGCCTGCCCAGGCACTCATGAATGAGTTAATCTCTGATGGGATATTAAATCCACGTGCGCCCTTTGAACATGAGGTGCAGTGGGTATTCTGGGAGTTATGGCATCATGAAGGACGGAGGGCACGTCATGGAGCCAGCATGATGGGACCTGATTATACCCACTGGCACGGGATGTATGAGGTATCTAAAAATTATTATATGAAATTTTTACCCGCAGTCATTAAGGCTGCGGAGCAGAAAAGTCAAGAAATGAAACTGAAATATGAAAAAAAGATTGATGCGATGTTTACGCAAGATGAACATCTATGGAAGAAAGGACTTTCTCCTGAAGAAGTTGAAGAGTTAAGAAAAACGTATCAGGAACGTTACAGTCAGTGATGCAAAGTTTTTAGTAATTATGATGTATTACCACAGTGTTCTATTTAGATACTGGGTAGTTACATGACCAATTATTAATCAAATAGGAGAAATCATTATGGGAAAGGGATACTTTATAACCGGCACGGATACCGGTGTAGGAAAGACCCTTGTGGCAGGCGGATTGGCAGCCCTTTACAGAAGCAGAGGGCTGAACGTGGGCGTTATGAAGCCGGTCGCTACGGGCTGTAAACGAGTCAATAATACGCTGGTATCTGACGACGCAGTCTTTTTAAAATTTCTGGCGGAAGTGGAGGATGAATACGAACTCATCAACCCCATAAGTCTTGAACAACCACTTGCCCCAACGGTAGCAGCACGATTGAGCAATAAAAAAATAGATTTAGAAAAAGTGCGTACGGCTTACGATACATTATGCGAAAGACACGAATACATGATTGTCGAGGGTATCGGTGGGTTACTGGTTCCTATAGACGAATATTATTTTGTCGTGGATATGGCCGAAGAAATGGAACTGCCCTTAATCGTTGTCTGCCGTCCTACCCTTGGCACCATAAACCACACCTTACTAACCGTCTCCTATGCCCGCCAACATGGACTGGAAGTCAAAGGAATCATTATCAACGAATCTGCAGAAAACTGTGATACCATTGTCAAAGATACAAACACCGATGAAATCAAGAGGCTCACGGGTCTTCCGATATTAGGCACAATCCCTTTTCATAAAAAACTCGATACAAAAGACTACGATAAGGAGTTATTAATAAAGATTTTTCGTGATAATATAGACAAAGATATTATAATATGACATTGTTTTTCATGGTTCGTGTGTTCTAAAAGACCATGAGTGTTCAGTGAAGTAGGACGGTTTAATATTTTAAATAGGGATTAAATATTAGGGTTCAGGTTGCAAACCTGAACCCGCAGTTTTTGAAGGATTAATTAATTGGAGTAAAAGTACATGAAAACTCAGTTAGAACTCGCACGCGAAGGTATTATAACAGAGGCTATGAAAGAGGCCGCTGCCTATGATGACGTTTCACCGGAATTTATCCGTGAAGGTATCGCAAAAGGGCAGATCGTCATTTATGGAAATCCAAATAGAAAAGCGCGTGTGGTCGGTATTGGTAAAGGACTCAAGACAAAGGTAAATGCCAGCATTGGAACATCCCCTGATATTATCGATATTGAGATGGAGGTGAAAAAGGCGCAAACTGCCGAAAAATATGGCGCTGACACCCTGATGGAACTTTCAACCGGGGGAGACTTGACCAAAATAAGAAAACGGGTGCTGGATTCCATTTCTCTCACCGTAGGTACCGTGCCCCTCTATCAGGCGGCAATCGAAACCAATAAGAAAAAAGGTTCTGTAGTACACATGGAGGCAGATTTTCTCTTTGACGTTATAGAACAACAGGCAGAAGAGGGTATCGGCTTCATGGCCATCCATTGCGGCATCAACCTTATAACCCTTGAACGGCTCAGGAAACAGGGATATCGTTATGGGGGGCTCGTCAGCCGCGGCGGTTCGTTCCTGACCGCATGGATGAATCATAACAAGAAAGAAAATCCGCTGTATGAACAGATTGATCGCCTCATTGACATTATGAAGAAACACGATGTCATCCTCAGCCTCGGAAACGGTCTCAGGGCCGGAGCCATCCACGATAGCACGGATCGCGCCCAGATACAGGAACTCATTATCAACTCAGAGATTGCCGAATATGCTCAAAGTAAAGGTGTTCAGATTATTGTAGAGGGTCCTGGACACATCCCCATTGATGAGATTGAGGCCAACGTGCTTATACAAAAACGCCTTAGCAACAATGCCCCATTCTATATGCTCGGTCCCATTACCACAGACATTGCCCCTGGATATGATCACATCACATCGGCCATCGGCGCGGCCTTATCGTCGTCTTACGGTGCCGATTTTATTTGCTATGTCACGCCGCCTGAACACCTGGCACTGCCTGGCCCTGACGATGTCCGCGAAGGCGTCATGGCAGCCCGTATTGCTGCTCATGTGGGTGATATGGTGAAGCTCAAGGACAAGGCAAAGAATTTAGACCTCAAGATGGGCATCGCACGGAGAGACCTTGACTGGAAGACCCAGTACGAAACAGCCATCACCAAAGAACGCGCCCAGGAAATTCGTAATAGCCGCCCACCCATGGACGAGGATACCTGCACCATGTGCGGCAGCCTGTGTTCACTGAAAGGCGTGATGAAATATTACGAACAAGACCTCAAGAAAAGTCGTAAAAAAAGCGCGACCACAGCGGCATTTTAAAGCAGACATTCAACCCATACGCTTTAAAAGCCAAAAGCGTAACAAATTTGCTATTTATCGTAATTCAGTATAATGATAAATTTTTGTAATAGTTTAGTTTTTTGAAAAATTCCTGTAATGATGGCGTTATTATGCAATGTAGGGGCAATTCATGAATTGCCCCTACATTCTGCCACTAAGACATTTTCAACTATTGGCGCTTTACAAAAAACTAAACTGTTACAAATTTTCTAATATTATAATGGATTGTCAGCATATTCCTGCCTATTTTTGCTCGCTACTCGCTATTTCATACAATAGCATGCTGGCAATTATAGAATAAAGATAAAAATAAATGTTAGGCTTAAGATGAAACATTCTCATTCAGGATCAACATAATGAAAACAATAGTTCAGCCATCCCTATTTCCAAAAGACAAAAAGGCAATATCAGATCGCCTTTCTGAATCCGCAGACATTGTTTTTGCACAAGGCGACTCGCGTGATGTCTTGGCTCAATGCCCCGATGGTTTCGCAACGCTGATTATCACATCGCCACCCTACAATATTGGCAAGGAATACGAGACTCAGACAAAATTGGATCATTACCTAAACCAGCTTCATCCAATTCTTAAGGAGTTGGTCCGTGTGCTATCTCCCAAGGGATCATTGTGCTGGCAGGTTGGAAATTATGTTGAGAATAGCGAGGTATTTCCTCTCGATATATATTTCTATCCGATATTTAAGCAAATGGGGCTTCAACTCCGAAACCGCATCATCTGGACATTCGAGCATGGATTACATTGTTCGGTTCGCTTTTCGGGGCGCTACGAAACACTGCTTTGGTTCACAAAGTCAGAAGACTACACTTTTAATCTCGATGCTATCCGCGTTCCGTCGAAGTATCCGGGAAAAACCAATTTTAGACCAGGACCCAAGTATGGACTGCCGTCGGGCAACCCACTTGGTAAGAACCCAAGCGACATTTGGAAATTCATGGCCAAGGAATGGGAATCAGGCCTTTGGAACATTCCAAACGTGAAAGCAAACCACCTTGAAAAGACAATTCATCCCTGCCAATTTCCGATAGAGTTAGTAGAACGCTGCGTCCTTTCTATGACATGCGAAGGTGATTGGGTTCTCGATCCATTCAGCGGTGTCGGCTCTTCAATGTTGGCCGCAGTAAGGCATCACCGCCGCGCAATGGGCTGTGAGAGAGAGAAGATATACATTGAGGAAGCAAAGCGCAGAATGGACTTGCTCTTTACCGGACAACTTCCATATCGGCCACTCGGCAAACCCGTTTACCAGCCCACGGGCAAGGAAAAAGTGTCACAAGTCCCAATACAATGGTTAGAGGACAAAAAGGCATTATGAAAATCGCGGGCATCTACTCATTTAACAACGGCAAGAATGTTGTCACCTCCAAATACGCTGATCTTCTCCAAGAAATAAAGGACTGCATTAGTAATATTGACGCTTCGCAGTGCAAAACGAAAGAAAGCGAAGAGAAAACGATGCCAGGCGAGATGCTTTACTCGCCCGTTGGCCTGAACGCGCAATTCAAGAAACGTCTTTATTCCAAAAAGTGGAAATCAGTCAGAGTCGCATGTGACTATCCTACGCAGTACTATGCGCAGGATTACCAGCCGAAGAGACTGCGAACGGGAGCTTTTCGAGAGATGGACTTTGTGAAGCGCAAACTTGGTGTTGAGGTTCAGTTCGGTAAGTATTCATTCATGGTTTATAACGTAGCGGCCAAAATGACCATCTTCAAGAATCTGTCATTCATAGACACTGGCATCGAAATTGTCCCAGTAAAAGCTTTAGCCGACGAGATGAGTAGCGGAGTGAGTTACTTCGAACAGTTCGTGTGGGATTTGGAAAAGCGTGGAGTGTCCGATATAGATATTCCGGTTTTAATACTTGGAATTGATGTGTAGGAATAGTCAAGAGGTGGATACCAAAGAAATAAGCCTAACAAGGTGCTGCACCTGATCGCTATTCTGCTGCGCTCCATAGCGGCGGGTGAGCTTGGTCGTTGGCATAAAAAAATATGAGGACAATTTATGGCAAAACAAAAATTTAAATTTGAACCCGGAAGTTATGGTGATGTTGGTAATTTTATGCCTTCTATTGCATGTTTAAAAGGTTCAATGGAAACTGGTTGGAAGTATCATTTTGTCTTGGTTAAATCAGATATTAATTATCAAAAAGAGCAAGAGGCTATTTTACATGCAACAAAAGATTTAGACTATGCTTTTGAACAGAAACAAATGGTTGGTTCAGATCATGCGGTGGCCGATAGTCTTAAATCAAAAGGTTACCTCTCAGTTGAAAATTTTAATATTGTTAAATAAGGAAATCTACGAAACTAATAAAAAAACAATTGCTAAGAATGCAATCCTGCGGACGGCAAAAAACACCGCCGCTAATCTTTTGCGTTTGACAGGTAAACTTTTACAAGAGAGTGGTTTTGAAAATATTAAGGACTTGAATAAAGAAGAATCAGCCAATACTCAAGATTTTGACTTTATTGCTGAGAGGAATAATATTAAATATTTATTAAACTTATTGATCGAAAGAATTGCAGTAATTATTGTAAATTTCAAAAGGATTTGTTACCTTGTCTATCGTACTACTTGAACCCCCACGCCCTCAAAATCACAACCGATTTGAGGACGTGGTCAATGCCCCGCTCTCTGCCTGCCTCTTCACAGGGTATATAGCATCGGTATTGCGTGAGCATAAAATAACAGTAGAGGTCGTTAATGCTCATCTTTACGATTGGCCAATAGAACAGACAATCACACAACTTTCAAATAAATCTTTCCTGCTTTTGTGCGTTCATACGGTATACCTCTGGGAAAGGACACAGAATGTCTTTGATATGCTTTCAGCAATAAAATCAAGCAACAAGGCAATGCATATCAATCTTTATGGATACTATCCCACATTTGCACATAAAAAAATCCTGGAAGATTTCCCGCACATCGATTCGGTAACTACTGGTGAACCTGAATTTACTGCCCTTGAACTTGCACAGCATATTTCACAGAACAGAGCCCCGGATGAGATTCATATACCAGGACTTGCTTCCAGGAATAATCAAGGAAATGTTGTGTTCTCTCCGCGTCCCCCTGTTCAGGATTTAGACCAACTTCCCTACCCTGACCGACAGGATATTGATCTTTACAAGAAAAAAGGCATTGTAACGTACATACAGGGAAGCCGTGGGTGTTATGGGCATTGTACCTTTTGCTACCTCAATCCCTTTTATGGGCAAGTGAATCTGTGGCGCGGCAGAAGCGCAAAGAATATATTTGATGAGATTCTCAAATTACACACAGAACATTCTATCGAAAACTTCTACTTTTCAGATGCTAATTTCTTTGGCCCGGGAAAACCTGGTAAGGAACGGGCTGTTACCCTTGCAGAACTTATTCTTGCACATGACCTGGACATCCGTTTTGGTTTTGAGTGCCGCGCAAACGATATCGAAGAATACTCACTCTCAAGACTTGTTATGGCAGGCCTTACCAACGTCTTCCTTGGTTTAGAGAGCGGAGATACTGCATCGTTGAAACGATTCAAAAAATACACCACCGTCGACGAAAATAAACAGGCTATTCAATTGCTGCGGGACTATGGGATTGAACCTACCTTCGGTTTTATTATGTTCGAACCCAATTCCACGCTGGAAAGTGTCCGAAATAATTTCGAATTTTTACAGGAGATGGGCATCATGACCAACCCTGCCGTAACTGCCCACCTCCTGCACCACAGACAGACCATTTTTGCAGGGACACCCGACTATCAATCTATGACACGTGAGGCAACCTGTACTGATACCTCGTTTAAAAATTACGAATTGTTTTATAAGATAAAAGACCCAAAAGTCGAGGCATTTTCGGAGATTATTTCAAATGTTTGCAGGGCGGCTTTATCCTTACTCCCAAAAACCTTTACCTGTGAAAGTAATGCATCAAAAGCAGGTTTTGAGTCCAATTTATTTGATACACTCAACAATACCTTGATTGCTATATTCGAAAAAACCTTATCTGACTTTGATGCTAATAGAAACCTTGATAATCCCGATGCGATAAGAAATACCAGCCAGAAGCTGGCGCATGAAGTGGAGACAGTTTTTGGCAAGCAATCAGTCGTCAGTGATTGAACATAAACCCAGCAATGACCGTTTATAGTATTGATGCGAAAATCCCCCTCACCTTAATCCTCTCCCACAAGGGGGAGAGGAAATCTTTCCCTCCCTTGATGGGAGGGATAAAGGGAGGGTGGCATATTTTCATGCTCTCTTGTGAGCCTTTGTTTCATGTGATGACAATTTCCCATAGACTTAAGGTGATGAGATAATGACTAACATAAACAATTCATACGTTGATTCTATATTCCAGCTCAGTTTCGGATACTGGAAATCCTGTATCCTTTTTACAGCAACTGAATTCGATATATTTACCCTGATCAGCAAAGGCAAGGTTACGGCCAAAGAAATTTCTCACTCCATCCACACCAACGAACGCGCAACAGAAATGCTCTTAAATGCCCTCGTTTCACTCGAATTGCTTACGAAGCAGGCAAATTGTTACCAAAATGCTCCTATCTCAAATCTCCATTTAATCAAGGGAAAACCTCATTATCTGGGCGATTTTATTCATCATGCCCAGAATATTATGGAAAACTGGACGATGCTGCGGGAAACTATTGAAACGGGAAAGGCTGTTTCATTAAAGGATTTGCCCGAAGAAGTAGATCCTCATGACCTCAGAGATTTTATTACGGCTATGCATAATATTGCCTCTGTGAAGGCAGATGAACTCTGCAGCAAAATTGACATAAAGGGAGCAAGAAGATTATTAGATCTGGCAGGAGGTCCTGGCACTTACGCCATTGCATGTGCAAAGGCTAATCCGCAACTACACGCCGTTGTTTTTGACTTAGGGCATACAATCATACTTACCCAGGAGTTTATCAAGGCTGCCGGCATGGAAGACCGAGTTACTACACAAGCAGGAAATTGCCTGGAGGATTCATTTGGAAAAAGTGTCTACGATGTTATCCTTGTTTCAAACCTCCTGCATATTTACAACCCTGCAAACAATACAAAAATACTCAAGAAATGCCGGGATGCTTTAAAGGACGAAGGCCAGGTTATTATCCATGAATTTGTGCTGGACGAAACCAGGACACGTCCACAATTCGCAGCGCTTTTCAGCTTAAATATGCTCATCGGCACGCAGGAAGGGTCGTC